>Ga0075426_10001926_pt1 | contig 14858 bp, 9 predicted proteins | sample SoiMethybrSBSTD5_FD_75304 | JGI IMG/M metagenome (GOLD analysis project Ga0075426, IMG submission 75304) | Bulk soil microbial communities from a Populus tree surrounding site in Tennessee, USA - Soil MetaG P. TD hybrid SBSTD5 | ecosystem: Environmental > Terrestrial > Soil > Tree plantation... | reverse complement strand
ATGCCGTCGTCGAGGCTCGCCGCTCCGGAGTGGATCTCTTGGAGCTGCGAACTCGCAGCGCCGGAGATCTCGGACTTCCCGTGTCGTCGAGAAAAATCACCGTTCTCCGCGAGTTACCGACTAGCGCCGAGGTGCTGTTGAAGTCGTTTGCTTCCAAGCTCCGCAGTCAGATCCGCCGCCCTATTAAGGAAGGGCTCACAGTCCGCTTTGGTCTCGACCAGCGCGAGCCGTTCTACGAGGTGTTCGCACGGACCATGCGGAACCTCGGCACGCCGGTCCTGCCGCGTGCGCTGTTCGAGCGCGTCGCGGCGACGTTCCCCGACCTCGTGACGTTCGGCGTCGTGTATCGCGGCGACCGGCCACTGGCGGGCGGGTGTGGCTTCGTGTGGCGTGAGGAGTTCGAGATGACGTGGGCGGGGGCACTGCGCGAATCACGTTCGATCGCAGCCAACATGCTGCTGTACTGGTCATTCATGGAGCACATGATTGACCGTGGGGTGCGCGTGTTCAACTTCGGCCGGTGCACTCCAGGCGGGGGCACTCACCACTTCAAACAGCAGTGGGGCGGCGCGGACGTGCCGCTGCCGTGGTCCCAGTACGCCGCCGGGAGCGTTAAGGCCCCACCTTCGCCGGACGATCCGGCCTTGTCCTTGGGACCGCGGGTGTGGCGTCATCTTCCACTCTCGATCGCGAATCTCTTGGGTCCTCGGGTGGTCCGCTTCCTCCCGTGAACGGGTGGCGCCACCAGGCTCCTGTTCACTCGCCGCTGTCCGGAGCGGCGCTCCTCGCCGGCGCGCGGGCCGCTGTCTCGCGCAACGGCGCGACCTCGCAGGCCGAAGCGCGCGTCGCGGCGCTGCTCTGTGAGCACTACGGGTCGAAGGCGGTGCTGCTGACCGAGAGCGGCACCGCAGCGCTGACCGCGGCACTGCTAGCCATACTGAAGGATCGACCGCGCTCCGCGGTCGCGCTCCCAGCGTATGCGTGCTACGACCTGGCTACTGCCGCCGAAGGTGCCGGCGCGCCTGTCGTCCTGTATGACCTGGATCCGCACACGCTGGCCCCCGACCTAGCGCAGATCGACGCTACCCTGCGTCGTGGTGTGGCAGCCATCGTCGTAGTGCATTTCTACGGTTATCCGGTCGATCTCGGCTTGGTCAATCGCCTCGCGGCGACGACGGGCGCGGTCGTGATCGAAGACGCGGCCCAGGCCGGCGGCGCGACACTCCACACCCGGCCTGCCGGTAGTCAGGCCTCGCTCGCCGTGTTGAGCTTCGGGCGCGGCAAGGGGCTGACCGGGGGGAGCGGCGGTGCGCTGCTGGCACACGACGCCACCGGACAGCGCATCCGCGATCGCGCGAAGGAGCTACTCGGAGGAGCGCGACGAGGATGGCCAGAGCTGCTGGCGATCACCGCCCAGTTCCTCCTCGAACGACCCGGCGTGTACGCGCTGCCGGCGGCGTTGCCGTTTCTGCACCTCGGCGAGACGATCCATCGCACGCCACAGCCTCTGCGGGGGCCGACCAGTGCGTCCTGCTCCGTCGTCGCCGCCACCTGGCAGCTCGCCGAACGGGAAGCGGAGGTCCGGCGAAGCAACGCCGAGCGGCTGTTGCGCATGCTCCAGTGGCAGCCGGGTTTTGAGACTATCGCCACGCCTCGTGATACGCGACCCGGCTACCTGCGCTTACCGGTGCTCGCATCACCAAATGCGCGCCGGTCAGCGGCGCAACCCGCGGCGCGGCGGTTGGGCGTCATGGGCGGTTACCCGAAGGTTCTTTGCGACCTCGAACGCTTCGCCGCGCGGTGCATGAATCGAGACAGCGCGTTCCCCGGCAGTCGGCTGCTCGCCGCCCGACTCTGCACTCTCCCCACGCACGGGCAACTACGGACTCGTGATCTCGAGAGACTCGCGCTGTGGATTCGGGAGGCGGGCGGGCGGTAAGCACTGCGCATACACCGCCACGTACCGGTCGATCATTGCGTTGAGTGTGTAGAACTCGCCGGCCCGAGCCGCAGCGGCCGCGCCGAGTCCGCGCGCATGCATGGGGTCGGCGAGCACGCCGACCATGGCGCCTCCCAAGCTTGCGGCGTCCCCAGGTGGGACCAGCACGCCCGCACGGCCGCCGTCGAGCACAGTGGGCACCTCTCCCACCGTGGTCGCCACGATGGGCCGCGCGGCCAACATGGCTTCGAGCAGGGCGAGCGGCACTCCCTCGGACAGAGATGGCAACACGAAGAGGTCCGCACCCGCCAGGACGTTGCCGATGTCCGACCGTAAGCCCAACAGATGAAAGCGATCGTCGACGTGGAGGTCACGGGCACGCGCGAGCAACGGCGCTTCCAGCTCACCGCGACCTGCGATCGCGACGTGCAGCCGCGGAAACCGGACGGCGAGCAGTGCCAGCGCTTCCAGCAGGTAGGCGTGACCCTTGACGGGATACAAGTTGCCGACCGCGACGGCCAACTGATCGGTCCCCGCCAAATGCAGCTCGTCTCGCAGTGAGGACTGCGCGACGGGCGTGTGGCGAACGCCATTCGGAATGGTGGTGATGCGGGAGGCGCTCAGCCAGAGATCCCGCCGCAGGTGTCGCGCCAAGCTCTGGGAGACTGTGATGACCGAATCGCTGAGCGTGGCCGCGAGGCGCAACGCGATCCGTCGGCGCCAACGTCCGGCATAGTAGCGGCTGCCGTGCAGGGTGAAAACGTGCGAGATGCCGACCCGTCGGGCTGCCCACGCTCCATAGACGGCCATGGTGAACTCGTGACTGTGAGCCAGCGTGACTCGGTGCCGGCGGAGCGTCTCGGCGAGCCAACGTGCGAATGTCGGCGAGATCGGCCGATCCAGCCGAAATGCTTCCACTTGCACGCCTGTGCCGCGCAGCTCCTGAGCGAGCCAGCCCTCTCCTCCGGCCGGCACGATGACCAGATTGTGACTACCGGCAGCCTGGAGCTCGGTGGCGAGGCTCGCCAGCACACGCTCGGCTCCCCCGGGGCCATCCGATTCGATGAGGTGTGCGAACCGCGCGCCGCGCAGCGAGGCAGCTTGCGTGGTCGTCACGCGCCGCGCCCGCGCCGCAGGTTCAGGCCCGCGGTCCACGCCTCGAAAGCGGCATCATCAATGCGAGCGGGGACGTTCACCCTGGGGAGCGCCCAGCGGTCGGTGGTCGTTGCACGGAAACCGTTGTCGAGGATGAAGGCCGCGCGATAGCGCGCCGCGCGCACCGCGGCTCGGACGCGGTCGTTCCAGAGACCGTAGGGGTAGGCAAAGAATTCCGGAGTCACGCCGGTGCGGCTGCTAATGATTTCACGACTTGCGACGACCTCATGTCGGAGCTCGCGTTCATCCAGCATCGGTAGCGACCGATGGGTCGCCGAGTGCACCCCGAGCTGCAACCCGGATCGGACGGCGGCGGTGATCGTCGGCCACGTGGCGGGCAGGCACCAGGGTGGGGGTGGGAGCGGAGGCTGACGGGTTGAACGACTGCGTGCAGAAGCCAACGAGTCCGCGATGATCGCGCCGTCGCCGCGGCATGTGGTGAGCCAGTCCTGACGACGCGCCGGGGAATACGCGCGCCGGACTTCGGGGTCATCCCACCAAAAGCGCTCGTCGCGCCCGGGGGCTTCGGCGACGACAAAAACGGTTGCAGGGATGCCAAGGTCCCGGAGCACGGGCCACGCGTTCTCGAACACGCCGCCATAGCCGTCGTCGAACGTCACGGCAGCCACACCGCGCAGTGAGCCACCATTGGAGATCCGGCCGACGAGTTCTCCAAGCGGCACAATTTTGTGCGTGTCCGCGAGCCAGTGCATTTGACGAACGAAAGTGGCGACGGGCATGTGCAGGCCGAGACTGTCCGACGGGTCCGCAGTCTCGGGGATGACATTGTGGTAACAGAGAACGAGGCCACCGCTCGAAAGCCGACGAGCGATGGCGGTCAATCCCGCCAGCTTCAGCGCGTTGTAGTACAGCGAGGCTAACCTCAAGGCACGGGCATGGTTAGATGATGTATACCAGGGCAAATTTCATGCCGGATATGGTCTGGTTTGTCGGCTCGAGCGCTACCGATGCTCATCGGAACTGGTCCAGTTGATACCCCGGTGTGGAATTGAGGCAACGCATAACCGCGCAACCAGTGACGCGGAACACCACCGCCAATCCGTTTTGTTTCGCGTTGCTGTTCGGACAACTTACTGTTCTTGCGCTTGAGTAACCCTTGCACTTGCGCGTCATTCGCGACTGTTGCTACCATAGCCAGTCGTTGGGGTGACGCGGCAGTGCAACGCGCCATCATCAAGTAGTCTGTTGCGGAGCGCCCCCGCCCAAAACAGAAGTTCGCTGCTCAGAGCAGAACCGTCGAAAGGCGGCGACGCAGAGCTACGGGACTACCGCGACACTCGTCGCCACGTCCGCCGGGCCGCCAGCGATTCGACCTCACGGTTGAAGCTGGCGGCTTTTCTTTTGGAGGGAGACGATGCCGTTCACGTTCAAGCTGTCGCAGCGCCTTGCGCGCATGCGACTCCCGCAGGTGGTCGCCCCGGCTATGGCGCTTGCCATCGCCGCGTTTGTCGCCTGCCAAGTGCCCAGCAGGCCCAGAGTGGACCAGGCGTCCCAGATCGCTCTCTCTCCCCATACTCTCACACTTCAGGCGAACCAAGCCGTCGACTTCGCGGCCAGCGCGTTCACGCCGGCTGGCGATACGGCCGCCAATGTGACCGTGGTCTGGAGCGCCAACCAAGGCTTCTTTTCCGACCCGTACACAGTCAACGGCAGGCATTACATCCGCTATCGGGCTGGCTCGGACACTGGAGCCATCAAGTTGACTGTCCGAGTGAGCCCTGGGACTATCGCGGACTCCGCGGTTGTGACCGTTACAAACGTAGAGGTAGCGGAAGTAATGGTTACTCCGGGGGCGACGAGCCTACCGGTCGGTCAAGCCACGCAGTTCTTTGCGACCCCCACCGATGCGAACGGCAATCCGATCAGTGGAAGCGCGGTGGCGTGGTCCACGAGCAATGCCTCGGTTGCGTCGGTGAGTGCCAGCGGACTGGTGCGCGGCGTGTCGACGGGCACTGCAAAGATCAAGGCCACGAGCCACGGACATTCCGGTTCATCGGACATCGCGGTGACCGGAGCACCAGTGGCGTCCGTCACGGTGAACCCCGCCTCGGCAAGTGTTGCGGTGGGTCAGACAGTGCCGCTCACGGCGACGCTGAAGGATGCAAACGGCAATCCATTGACTGGCCGGACCGTGACGTGGGCATCGACCAATGCGGGGGTGGCCACGGTGAACGGCAGTGGGCTCGTCAGCGCAGTGGCTGTGGGCGCGGCCACCATCACGGCGGCAAGCGAAGGTCAAAGTGGCGCGGCCTCAGTCACGGTAACGGTGGTGCCGGTGGCGTCGGTCTCCGTAAGTCCAGCGCCGGCGAGCGTTCAGGTCGGGCAGACGGTACAGCTCACCGCGACGCCGAAGGACGCCGGTGGGAGCCCGCTGTCCGGGCGCGTGATGACCTGGACGACGAGCGATGCGTCCGTCGCCGCGGTGAGCGGCAGCGGCCTCGTGAGCGGGGTGGCGGCTGGCTCGGCGACGATCACGGGCATGTGCGAAGGGCAGAGCGCAACGTCCGCCATCACCGTGACTGCGGTGCCGGTGGCATCGGTCGTCGTGAGTCCAGCATCGGCGACCGTGTCCGTCGGGCAGACAGCACAGCTGACGGCGACGCCGAAGGATGCAAACGGCAATCCATTGACTGGACGGATCGTGACGTGGACCACGAGCAACGCGCCAAGCGCCACGGTTAACAGCAGTGGTCTCGTGTCAGGGATCGCGACTGGTACGGCGACTGTCACGGCCACGAGTGAGGGCCAGAGTGGCGCGGCCGCGATCACGGTCACGGCAGTACCGGTAGCGTCGGTCGCCGTCAGTCCGGCGACCGCGGGTGTTCAGGTGGGGCAAACGGTGCAGCTCTCGGCGACGCCGAAGGATGCAGGCGGGAGCCCGCTGTCGGGACGCGTCGTGACGTGGACCACGAGCAACGCGCCAAGCGCCACGGTTAGCAGCAGTGGTCTCGTGTCAGGGATCGCGGCTGGTACGGCGACTGTCACGGCCACGAGTGAGGGTCAGAGTGGCGCGGCCACAATGACGGTCACCGCTCCGCCGCCGCCGCCGCCGCCACCGCCGCCGCCGCCTCCACCGGCGCCTCCGGGGACCGTGACTGATCTGACGGTCGCGTCCGTTACCGACAGCGCCGTGACGCTGTCCTTTACGGAAGTGAGCAATGGCGCGGGGCAGCCGGCGAGCTACGACATCCGCTGGGCCGCGGGCTCGATCTCATGGGGCTCAGCGCCGGATGTGACGCGCGGCACTTGCAGCTTGACCGTCCTCGGCACGGCAATCGGCGCGCGACGCAGCTGCACCGTACTGGGCCTGACCTCTGGCACTGGCTATCAGTTCCAAGCGGTCGCGTTCCGCGGCACGATCAATGTGGACGCGGTGTTCGGCGGGCTGTCGCCCGTGGCGAGTGGAACTACCGCCTCGAGCACAGCACCGGTGGCGACGGTCACGGTCTCGCCCGCGAGCGCGAGCGTGGTGGTGGCGGGAGTGCAGCAGTTCACCACGGTCTTAAAGGATGCCAGCGGCAATACGCTCACTGGGCGCGCCGTCACCTGGGCGAGCAGTGCGCCAGCCGTGGCGACGGTCACCCCGACGGGATTGGTGACGGGAGTGGTGGTCGGGACGAGCACGATGACCGCGACGAGTGAAGGCAAAAGCGGGTCGGCCTCAGTCACCGTGACTGTGGCGCCCCCCGGGGGCGTGGTGTTCCAGAGCGACTGGAACACGGTGGGGACGGCGTTCGCCGACGTCAGCGACGCCGGGCGCTGGCTGCACTATTGGGAATTCAACGGCGGGACCAGTGTGCAGCTGTTGTCGGTCGTCTCGGGCGCGAGCATCAACGGGCCGGGCGGCCGCAATGCGCTGAAGGTGGTGCAACGCGGCTCGAGCTACGCGGCGAACGTGCAACAGGACAACATCCTGCCGCCCTCGACCGACTTCTATGTGCGCTTCTACATGCGTAACGACGATAACTCGAGCTCAGGCGATCACATCGTTACGGTCGACACCTATCAGTACCAGAACCTGACGTTCATGCGGAAGTATGGGAGCGCGAGCGGCTACCGGTTCGTCACCAGCCTGTACGGCTGTGGCTACACCTACCCGATCGGCCACTGGGGGCCGAACGTGGTGTTGAGCAACGGGGTGTGGTATCGGTTTGAGTACTTCGTGCACTTCGTGGATGCGACCCATGTGCAAGTGCATCCGCGGGTGTACGACGCGGCGGGCACGCAGATTTTGGGAGACGCCGACTTCCTGCAGACGGACTACGGCAGTCAGGTGTGGAACGGGCGCAACGACTGGACGTTTGCGTCCTACTATGCGGCGGGCTACAGCTTCTGCGTCAACCCGCTCCCGATGACGAACTTCGGCCTGGGGAACAACGGGCAGCAGGGCGCGGCCGACACGGGGCTACCCTGGTACTTCGCCGGCATCCAGATCCGCACCGACCACTGGCCCGGGCCCTGAGGGAGGCCATCTGATCGGTCCGCTGAAGCACAGCGTGGCCCGGTGGCGATTGCACGGGGCTTGCAGACAGACCGGTGATGCAGCCGCACCCGCGGGGGGTGTCGCGCTGCCGCAACGGTACCAACCCCGAGAGTCACCTCCGGCACGAGCTTTGGTTCATGGGCACGCGTGTACTGACGAAGAGGAACGCAGGCTTGTCGTTGAGGCGGCGCAATGTGTTGCTGCTTGGTGCGGCGGCCGCTCTCGGTCTGGCTGCCGTGCTCCGCGCGACCGGGTGTCTGGCGCCGTCCGACGCGTACGGTGGCGGCGTCGTCTTTGAGAGCAACTGGACCGCCGACACCGGCACGTCCCGCCGCGCCGTAACGGATGGCGGCCGGTGGAAGAACTACTGGGAATTCAATCGCGATACCGACGTTCAGTTGTTGTCGGTGGTTCCCGGCGGGCCAGGCGGCCGCAATGCGCTGAAGGTGATACAGCGCGGGCCGACGTTCGCCGCAAATCTGCAACAGAACAACGTCGTCCCGCGCTCGAGGGGTTTCTACGTCCGCTTTTACATGCGGAACGACGACACTTCGGCCGCGGGCGATCACGTCGCCACAGTGGACACGTGGCAGTACGCGAACCTCACTTTTCTGCGGAAGTGGAGCACGGGCGACGGCTGGCGGTTCGTCATCAGTCTCTACGGCTGCGGGTTCATCTACCCCATCGGGCATTGGGGCCCGAACGTGACCTTGCGCCGGGAGGCGTGGTACCGCTTCGAGTACTTCGTGGATTTCGTCGATGCAACGCATGTGCAGGTGCATCCGCGAGTGTACGACGCCAGCGGCACGCAGATCCTGGCTGACTCGGATTTTCGGCAGTCGGACTGGGGCAACGCCATCTGGAGCGGGCGCAATGACTGGACGCTGGCGTCATACTACGCATCTGGCCACAGTTTTTGCGTCGATCCGGCCGCCGTCTCCAACTTCGGCCTGGGGAACAACGGTCAGCAGGGAGCCGCCGACACCGGTCTGCCGTGGTACTTCGCCGGCGTACAGATCCGCACCGACTGGTGGCCGGGCCCCTGACAGGCTAGCGTGCGGCGCGCGGCGCCGCGGCCTGGGCGAGCAGCTCGTCGTAGGCGGAGCGGATCTGCTGGCCGACAACGTTCCAGCTGTAGGTCTCGGTGGCGGTTCGCCGCGCAGTGCGCTCGAGCCGGGAGCGGAGTGTGGCGTCGCTCAGCACCTCGAGCACCGCGTCGGCGATATCGTCCGCCGTGTCCCGGATGAGAATGTTCTTTCCGTCCACGGCGTCGAGTCCCTCGCAGCCGATCGAGGTCGACACGACCGCTTTTCCCATGGCCCAGGCGTCGAGGATCTTGAGGCGCGTTCCACTGCCGACTCGGATCGGGACGACACAGCAGTTCGCTTCGGCGAGCGCGGGCCTGACGTCCGCGACGTGGCCTAGAGGGGTCACGCCGGACTCGGCAGCGTACCGTGCTTGGTCAGCCGCGGTGTTGCGCCCGATCAACCGTAACGACGTGGCGCGATCCGCACCGCGGATCCGCGGCCAGATGTCCGACAGCAAAAACTCCACGGCATCCTTATTGGGAAAATTGAACGTTGGCCCCACGAACACCACGCGCCCGGGGATCGACTTCGCGCCGTTCGGCCGGAAGTACTCCGTGTCCGTGCCATTCGGTACGACCAGCGTGGCGGCTCCCGGCGCGAGAGCCAAGAGTCGGCGGGCGTCCATCGCCGACATCATGACGTTCAGGGCAAACCCCGGACACAGCTGGCGCGCTACGCGCTCGCTGCGATCCGCCTGGAGCCGCAGATAGTTCCGCAGCAGTGCATGCTCGAGACGTCGTGCCCGCGACCGCAGCAGTTCGGAATCGATATCGTGGTGCGTACAAGCGATCGGCACCTCGGGTAGTTCGGGCAACCAGCGATGGAGATCGAGGCTGTCCATGTGCACGAGGTCCGGCGGGCGCGAACGCAGCACGGCGCGGAGTCGCCGCGCAAAAGCGCGACTGTCGTATTCGTAGTAGGTGTAGACTCGCCCGGTGCAGACGCTGCGAACGTGGTCCCAGAGCTTGTGCAGTGCCGAATGCTCGTTGGGAATCGGCGTCGGTTCGGCGACGAAGCGAGCGGCGCGTGCCAGCGCCTCCCGCGCGGCGTCGAGCGCGCCGCGATTCGGCTGGTGATTGATGCGATAGAAGGCTACGAGATCGATATCGTACGCCTCCTGCAGCTGTTTCAGGACGTTGAATGTGCGGGCGGCTACTCCCGTGTGCGGCGGGTATGGCAAGCACTGCGCGAGGAAGAGCAGGCGCGGTCGAGCAGCCATCGCGGGCGCGATCCTAGATCCTGGCGCGGCGCAGGAGCGGAACGCGCTGGGAGGGGACGTCGGCGTGGCGCGTGATCTTCACCAGCGCGAGGCTGAAGGCCACCAGTGTGTACAGCATGTCCATGTAGGCCAGCGAGAGGAAGAACGATCCCACGACGAAGCCGATGAGCGACGCCGTCAGCGCTTGGGCGAGCCGGGAGCTATCAGCGGCGGCAGGCCCCTCGCGGGCCGATTGTCGCGTCACGCGACGCAGGAGTCGGAACGTTGTCGCGATCAGTCCGATGAACAGCAGCAAGCCGGGCACGCCGAGCTCCGCGCCCACCTGGATGAAGGTGTTGTGGGCGGCACCCCAGCGCACCCCGAGGCCACGCTCTGCGCGCTTGGCGAGAGGAGAGATCGTGCCCTCTGCCACTCCGAAGTTCTCCCCGCCGACGCCCGTTACGGGGTGAGCCGCCATGTAGCCGAGACCGCGTTCCCAGATTTTCAAGCGCCCCGCGTCGGAGGTGAGATTGTAGTCCTGGTGGGGGTTGAGCATCGTCTGCATCTGCGTCCAGTACCGGTCGCTCGCGGCTCCGAAGACAACGGCGACGATTGCGATGAGCCCCGCCAGCCGGGCCCGCCCCGGCACCGCGGTGAAGCCCAGCAGCACGAACGCGACGACCGCGAGCAGAGCGATGAAACCGCCCCGAGAACCCGAGCGAATCATCCCCACCAACAGCACCGCGAGCCCAGCGATCGCGATGATCCGCAGCGCGACGCGGCGGTGTCCCAAGAGGAAGTACAGCCCGAGGGGCATCGCGGTGGCGATCAAGGTCGCGAGATCGTTCGCATCGTAGTTGTACAGTCGGCTGAGACGCCAGCTGTCGGCGCCGAGCTGGAACCGGGACAGCACGACCGCCGTGTACAGAACGATCGCCCCGGTATACACCATGATGAGACGCGCAAGATCGGGCGTGCCACGCACGCTGCCGGCAACGACGAGTGCCATGAGCACGGTGCGCACGAACTCAGTCCAAAAGTGGAAGGCGATCCCCTGGTTCAAGGCGAACGGGACCGACAATGCGCCCCACACCAGCAGGCCGAGCAAGCACGTCGTCATGGGCGAGCGCAGCAAGCCGATGCGTCGCTTCCCGGCCTGCTGCAGCAGATACAGGCCGGCGGCAAGAACCGTGGCCAGCAGTGCCGGCTTGAGGAGGCCGAGGATCGGGAACAACTGGTGGACCCGGCCGATGGACGTGGCGAGGTACGCGGCCACGCACACGAGCAGTGCGTCCCACGCGGGTGTCCTCGCTCCCGGGGCGTACGCAGGGACCGGGGGCGTCTCGCGGGTAGGGTGCACGAGTTCAGCCATACGCGCGGCTCACGCGGGGCGCGACCATTACCCGGCTCGCCAACTCCGGAGCTGGCGTGTGATCGACCGCGGCGGCGAGGACTGTGCTCGCCACGGCCGCGTCGTAGCGGCGCGGCCGCAGGATGGACCACACGGCCAGCGGCTGCGCCCCCCCCCGTTGACGTCGAGCGAGCGACACAACGAAGCGGGCCGCGATGACGACCCCGGCCAGCAGCCTGATCGGCACCCACACGACGCGACCGCGCCATCCCCGCGCTCGGAACCCGCGCAGGACTTGACTGCGCGTGCGGATAGTTGGGTCGATAAGGTTGACGACGGGCGGCGCGTCGTCAAAGCGATCTGCGCACCAGGCAACTGCGGCGCCAGCCGTCGAGACGTCGCACACGGCGAAGGGCAAGCCGGGGCTGCCCAAGCCTAGGTGCCACCGACCGAAAAGACGGCGCCCGAGCAATCCTGGGAACTCGATGTTCTCCCAATCGATCAGCGCGGCGGGTCGGATGATCCGGACTTGAACCTCTCCTCGCCGCTGCGCCGCGCTGACGATCTCCTCGGCCGCGCACTTCCCCCACGTGTACGGACCCAGTCGCTCGGGACGTGCTGCGAGCGGCGTGTCCTCCGCCTGCCGCTCCCAGAACGGTCGCGGAGGGCGCAGCACGGAAATGCTGCTGATGTATACGAGGCGTCGGACGTTGGCGACTGCCATCGCTTGCAGCACCTCCTGGGTCGCGGCCACTGTATTGCGCGCGTGCGCGTCGAAGCCTCCCGCCGTTTCGGCTGCGGCGTGCACGACGACCTCCGCGCCGGTGAGGGCGTCGGGTGCGATCTCCTCCGCCAGATCGGCACGGACCCATTCGTGCACGTGCGGATCGTCAGGTCGCGCCGACCGGCCGATTCCCCGCACGCGAAAGCCGCGACGCGCGAGTTCCCGGCTGATCGCGCGGCCAAAGAACCCGGCAGCGCCCGTAAGCACGGCGAGAGGAGCGGACCGCGGCGGCGAGGGGACGGCCGATGCCGGTGCCGTGCGCGGCGCGGCCGCACTCCGCACCGTGGCCGCGAGCTGTTCGTACACCCCGGTGACGTGGCGCAGGTGGTCGACGCTGACGGGCGAGCGATCACCCGTTGCGGCGGCGGCATAGAAATCTCCGAGCAGTTCCGCGAGGCCCGGGTAGTCGGCGCCGTGGAGCAGGCGGCGTGTGAGGCTCACGGCGCTCCGGCCCGCGAGCTGCGCCGCCTCCAGGAACGGATTGGCGATTTTTTCGAGTGGGCTGGTGCCTTCGTTGGCGGCGCCGAGCAGGATCGCGCGGACGAAATCGGCCGTCAGCGACCCATGCGCCCCTGCCACCGTGAGGGTCGAGGCGACGGGGCGAGCCCGCAGGCTGACGGCGAGACGACCGGTCACCTCAGCCGTCCGGAGTTCCGCGTGCAGATCGGTCGACGTCGCCGTCACGTGCATGATCTCGATCGGTGCGCCCTCCGTTCCTTCCCCGAAGCGCTCGAGCGCCGCCACGAGCGTGTACAGCGGATGTGGGAGAACGTCCAGTAGCTGCTGGACGAGGGCCGGGCTGGAGGGCCGGTAGGGGTCCAGCCGCGGAGGCCGAAACGCGAAGTAGCTGTCGACGAGCGTAACGGGCCGGAGGTCCTCGGCGTCGCGCATGAGCCGTTGAAAGGCGGGATCGCGGACGAGCTGGTGCCCAGCGCAAATGAGGAGTCCGCGCTCGCGCGCGAGGGTGAAGAGCGTTTCCGCCTCCTCCGGCGTCTCGACGAATGGCTTCTCGACGTACACGTGCGCCCCGGCCAGGAGGGCCTGACGCGCGGGCGCGAAGTGGTGCCCAGCCGGCGTGCAGATATGCACGAGGTCCGGCCTGGCTTGCTCGAACAAGTTGGAGAGTGTGGCGAAAACTCGAGTTCCGGTCCGCCGAGCGAACGCCTGGGCCGTCGCCGCCCGCACATCGTGCACGCCGACGACGGCGTGGAGCGTCGGGACGCGGCCCAGCGCCTCGAGGTGATGGCCAGCCATGTTGCCGGCGCCGATAAACGCAATGCGCAGCGGGCGCGTTTCGCGCATGCCCGTCAGCCGGCCCGGGTCGGTTGCGCCACCGCGCTGACGACAAACTCGCTGATACCGAGCAGGCCCTTGATGCGGGCTCGCCGCTCGGACGCGGCCAGATCCTCTTTCCGCGCGTCGGCGTAGGAGCCCACTTCGAACTGCAGCGTCGTGAAGCCGTGATCGCGTAACAGCGTCTGAACGCGGTGCGGGGTGAATGTGTGGGGATGGCCGGCGTCGATTCGCAGGCGCGACAACGCGCGATGCGCCACGAAGCCCCACGGCGTCCGGCAATTGACGGTGAGGTATAGCGTGCCGGTCGTGCCAAGCACGCGCTTCAGCTCGCTCATGCCAGCCCGGACATCGCGGACGTGGTCGATGCAGTTTTCCATGATGGCGAGGTCGTACCGGTCACTCTCTGCTGGGAGCGCTTCCACGGACCCTTGGCGATAATCGACCGCCGGGTTGCGGAGCGCCGCGAGTGTGGGGTTGGAAGCGTAATAGGACTCGAGGGGATCGATTGCGAGCCGTTCCGCCGCCGGGAAGAATCCCACGACGCCGACGGGGCCGCCACCAACCTCGATCACTCGAGCGTTGCCGCCGGTCAGCCCAGTTAGGCCAAGCGCACGCAAGCCGCTGACGAGTTGCTCCGCCCGCCACCGATACCAGTCCAGTTGCGACACGGAGCCATCAGCGATGCGTGTGGCCAGCGCCTCCCAATAACCGCGTTCGTATTGCTGGGCGCTTTGCCACCGAGCGGCACTTACCATGCGCCTTCGCTAGTGCAAAACCGGAGCCATTGCTCCGGCCGGAACGGATTGGAGTGCAGCACCCGCCAGCTGTTGCGTCGACGCAACGACTCCCCCCAACCCACGGAGCGTGGCCCTGGCCCGCACCCGGCCCGCATGTTGCGTCGCAGAGGCGATGACATGCGAGTCTTGATCACCGACGGGAACGAACGCGTCGCCCTCGCCGCCGCGCGATCGCTGGTCCGCGTCGGACACTCCGTTTGCGTGACGGCCCCAACCCGGCTGTCACTCGCCGGCGTGTCGCACGGCGTCAGACCTCATCAGATCGTGAGTGACTCCCTTCTGGACCCGGAGGGTTACGCGGAGGAGCTGGGCCGCGTCACGCGGCGGCAGGGAACGACAATCCTGTTGCCGATGACCGACGCCTCTGTTGAGGCTGTGCTCGAGCATCGGAGCGCACTGCCGGCCGAGCTCGTCCTGCCGCTTCCGGACCTCGCCACCTACCGAGCGGCGTCGGACAAAGCGCGCACGCTGGCGCTGGCGCGCGACTGCGGATTCGAGGTGCCGGAGACGCGCATCGTGACGACGCCCGGTGATTGCGACGCGACCGTGCCGGACGACTTTTTCCCCGCCTTCGTAAAACCTCACCGCTCAGTCGTGACAGCCGGCGGCGTCCGGCGCAAGTTGGCGGTGAGCCCCGTTTCCAGCGCTGTCGAATGCCGCCGCGCACTGGCCGCCCTCCCGACCGCGGCGTTCCCTGTCTTGTTGCAGCGACGCGTCTCCGGTGTCGGGGAGGGGTTCTTCGCCTT
>Ga0075426_10001925_pt1 | contig 14859 bp, 13 predicted proteins | sample SoiMethybrSBSTD5_FD_75304 | JGI IMG/M metagenome (GOLD analysis project Ga0075426, IMG submission 75304) | Bulk soil microbial communities from a Populus tree surrounding site in Tennessee, USA - Soil MetaG P. TD hybrid SBSTD5 | ecosystem: Environmental > Terrestrial > Soil > Tree plantation... | reverse complement strand
GATCCCGTGGAAAGCCTGCGACACGAGTAGCGTACGGTGGACCGCAAAAGCATCTTCACCACAGAGGCACGGAGTCCCAAGAAGACCCAGCTGATTCATCAGTGCCGTAGAGGCGCATCAGCCCAGGACGGAAGTCCCGGGAGAAAGTGGGATCGGCAGGGAAGCCCCATAGCGGCACGCTTTAAAAGGCCGAAAGGATCGGCTATGGCAGTGCTTATGACGGGGCTTCGCCCCGTCCAGGCGGGGCAGAACCCCGCCACACCGGCCGCGCCTTCCTTATACATGCCTGCTGCAACCTGCGGTTGCATCGCTGAGCCCCGCATCTTAAACTTCTAAGACACCTCTTTGTTCGGGTTTTCAGGGAGATGCTGCCAGACTGCCGCATAGGCCTGGCAGGAGGAGTTTTGCGGCTTTAGCACCAATGATCAATGGCAAGCACATTTGCGTGGTGTTTCCCGCCTACAACGCGGAACAGACGCTGGAGCAGACCGTCCACGAACTGCCGGAATTGGTGGACATCCGCATTCTGGTGGACGATTACAGCACCGACCGCACCCTGCAGGTGGCGCAGCGGCTCGGCTTGCGTACCTTCGTGCACGACCGCAATTACGGCTACGGGCGCAACCAGCAGACTTGCTATCGCGAGGCTTTGAGCGCCGGCGCTGATGTCATCATCATGGTGCACCCCGACTACCAGTACACGCCCCTGCTGGTGACCGCCATGGCCAGCATGGTGGCCTACGGCGTTTATGACGTGGTGCTGGGCTCCCGCATCCTGGGCGGTGGCGCCCTCAGCGGTGGCATGCCGGTTTACAAGTACATTTCCAACCGCTGCCTCACCCTGGTGCAGAACTGGTTCCTGGGGGCAAAGCTTTCCGAGTACCACACCGGCTACCGGGCCTTCAGCCGCCGAGTGCTGGAACAATTGCCCTTGCTGGAGAACTCCGACGATTTTGTTTTTGATAACCAGATGCTGGCCCAGTGCGTTTACTTCGGCTTTCCCATCGGTGAAGTCTCCTGCCCTACCAAGTATTTTCCCGAGGCTTCGTCCATCAATTTCCGCCGCAGCGTGAAGTATGGCCTCGGCGTGCTGGGCACCTCGCTGCAATTCGGTTTACAGAAAGCGGGCCTGGGCCGCTTTCGCATGTTCAACCCCGCCGGCAGGAAACTGGAAACTAACAGCGGCAATTACTACGCGCGCGGCGCCGGCCATAGCTTTTCGGCCACCTAGGCGGAAGACTTGCGCGAATCCTCCTTTAGCAGTAAGACCCTCACCGCGCTGCTGCTTTTAACGCTGGGCGCGGTGGCGGTTGCCGGCTATCATCCCGGTGTTGAAGACGCGGAGATTTACCTGCCCGGCGTTCTCAAAGTCCTTAACCCACAGTTGTTTCCCTACAACCAGGGTTTCTTCGCCTTGCACGCGCACATGACGCTTTATCCCAATCTGATCGCCGCCTCTGTGCGCCTCTCCCACCTGCCGCTCGATTACGCCATGCTGCTCTGGCATCTGCTGGCGGTGTTTCTGCTGTTGTTTGCCTGCTGGCGCATTGGCCGGCTGTGCTTTGCCCGCGAGCCTGCGGTGTGGGGTGGAGTCGTTCTGGTTGCTGCCCTGCTCACCATTCCGGTGGCAGGAACTTCGCTCTACATCATGGACCAGTACCTGAACACGCGCTCCCTCTCGACGCCCATGATTCTGTTGGCCATTGTCAACGTGGTGGAGCACAAGTGGGTGCGCGGGCTGGTGTGGATTGTGCTCACTGGCCTCGTTCACCCCCTGATGGTGGTGTTCGGCATGGCCTACATGTTCTTTGTGATCTGGGTCGAGCGGCGCGAACTCGCCCCGGCGGCAGCGCTGGTTCTGCTGCTGCCCCTGGGACTTTTCCCTCCTATGACCGAGGCTTACCGGCAGATTCTGAACACGCGCGAGTATTTCTTTCTGCTGCGTTGGCACTGGTATGAGTGGCTGGGGGCTCTCGCTCCTTTCGCTCTGTTCTGGTGGTACCGGCGTTGGGCTCGTCAGCGGGGGCTGCGGGTGCTGGAGCGCCTGTGCTCGGCATTGATTCTGTTTGAGTTGCTGTTCTTTTCCGCCGCCCTGGTCATCACCATTCCTCCACAGTTGGCTAACCTGGCTGAGCTGCAGCCCATGCGGGCGCTGCACCTGGTTTACATCCTGTTATTCGTGTTCACCGGCGGGTTGCTGGTGGAATGGCTGTTGCGCGAGAAAGTATGGCGGTGGCTGGCCTTGTTTTTGCCGCTTTGCGCGGGCATGTGGTACGCCCAGCGCCAGCTGTTCCCATCTACACCCCACTTAGAGCTGCCTTGGGCAACGAATAATAATCCGTGGGTGCAAACCTTTGATTGGATTCGCAACAATACGCCGACTGACGCGTACTTTGCCCTGAATCCGCAGAGTATGGGCCTTCCCGGCGAAGACCAGCACGGGTTTCGTGCCATTGCGCAGCGCAGCATGCTGGCGGACGCGCTGAAGGACAGCGGCGCTGCCAGCATGTTTCCCCAATTGGCGGAAGAGTGGCAGCGGCAGATGCGGGCCGAGGAGGGCTGGAACAGCTTTCAGTTCAAAGACTTCCGAAGGCTGAAGGCGCAATTCGGGGTGAATTGGGTGGTCCTGGAGCATGCCGTGGCGGGTATGCCGTGCCCCTATCGCAACAGCAATTTGCAGGTGTGCAAAATTCCCTAGGAGGCTGACTAGCTCGCTGGCTGCCTAGCTGAATGCCGAATCGCTAGAGCTAGATAGCTGGCCAGATACCTGAGTGCCAAAAGCAAAGGCCGGGCTGGTTGGCCCGGCCATCAGGATTCCGAATCCGGTTAATGATTACCGCCACCTCGCTCTCAACTCCGGCGCCAGGGTAGCCAGCATGCGCCGTCTGGTTTGCGCTTACATCACCAGCGCTATAGTTTCCAGTTCCTTTTGAATGACTTCCAGGGAGCAGCCGGAGCCTTCCACCCGGCTGGCAGCATCCCGGGCTGCCTCTTGGGAAACTCCATAGCCACGACCCATGAGGAAGACTTGTAGCAATTCCGCCGCTTCGCGGGAATCAATGCCTCCCTGCAACAGGTCGCTCCGTAACGCCGCTAATTCGGTCACGTTGAACTTTTCGTCCATCATGACATCACCTCCGACCCGTGGTCGTACTGGAGATTAGACTCCGCAATCGGCACCTTTGTTGCAAGCAATTTTGATGCCGCACGCACCCTCCTGCGAAGTTTTATTTCACCAGCGTTTCTATGTTCTTAAACCCTTGATGAAGAAGGGAGTTGCGGGCAGCAAGTTATGGCATTGCAAGGGGTTGGGCGGGTCATGGGACTAGCCCGGGTGGCGTGCCGCTCCCGAAGTGACACAAAAAAACACGCTACCCTGCCGCGAAATGCCAAGTTCAGGCGGGCTCGATTACCGCCTCGTCCACCAGCAGGATGGGGATGCCGTCCCGTATAGGGTAGACCCGCCGGCACTCGCCGCATTGCAGGCTTTCGCCCTCATGCTTCAGCACCAGGCGCTTCTTGCATACCGGGCAAACCAGAATTTCCAGCAGTTCTGGGGAGATCATGGCGAACCGATTTTACTCCTTTGGATGGAGAGGAGACGGTTCCTCATGAGGACAAATTGCGCACCTAATTCCCGAATCGGATGCGCCCATGATTCATGCAGGAGATAGCTCTCGCTCAACGCTGCGTGCCTCCTTTCTACTGCGACGGCCATTGCCGATGATTTAGAATTCGATGTTCCCCTGGAGCGAAGAGGAGTTCATGGCGGCCACCCTTCTGGACGGCAACAAGATCGCTGCGGAAATCAAGGCGGAGGTCGCGCAGCAGGTGCGCGAACTTACGGCGGCAGGCCTGCGTCCCGGGCTGGCCGTCATTTTGGCGGGCAACAATCCGGCCTCGGAGATTTACGTGAGAGGCAAGGTCAAAAGCTGCGAGGAATTGGGCATCCACAGCGAAAAACATGCGCCGGCGCAGTCGGTGACCACGGCCGAACTTCTGCATCTGGTTCGCGAGCTCAACCACCGCGATGAGATTGACGGAATCCTGGTGCAACTCCCTTTGCCTCAGCAGGTGGACTCCAAGGCGGTACTGATGGCGGTGGATCCGGCCAAGGACGTGGACGGCTTCCATCCCGTGAACGTCGGCTTCCTTTCCACCCAGCGGCCGGGGCTGGTGCCCTGCACGCCGGCGGGTATTATCGAAATCCTGCAGCGTAGCCAAATACCGATTGCTGGGCGGGAAGCGGTGGTGGTGGGGCGGAGCGACATTGTGGGCAAGCCCACGGCCATGCTGCTCATCAACCACAATGCCACCGTGACCGTATGCCACTCCAAAACGCACGACCTGCCGGGCGTGTGCCGGCGGGCTGACATCCTGGTGGCAGCCATTGGGCGCACGGGCATGATCACCCGCAACTTTGTGAAGCCGGGAGCGGCGGTCATTGATGTCGGCATGAACAAAATCACCGACCGGACGGAGTTCGATCGTTTTTTTAAGGGCAACGAGAGGCGGGAGCAGGCCTTCGCCAAGAACGGCAGCACCCTGATCGGCGACGTGCATCCCGAGGTGGCGGAAGTGGCGGGCGCGCTCACGCCCGTGCCCGGCGGGGTGGGCCCGCTGACCATTGCTATGCTGATGTCCAATACGGTGAAAGCTGCGCGCTTGCGGCGTGGCTCGCGGCTGCGGGAAGCGGCCCTCTCGCTGGAGCGCGCTTGACGTGTTGCGCGTCGGCCTGACCGGCGGTATCGCCTGCGGCAAAACAGCGGTGGGCGAGATGTTCGCCGCCCGTGGCGCCCACCTGATCCAAGCTGACCGCATCGCTCACGACCTGATGCAGCCCGGGGGAACGGTTTACAACCAGGTGGTCCTCCACTTCGGGCAGGAGATTCTGCAGCCCGATGGTCGCATTGACCGCCAAAAACTCGCCCAGGCCGCTTTCGGCGATCCCTCTCCCACTGCTGGCGCTACTCCCGCGTCCCGCATTAAAGAACTCAATCGCATCGTGCACCCGGCCGTAGTCGCCGCCCAGGAAGAATGGATGGCCGACATAGGGCGGCGCGATCCTCACGGCATTGCCATGGTGGAAGCGGCGCTGATCCTGGAGGCGGGCGTGGCCCAACGTTTCGACAAACTAGTGGTCGTGACCTGTTCCCGCGAGGTGCGCCTGCAGCGCTTCGCGCAAAGATTGCATTTAGACATGGCCGCGGCGCGCCTGGAAATGGAGCGGCGCATGGCGGCGCAGATGCCGGATGAGGAGAAGGCCCGCCGCGCCGACTACGTGATCGACAATTCCGGCTCGCTTGCCGATGCCGAGCGCCAGGTGGATACAATAATGCGGGAGCTTAGAAAAGCAGCTGGCTAGGGCACGGCGGAAGCCGAGCTTTCGGAGTCATTAGCGGCAAGAGTGCTAATTCCCGGGATGACCAGATCAGCTGGGGGACAGCTAGTCACCCACTTGGTTACACGCAAGGACAACGCATGCGACTGCTACGACCGATTGTGCTGGCGGTAATTTTCGCCGCCGGGTTTTACTACTTGACCACGGCGCGGCGAGGCCCGCTGCAGGAAGTGAGTTGGGTGAGCCGCCCCGGACACGTGGACATCACGGAAGCGGCCGGCCCGGAGACGGTGGACTCGATTGAACAGAACAATATTTTGGTCTATCGCCGCAATATACCCGCCGTGGTCAACATCACCTCGCGGGCGCTGACCTGGGATTTCTTTTACGGCATTGTGCCGTCGGAAGGCCAAGGCTCAGGATTCGTCATTGACCGCCAGGGCCATATCCTCACCAACTTCCACGTCATCTCGGAAGCGGTGCAGAGCGGACGCAATGGCCAGATCTATGTGACCATGCACAACCGCAAGCGCTACAACGCGCAAGTGGTCGGCACTGACCCATCGCATGACTTGGCCGTGGTTCAGATTTCCGCCCCTGATTTGGTACCGGCGGTGCTGGGCGATTCCTCCAATCTGCAGGTGGGTCAGCGGGTGTATGCCATCGGCAACCCCTTCGGCCTCAATGGCACCATGACCGACGGCATTGTCAGCTCTATTCGTTCGGTGCGCGAACCGGAAGGCACCACCATTGATAAAGCCATCCAGACGGACGCGCCCATCAATCCTGGCAATTCGGGTGGACCGCTGCTCGACTCTCATGGCAATGTGATCGGCATCAACACCATGATTGCCAGCAGCGTGGGCCAGAGCGCGGGCATCGGTTTTGCCATTCCCATCAACACCGCCAAAGCGGTGCTCAACGACCTGGTGACGCTGGGGCGTGTGCGGCGGCCTGGCCTGGGCATCCGCAGCATTCCCGTGGGCCCAGAACTGGCGGCACAAATGGGATTGCCGGCGGATTACGGCATTTTGATTGTGCAGGTAACCCCGGGAGGAGCGGCCGATCGCGCCGGCCTGCGCGGCGGCAATCAGCGCGCCTACCTGGGCAATACCCCCATCACGCTGGGCGGCGACCTCATCGTGGCTATTGATGGCCAGCCGGTGCAGGACCAGCAGGACTTGGCCGACCTGATGAACAAGCACCGCGCCGGCGATACGGTGACCGTCACTATTTATCGCGGGCAGCGGCGCATGCAGGTGCGGGTCACGCTGGGCGAAGCGCGGCAGGAAGCGTGACAATTGAAAGATTGAAGATTGAAGAATGCCCATGGAAGGCATCTCCATGGCGCGCACAGCTGGCGTCATTCCGAGGCACTTCAGTGCCGACGAATCTGGCGTGGTGTCCTGGTATGTGACCCAGAATGGACAGATGGTGCACCCCAGATTCCTTTAGGGCCGGAGCCCCTCAGAGTGACGTCCTCGCGGAGCTCAGGCTTTCATTCGGCAATCGTAAATCGTCAATCATTTGACTCTCTCGCACAGGCTACGCTAGCCTCAAACGTTTGCCTCCCGCATCCATGAGATCCCACCGCAATTCATATGTCGCAGTGCTGCTGGCGCTGATAGCCGCACTTGTGCCGCGTCCTGCCGCCGCGGCCATGCAGCCGGTGCACGCGCCTCACGCCATGGTGGTGAGCGTGCACGGCTTGGCCTCGCAGGCGGGAGTTGACGTGCTGCGCCAGGGCGGCAACGCGGTGGATGCCGCCGTGGCTGTCGGTTTTGCGCTCACGGTAGTGCATCCCCAGGCCGGCAACATCGGCGGTGGCGGCTTCATGCTGGTCCGACTGGCCAATGGCGCCGCCCACTTCATTGATTACCGCGAGAAGGCTCCGGCCAAGGCCGCGCGCGACATGTATCTAGACGGCCAGGGCAACATCATTCCTGGCGCCAGCACCATTGGCTACAAAGCCATCGGCGTGCCCGGTTCAGTCGCCGGCATGGTGTACGCGGAAAAAAAATACGGCAAGCTGACGCTGGCCCAGGTGATGGCGCCCGCTATCCGCCTGGCGCGCGACGGCTTCGCCTTAAGCTGGGCCGAGGCCGACGAGATGCGCGACCCCGAGCTGGCCAAGTTTCCCGCCTCCCGCCAGATTTTCCAGCGGGATGGCAAGTACTACCAGGCGGGAGAAATTTTTCGCCAACCGGAACTGGCCGCCACCCTGGAGAAAATTGCCTCCACTCCCAACGACTTCTACCACGGCGAAATGGCGCGGAAGATCGCGGCCGCGGTGCAGCAGGGCGGAGGGCTGATCACGGCGCAGGACCTGGCCAATTATCAGGTGAAGGAGCGCCGCCCGGTTCATGGCACCTATCGTGGTTACGAGATCCTCAGCGCGCCGCCTCCGTCTTCGGGCGGCATCGCGCTGGTGGAGGCGCTCAATATTCTGGAAGGCTACGATTTAGGCGCGCTGGGCAGCCATTCGGCCGAATCTATTCACCTGACCGTGGAAGCTTTCCGTCGCGCCTTCTTCGACCGCGCCGAGTTTCTCGGCGACCCCGATTTCGCCAACATCCCCGTCGCCCAGCTGGTGGACAAGAAATATGGCCAGGCATGGCGGGCTTCGCTCGACCCTCACCATGCCAGCGACAGCCGCCAGCTGAAGCGCCCTTCGGAATTTACCGCGCTGGAACGCTACGCCCAGCAGCACCCTCTGCCCGTCGTGGTGCGTGAACCGGAACACACCACGCATTATTCGGTGGTGGATGCCGAGGGTAACGCGGTTTCCGTTACCACCACCTTGAATGACAGCTTCGGATCGCGTGTGACCGTGCCTGGGCTGGGATTCTTGCTCAATGATGAGATGGACGACTTCACGTCCAAACCGGGGGCGCCCAACCTCTACGGGTTGATTCAGAGCCCCAACAATGCCATCGGGCCGGAGAAGCGGCCGCTGTCGGCCATGACGCCCACCATCGTGCTGAAAGATAGCAAGCTGTTCCTGGTGCTGGGCTCGCCCGGCGGCCCGCGCATCATCACCACAGTGGCCAACATCCTGATGGGCGTGGTGGACTACGGCATGAATATCCAGGAGGCAGTGGACGCGCCCCGTTTCCACCACCAGTGGCTGCCGGACACAGTCTACCTGGAGAAAGGCTTCTCGCCCGACACCATCAAGCTGCTGCAGGGTATGGGGCACAAGATCGAGGTCGAAGACTACTGGAGCGATGGCGAGTGCATTGCGGTTAACCCGAAAACGGGTGAGCGGCTGGGCGCAACCGACGTGCGCAACGTGAGCGGCAATGCGATTGGGTACTAGAGCTACTCTTTTACCACCGAGACGTGGAGGGCCCGGAGGAACGTAAGTTTTTTTATTTTAACTGGGCAGTTAGACCGGCCATAGGTCGCCAGTTTTATCTTTTATCTGAAATAATCAATATGTATTTCGCAGCGTACTCGGCGTCTGGGCGGTAGATTTTGGTTGGGGCGGAAAATAAATGCAACAGGCGATGTCCACCTACGTGTACGTGAAGCAGCGGCTGCATCCCGGCCTGCTGGAGGGGCTGGTGCGCGGCGGGGCGCAGGCCATCGAGATTTTCGCCGCCCGGCAGCACCTGGACTATGCCAACCGCAAGCAGCACGTGCGCGAGATAGCAGACTGGTTCCGCACCTCGGGCGTGCCGCTCAACTCGGTGCACTCGCCCATGTATGCGGATTACGAGTTCGGGCGCATGGGAGGGCAGCCGGTGAACATCGCCACCACTGACCGGGGGCGGCGCGTGGAGGCGATGGACGAGATCAAGCGGGCGCTGGAAGTCGCCGAGCAGATTCCCTTCCGCTTCCTGGTGCAGCATATGGGCACCGGTGGGGAGGAGTTCGACGACCGCAAATTCGAAGCGGCCATGACCTCAGTGGAGCACCTGCGCGCGTTCGCCAAGCCGCTGGGCGTGGACGTGCTGCTGGAAAACATTCCTAACGAGCTCTCCACCCCCGACCGGCTGGTGGAATTTATTCGCACCAGCCACTTCGAGGACGTGGGCGTGTGCTTCGACCTCGGCCACGCCCATATGGAGGGCGGCGTGACCCAGGCCTTTGAGATTCTGAAACCGTATATCCGCTCCACGCACGTGCACGATAACGCCCGTGACCGCGATGCTCATCTCTGGCCCGGCGAGGGCAGCATCAACTGGAAAGAAGCGCTGGAGTTGTTACGCTCCGCCCCGCACGTGCCGCCGCTGCTGATGGAGATTGAGGGCGACGAAAAGGCGGATGTGGCGGCCAAAATGGGCGAGGCGTTTCGCAGGCTGGAAGAAAGCTGACTAGCTGGTTAGCTCGGTCGTAATGATTGTAGTACGCCAGTCAGCTCAACCGCGCATTTTCTCTTCGGCGAGTTCTGAAATATGGAAGCACCGATCACAATCATTTCGGACATCGGCTCCCACGAAGGTCAGGTGGTCACCATCCGCGGCTGGCTGTATAACCTGCGCGAAAGCGGCAAGCTGCTGTTTCCTATCTTCCGCGACGGCACCGGCACCATCCAGGGTGTGGTGGCGAAGAATGCGGTCGCGCCCGAGGTGTTTGACGCGCTGAAGGGCCTGACCCAGGAATCGAGCGTAATCGTTGAGGGCAAGGTTCGCGCCGACAAGCGCGCTCCGGGCGGGTACGAACTGGACGTCAACAACGTGCAAGTGGTGCAGCGCGTGCCCGACAGCGATCCGTATCCCATTTCGCTAAAAGAACACGGAGTGGATTTCCTGATGGAGCACCGGCACCTGTGGGTGCGCTCTCCGCGGCAGGCGGCCATTCTGCGGGTGCGGGCGGAAATCATCAAGGCGGCGCGTGATTTCTTTGACGACCGCGGCTTCGTGCTCACCGACCCGCCTATCCTCACGCCGGCGGCCTGCGAAGGCACCACCACGCTCTTTCCGGTGGACTACTTCGATGAGCAGGCATTTCTGACCCAGTCCGGCCAGCTCTACATCGAGGCCACGGCCATGGCGCTGGGCAAGGTGTACTCGTTCGGGCCCACCTTCCGGGCGGAGAAATCAAAAACGCGGCGGCACCTCACCGAATTCTGGATGGTGGAGCCGGAGGTGGCCTACGCCACGCTGGACGACATCATGGAGCTGGCCGAAGGGCTGATCAGCACCATCGTGCAGCGCTGCCTGGAGCGCCGCCGCCGGGAGCTGGAGACCATCGGCCGCGACCTAAGGAAGCTGGAGCAGGTCACAGCGCCGTTTCCCCGCATCACCTACGACGAAGCCGTGAAGAAACTGCAGGAGGGCTTCGAAAAGGGGGCGCTGGAAACCAAGTTCGAGTATGGCGGCGATTTGGGCGCGCCGGATGAGACTTATCTGGCCTCGCAATTCGAGAAGCCAGTGATGGTGCACCGCTATCCGGCCAAGGTGAAGGCCTTCTACATGGAGCCTGACCCGCAGCGGCCCGACCTGGCGCTGTGCGTGGACGTGCTGGCGCCCGAAGGGTATGGCGAAATCATTGGGGGGTCGCAGCGCATCGGCTCCTACGAGCAGCTGCGCCAGCGCATCCAGCAGCACGATCTGCCGGAAGAAGCGTTCAAGTGGTATCTGGATTTGCGCAAGTACGGCGGCGTGCCTCACAGCGGATTCGGCATGGGGATTGAGCGCGCAGTAGCCTGGATTTGCGGGCTGGAACACGTGCGGGAAACGATTCCGTTCCCGCGCATGCTGCACCGCATGTACCCGTGAGATGACGATTGAAGATTTTCGATTGACGAGAACAATGGAACCTAATTCCACCGCCGAGTCGCAAGAGCGCAGAGAAATGGAAATAAGTGAAAGAGATCGGTTGGATCAGATTACACGCCGAATCATTGGTGTTGCGATCGAAGTCCATCGGCACCTTGGGCCAGGGTTGTTGGAATCGGCGTACGAGACCTGCTCGGTATCTGAACTGAAGCAATTGGGGTTTCGTGGTCGAGCAGCAAAAGCCGTTACCCGTCGCTTACAAGGGGATCGTGCTGGACTGCGGTTATCGCCTCGATTTGGTCGTCGAGGATTCGGTCATTGTGGAACTGAAAGCAGTCGAGCAACTGGCCCGATTTTCGAGGCCCAATTACTTTCCTACCTGCGCTTGACGGGCCAAAAAGTAGGATTGTTAATTAACTTTCATGTTGCGGTCCTGAAAAACGGCATTAAGAGACCGGTCAATGAATTTCCAGATGACAAAACTTTCTCGGCGTCCTCGGCGTCTCGGCGCTGAATAGGTTTTCCTATAACTATGAACGACACTCCCAAGCAGGAACGGCCCGCAGTGCCGAGAGCAGTTCTTCCCTACATCGTGCCCAAAAAGATTCGGGTGATTGGAATCCCTCTGGACCTAGGGCAGTCGCGCCGCGGCGTGGACATGGGCCCCTCGGCGGTGCGCGTCGCCGGCCTGGAAGCGCGCCTGGAGGCGCTGGGCCACGTTGTGGAGGACGCCGGCAACGTGAGTGTGGCCATTGCCGAGCAGAAGAAAGAAGGCGATGCTCACGCCAAGTATCTGAAGGAAATCACCGCCACCTGCACCAAGCACGCGGAATTGGTGCTCAAGACGCTGGAGGCGGGCAAGGTCCCGGTGGTGCTGGGCGGCGATCACTCCGTCGCCGCGGGCACGGTGGCGGGCGTGGCTGAGTTCTACCGCCGGCAGGAGCAGAAAATCGGCCTGGTGTGGATTGACGCGCACAGCGACATCAATACGCCCGCTACTTCGCCCAGCGGCAACGTGCATGGCATGCCGCTGGCCGCCATCATGGGGCTGGGGCCGCCGGAATTGTCCAACATTTACGGATTTTCGCCCAAGGTGCTGCCGGAAAATTGCGTCATCGTGGGCGCGCGCGATGTGGATGCCACCGAAAAAGAGAACATCCGCAGGGCGGGCGTGGAAGTTTTCACCATGCGCGACATTGATGAACGTGGCATGCGGGTGGTGATGGAAGAGGCCCTGCGCATGGCCGGACGCGGCACCGCCGGCTACCATATCTCCCTGGACATGGATTGGATTGACCCTGAGGACGCACCCGGCGTGGGTACTCCGGTGCGCGGCGGCGCCACTTATCGCGAGGCACACCTGGCCATGGAAATCATCGCCGACCATGCCCGCATGCTCAGCTTTGAAATTGTCGAGGTGAATCCGGTTATTGACGAGCACAACCGGACGGCGGATCTGGCGGTCGAGTTGACGCTCTCCGCCTTCGGCAAGAAAATTCTTTAGAACATTTCCACCACGGAGACACGCAGAGACAGAGTATTTGACGAGTGTCGTTTCATGCCGCGGCCAGGTTTTCCATCGTCAACATCAATCTGAAATTGAGTTTCTCTGTGTCACCGTGCTTCGGTGGTGAAAAGGACTCCCCGCCCGGCCATGCACTCCCGTACACTTTTGGGAACCCTCTGACCGTTGACTCGGAGCACGAGGTTATTCAGACTGGAGGCAGGTCCCTTCTTCATGACAAAAATCCGCGTAGGAATACTTTTTGGCGGGCGCAGCGGCGAGCACGAAGTGTCGCTGCTCTCGGCGGCATCGGTTCTCGAGGCCATTGACAAGGAGCGATATGAGGTAGTGCCCATCGGCATCACCAAAGAAGGGCGCTGGGTAACGGCGGGGCGCGCCGAGCAGCTTTTGCGCAGCAACAACGTAGGCAAAGCGGACCACGAACCGAGGCACCTGCGGGCGGGCGATCCGGATATCACTCCGGGCGCGGCCGTGCTGGCCAAAGGAGAGTCGGTGGTGGTGCCGCCGGTCCCGGTGCACTCTTCCACGGGCGCCATTACGTCGTTCGCGCCGGAAGGCGACGCTACCATGGCGCGGCGCTGGACTGACAACGTCATTAAGGTAGATGTTGTCTTCCCCGTGCTGCACGGCACCTTTGGCGAGGATGGCACCATTCAGGGCCTGCTGGAACTGGCCGACATCGCTTATGTCGGCGCGGGCGTGCTGGGCTCGGCCGCCGGCATGGATAAGGAAGTGATGAAGCAGCTTTTCCGCGGCGCGCGCCTCCCCATGGTGAAGCACGTGACCGTGTTGCGCCACGATTGGGAAAGCGATCCCAAGAAGGTGCAGCGCCTGGTGGAAAGCAAGCTGAAGTATCCGGTGTTCGTGAAGCCGGCCAACCTGGGATCCTCAGTGGGAATTTCCAAGGCTCACAATCGCCAGGAACTACCCGCGGCCTTGAATCTCGCCGCCGAGTACGACCGCAAAATCGTGATTGAGCAGGGAGTTGGCGGGAAAAAACACAAAGCCCGGGAACTGGAATGCTCGGTGCTCGGAAACGACGAGCCGGCGGCCTCGCTGCCCGGAGAAGTGGTGCCCGGCAAGGAATTTTACGACTATGCCGCGAAATACCTGGAAGAGGGCTCGCAGCTGATCATTCCCGCCAAGCTGACCAAGGCGCAAATCAAGCAGGTACAGCAGATGGCGATAGGCGCCTTCCGCGCTGTTGACTGCGCCGGACTGGCGCGCGTGGATTTCCTGATGGACCCGCAAACCAAGAAAATCTACCTCAATGAAATCAACACCATGCCCGGGTTCACCGCCATCAGCATGTATCCCAAGCTGTGGGCGGCCTCAGGGGTTTCTTATCCCGAGCTGATCCACCGGCTCATCCAGTTGGCGCTGGAGCGGCACGAGGATAAACAAAGGAACAAGTACAGCCGGTGAAACCAAGCACTTAGCGATTGGCGGTTAGCATTTAGCCGCTGAAGCCCGCTGCCAAGGCTGAAACCGGTGCAACTGCTGGTCTTCTGGCTTTCCCCAAACGTGCCAGTACTTTCAGGTGCCCTTGGTAACATTGGGCCGCGCTGGTGACTGTGGTACTTTACCGCCAGCTTCACCTGAAATGTAGATCTGGCAGTGGTGTGGCTCGGAGTCCGCGAATCTATGGCTTTTGGCTTCGGATTCAACAAGGCGAAGGTGCTGGCGGCGGCGGACCGCCACATCCAGCAAGGCAAGCTGCACAACGCCATTACCGAATACGAGAAAGTCGTAAAAGCAGACCCCAAAGACCTTACCGTCCTCAACACCATTGGCGACCTGTACGCGCGCATCGGCCAGACCGATAAAGCCGTGTCCTATTTCAAGAGCGTGGGCGACACCTACGCCACCCAGGGCTTCACGGTTAAAGCCATCGCCATGTACAAGAAGCTGACCAAGCTGAAGCCGAGCATCGAGTCGGTGCTCAAGCTGGCCGAGCTCTATGGCCAGCAGGGGCTGCAGAACGACTCGCGAGCGCAATACTTGATGGTGGCCGAACAGTATCTTCATGGCGGCCATCTGGAGCAGGCGGCCCACGCTTTCCAGAAAATCCTGGATATAGACCCGGAAAATACCAGCCTGCAGGTGCGCCTGGCCGATGTATATGTGCGTCTGGAACGGCGCAGCGAAGCACGCAAACTCCTGCTGCGCAGCGTGGAAGCATTGCAAGCGCGGGGCAGCAAGGCGGAAGCGGAAGAGGTTCTGGCCCGGGTGCTGCAACTGGATCCCAGCGACAAGCAGGCCCTGCT
>Ga0075426_10001920_pt1 | contig 14862 bp, 12 predicted proteins | sample SoiMethybrSBSTD5_FD_75304 | JGI IMG/M metagenome (GOLD analysis project Ga0075426, IMG submission 75304) | Bulk soil microbial communities from a Populus tree surrounding site in Tennessee, USA - Soil MetaG P. TD hybrid SBSTD5 | ecosystem: Environmental > Terrestrial > Soil > Tree plantation... | reverse complement strand
GGCACGACAGCCGGGGTGCCGAACGTAGGCACGTCATTTCGCGCCGTGCGCCAGAGCTCCTTGCCGCTCTCGATGTCCAGGGCCGAGAGAAACGCATTGTGCTGCACGTCGGCCTGGATGATCACAACGCCTTCGTAAATGATGGGTGAGCTGGCGAAACCCCACTGCGCCTCGGGCACCATATAGAAGCCGGAATCGAGGACGCCGAGATCTTTCTTCCAGAGCAGCTTGCCATCCAGGTCGTAGGCAAACAGTCCTTCGGAACCGAAAAAGACAATCAGATGTTTTCCGTCGGTGGCGGGAGTCGGATTGGCGTGGGTGGATTTCGGATGGCGCTTGATCTTGGGCGGGCCGCCCACGGCCTCGCGCTCCCAGAGAATTTTGCCCGACCGGCGGTCGAGGCAGTAGACCCGGAAACTCTGGCGGCCCTCGTCCTTGACGGGTTCTATGTCGCCGTAGAGGCCCACTTTGAGCAGGGACTCGCCGCTCGCGGGCACGGCGCTCGTCAGAAAGATGCGGTCGCCCCAGACGATAGGGCTGGAGTGGCCGAGGCCGGGGATGTCGGTTTTCCAGAGTACGTTCTTGCCCGAATCGGTGTTCCACTCGGTGGGAGGCGATCCGCTGCCGATCCCGCTGCCGGAAGGTCCCCGAAACTGAGGCCAGTTGGCATCGGAAGCCAATGCGGCCAGAGCCGCGAGGAAGGCAAAGGCGAGTTTCATAGGCACCAGTTTAGGCCTTTTCAGCGCCGCCGCGCGCCCTAACTTGCGTTTCGCTTTCTGCCATGATTTGATGGCGGAGCGATGGCCACCACGCACGCGCGGGACGAAATGCGCACGGCAGAGCGCCCCACGCGCGTGCGCTATTGGGTGATCGTATTCGCCATCACGCTGGCGGTGATCACCTATATCGACCGCGTGGCCATGTCATTCGCGGCGCCACTGGTTTCGCGGGACCTGGGGCTCACCCAGGTGCAGATGGGCCTCGCGTTTTCGGCGTTCGTCACGGCCTATGCGCTCTTCGAGATCCCGAGCGGCTTCCTGGGAGACTGGATTGGCCCGCGCAAGGTGCTGATGCGGATCGTTCTCTGGTGGTCGGCGTTCATCGCGCTCACCGGCGCCACCTGGAACTTCGCTTCCCTGTTCACCACGCAGGCGCTGTTCGGCGCGGGCGAAGCGGGCTGCTTCCCGAATCTCACCAAGGCGTTCACAACGTGGCTGCCGCGCAGCGAGCGCGTCCGAGCGCAGGGCATCATGTGGCTGAGCGCGCGCTGGGGCGGGGCGTTCACGCCGCTGCTGGTGTATCTGATTTTCCAGGTGATGTCGTGGCGCCATGCGTTTATGGCGTTCGGGATCATCGGCGTGGTGTGGGCCTTTTTCTTTTACCGCTGGTTCCGCGATGATCCGCACGAGAATAAGAGGGTAAACGGCGCCGAGTTGGAACTGCTGCGCCCCAACCGGGAACTCGTGGCTTCGCACGCCCATGTGCCCTGGGCGAAATTTGCAAGGTCGCGGACGGTGTGGATGCTGTGCGCGCAATACTTCTGCCTGTCGTACGGCTGGTACTTCTACATCACCTGGCTGCCCACGTATCTGCAGAAATCGCGGGGAGTGGAAATCGGCCAGAGCGCGGTGCTGAGCATGCTGCCGCTGTTTCTGGGGGGCCTCGGGTCACTTTTCTGCGGGCTCGTTTCGGCTCCCTTGGCGAGGCGTCTCGGGAGCGTGGCGCGCACTCGCAAGTTGATGGCTTATCTCGGATTCACGGGCGCGAGTCTGCTTCTGATCGTCTCCATTCACATGCCCAACCCGGTAGCGACGATGGTGTTGATGGGATTCGCCAGCTTCTGCAACGACCTGGTGATGCCCGGTTCATGGGGCGCCTGCATGGACGTGGGCGGCAGGTACGCGGGCACGCTATCGGGCACTATGAACATGATGGGCAACCTCGGGGGAGCCGTTTCGCCAACCGCCATCGGCCTGATCCTGCACTGGACGCACAACAACTGGGACGCGGCGTTCTACGTCTCAGCCGCAGTGTATTTCTGCGGGAGTTTCTTCTGGATGCTGATGGACCCGGTGACGCCGATCGGGGAACATGAACGGGATTAACTCATTGATTACAAATGCTATTTGCATTAGTATGAATTTTGATTCATACTGGTAAGTATGAAAGTGGGGGAACGTGGGCAGGTCACCATTCCCAAGGAAATCCGCGAGCGTTTTGGCATCGCAGCGGATACCGAAGTGGAATTCCAAGTCCTCAAGGACGTGATAGTCCTCAAGAAGACACCGAAGAAACTGAATCTAGCCAAATGGAAGGGCCGCTGCCGGGAAAGTTTCGGGGAGCTGGGCTATACCTCCGTAGACGAGTATCTGGAAGACGTTCGCGGCAGATGATCACCGCGGTTGATACCAATGTTCTGCTGGACCTGCTGCTGCCGGACACGGAATTTGTGGATCGCTCAACATTGGCTCTCGAAGAAGCCGGAGCGGCCGGCTCGCTGACCGTTTGCGACATCGTGTACGCCGAACTGTGCGTGCACTTTCCGAGCCAGCGGCTATGCGATGGATTCCTGGAAGACGCTGGAATTCGCGTAGAAGCGCTAGACCGGGCGGCGGGGTTTCTGGCCAGCCGCGTATGGCGTGCGTATCGCAGTCGCGGAGGCACGCGCAACCGCATCCTCGCGGATTTCTTGATCGGCGCCCATGCGCAAGTCCAGGCGTCCCGCCTGCTTTCGCGCGACCGGGGATTTTATCGCGAACGCTTTCCCTCGCTGGTATTGATGGATCCAGCAGAGGGCTGAAACTACCAGTTCACCCCAGCTGCGTCGCGCGAGGCAGAGACACCGGGCTGATGGGCGCCAGCTCTACTATGTAAGTTTTTCCGCGGGGAGTACCATAACTTTGGTTTCGGACTTGGTGCTCAATTACTTACGGCCGCATTCTCCTGGCAATTCGTTTGCACAAGAGGTCTCGAACTCTGGAGGTGTGTCGATCCATGGAAGAAATGCGCGAACAACGTTCTTCAACTACTCCGCGATGGGGCCTGATCGTGGTGGTGGCGGTGCTTTGCTGTGCGGTGGCCTTCGGCGGGTTCTATCTGGTACGGGAGCACAGGCAGGCGCAGGACCTGGCCGCCAATAACCTGAAGCTGACCGCGGCTCTGGGCGAGGTTCAAAGCCAGCTGGCAGCGGTTTCGGACAAGTTGAGCGCATTGAATGCCGCTCCGCCGCAGCCAGTGCCAGGCGCGCGCCCTTCAGCGATGCCGGAGCGAACGCACGCCAAGGCCAAGCGGCGGATGACGGCGCGGCGGGCGTCGGAAGATCCCCGCTGGAAGCAGGTGCGGAGCGACCTTGCCGAGCAACAGAAGCAGCTGGCCTCGACGCGCGAGGACCTGGCGAAGACGCGCAGCGACCTCGAGGGCAACCTGAACTCGACCCGCGACGCACTGAACGGCTCGATCGCCCACACCAACGACCAGGTGGCGCGCACGCACGACGAGCTAGTATCGCTCCAAAAACGCGGCGAGCGGAATTATTTCGAATTTACGCTGGACAAATCCAAGAAATTCCAGCGCGTGGGGCCGATCAGCGTGTCGCTGCGCAAGGTGAATTTCAAGAGGAAGCACTATAACATGATCATGATGGTGGACGACTTCCAGCTGAACAAGAACAATGTGAACCTGTACGAACCGGTCTGGATCACGCTCTCCGACCGGCCGCAACCGCTCGAGCTGGTAGTGAATTCTATTCACAAGGATCAAATTCAGGGTTATATCAGCGAGCCGAAATACAGGAAGTCGGAACTGGCGGTCAACACCGCCAACCCACCGGCGGAGAAGCCCGCGGAGAAGAGCACACCGCAGTAAACACGGGCCGCGCGCCAGCGATTTAGCTCTTGTTGAATCACGGACACGTGTTGCGACGGAAAAACCTGGCGATGTATACTTGGCCCCATTGAGGGGCTTAGTGAAACATAGGTTAGGAATTCGTATCGCCATAATTCTGCTTGCCGTGGTTGCATTGCACGCGCAGGAAATCACGGGCAACATCTCCGGAACCGTCGCAGACCCATCGGGATCTGTGATTCCGAATGCCGCCGTCACCGCGGTCAACACAGGTACGGGCGCCGCCCGTGCAACGCAGGCCACCTCGGCCGGCGTATTCTTCCTCAACAACCTGCCGGTGGGGAACTACTCGCTCACTGTTGAGGCCGCCGGATTCAAGAAATATGAGGCCAAGGGGATCCGAGTGGACGTCAACGACCGGCTGAACTTCGCCGTCAAGATGGAGATCGGGGCGGTCACCGAGGCGGTGGAAGTCTCGGCCGAAGCGGTACAACTGCAAACCGAGACCGGCGAGGTCTCGAACCTGATCGGCGCCGCGCAGACGCAGGCCCTGCCTTTGAATGGGCGCGTGTACAGCCAGCTGGTGGAACTGGTGCCGGGCGTCGTCTCGGATAACGGGCACATCGGTGGTGGGACGGGCCTTTCGAGCGACACCGCCGTGTCCATCAACGGCAACCAAAGCAACTCCAATCTGTGGCTGATCGACGGCCAGAACAATATGGACATCGGCTCCAATGCCGGGAACGTGGTGACGCCGCCGCTGGACGCGCTGGAAGAATTCAAAGTTCTACGCAACAACTTCAGCGCTGAGTTCGGGCAGGTTACGGGTGGCGTGATCAATGTGATCACCAAGTCCGGCACCAGGGATTTCCATGGCAGCGTTTACGAGTTCTTCCGCAACGACAAGCTGGATGCCACGGACTTCTTTCTGAACTCGTCCGGAACTCCCAAAAGCGAACTGCGGCAGAACAATTTCGGGTACACGTTCGGAGGGCCTTTCTGGATCCCGGGCCTGTACAACAAGGACAAATCCAAGGATTTCTTCTTCGCGTCATACGAAGGCCGCCGGGAGGTCCGCGGAAACGTGGCTACCGATAACGTCCCCACGCTGAGGCAGCGCAATGGGATTCTCGATCCGACGTGCGCGGTGACGCCGGCGCCATGCACCCCGCTACCGGCTGATCCTCAGGAGCTGCCTCTTTCGGGCGAAGCCAACGTCAATCCGTCGCAGATCGATCCCAACGCCACCGCCATCCTGGCGCGTTATCCAGCGCCCAACGCCAGCTACGCCGCCGCCGGTTTCAATTTCATCGCCAGCGAGAACACTGGCACCATCGACAACGTGCAGTTGTACCGTTGGGACCACAACTTCAGCGAGAAGGCAATGCTGATGGTGCGATTCATGAACGAAGATCAGGGCCTGGCGGGGATCAACAGCCAGCTTTGGGGCGATGACAACTTTCCCTCGGTCAACAGCGACTGGAATTTTACGGCGAAAAATGCGGTGGCCAAGCTGACCTATCTGATTACGCCCAGGATGGTGAACGACTTCCAGTTCGGTTTTACGAACAATTTCATCCACTTTCAGACCGGAGCGTCGTCCGATCCGACGCTGGCCTCCCGCTCAGGGTTCACCTACACTGAGCTGTTCCCGGAGACCAGCGGCTCGTTTCCCGCGCTTAACGGCGTGGATGGCTTTGGTAACGTGGCCCACCAGGCGCCCTTTACGAACCGGGAGTCGCTGCTGTCGTGGAAGGATGACGTGGCATACACGTTCGGATCGCACAATGTGAAGTTCGGAGCCTTCTTCGGACGCAGCCGCAAACGCGAACCGGCAAACGGCGGGGGCGACTACGGAGCCGGTACGCTCACGTTCAGCAACTTCCAAGACCTCCTGCTGGGCAATCTGGAGAACTACCAGGAAGAGCAGACGCTGAACCCGGTCTATGACACCTGGCACGATTCCGCGCTGTATGTTCAGGACACGTGGAAAGCCACCAAGACCCTGACTCTCGATTTCGGCCTGCGCTGGCAGTATCTCGGCCAGGTTTTTTCGTCTCACGACAGTATCGCCAATTTCTACCCCAACCGGTATAATCCGTCGCAATGTCCGGCGTCGGCTTTCCTGCCGGGTGATCTGCTGGATCCCACCAAATGCAACACGCTGAACGGGATTGTGACCCCGCACTCGCCGAATGTGCCCAGCCGTGCCCTGGTGGCCAATCATCCGAACGACTGGGAGCCGCGCGGCGGAATCGCCTGGGCTCCATATAACAAATTCGTATTCCGCGCGGGCGCGGGCATGTTTCACGGGCGGGACGCGATCTCGCAGACCAGCGCCCTGGGCCAACTGCCGCCCAACGACCGCACCGCCACTTTGAACAACGTCGCGTTCTCGCAACTCTCGCCGTTCAATCCGAACACACCGCAGCCGCCCACATTGCTCGGATCGCTCGATCCGATTTATTTCAACCCGCTCAGTTACCAGTACAGCGCCGGCGTGCAATATCAGCTGGCGCGAAACGCCGTGCTGGAAGTCAACTACGTTGGCAGCCATCAGATCCACCAGGGCCGCAACCGGGATATCAACCAGGTGGCTGCTTCGGCGTTGCTGGGCGCGTACGAGGGGACGCTCAATCCAGACCTCTACCGCCCATATCTGGGATACAGCGACATCTTCGTAAACGGGCGGGACGCCACAACACGCTACAACTCTTTGCAGGTGTTCGCCAACCGGCGATTCACCTCGGGCTTCGAGTTGCAGGTGGCCTATACGTGGAGCCGGTTGATCTCGAGCACCATCAACCAGGACACGGAAGCGAAAAGCAAGCCGGTTCAGGACACCTACAACCTGGCCGGGGAAAAGGCCTTAGGCACGCAGGACCAACCGCAGACCCTGAGCGTGAACTACATCTACGAACTGCCCTTCTTTAAGAGAAGCTCCAACCCGTTCGCCAAGGAAGCGTTGGGCGGATGGCAGCTCCAGGGTATCTATTCGGCGCGTTCCGGCCTTCCCCAGACCATTTGCATCGATCACGACGTAGTGGGACTGAACGACGGCGGCACCATCTGCGAACGGCCGGATGTCATCGCGGCGCCAAACCTCGACAGGAGCAAGCAAACGATACAGCAGTACTTCAATACCAGCGCATTCGTGCTCCAGGCGCCGGGGACGTTCGGGAATTCAGCCCGGAACAACGTGCGGGGACCCGGAATCAACAATTGGGATTTTTCCGTGTTCAAGGACTTCGCTCTGCCACGGTTCACGGGTGGGAGCGGTGAAGGTCCCAGGCTGCAATTCCGCGCCGAGTTCTTTAATTTTCTAAATCACACGCAGTTCTCAACTATCAACACAACGTTCGTGCCCGCCCAGGATGTGCTCGGGTCCCCTGCAACAGCGGGTGGTTCCTTCGGCAGTGTTACCGGCACGTACCCGTCGCGCGAGATCCAGTTAGCCTTGAAGCTGGTATTTTAGTTTGGTTGCCGGTCACCAACCGCCTTGGGCTCGCTGCGTTTCTTTCGGTTGCGCTCTCTTTCGGGTTCGCCGACGCGGGCGAGAGCGCGCGTGAGCATAACGAGCGCGGTCTTTTTGCATTTCGCGACAAGCGGTTTGCCGACGCGGCTAAGGAATTCGAGACCGTCCGGGTCGTCGATCCCGCATTCCCCGACGTCGATCTGAATCTGGGCTTGGCCCTTTTTCAAGCACGTGAGTACCAGGCGGCACTCGATCCGCTGCGGCGCGCGAGGGCGGCACATCCGGGATCGCCACAAGCGCTGCTCGCGCTGGGAACGTCGCTGGCCCGCACGCATCAGCCTGCCGAAGCGCAGCGGGTGTTTGAAGAGTTTCTGCGAGTCCAGCCCGACACCGCTCAGTGGCACGTTTTCTGGGGCGATGCCTATGCCAGCCAGAACCAGGTAGACAAGGCAGCGCAGGAGTTCCGGCGGGCGCTGGAGCTGGATCCGAAAGTCGCATCGGCGCATTTCAGCCTGGGCGTGCTCGCCTTGGGCCGCCGGGACCTGGAGGCGGCGGAGCGGGAGTTTCAAGCCGAGCTGGCCGGCCATCCCGGAGATCCGCAAGCCCAGTATCACCTGGCCTTCGTGTGGCTCAAGCGCGAGAAGTCCGAGGCCGCGCTCAAACTGCTGGACGAGGTGATCCAGGAGAAGCCGGATTACGCCGAAGCGCATTACAGCCTGGGCAAATTGCTGCTCGAACGCGGCTCGGTGCCCGGGGCTGTCGGGCACTTGGAAGCTGCGGCAAAGCTTAAGCCGGCAAAATCTTACTTACACTATGAGCTGGGCCGAGCCTACATGAAGGCCGGGAGGCGCACCGACGCGCAACACGAGTTCGAGCTGACGCGAAAATTGAAAGCTGTGGAACATCCACAAGAGACGACGGAAAGGCAAATGGAATGAGCGAACCGCGAATAGATCACATCATGCAGATCGGCCTGGGCTTCTGGGCGTCGAAGACACTGTTGAGCGCCGTCGAGATGGAATTGTTCACCGAACTGGCGAAGCATCCCGAGGACCTGCACACACTGCAGGGGCGGCTGGGCTTGCATCCCCGTTCGGCCCGCGATTTTCTGGACGCTCTGGTGGCGCTGGGTTTGCTGCAGCGCCGGGACGGAAAGTACTCCAACACAGCTTCAACCGATCTCTTTCTCGACAAGGGGAAACCATCCTACATCGGCGGGATGTTAGAGATGGCCAACCACCGCCTCTATGGGTTCTGGAACCACTTGACCACCGCGCTCCGAACCGGGGAACAGCAGAATGAGTCCAAGGGAGGCGGACCCGGTCTGTTCGCCGCCCTCTACGCCGACCCGGCGCGGCTCAAACAATTCCTGGGTGCGATGACCGGAATCAGCCACGGTGCAAATCTGGCCATCGCCGCCAAGTTCCCGTGGGCGAAATACAAGACCGCGGTAGATGTCGGGACGGCGCAAGGCGATCTGGTGGTGCAGGTGGCGCTGGCTAACCCGCACATCGCGGGCATCGGGTTCGACCTGGCCGAGGTCGGGCCGATTTTCGAAGATTACGTAGCGCACAACGGCCTTTCGTCCCGGGTGGAATTCCGCCCAGGCAGCTTTTTCGAAAATCCCCTGCCACGCGCCGACGTAGTGATGATGGGACACATCCTGCACGACTGGAACCTGGAGGAAAAGAAGGCCCTGGTCCGCAAGGCGTACGATGCCGTTCCGAGCGGAGGCGCGCTGATCGTCTACGAGAGCATCATCGACGATGACCGGTCCAAGAACGCCTTCGGCCTGCTGATGAGCCTGAACATGCTCATTGAAACACCGGGCGGCTTTGATTACACGGGCGCCGACTGCATGAGCTGGATGAAGGAAGCCGGATTCCGGGAGACACGCGTCGAACACCTAACGGGGCCGGACTCCATGGTGGTGGGGACCAAGTAATGGCGGGGACGACGGGGCTCGAACTTCAGCCTCGCACCACTGGCAGTCCAGAGGGCAGTTGTTTCGCCCACGAGAGCTGTTCAGATGTCTCGGGAACTGCTCTTCCCCGCGCAGAGCTGACCACCTGAATTGCTTGCTCGGGACTCACCCCGGAGGTCATCAGAACTCCGGCTGCAATTAGACCAGAGCGGCCAATGCCTTGACGGCAATGCACCGCGACATTTTTTCCGGCTTCGAGCGCATGGGCGATGCCCGCAATCACAGAGACAGCTGCGGCCGTGGACGCGGGTACTCCACGGTCAGGGATCGGGAATGACACAAGGTCTAGGCCATTGGCTTCCACGGCCTTCGCTTCGTCAGCCAATTCCAGTTGCTCCGCCTCGTCCTTCTCCAAGAGAGACACTACGAGACCAATTCCGGCACGCCGCAAGCCGCCAACCTCGTCCTGAAGCCAGTCACCTCCCCTCGGCCGCGCAGCGATGGCCAAACGTCCACGCCATGGGCCGGGTATCCAAAAGAGTTCAGGAGTCATGACTCTCTATCCATTATCTCTCGTGGAAGCTGATCAATGTTCTCGCCACGTTCGACGAGAATCGACAGCCGGTGATGACCATCGAGCACCGTTCCGTCCGGCCGGACCTTCAGTGCGCCAGGCTGGCCGGGATTCAGCGAGAATTTTATCGCATCAGTCGAGAGGCGGCGGAAGGCAGCGAGTTTAACATGGCTCATTGCATATTGAGAATGCAGGAATCGTAAGTCTGGCCTCTGTGAGGACTCCATGTGCGTTTTCTCAATGCCGTTGTGGATGAGCGACAGCGCATCCCTGGCCAAATGGGCTGAAAACAAGTGGGTGGAAGGCAGGTAAACGATCCAAAGAATTGGCGGGGACGACGGGGCTCGAACCCGCGACCTCCGACGTGACAGGCCGGCGTTCTAACCAGCTGAACTACGTCCCCGCTTGTTGTGCCGGATATAAGGATGGTAACATGACCCGCTGGACCCGGCCAAATTTGGGTGCGTTTACGCACGCTTCTTTCCGGGGCGAATGCCGCCAAATCCAATGGGCGGGTTCCAGGTGTTTTGTGAGAGAATTAGGGAATTAAGGTTCATTCACAAATCCTCCCCTACCGGACGCTGACGCGTTAGAAAGGCGCTTATGAGCGATTACAACTCGGAAACGCCGTTCGACAACATCGAAAGCTCACATCAATACGTAGCCATGCTGGCCGAAGCGATCGAAGAAGCCCGCCTGGAAGTAGAGGCGGAGATCGCGCTGATGAACGGGGCACCGGAACGCCGCAAAGAGGCTTTGCAGATTGTGGCGTACAACCTGGCCAAACTTTCGCTACACATCACGACCAGCGGTCGCATCCTTAACGACCTGCGGACGTTGCGGCGGCTTCTGCTGGCGGAACGCGAGCCGGCCCATGTACGGGCCAAGGCGGCGGCGCAGAGCTGAGCCGATGCATATCTCGCGCAGGAGCTTCCTCGGCGCCGGGGGAGCGGTGCTGGCCGCGGGCAGGCTGCGGGGGCGCGGGCACGACCTCAAGATTGGCGTAACGGACTGGAACCTGCGGCTGACGGGCAAAGTGGAGGCGGTAGAAACCGCCGCCCGGCTGGGCTTCGACGGCGTGCAGGTGAGCCTGGGCCGCAAACCCGTGGATGGCAAACTGCCGCTGGACGACGAAGTGGTCCAGCAGCAGTACCTCACCGCCGCGAAAATCCGCAAAATACCGCTCGATGGCACGTGTCTCGATATCCTCCACGTGAATTATCTGAAAAACGACAAGCTCGGCCAAAAATGGGTGACAGATTCCATCCCCATCACGAAAAAGCTGAACGCTCGCGTAATTCTGCTGCCGTTCTTCGGCAAGGGAGCCCTGACAACCCATGAGGAGATGGACTACGTGGGGGACGCGCTGCGCGAGATCGCGCCGGAGGCGGAAAAGGCGGGTGTGATCCTGGGACTCGAGGACACGATTTCGGCCGAGGATAACGTGCGGATCATGGAGCGCTCGAAATCGCCGGCGGTGCTCACGTACTATGACGTGGGGAACTCGACCGAAGGCGGTTTCGATGTGCAGAAGGAGATCCGCTGGCTGGGAAAAGAACGGATTTGCCAGTTCCACTTAAAGGACAATCCGCATTATCTGGGGGAGGGCAAGATCGACTTTCCGCCCTTGCTCAAAACCATTGAAGACATCGGATTTCACGGTTTCGCCAATCTGGAGACGAGCTGTCCATCGAACTCCGTGGATGACGATATGATCCGCAACCTGCACTTCGTGCGGCGCCTGGCAGGGTGAGGTATACACCCACCTGCGGCGGGTGGCATCCGGCCCTCCGTAGCAATTTTCTGGCCTAAACATCCGGAGAGTTGGAGAGTGATCTACCCTGTCGCATATGCTTGAAACGCCCATCTGAAGGGGCTTTCAGCAAATTCCGTATTGACATTAACAAATATTGCGCTTATGATCTGAACTTCTCATCAGTTGAAGTTCAGTCACAACTAAGCACCGGTGGTAAAGGTGGAGGCTCTCCGTATGACCTTCGAAGTCGGTGATAAGGTGGTGTACCCGAACCAGGGGGTAGGCACCATCGAGAATATCAGCAGCCGGTCTTTTGGCGCTCAATTCGAGAAATTCTACCTTTTACGTTTGGTTTACGGCAGCATGACCGTAATGGTGCCGTTTTCCAACGTAGACACGATTGGGTTGCGGAAGGTCACGCGCAACGCCGAGATCACGCGTGTGCTGGCGTTTCTGGCGTGCGGAAGCTGTCATTTCCACGCGGACTGGAAGTCGCGCTTCAAAGAGAATTCCGAAAAGATGCTGAGCGGGAGCCTGCTCAGCGTGGCGGAAGTGCTGAAGGGCCTTCTTCTGCTGCAGATCGAAAAGCCGCTCTCTTTCCGCGAAAAGAAGATGCTGGACCGCGCGCGCCACATGCTGGTGACGGAGCTGTCCATGGCGCGCCGGATCCCGGAAATAGAAGCAGTTTCCCTGCTGCAAAAGGCACTGGGGAAGGCGCAGCTGGCCCTGCCGCCGGTGCTCTGATGGCTCTGCCGGGAGCTGCCCGGTCAAAGCTACTCTGTGCCGCCAGGTTCTCGGGTTGCGATCACGCGTCTCTTTGTGTTAGGTTCTAACGCTTGGCCTTTATCCTGAGTACATCCCTTCTGGAGCGTCAATGCTTCTCGGTCCTATAGTTTGGGTCCTCACGCTGGTCATCTGTTATTTCTTCATGGGTCATTACTGGTGGTTCCCGCCGCCGATTTCAGAGCACGGCCAGGCTTACGACGCGCAGTTCACGGTCACCCTGTGGGTGACGGGCGTTATTTTCTTCTGCGCGCAGATGGCGCTAGGGTGGGTGATCGTGAAGTTCCGCGACCGTGGCGGGGTGGCGCGCTACTCGCACGGGCACAACGTGCTGGAAGTAGTGTGGACCTCGGCAACGGCGGTGCTGTTCATCGGGCTGGTGCTGGCGGGGACGCGCATTTGGTCGGCGGTGCACTTCGCCGAGGCGCCCGCCGACGCCATGAAGATCGAAGTGATGTCCAAGCAATTCGCCTGGAGTTTCCGCTATCCCGGACCGGACGGCAAGTTCGGCCACACGGACCTGAAGCTGGTCAACGATCAGGGAGGTAATCCGTTCGGCATCGATGATAAGGACCCGGCGGGCAAGGACGATATCACCAGCGCGTCGATTAAGGTCCCGGCAGGCAAGCCGATCGAGCTCATCATGCGATCGCGCGACGTCATCCACAACTTCTTCGTGCGCGAGCTGCGCCTGAAGCAGGATATCGTGCCGGGCATGGAAATTCCGCTGCACTTCCAGGCGGACGTGGCGGGTGTCTATGAAGTTCCGTGCTCGGAGCTGTGCGGCCTGGGCCACCACCAGATGCGGACCACGCTCGAAGTGATGCCGCCGGCCGATTTTGAGAAGTGGCTGCGGGAGCAGGCAGCACAGAAGTGAGATACTTCCGTAACGTAATTATTCAATCATCCATCGCAGAGGAGAGAGCATGTCCTCACCTGTAGTTCATCCGCATCATGCGCCCACGGGCTTTATCCGGCGTTATATTTTCAGCCTGGATCACAAGGTCATCGGAATTCAGTATTACTTCCTGGCGCTGTTCTCAGTATTCCTGGGGATGAGCCTATCGGTGCTGATGCGGTACCACCTGATCTATCCCGACGCCAAAGTGGGCTGGTTTGAGAAGCTATGGCCCACGGGGGCGGCGGGCGGCATCATGACGCCGGAGCTATACCTTTCGCTGATGACCATGCACGGCACCATCATGGTGTTCTTCGTGCTGACCACGGCGCCGCAGAGCGGTTTCGGGAACTACTTCCTACCGATCCAGATCGGCGCCGAGGACATGGCGTTCCCGGTGCTGAACATGCTCTCCTTCTGGACCACGTTCCTGGCGCTGGTGGTGATGGTGGCGGCGTTCTTTGTGCCGGGCGGCGCTCCGCTGGCAGGCTGGACGGCTTATCCTCCGTTGAGCGCGGTTGGTCCACTTTCGGGGCCGGGCGAGGGGATGGGGCAGACGCTGTGGATCATCAGCATAGCGATCTTCTGCGGCGCCTCTCTGATGGGGGCGATCAACTTCATCGCCACGACTATCGATTTGCGCGCCAAGGGCCTTTCCATGATGCGCATGCCGCTCACCTGCTGGAGCTGGTTCGTCACGGCGATTCTGGGGTTGCTGGGATTCGCGGTACTGCTGGCGGCGGGCGTGTTGCTGCTGCTGGATCGCATGGCGGGGACGAGCTTCTTCCTGCCGGCCGGGCTGCTGGTGAACGACCAGATTCTCAATCACAAGGGCGGGTCGCCGCTATTGTGGCAGCACCTGTTCTGGTTCTTCGGGCATCCGGAAGTGTACATTGCCATTCTTCCGGGGATGGGTGTGGCGTCGCAACTGCTCTCGACGTTTTCGCGCAAGCCGATTTTCGGGTATAAGGCCATGGTGTACGCCATCCTGGGCATCGGGTTCCTGGGCTTCTTCGTGTGGGGCCACCACATGTTCATGAGCGGCATGAACCCATACTCTGCCTTTGCGTTCTCGGTGCTGACCATGTCGATCGGGGTGCCGTCGGCCATCAAGACATTTAACTGGATCGGCACGCTGTGGGGCGGCAGGATCCGCTTCACCACGGCGATGCTGTTCGCGCTGGGATTCGTATCGCTGTTCGTGACCGGCGGAATCAGCGGCATCTTCCTGGGCCAGCCGGCGCTGGATCTCTACTTCCACGACACGTACTTCGTGGTGGGTCACTTCCACATGATCATGGGAGTGGCAGCGATCTTCGGCATGTTCGCGGGAACGTTCTACTGGTTCCCGAAAGTGACGGGCCGTTTCATGAACGAGACGCTCGGCAAGATCCACTTTTACCTGACGTTCCTCGGGGTCTACGCGATTTTCACGCCAATGCATTTTCTTGGAATCGCGGGTAATCCACGGCGCTACGCGGATTTCACCAACTTCGATTTTCTGGGCAAACTGCTGCCGGTCCACACGTTCATGACGCATGCGGCGATTTACACGGCGGTGGCGCAGATCATTTTTTTGATTAATCTGATCTGGAGCGCGAAGAAGGGC
>Ga0075426_10001918_pt1 | contig 14874 bp, 11 predicted proteins | sample SoiMethybrSBSTD5_FD_75304 | JGI IMG/M metagenome (GOLD analysis project Ga0075426, IMG submission 75304) | Bulk soil microbial communities from a Populus tree surrounding site in Tennessee, USA - Soil MetaG P. TD hybrid SBSTD5 | ecosystem: Environmental > Terrestrial > Soil > Tree plantation... | reverse complement strand
CTTCGTCTCGACCCAGCAGGAGCGGGACCAGTACTGGGACGTCGAGATCGCGGTGGACGAGGATGCGCGGATTATCGGCATCCGCGGCACCATCAAGCACGACGCCGGCGCCTACATGCCGTGGGGCGTGGTGCTGCCGTGGATCGCCGCGACCACCGTGCCGGGGCCCTATGTGATTCCCAACTTCAAGCTCGACGTGCTCTGCGCCTTCACCAACAAGGTGCCGACCTCGCCGGTGCGCGGCGCCGGCCGGCCCGAGGCCGCGGTGGTGATGGAGCGGCTGGTCGACCGCGTCGCCCATGACATGAAGCTCGACCGCGCCGAGGTGCGCCGCCGCAACTTCATCCAGCCGTCGCAGATGCCCTACAAGGTCGGCATCATCTTCCGCGATGGCCGGCCCGTCACCTATGACAGCGGCGACTATCCGACCTGCCAGGCGCAAGCCCTGAAGGCCGCCGGCTACGAGGATTTCCGCGCCCGCCAGGCCGCGGCGCGCAGCCAAGGCCGCTATATCGGGCTCGGCTTCGGCAATGCGGTGGAGGCGACGGGCCTCGGGCCCTACGAGAGCGCAACCGCGCGCGTTTCGACCAGCGGAAAGATCACGGTCTATACGGGCGCGACCCCGCAGGGGCAGTCGCACAAGACGACGCTCGCCCAGATCGCGGCCGATCACTTCGGCTGCACACCGGACGACATCACCATCGTCACCGCGGATACGGCCGCGACCGGCCTCGGCGTCGGCTCGTTCGCGGCCCGCACCGCGGTCAATGCCGGGTCATCGGTGCATCTCGCCGCCAAGGCGGCGGCCGACAAGATCAGGCAGTTCGCGGCCGCCATGATGGAGGTGGCGGAGGAGGACATCGAGCTCGAGAACGGCTTTGCCAAGGTCGCGGGCTCGGACATGAAGAAGAGCTTCCGCGAAATCGCGGCGGTCGCGGTCGGAATGCCGGGCTTCTCCATGGCAGGCGGCCCGGCGCCCGGGCTCGAGGCGACCAGCCATTTCACGCCGGACCAGTCGACCTATTCGAACGGCACCCATGTCGCCGAGGTTGAGGTCGACGTCGAGACCGGCGAGGTCAAGATCCTGCGCTACGTGGTGATGCACGACTGCGGCCACGTGATCAATCCGATGGTGGTGGAAGGGCAGGTGGTCGGCGGCGTGATCCACGGCGTCGGAAATGCCTTCTTCGAGCACATGCTTTATGACGCCGGTGCGCAGCCGACCTCGACGACCTTCGCGGACTATCTGCTGCCGATCGCGACCGACTCGCCGAATGTGGAAGTGCTGCACATGGAGACGCCGAGCCCGCTCAACCCGCTCGGCCTCAAGGGGGCGGGCGAGGGCGGCACCATCCCGGCGATTGCGACCCTGATCTCGGCGGTCGAGGATGCGCTCGCGCCCTTCGGGGTCCGCCTCGCCGAGGCGCCGATCACGCCGGCGCGCATCGTCGCGCTGCTGGCCGAGGCGCAAAGCAAAAGGTCCTGACGACGCAAACGGGGGGAAACGCCATGAGACGTGTCACACGCCTGCTCGCGGCTGCCGGTCTTGCCTATCTGGCGCTCGCCGGCGCCGCTCTCGCGCAAGGCGGCCGCACGATCCGGATGATCGTGCCGTACCCGCCCGCCGGCAGCGCCGATGTCCTGGCGCGCATCCTGGCGCAGCAGCTCAACGATACGGCCGGCACCAACATCGTGATCGAGAACCGGCCGGGCGCCGGAACCGTGATCGCGACGGAAGTCGTCTCGCGCGCCCCGGCCGACGGCAACACGGTGCTGGTGATGTCGAACTCATTCGTCATCAACTCGCATATGCGCAAGCTCACCTACGACCCGCTCACCAGCTTCGCGCCGGTGTGCGATCTCGTGACGTCACCCAACCTGATCGTGGTCAATGCCAATGCGCCCTATCGCAGCCTGGCCGACCTGGTCACCGCATCGCAGGCGAGGCCGGGCGAGCTGACCATGGCGAGCGTCGGACCGGCGACCACCCAGCACATCGGCTTCGAGCAGCTCAAGATGGTCACCAAGGCGGCGATGACCTACGTGCCGTTTCCGGGCGGGGCGCCGGCCATCAATGCCCTGCTCGGCGATCACGTCACCGCGGTCTACGGCAACTATTCCGAGGTGGGCGAGCAGCTCAAGAGCGGTAAGCTGCGTGCCCTGGCGGCGACCGGCGCCAAGCGGATGGCACTCCTGCCCGACCTGCCCACCGTCGCGGAGCTCGGCTATCCGGGCTACGACGTCGAGGTCTGGCTCGGCACCGTGGTGCCGGCCGGAACGCCGAAGGAGGCGGTCGCGCAGCTCGAAAAATGGTTCACCGATGCGCTGAAAGTGCCGGCGGTGCGCGACAAGCTCACCGTGCTCGGGCTCTATCCGGCCGGTATCTGCGGCGCGGATTTTGGCAAGCTGATCCGCGGCAAGGATGAGGAATACGGGCGGATCATGAAAGAGGCGAACATCAAGGGCGAGTGAGATCTCTTTCCCCGTCACCCTGAGATGCTCGGCGGACTTGCGCATCACTCAATGGCGATCTCGGGGTAGACCCGAGATTGCACGGGCGACGTCCCGCCAGCCGACAGGAGTGAGTCCGCTGCGCCCCGGCAGCGGACATGCGCGGCAGGCGGACCTGCGGCAAAGCGATGTGGACGTCCTAGCGTGGGACACAACCACAGGGACGGTCTTCGTCATCGAGTGCAAGCGGCTGAAGCTTGCCCGGACCATCGGCGAGATCGCGGATCAGCTCAACGATTTTCGATGCGAGACGGATCTGCAAGGAAAGAACAAGCTCGATCGGCACCAGGAACGGGCGGAATGGCTTGCCGTGAACCGAACGGAGCTGTCGCGCATCACCCGCATTCCGGCTCCGCGGATGAAGCTCAGGCCCTTAATCGTGACAAATCGGACGTGCCCATGCAGTTTTCGGATTCGCTGCCAACCATCACAAAGGCCGTCGTGAACTACGATCAGCTTGGCGAGCTCACCGCTGAAATCCGTCGGCAATAGAACAGCGCATCTTCGTCCCCCCGGATGGGCAAGCCGCGGAGGCAGCGTACCCAAGAAACTCAGGATGACGGTCCGGAATCAGCTTTGGCCCCCTTTACTCGATCCTGATCTTCGCCGCCTCGATCACGGCGCGCCATTTTTCCGTCTCGCGCGCCACGAAGCCCGCGAAATCCGTCGGCATTCCGGGGCGCGGCTCGACCGCGAGGCGGGCCAGCAAAGAGCGCATGTCCGGCGCGTTAAGGCTCTCGTTCGCGGCGGCATTGAGCCTCTCGAGGATCGCCATCGGAGTGCCGGCGGGGGCGACCAATCCGGTGAACGAGACGGTGACGAAATCGGCAAGGCCGGATTCGATCATGGTGGGAAGCTCGGGCGCGGCCGGGTTGCGAGCCTCGCCGGTCGAGGCGAGCGCGCGCACTTTTCCGGCGCGCGCCAACGGCAGCGTGATCGATGGATTCTCGAACACCATCTGCACCTGGCCGCCTGCCACGTCGCCGAGCGACTGTCCGCCGCCCTTGTAGGGCACATGCACGAGGTCGGTCCCGGTTCGAAGCTTGAACAGCTCGCCGATCAGATGCGGCGGCGTACCGATTCCCGGCGATGCGAAGCTGAGCTTGCCGGGCTGCGCCTTGGCGAGCGCGATGAACTCCTGCACCGTCTTGGCGGGCACGCCCGGGTTCACGGCCATGATGCTGGCGGTGACGCCGAAGAGGGCGATGAGGGCGAAGCTCTTGAGCGGATCGTAGTCGACCGACTTGTAGACCGCGGGCGCGATCACCAGCGTCGAGGTGTTGGCGAGCATCAGCGTGTAGCCGTCCGGCTCCGCCTGGGCGGCGGCGCGCGCGCCGATGGTGCCGCCGGCGCCCGGCCGGTTTTCGACCACGAAATTCTGGCCGAGGATCGCGCCCATGCGCTGCCCGGCCATGCGCGCCATCACATCGCCTGGCCCGCCGGGCGAGAACGGCACGATCACCTTGATGGGCTTGGCCGGAAACGCCTGCGCCCGCGCATGCCGCGCGGCGAGGCCGATCGCGGCCGATGCCAAAAGCGCGCGGCGCGAGATCATGCCTTCATGGTCCGCTGCTCGATGGCGAGATATTTGTCCAGATCGCAGGTCTTGTGCGCCTCCTTCATCTCCCGCTCGGCGCCGCCGCGGCCGAGGAAGGGATCGAGCGTGTCGTTGGCGAGGCATTCGTAGGACTGCTTGATCGCCTTGTGCATGGCCGCAAACGCGGTGCCGGACGAGGCGGCGATGCGATAGCCGAGACCGGCGAGATCACGCTGCTTGAGCGGGAATTCGGCAAAGCCGTCCGGCGGCGCGAAGCACATCAGCGGTGCGGGCAGGCGCTCGGCGATGAAACGGATCTCCTTGGGATCGCGGGTATGAATGAACAGCATGTCGGCGCCGGCCTTCTTCATCGCCTCGGCGCGGCGCAGCGCATCGTCCATGCCGTGCAGCCGCAGCGCATTGGTGCGGCCGATGATGATGAGGTCCGGGTCGGTGCGCGCCGCGACCGCCTCCGCGATCTTCTTCACCACGAGCTCGAGCGGCACGAGGTTCTCACGGCCGACATGGTGCTCGAAATGGCGCGGCAGCAGCTGATCCTCGAGCTCGATCGCGGCAAATCCCGCCGCTTCGGTGAGCCCGATGGTGCGATGCATGTGGACCGGATCGCCCCAGCCGCCGCCAGCATCGAGGATGATCGGCAGCCGGCAGACGGCGCGCATGTCGAGCGCCACCTCGGCCAGCTCCGGCAGGGTCAGATTGGCCTCGGTGACGCATTTGACCCAGCCGAGCGAGCCGCCGCTCAGGTAGACGGCCGGGAAGCCGGCCTGCTCTGCGAGCCGCGCCATGATCGGGTTGAGCGCCACCGGCGCGACCACGAGGTCGTCGCCGGCGATGAGGTCCTTGAGCGTCGGCAATGCACGTTCCCCTTGTGCCGGAGGTTGCGGTCCGATGCAGTTTACGGTGAGGGCGCCAGTGAATACAAATGCGCGCGCATTCGGTGGAAGGACATGCAAGTCGATTTCGGTAGGTCGGCCAGGGCAGAGTGGTGCAGCGGGGCGGGGGGATACGCTCGCTCAGTGCCCGCGGCACCCCCCGACCCCTCCCCACCACTCGCGGAGCCTGTCCTCGGGCTCGCCGAAGGCGAGACCCGTGGGCTCGCGGGGGGAGGGGAGTGGAGAGGCCTTGCGCGCAGCTTATGGACCGCGGGGCTCGCCGCGTGATCTTCGTTGCGATCGACATTGGCGGCACCTTCACCGATCTCGTGGGATTCGACGCCGCGGCCGGGCGCTTCATGGAGGCGAAGAGCCTGACGACGCCCGCGCACCTGGTGCAGGGCATTATCGACTGCATTCGTCAGAGCCGGCTCGAGGCCGCCGCGATCGATGAGCTGATCCATGGCTCCACGATCGCGATCAACACGCTGATCGAGCGCAAGGGCGCCAAGACGGCGCTGCTCGTGACCCGCGGCACGCGCGACGTCTACGCCATCGGCCGCGGCAACCGTCCCGAGGCGTACAACCTCTTCTTCCATCGCCATCGGCCGCTGGTGCCGCGCCGCCTCACGCACGAGGCCGAGGAGCGGCTGCTCGCCTCCGGCGAGATACACGAGGCGCTGCAGAAGACCAGCATCGCAAAAGCCTGCGCGGCGCTGAAACAGGAAGGTGTCGAGGCTGTCGCGGTATGCTTCCTGCACGCCTACGTCAATCCGGCGCACGAACGCGCGGCGGGCGAGATGATCAGGGCGGCGCTGCCGGACGTCTACCTTTCGCTCTCACACGAAATCCTGCGCGAGTATCGCGAGTTCGAGCGCATGTCGACCACGGTGGTCAACGCCTATATCGGTCCAAAAGTCGGCGGCTATGTCAAAAGCCTCAAGGCGAGCCTGGCCGACATCGGCTTTCGCGGCGACCTCTCGATCATGCGCTCGAACGGCGGCGTGATGACTCCGGAGGTCGCGACCGAGCGCCCGGCCGCGATGATGGAGTCGGGGCCGGTCGGCGGCATCATCGCTTCGGCCCGGGTTGGCGCCAAGCTCGGGCTGCCGGACGTCATCTCGTTCGACATGGGCGGCACCACCGCCAAGGCGAGCCTGGTGCGCGGCGGCGAGCCGACGCTCGCGCCCGGCTACTACGTGGGCGGCTATGCGAGCGGGCATCCCGTGATGCTGCCGATGATCGACGTGGTCGAGGTCGGGGCCGGCGGCGGCTCGATCGCCTGGCTGGACGACGTGGGCGCGCTCAAGGTCGGTCCGCAGAGCGCCGGCGCCGATCCCGGCCCGATCTGCTATCGCGGCGGCGGCACCGAGCCGACCATCACGGACGCCAACGTGCTGCTCGGCCGGCTCGATCCGGCGAACTTTTTGGGCGGCCAGATGCAGCTCGACGCCGCCGGCGCGCGCCACGGCATCGCGGAAAAGATCGCGAAACAGCTGAAGATGGATGCGATTGCGGCCGCGCAGGCGATCGTGCAGATCGCGATCGCAAAAATGTCGCTCGCGGTGCGCGAGGTGTCGGTCGAAAAAGGGTTCGATCCGCGCGATTTTGCCATCGTGGCCTCGGGTGGCGCCGGGCCGCTGCACGTGCTGGCGATCGCGCGCGAGCTGCACATCCCGAAGGTGATCGTGCCGCTGTTTCCCTCGCATTTCTCCGCCCTCGGCATGCTGCTGGCGGACGAACGGCACGACTTCATCCGCACCCATTATGCGGACCTCGCGACCGTCGATTTTGCAGCGCTCACGCGCATCCACGACGAGATGGCGGCGGATGCGGCGGCGGGCTTGCGCCACGCCCGTGGCGCCGAGCGCCAGGCGCATCTCGACCTGCGCTATGTCGGACAGGAATTCACGCTCTCGGTGCCGGTCACGCGCGAGCAGCTCGTGGCCGGCCAACGGGCCGCCATCCGCCGCGCCTTCGACGCCCTCTATGACCAGCGCTATGCCCACCACTCGCCGGACGAGCCGGTCGAGATGGTCAACATGCGGCTGGCGCTGGTCGGCAAGCGGGCGCCGCTCGCGTTTCCGATGTTGGGCGAGCGCGGGCCGGCAAAATCGCGCCGCATCCAGGAGGTGTTCTTCGACGATCCGCAGGCGCCGGTCGCGTGCCCGGTCTACGAGCGCGCCGATCTCGGGGCTGGATGCCGCATTGCCGGTCCGGCGCTGATCCAGGAACATGGCACGACCACGGTGCTGTTTGCGGGCGATACGCTCGAGACGGCGCCGTCGGGCGAGATGCTGATCACGGTCGGAGGCGCGTGATGGCGGGGCGCGAGGCGGTCGCATTGGACGCGGTGACCCTGGAGGTCATCCGCAACGCCCTGCCGGCTGTCGCGAACGAGATGGCGGCCGACCTGCAGCGCACCTCCTACAACATGATGATCTACGAGGTGCGCGACTTCTGCACCGCGCTGGTCGGCCTCGAGGGCGAGCTGATCGCCCAGAACGTCGGCGGCGTGTCGCATTTCGTCGCCGATCTCGGCGTCGTGGTCACGGACGGGCTCAAGCGCTACGGCAAGGACGGATTCAAGGCCGGCGACGTGATCATCACCAATCACCAGGCGGTCGCGGGTCAGCACCTCAACAACGTCGTCATCTACATGCCCTATTTCTACAAGGGCGAGCTCCTGATGTTCGCCATGGTGCGGGCGCACTGGATCGACGTGGGCGGGATGAGCACCGGCTTCGGCGCCGGGCCGACGGTCGCCGATCCATGGATGGAAGGGCTGCAGCTCGACCAGCTCAAGATCTACGAGGCCGGCGTCCTCAACGATACTCTCTATCGCGTGCTCAAGGACAACATCCGCTTTCCCGAGTCCTCGCTCGGCGACATGAAATCGCAGATGGCGGCGTGCCGCCTCGCGGCGCGGCGCATGGACGAGCTGTTCGACAAGTACGGCAAGGCGACCATGCTCGCGGCGATCGCCCGCATCTTCGACGAGACCGAGACCAAGTGCCGGAACGTGGTCGCCCGGCTGGCGGACGGCGTCTACGAGGCGGAAGCGGCGCTCGACGACGACGGGCTCAGGAAGGACGAGTCGGTCCGGGTGCATGCAAAGGTCACGATCGCCAAGGGGCACATGACCATCGATCTCTCCGGCTGCTCGGGCGAGCGGCGCGCCGCCATCAACTCGCGCACGCTCGCCGGCGCGCGCGTCGCCTACAAGGCGCTCACCGGTCCGCTCGATCCGGTCAACGAGGGATCTTTCCGCGCGCTCGACGTGGTCATCCCCGAAGGCAACATCATGATGGCGCGCTTCCCGGCGCCCATGTCGGGCTGGAGCGCGATCGTGCCGACCGTGGTCGACACCATCGTGGCGGCGCTCGCCAAGGCGATGCCCGATCGTGTGCCCGCGGGCCATCACGGGCTCCTCGGCGGGGCCGTGGTGTTCTTCGGCGTCAACCCGAAGACCAACCGGCGCTTCGTGGTGCAGAGCCTCGAGGGCGGCGGCTGGGGCGGGCGGCCGTTCGAGGATGGCGAGTCGGCGACCGTCTCGGTCTGCCAAGGCGACGTGCGCAATGGCTCGATCGAGGGCATCGAATTGAAATGCCCGGTGCTGGTCGAGGCGAGGGGCCTGCGCCCGGACTCCGGCGGCGCCGGCAAATTCCGCGGCGGCCTCGGCATCGACATGCAGGTGCGCAACCTGGTCGAGGGCAAGTGGAACTTCGAGCATACCCGGCGGCAGAAATGCCGCCCCTGGGGGCTCTGGGGCGGCAAGCCGGGCGAGTACGGCGATTACCTGATCAGCCTGCCGGGCGAGAACGCATTCAAGTCCATGGCTGGCAGCCACGTTCCGGTGCCGGTCGACACCCGGGTCATCGTGCGCACCGGCGGCGGCGGCGGTTTTGGCGATCCGCTCGAGCGCGATCCGGCCGCGGTGCGCGAGGACGTGCGCGAGGAGCTGATCTCGCGGGCCTCGGCCCGGGACGACTATGGCGTGGTCCTGCGGGACGATCTGACGCTGGACGAGGCGGCGACGCAGCGCCAGCGGGATGGGATAAGGAAGGGACGGGCCTTGTAGCCCTGTAGCCCGCATTGAGCGAAGCGAAATGCGGGAAGGCCTGACCCGGATTTCGCTGCGCTCAATCCGGGCTACGAAACTACGAAACGAAAAATGGTTGGGAGGACGATGCGCACAATCCTGACTCTCATTGCGGCCGCGCTACTCGCCGCCACCGCCGCCTCGGCCGAGACCCTGCGGGTCGGCAAGGCGGGGCGGGAAGCGTTCTCGTTCGTGCCGGTCGACGTCGGGGTGCGCACCGGCATCTTCAAGAAGCAGGGCCTCGACATCGAGATCGCGAATTTCGGCGGCGACGCCAAGCTGCAACAGGCCATGGCGGCGGACTCGATCGACATCGCGCTCGGCTCAGGCCCTGGGCTCGCCTTCATCGTCAAGGGCTCGCCCGTAAAAGGCATCGCCGCCATGGCGGGGCCGCCGCTCCTGTTCGCGCTGGTGGTGCGCGATGACGGCTCGGTGAAGACAGTCGACGACCTGAAGGGCCGCAAGGTCGGCGTCTCGACGGTCGGCTCGGTGACGAGCTGGATCATCAGCGAGGTGTCGCGGCAGCGCGGCTGGGGATTCGACGGCATCGTGCAGGTGCCGGTCGGTGAGAATGCGGCAAGGGTCGCCGCGGTGCGCTCAAAAGCGCTCGACGGCTGCATCGTCGATCTCGCCTCCGCGCTCAACTATGCCGAACGCGGCGAGGGGCGCATCCTGCTGCGCTTCGGCGACCTGGTGAAGGACTTCATCATCCATGTGATCTTCGCGACCGACAAGGCGATCGCCGAGAAGCCGGACGCGCTGCGCGGATTCCTCAAAGGCTGGTTCGAGACCATCGCGCTGATGCGGCGCGACACGGCCAAGAGCGTCGCGATCGCGGCCGAGGTCATGGGCACCGATCAGCCCACCGCCGGGCGCATCTACGACGAGCTGATGCCCATGTTCTCCGATACCGGCCGCTTCGATCCGAACGCGCTCGGGGTGCTGCGGCGCTCGTTCGTCGAGATGAAGACCCTGCCGGCGGAGCCGGACATGGGCAAGCTCTACACCGAGGCGTTCTTGCCGAAATCCCTGGAGGGTAGCCCGCATTGAGCGAAGCGAAATGCGGGAACGGCTGACCCGGATTTCGCTGCGCTCAATCCGGGCTACAAGGAGCGAGGAGCGAGGAGCAAGCCATGCGGATCATCCCGACACTGCTCGCGGTCGTGTTGCTCGCCGCGCCGGCCGGCGCGGCCGAGAAGCTCAAGGTCGGCAAGGCGGTGCCCGAGGCCTTTTCCTTCGTGCCGCTCGACGTCGGGATGAAGAAGGGTTTCTTCCAGAAGCACGGCATCGAGGCGGAGTCGATCGCCTTCGCCGGCGACGCCAAGATGCAGCAGGCGATGGCGGCGGATTCGATCGATCTCGCTCTCGGCTCCGGGCCCGCGATGGCCTTCATCGTCAAGGGAGCGCCCGTCAAGGCGATCGCCGCCATGGCGGGGCCGCCGCTCCTGCTCACGCTGGTGGTGCGCAATGACGGGACGGTCAAGAACGTGGCCGACCTCAAGGGCAAGCGGGTGAGCGTCTCGACGGTCGGCTCGCTGACATATTGGCTGGTGAGCGAGACCTCCCGCCAGCAGGGCTGGGGCCCGGACGGTATCAACATCGCACCCATGGGTGCGACCCAGCCTCAGATCGCGGCGCTCAAGCGCAAGGAGATCGACGGCATGGTCACCGACATCTCCACCGCACTCGCGCTGGAGCAGGCCGGGGACATGCGAATCCTGATGCGCTTCGGCGACATCGTGAAGGACTTCCACATCCACGTGATCTTCGCGACCAACAAGATCATCGGCGAGAAGCCGGACGTGCTGCGCAATTTCCTCAAAGGCTGGTTCGAGACCATCGCGTTCATGCGCGCCAACAAGGCGGAGACGGTCGCCATCGCCAAGGACGTGATCAACAAGGACGCCGACATCACGGCGCGCACCTATGATGCGCTGATGCCCATGTTCTCGGACGATGGGAAGTTCAATCAGAAGGCGCTGGCCGTGCTCGCCAAATCCTATGTCGAGCTGAAAGTTCTCGACCACGCGCCCGATCCCAAGCAGCTCTATACCGAGGCGTTCCTTCCCGCCCGGTAGGCCAAATCAGGAGCACGCTCATGAATGAATCCCACGCCGTCGCCGCCGCGGCGACCGGCGAGCCCGAGGTACGGCGCTGGACCGAGCAGCGCTGGCTCGTTGACAACGTCATCCGGGCGAACGGCATCGACTGGGACCAGCCGCGCTCGGTCTACATGAACGCGGCCTGCGGCTTCGAGGCCTCGGCCGATTTCGCGGGGATCCGCGAGCGGGTGCGGAAATACGCCGACATCATGCCCGCGTTCGTTGCGACCGCCAAGCGGCGCGAGGCCCGCGCGCGCGCCGCCGAGGCCGAGGGCCTCGCCGTCACCGCACGCGATAACTACTTCATGGCGGCCGTGCACTGGGGCGCCGCGCAATGGACCCTGCACGACGACGGCGCGGAAAACGTCGCCTGCAATGCCAGCAAGCGGAGCTGCTACGATAGCTATGCGCGCCTCACCGACCACCGCATCGAGCGGGTAGATCTGCCGTTCCGCGGCAAGACGGTTCCGGGCTGGTTTCATCTGCCGCCCGGCTACCAGGGCGGAAAGATCCCGGCCGTTATCTCGTTTCCCGGGATGGACACCTTCAAGGAGCTGTTCGTCGCCCTCAACGGCGACCGCTGGCTGTCGCGCGGCATTGCGGTGCTCGCGCTCGATGGTCCCGGCCAGGCCGAGTGCCGGCTCAACGGCCTCACCGTGAGCATGGAGAACTGGACCACTGTGGGAAAGCCGGTCTTCGACTGGCTCAGCTCCCGCCCCGAGATCGACCCGGCGCGGATCGGCATCTTCGGCAACAGTTTTGGCTCCTTCTTCGCCACCCTGGTGACGGCGAGCGAGCCGCGCATCGTGGCCTGCATCGCCAATGCGACGTGCCTGGAGCCGGGCTTCCACACGATCTTCCAGGAAGCCTCGCCGACCTACAAGAAGCGCTTCATGTACATGGCGGGATTTTCCGACGAGGCAGGGTTCGATCGCTTTCGGCGATCGCTCACCTGGGAGGGACATGCCGAACGGATCCGCGTGCCCTATCTCTGCGTCGCCGGCGAGGCCGAGGAGCTGAGCCCGCTGGTCTACGCTGAGCGCATGCTCGCCCGCATGCAGACCCCCCGGCGTTTGGTCGTCTACCAGGACGCGCGTCACGCGATCAGCGCCGCGCCCTCGGTCAGCCTCGGACCCTATCCGCCGACCATGGTGGCCGACTGGATGATCGAGCGTTTTGCGGGCAAACCGCTCGCCAGCGAGCGCTGGTACGTCGAGGCGAACGGCAATGTTGCCAAGACCCCATTAGCGTGAGATTGGGCCCTTGCACCGCATGGCAGCAGGGCCGGACAATGTGTTCTGCGCGTCAACAGGAGGAAAGCGATGAAGGGCGGAGTTTGGGCGATCGCGGCCATGGTGGCCCTGGCCGCCACGGTGCAGGAAGCGGGCGCGCAGGTGCAGCTCCGGGTCGGCAAGGCGCAGGCGCAGACCTTCGCCTTCGTGCCGGCCGACGTCGGCATCGAGGCCGGTATCTTCAAGAAGCACGGGCTCGACATCTCGATCAGCAATTTCGGGGGCGACGCGGCGCTACGCCAGGCGCTGACCGCGAACTCCGTCGACATCGCGCTCGGCGGCGGGCCCACCATGGTGTTCGTGGCGAAGGGCGTGCCGATGCTCGCGGTTGGTGCGCTGGCCGACGCGCCCGGCACCATCATGCTGGTGGTGCGCAACGACGGCCCGGTCAAGAGCGAGAACGACCTCAAGGGCCGCACCGTCAGCGTCTCGACCGCCGGCTCGCTCACCTACTGGCTGGGCCAGGAGCTGTCGCGATCGCATGGCTGGGGCAATGACGGCATCAAGATCGCGCCGCTCGGCACCACGACCGCGCAGGCGGCCGCGCTCAAGACCGGGCAGATCGACGGTGTCATCACCGAGACCAGCACGGTCTTCAGACTGGTGGAGGAGGGGACCGGCCGCATCCTCGTGCGCTTCGGCGAGCGCATCAAGGATTTCCACGTCCATGTGATCTTCGCCAGCACGCCGCTGATGCAGCAGAAGCCGGACGCGCTGCGCGAGTTCCTGGCCGCGTGGTACGAGACCGTGCAATACATGCGCGAGCACAAGAACCAGACGGTCGAGATCGCCGCGCGCGTGTCGCAGGTCTCGCAGGCGGTCGCGCTGCGCAACTACGAGGAGCTCATGCCGATCTTCAATCCGACCGGCCGGTTCAACCCCAAGGCGCTCGACGTGCTGGCGCGCTCGTTCGTGGAGTCCGGCACGGTGCCCGACAAGCCCGACATGAGCAAGCTCTACACCGAGCAGTTCCTGCCGAAGAAGTAGCCGTTCGCCAGCCGCACGATTGGATCAAAATGGGCGCGAACGATACCGCCATCCGCATCAGGAACGTCTCGCATCGGTTCGGCGAGGAGGGCGAGGCGCGTTCCGTGCATGCCCTGCTCGACACCTCGTTCGACATCGCGCAGGGCGAGCTCCTGTGCCTGATCGGACCGTCGGGCTGCGGCAAGAGCACGCTCCTCAACGTCATCGGCGGTCTGGTGGCGCCGACGACCGGTACGGTCGAGGTGCTCGGCAAAAAAGTTGCCGGCCCGATGCCGCGCGACATCGCCTTCGTGTTTCAGGAGAACGCCCTGTTTCCCTGGAACACGGTGCGCGAGAACGTGGACCTCGGGATGCGCTTCCAGGGCGTCGCCCGCGCCGAGCGGGCCGCGCGCGCCGAGCGTGCGCTCGCAGCCGTAGGCCTCTCCGAGTTCGCCGACCATTATCCGGCGCAGCTCTCCGGCGGTATGCGCCAGCGCGCGGCGCTGGCCCGGGCGCTGAGCCTGCAGACCGGCATCCTGCTCATGGATGAGCCGTTCGGGGCCCTCGACGAGCAGACCCGCATGATCCTGGGCGAGGACCTCTCGGTCCTCCTCGCCGCCACCCGCAAGACCATCGTGTTCGTCACCCACAGCCTGGGGGAGGCGGTCTTCCTTGCCGATCGGGTAGCCGTGTTCTCGGCCCGCCCCGGCACCATCAAGAAGGTGATCGCCGTCGACGAGCCGCATCCGCGCAAGCCCGAGTTCGCCACATCGGCGAAATTCACTGCGCTGCGCAACGAGCTCTATGCCCTGCTGCACGACGAGATCCGCAAGACGGTCTCGGCCGAAGGTGCCAGGGCGGACCAGCTCGGGACGCTGACGCCCGGAGCGCTGTCGTGAGCCCTGTGAGGCGGCGCGGCCCCGGCCGCATCGGCGTGCGCGCGGTGCAGCTCGGGGTGCCGGTCGCGCTCCTCGCGATCTGGTATCTGGCGACGACACGGTGGGGCGTGAGCCGGATCCTGCTGCCCAATCCGGTCGCCGTCGCGCAGGCGCTCGGCCACGTGCTGGCGACCGGCGAGTTCGTCGCCGACCTGCGCGTCACGTTGACGGAGCTCGCCATCGCCTTCGCGATCTCGGCCACCAGCGGGATCGCGGTCGGGTATCTGGTGAGCCGGACGTCGTTCCGGATCCGCGCCTTCGAGCCGCTGCTGGCAGCGATCTACTCGGTCCCGCTGATCCTCTTTCTGCCGATCTACGTGCTGTGGTTCGGGCTCGGGCCGCCCTCCAAGATCGCGCTCGGCGCGACCATCAGCTTCTTTCCGGTCGTGCTCGCGACCGTCGCGGGATTCGGCAACGTCGACCGCATGATGGTCACCGCGGCGCGGTCGATGGGCGCATCGGACCTGCAGCTCTTTCGCTTCGTGCTGCTGCCGGCGGCCTTTCCGGTGATCATCGCGGGCGCTCGGCTCGGC
>Ga0075426_10001917_pt1 | contig 14879 bp, 13 predicted proteins | sample SoiMethybrSBSTD5_FD_75304 | JGI IMG/M metagenome (GOLD analysis project Ga0075426, IMG submission 75304) | Bulk soil microbial communities from a Populus tree surrounding site in Tennessee, USA - Soil MetaG P. TD hybrid SBSTD5 | ecosystem: Environmental > Terrestrial > Soil > Tree plantation... | reverse complement strand
GCGGGCGCCGGCCTGCAGTTTGTGGGTGCGCTGGGCGCGGGTCTGTTCGCCGCATCGCTAGCGTTTCTGGTTTCGATTGCCGGCGCGGTGCTTTGCCTTGGTGGTTTCGCCTGGCTACGAGCGCTGGCTTTGCCGCTTCTGCTAACACTGTTCATGCTGCCCAAACTGGCGGTGGTTTATAACCAGGTGACGCTGCCATTGCAACTGCTAGCCAGCCGGATCGCCGCGGGCATTTTGACGGCCGGCGGGATTGGGGTAATCCGGGAAGGCAATATCCTGGACGTGGCCGGTCGCCAGATCTCTGTGGTGGAAGCCTGTAACGGCATCCGGTACTTGCTTTCGCTGGGGTTCATGGCGGTGCTCTTCGCTTACCTATCCGACACGAAACCGTGGATGCGAATGGCCCTGCTGGCGGCGGCAGTACCGATCGCGATCCTCGCGAACGCCCTAAGAGTGGCGGCCGCGGGCTGGTTGCCGTTCCTGGTTGCAGGCACTCCTCATGCAATTTCCGGTTGGCTGCTTTTTGTGCTTTGCCTGGCGACGCTGGTAGTTGTGCGGCGACTGTTCAATAAAGTGTATGCCCATTACCAATCCTGAGTGGTGCGGAGCTCTGGTGCCGGTCTTTCTGGCCGCGCAAATCCTGTTCGTTAACACGGCGGTCAGCGGCGAACATCCGCCGGCGGCGCCGCCTCTCTCAGGTTTTCCGACCGAGTTCGGTCAATGGAAGCTATTCCAGCACGACCCGATCGCCCCGGAGGTTGCCACGGAGCTCAAGGCCGACCGTCTGCTGAGCCAAACCTACGTCCAGACTCAGACTGGCTCGCTGGCCGGTTTGTTTGTGGCCTGGTTCCAGACGCAGCGCGGAGGGGCACGGCAGCCGCACTCGCCCAAGGTTTGCTTGCCGGCCTCCGGCTGGACGCCTGAGATTACCGATGAGGTCACGGTCGATACGGCGGCGGGCGCCATCACCGTCAACCGTTATGTGGTTGCGAAGGGCATGCAGCGCGCGGTGGTTCTTTACTGGTATCAGACGCCGCGGCGCGCGATCGCCAGCGAGTGGGCGGCAAAGGCTTGGCTGGTGGCGGACGCATTGCGGGACAAGCGCACGGATACGGCGCTGGTTCGGGTGATTGCATGGTCGGCGGGCGGCAGAAGTGACGAGGCGGCGACCACCGTCGCCATGGGCTTCGCGCGCGAGTTATACCCGCGGTTGGGCGAATACCTGCCGCGCTGAGGTGAGGGGCGGAAGAGACAGGCAGGAATGCCTATTCCACATCACTTCCTTACGGCGTAGAGATAGTTCTCCCACGTGGGGCCGGCGCCATCGTCGTTTCTGACGTTGAGGATCCGGCCGCCACATTCTTCCACATCGCGAATGATGATCTCGCGGGGTACGCCGTTCATTTCGACGACGCGGGGGTGGCGAAGGATCCTTCCGGCTAGCAGGTTATAGGCGCGGGATGCCAGCACTTGCCAGGCCGGCCGCGGGTGGCGCCGGGAGGGCAACTGGAACAGCACGAGACCGGAAGGCCGCAAGATCCGCAGGAATTCTCGGACGTGGCGGCGCGCGTGGTGCGCGGGCAGGTGTTGCAGAACGAGGCGGGAGTAGACGAAATCGAAGCTGGCGTCGGGGAACGTCCGGAGGTCACCATCGGCGTTGAGGATATATTCGCAACGCGCTGGGGCCCGGTTGTGCTGCTGCGCCAGGTCGAGCATGGCGTGCGAGATGTCCACGCCGGTGACATGGTCAAACCAATCGGCCAGTGCCTGGGTGTTGCGGCCGATGCCGCAGCCGAAATCGAGCGCGCGACCGCGCGCGGCGGGATAGCCGAGGCCCTGGATGCCGCGCATCACGGCTTCAATTTCGTGGCGCCCGGTGGCAAAGAATTCATCGGGATCCCAGCGCCGGTTTCGCTTGCCGGGGCTGGCGAGGATAGCCCAAAACGGGTCGTGCCGCGCGAGTTGGTTCCACTGTTTTTGCCGCGAGCGAAGCTTCATTGCCAGTCAGCGACGAAGATGTTGAATTCATAGCGCTCGTGAGCATTGCGGTCGGAACAGAAAACCAGCCGCCTGCCATCGGGCGAGATTTCGGGGAAGGATGTAAAACCGCCGAAACTGGTAACCTGCTCTAGTCCGGTGCCGTCGAGGTTGATCAGAAACAACTCGAATTTGCGTGTGTCGCAATCGTTCTTGTTGGAAGCGAAGAGAATTTTCTTACCGTCGGGCGTGAAGGTGGGGGCGAAGCTGGCGCAGCCGAAGTGCGTGATGGTCTGGGCGTTGCCGCCGTCGCGGTCCGCGACGACTAATTCCATTTTCATGGGCGCGGTGAGGTTGTCCTTGAGCAAATTCTTGTAACGCTCCATGGCTTCGGGGGTCGACGGATAATTGGCGCGCCAGGCGAGTTTCTTTCCATCGCGCGAAAAGACGGCGCCGCCATCGTAGCCGACGGCCGTGGTAATGCGCTGCTTGTGCGATCCGTCGAGGCGCATGGTCCAGAGATCGAGATCGCCAGATGCCATGGAGGTGTAGACGATGGTCTTGGTTTTCCAATTCACGGTGGCTTCGGCATCATAGCCTGGGGTGTTGGTGAGCTTCATCAGAATCTTGCCCTGCTCGGTCGCCAGATAAATGTCGTAGCCGGGGAACACGCCCCAGACGTAGCCATGGCTGCGATCGGGCGGCGTGGGGCAGGCGGCAGCGGCTTCATGGGTGGAGGCGTAGATGATGCGCTCGTTATCCAGAAAATAACCGCAAGTGGTGCGGCCAGCGCCGGTAGAGACAATGTGGGGGTCTGAGCCATCGGCGTTCATGACGAAGATCTGATCGCATTCAAATGGCCTGCGCGTGGATTGAAAGATAAGACGATGGCCGCCCGGCGACCAGTAGGCTTCGGCGTTCTGCCCGGCGTAGGTCAACTGCGTGATGTTGGCGAGATGCGGAGATTGGGCCTGCACCGCGATGGTGGCGGCTAGAAAGCTAATTGCGGCCTTCATACAGTTTCTTGCCCGCGACCAGGGCGCGCATCTTGGCGTCGGCCACGGTGCGCTGCAACATCCAGAAGCCGCAATCGGGATGAACGTAGCGCAGGCGGTCGGGGCCGAGTAACTTGGCGGCGTGCTCGATGCGGTGGGCGATGAGATCGGGCGTCTCGATGGCGTTGTCCTTGATGTCGATGACGCCGAGACCGAGGCCGATGCGCGGGTCCAGATCGCGGAAAGCCTGGAGTTCGTCGTAGCCGCGGCGCGCGAACTCGAGCACCAGGTGGTGCGCGGCGAGCTGGTTGAAGAACGGCATGAGATCCCACCAGAACCCTTTTTGCACGCTCTGTCCCGCATAGTTGCCGAAGCAGACATGCACGGCGCGCTCGCCGCGGATGCCTTCGAGCACGTGGTTGATGGCGGGGATAGCCCAGTCGCGGTCTTCGGGGTGGCCGCTGATGTTGGCTTCATCGAGCTGGATGACGTCGGCGTTGATCCGCTCGAGCTGGCGGCGCAACACGCCCGCGATAGCCATGGCGAGATGACCGTGGCCGGAGTAATGCTGATTGGTGAGCACCTTGGCCAGCATGTGAGGACCGGTACAGGTGAATTTGAGCGGATGCGAGGTCAGGGCGCGAGTGAACTCGTAGTCGCGCGGAAGATTGAGCGTGCCCTCGCCGATCTCGCGGTTGACAACGCCGGCCGGCTCGGAGCGATAGGCCAGGCCGGGATCGGTGCGGAATTTGTCCAGATCGCTGATGGAGAGACGCGTGGCGATGCCGTCCATGCGGCTGACGAAATAATCAATCATGCCGTTGGTTTCGGGATGGCTGGGGTCGAAGCGGTTCAGCTCGCCGTCGGCGATGACGTCGATACCGGCCAGTTCCTGGGTTTTGAGCACAACCATGATGGCGTCGCGCAGGCTGACGCGCGAGCCGTCGCCCAGAAGCCAGTGCGGCACGGGGTAGCTGCCAACGACAGTGGTCCGGATGGCCATGACGTTCATTCTATACTGAGGCTTGCGCTCCACCAGTTTTTTTCTGCTTATCAGCCTGCTCGACGCGGCTGAGCCGGCGCGCTTCGCCGAACACACGATCGCCACCGGGTTGAAGGGCGGTTACCAGGTGGTGATTGCCGATCTCAACCACGACGGCAAGCCCGATCTGATCGCGCTCGCGAGCGGGATGCCGGAACTGGTGTGGTACGAGAATCCCACCTGGGAGCGGCACGTGATCGCGGGTGGATTTACGCGCATGATCAACTGCGTGGCTTGGGATACGGACGGCGACGGCATTCCCGAGATAGTACTGGCCAGCGGGTTCGCAAATGAAGCCAAGAACAGCCTGGGGATTGTTTCGCTGCTGCGGCATGACGGCGATCCGCGCGGGCCGTGGAAGGCCACCGAGATCGACCGGCTGGTTACCTCGCACAGATTGAGGTGGGCGGATATTTACGGCAATGGGAAGAAGGTGCTGGTAAATGCGCCACTCACCGGGGCGCGCGCTGAAGCGCCGGAGTATCGTGACCACGCACCGTTGGTCTTCTACCGTCCGGACGAATGGAAACGAGAGCTGATTGGCGAGGAGAACGAGGGCGTAGTGCACGGAATCTACGTCATCGATTGGGACGGCGACGGGCGGGACGACGTCCTGACCGCGAGTTTCGTAGGGATCGATCTCTACAAACTGGGGAAAGACGGGCGCTGGAGCCGGACCGAGATCGCGAAGGGCGATCCGGCGGCGTGGCCCAAAAGTGGATCGAGCGACGTAGCGGTGGGGCGGACCGGGGACGAGCGCTACATTGCGGCCATCGAGCCCTGGCACGGAAATCAGGTGGCGGTGTATCGGCAAAAGGGCGCGGCATGGCAGCGGACCGTGATTGACGATTCGCTCGTCGATGGACACACGATCTGGACCGCGGACCTGAACGGCGACGGCAACGACGAGATCATCGCGGGTTTTCGCGGCGGCAGCCACAGCGTGTTTGTCTACTATTCCGGCAGCGGGCAGTGGACAAAGCAGGCGCTCGACGCGGGCGGCATGGCAGCGGCGGCGTGCGCGGCGGCCGATCTGAATGGCGACGGACGCATCGACGTGGCGTGCATCGGGTCGGCGACGGCGAATCTGAAGTGGTATGAAAATCTGGGGCCGCGCTAGAATCGAAACTTGCCAGACGCAGTGGTTACCGTGGTGATCCCCACACTTTCGGCGGACCGGAGGCTGGTAGAGTGTCTCGATGCGCTCGCGCAGCAGACAAGACGCGATTTCGAGGTGGTGATTATAGATAACAGCGGCCAAGGACTGGTGCGTGCAGGCGAAGCCGGGCGGCGGGGCGCGAACGTAATCGAGCCGCGGTGTAACGTGGGTTTCGGGGCGGCGATCAACCTGGGGTTTCGCCAGAGCCGCTCGCCCTACCTGGCCGCGCTGAACGACGATGCGGCGCCGCGCGCGGAGTGGATCGGAGAGCTGGTGGCGGCGGCGGAAGCGCATCCGGAAGCCGGGATGTTCGCATCGCAAGTGCGGCTTTACGGCGAGGAGCACCTGGATTCGGCCGGCATGGTGATTGCCAGGGACGGCAGCAGCAAACAGCGCGGGCATCTGTTTCCCGCCGGGGAGTTTGAGCGCGAGGAGGAAGTGCTTTTGCCGAGCGGCTCGGCGGCGATGTATCGGCGGGCGATGCTGGAGCAGATCGGGCTGTTCGACGAGGATTTTTTTCTGTACTGCGAGGACACAGATCTAGGCCTGCGGGCGCGATGGGCGGGCTGGGGATGCATTTACGTGCCCGGGGCGGCGGTGGAGCACCATTACTCGCACTCGGCGGGACGAGCATCGCGGCTCAAGGCATACTACGTCGAGCGGAACCGGCTATTCGTGGTGGCGAAGAATTTTCCGGCGCTGATGTTGTGGATCGTGCCCTTTGCGACGCTGGCGCGTTACTGGTGGCACGTTCGTTCTATAGCCCTGGGACGCGGGACGGCGGCACAATTTCGGCGGGAAGGGAACAGCGGACTGCGGCTGGCCGTGATCGTGATGCGCGCGCACTGGGCGCTCGCGCGCAATGCCGGCTCGCTTTGGCGGAAGCGCAAGGAAATCCGGCGCCGAGCAAAGCTTTCGTCAGTTGAGTTTGGGCGGTTACTGCGCGCGCATTCCATCGGCGTGCGGCGGGTGGCGGAGTTATGAAGCCCGCGGCCGGCGGCGGGAAGCTGCTCATCCTCATTCCAGCATTCAATGAAGAGGGTGCGGTGGCTGGCGTGGTGGAGGCCGTGAAGAACGTGATGCCGGACGTTCCAATTCTAGTAGTGGACGATTGTTCAACGGATGCCACGGTAACGGTGGCGCGTGGGGCAGGCGCCGAAGTGCTCACGCTGCCGCATCATCTAGGCCTCGGCGGGTGCGTGCAGGCGGGATACAAACTGGCATTCGAGCTGGGCTACGGGTACGTGATTCGCGTGGATGGCGACGGGCAGCACGATGCGCGCGACATTCCGAAGGTTCTTGAGGCGCTACGCTCCTCGGGCTGCGAGATGGTGATTGGCTCGCGCTACCTGCATGGCGCGAACGGCGGAACGAGCATCGTGCGCGCGTTGGGCATCCGTTTCTTCCGCATGGTGCTGCGGCCCATTCTCGGCCGTCCGGTGAGCGATCCGACCTCGGGATTCGTGGGCGTCAACCGCAGCGCGCTGGAAGTCTTCAGCCGCAGTTTCCCGCTGGAGTATCCGGAGATCGAGGCGCTGGTGGTGCTGCAACGGCGGAGATTCCGCTTCGTGGAAGTGCCGTGCAGCATGCGGCCGCGGCGCACGGGGCGTTCGTCCATCACGCCCATGAAATCCATCTACTATATTGTTCATGTGCTGCTCGGCGTCTTTGTGAACGTCCTGAAGATCGAGCGCCGGATTCCCACGGAATCCAAACGGCCTTAGCAGAATCAGCAACCTACTGATATCGAAAGACGCACGAAGCGCCCAAAGAGCCTATAACGCAGCCGAAGATACACCACGCTACAGCGCTTTCGTCGCCTCCCGTGGTCTCGTCGTGGTCTCAAAACGTGGGCTCACTTTTTCCTTGACGCGCCCACGTGGTCCCGTGAGATTCATGCATCATGCATGACACGCAAGACGTGCTCAAGCTATTTGGCGCAACCGAGCAAACCATATTCACAACCGATGAACTGGCGGCGCTCACAAAGCTGCACCCAGCGACGATCCGGCGACGGTTCATGGACGAAGAGGGTGTCATCCGCCTAGGGCATCCCGCTACTCGCCGCAAACGGCAAAAATTTACCCTGCGAATACCGGCGCTCGTGGCCGCCCGGGTGTTCGCTGAAATGACGGTGAGAGCGTGATGCCGGTCCGTGTTCTCTGTCGACTGTGCGGCCAATCGCGGCCGATCGACATGCCGACACGTCGCGGCTGCGCGCCAGCGTATCTATCGCGCGTCCGGCAAAAGCGTGCGGCGCGGGAGGTAAATGAGCGGAGACGCGCGGAACGGCAATTCGAACGCAGCCTCCACCATTTCGACGAGCTCGCGCCGATCGCACCATGACCGCGATCGAAGAGAAGGGCCTCCCCTGCAATCTGGATGCGGAGCGCTTCGTGCTGGGCTCCATCCTGATGGATGATTCGCTGTTCGCCCAGGTGACGGGAGCGATCGAGGCCAATGACTTCAGCCTGGAGAAACATCGCCGCATCTTCCAGCGCATGGGCGAGCTCAGCGCGCGCGCAGAGCGTATCGATCGCGTCACTGTAGCCAACGAGCTGATGCGCTACAACGAGCTGGAATCCTGCGACGGCCTGAGCTATCTCGTGTCGCTCGACGACGGCCTGCCCCGCATCTTCAACCTCGACAGCTACGTTCGCATCGTCAAGGACAAGTCCATTCTCCGCAGGATCATCTTCACGTCTCAGCACCTCATGAACCGCTGCCTGGTGGGCCAAGAGGATCCGCAGCAAATCTTGGCGGGTGCCGGACAGTCTCTGTGCGATATGGAGCAGGAGACCTGTCGGCGCGAGGAGATGCGATCGCCGGCGGAGATCATCGAGGCGACCGGGGGAATCGAGACATTCTTTCAGCCTCCCGAACCCGGCGTACTTACGCCGTGGCCGACCCTGAATAAGCGAACCTTTGGCCTCCAGCGCGGTGACCTGATCCTACTCGGCGGTCGGCCATCCACGGGCAAGACGACCGCGGCGCTGCAGATCGCGCAGCATGCGGTTGCCCACGGCGTGGGTACTGCGATCTTCAGCCTGGAGATGTCTGCGAAGGTGCTTGTACAGAAGTTAGCTTGCATGGTCGCGCAGATCCGCCACAACGACTTTCGTTCCGGCGAGGTAACCGCTGATGAGCGCGAACGCATGGTGCAGGCGGTGGGAACGTTGGACAAGTTGCTCATCAACCAGCGGCCGATCGCGACTGCGGCATCCATCCATGCTGAGGCGAGGCGCCTGAAACAACAAAGTGGCATCGGTTTGGTGATAGTCGATTACCTGCAACTGATGGAGGCACCCGCCCACCAGCACCGATATGTCGAAGTCGGAATGATTTCGCGCCAACTTAAACTGGCCGCGCACGATCTGGACATCCCTTTCCTTGTACTCTGCCAGCTCAGCAGAGCATCGGAATCCGAGAAGCGCCGGCCGTCAATGAAAGATCTCCGGGAGAGTGGCAACCTTGAGCAGGATGCCGACGTGATTCTGCTGCTGTGGGCGCCCGATAGCCACGGCGAGGGGCATCCAGCCGGCTATACCGAACTCATCGTGGAAAAGCAACGCACCGGTGAGGCTGGTCGCGAGATTCCTCCGATCGAGATGATCTTCGAGAAGGACCGCGGGCAGCTCAAGGAATTGACGGACGAACAGGAAGGACCGAGCTGGACGCGCGCCGCCGTTGGCCCATTCAACTAGAATGCCTTCAGGAACTCTCTTCGAAAACGCGGTGGCAGGCGCGCCTCCCCCGAAATTTCAAAAAGAGGGGATGCACTTCACGTTGCAGAAGTTTCAGAAGGATGCCAGAGAAGAACAGATGCTTCTGGGTGAAGCGAGGGTCACAGAAGTTGAGCTAGATCCATTAATCGAAGTCAGTGGTCTGGATTTTGACAGCGCTCAGCACCGGTCGGTCACGGGGTTGAACTTCCTGCTCGACCGCACAAGTTTCAAGGGCAACCAGCCTCCGGCACCCGAACATGACTTCAAACAGTCTCACTTTCGCGGACGACTACCACGGCTTGATATCACTCTCCCCGAATACTTAAATGCTTACGGTATCGAAGGAAAACTGGATGGCAGGCTGCATGGCAATCAGGTAATGGACGCGATCGAAGCCCTCAAGACTCTTACTCAACCCTGGAGGATCGTGTATCAGAAGCGGGCTGACCTTGCCCCGGATGGCCAGCGGCTCTACCACGTCGTCGTCATTGAGCAGGGCCTCATCAGCGTTCTCAGTGACTATGGATTTCTAAAAAGCCGAAGCCGTGCGGCAGTGGTGCTCCGCGATGTCCACGCGAAGGTGAGGCGCATCGTGATCCAGTTCGCGCCGCTATGGGTGGACGGCATCACGAGCTTCTACCTCCTCAAGCCGGTCACGCTCTACAAGGAGATCCGCGCGTTTCATCGCGGCCGGCGGTTCAGCCAGGCGGTGTACGCCTTCGCCGATTATCTACTGACACTGAACCATTCTCCCCACCTGGTCAATGCGCAAACGCTGGAACATAAGCTCTGGCTGGATCGGCATCGCGAACAGGAGCACCCGGGAAGGATCCGCAAAACATTGGATGACTGCCTATGCACGGCAGTGGGTGTTGGCCTGCTCAAAGACCACCGCTGCGACTCGCTCGGTCGAATCATCATGGAGCTGAATCCGGACAGATGCCGCCGGATCCGCGGCTTGCTCGGCGCTGGCGTGGACTGCGAACCAGCCGCCCTGCCGGAAGCGCCAGACTTTGAATAAACCTGGACGCCGGGGCCTTTAAGCAACTACTCGAGGTGCCAGGGGCGAACGGTGCACCCAAGTGTCGGAACGGTGCACCCAGGTGTCGGAACGGTGCACCCAAGTGTCGGAACGGTGCACCCAAGTGTCGGAGGGGTGATTCAGATAAATATGAAAACGCAGGGCTTATCAGCTTTTGCTCCGGAGAAGTATTTGGAAGGATTCTTTAAGAATCCTTGAAGGAGGGAGTCGCGCCTTTCGCTAACGCGACGGCGCCCTTCTGAAGCCGTCGCCTCGCCAGGTCAAAACACGCTCCGGGGACGCTTGAAGAGGTGATCGACCAATGACCGAGACGGAAGACAGCCGGGAATGGAAGGACCTAAAGCTCGATGGCGAGGTGATTGGTTTCTCTCGCCAGTTAAGCGATTGTGTATGCGTCGTGGTGAAGGTCGAGGTGTGGGACATTCCGTTCTATTTCGCGGAACAGCTCCGGGAAGACAACGTGATGCGGTTCGGGGTGCGAGGATTCGACATAACGGATGTCGGCGATAGAAGTGATTGAAGCGAGAAAGAGGATCGAAAATGTTCGTGAGGGAATTCAAGCCGAAGTGGAAGTACCACGCGACGTTGGCCCCGAAGCTGGTCCGCTCACGCCAGGAAGAGTGCAAACTCGGCCCAGGCTGGTCCGACCAATACCAGCATCAGGAGTATCCAAAAGCTCTGTATCGCCCTAATCGCCGTCCGCCGCGGGTAGCCCAGGACGGCACCCTAGTTCCACCGGAGCCGCTCACCAAGGTCGTCCAGAATGAGGAAGAGAAGAAGGCGTGGCTTGCGAGCGGCTGGTACCAGACGCCAGCGGACTTCCCTCGGGCGCGCCCAGCGGCTCAGCCGGCGGCCAGAGAGCAGGCACGCAAGAAGCAAATTGCGTTGGGTGAACGGCACGACAATGGGTCCTCTCGGCCGGTCATCACGATCGCAAATACTGAGTCGGTGCACTCAACACTCTCAGGCGAGACCACGAATGCGGTACAGCGGCTGGATCTGACTGAAAATGACGACCAGGGCGACCTTCAGGACGAGGTCAAACTGCTGGAACCCAATGAGGCGGCTGAAATAGAGCACCTGGACCGTCCCGAGAGCGACCACGACCCATGGGAGAAACAGATCGCGGATTGGGTGATAGACAGGGACACGATCAGCGTGGCCGAGGTTCTCGCGTCGTGCATCGGCAAACCACAGACCCAGTGGACCCAAGCCGACAAGAACCGCGTTGCGCGCTCGCTGCGGGTACTGGGTTGGAAACGGTTTCAGCATCGCCACGGCCCACGACGGGAGTGGTGGTATCGAAGGCCGAAATGAGTGGGGTTCACCGTCGCAAGCCTTGCTCTGTTAGTTCTCTGTTTTTTCAGCACAGACGGGACCTCAGGACGGCCCCCCCATTCCACCGGAGCCGCTCACCAAGGTCGTACAGAACGAGGAAGAGAAGAAGGCGCGGCTTGCGAGCGGCTGGTACCAGACGCCAGCAGACTTCCCTCCAACACCCCCAGCGGTCCAGCCGGCTGACAAGAACCGCGTTGCGCGCTCGCTGCGGGTACTGGGGTGGAAACGGTTTCAGCATCGCCACGGCCCACGACGGGAGTGGTGGTATCGAAGGCCGAAATGAGTGGGGTTCACCGTCGCAAGCCCCTGTCGCTGTCACCAGTGTCACCAGTACGCATGCGCGCGCACCCGTACGGAGGAAATTGCCGCGGGGGTGTTGAAAATGGAACTGGTGACAAAGCCGGCAGAGCCCTCACGCATTCAACTGGTGACAGCGGCAGAGCAGAGCGTTGCCCGGCGCTGGATCAACGACACGTGTATAGCTGCACGATCGGGCTCAAAGACGGGCAATTTCGCAGGGAACCGGCGCGCCGAGACCCATCCCGGCTTCCGATTCCCACGGCACGACAGTTGTGGACAACGTGTGCGAACGGTACGATCAAGCGCCCTCTTACTGGTGACCGACAAGCGAATGTACGGTTTCACCGGCCTCAGGTCGGAACCTTCCCGCTTCAACACGACTTTTACCGGCTTGAGGTCGGTTTTTCCCGACACGGCGAACAACCCCGTTTCAGGTATGCAAAGTATGCAAATTCCGAAGTCTTCGAGCCATGTCAGGGACGGCCATAGTCCACCGGCGCGCCGAGACCCATCCCGCGAACCGGCGGCCTACTCGCGAGTACCGGCCTCCTAGGCACTGAATCGCTTTTTTGTGCCTGGTCCCCGACAACTACCGGGCTTCACGCTCCGATTCTGGTTGACAGCAACGGGATCGTCGCTGGCCCGAAGATGTCTTAGGATCTCAATACCGTCACGCTTGGGAAGGTACAAATCCAGCAGGATGAGGTCCCGGACAGGGAAGTTCTGAGTCCAGGTCCAGCCGGTCGATGAAGGACACGACTTCCTCCAGCCAACGATGCAGTCAAACGCCAGTGGTGGTCCTCACTTCTTCTGATTCTCCACACGAACAGCATACTGCGCCTTCGTACGCACATCGCCCCGAATCGATACAAATATGAGGTCCGCGATTTTGGAACCGAAAGTGCCCAGTTCCTACCGAGGTCTGGGAAAGTTTCGTCCAATCGGTTTACTGCTGAAGGGATAACAATGCAAGAACCGGACAGTTCCGATAACGTAACTCTTTTGGTCATCGATGATGACTCGCAAGTGAGAGCATTGTGCCGGAAATGTTTGGTGCGTGCCGGATTCAGAGTGCTCGAAGCTGACAACGGCTTTGAAGCGCTTCTAATTGCCTCGAACCATGAGGGGCTCATCGACCTGCTGATAACAGATGTGGAATTGCCCCACATACGTGGTTCTGAGGTGGCTCAGGCCTTTAAAGCGCTATGGCCACGCACGAGAGTGTTGTTGATCTCGGAATCTTGTAGCCAATCTGTTCGAGGGGATTTGGTTCTCGATGCCGCCTTCCTGCCGAAACCGTTTCTTCCGGATCAATTGTTGAAGACGGTAAGGAGCCTCGTCGCTGCTTCATAAGCCTCCAAAACACGATCGGCGAGGGTCGTGAACCGAACGGTCAACCCGCCCGGAATGCGACGGCTGGGACGCGAATACGGTGTCTTACGCTCAGCACGTGGCCCTGGAAGATCTGCCAAACTTCGCCATTTGCAATCGCCAATGGCTTCGTGGAGATCACCATGATGAGCGGACTCGACCTTAGTGGCGTACCGACGACGAGCAGATGGGGTCATCCGAGCTTCCAACTAATCGCCGCTAGCACACCACCAGCCAAGGTGCTGTAAAACCAAACATCAGTCCGCGGCATCTGCGGATCGAGTTTTTGCAGAATGACATTGCAGGCCACGAACCCGACCACACCTCCCAAGAGCGTTCGCGTTACGCGGCCCAACCTAAAGTTGCTCATTGCTTCAGTTGCTCATTGCTTCAGCGCAACAACCACTGAAGGCGGGTATCCCACGCCTTCCACACAACGCCCATCGCGCCTTCGCCGAGCTTCGATTCTATCCGTAATGGCCGGGAGTCTGCCCGAGCATTGAGAAGATCACGCCTTTGGCCTTCCATCTTTAATGCCGCCACCGCTCTCAGGTCAACCGGCACCCCCGAGTTGGTGTCGCGCGAATCGCTTCGTGCGGATGCGTCACGTGGCGCGACGCTCGGGTGTCTCCCCGGGTTCACTAATCCGTCGGAACTGTATACAACCGTTCACAACGGATCCTTTCCAGCAACAGGAGCCCTTAGGAACTCAAGATCTTGTCTGCGTTCGCGAATGGTCTGAGCGATGCCTTACGAACTACTCGTTTGCAAGTTTAAATGCCGGAGAACGCTACGACAATCTCGAAACTGAGCCGCTTTGTTGCCTCGTTCCGACAGAGAGCGGCGCCAGATCCGGCCACTGCATTACAGTACGCACGCTTTTGGGTCGGTTACCGTCATCGTAACCGTATTTATGCTCGGGCTCGGGTTAGGCAACCTCGCCGGCGGGATCTCAACGCCCTCCAGAGTGCGTAGATGAGGCCTTTGAAACCTTGGAAGTAGCGGCCGCGGAATGGCACGGTACTTGCGATACCAAGGCGCAAGAGCTGGGTCCTCGAGAGTGCTAGAGGGGCACCATGGTAGGGCTGAACACGAAGCTGGATCCGACGCAAACTGGTCACGATGCTGAAAAACTGTACACCGATCTCCATAAGCGAATTATCGGACAGGACGAAGCGATCGATCAGATTGTGAACGTCTACCAGATGTACCTGGTAGGGATGAATAGTCCCTGGCGGCCTATCGGCAACTTGCTGTTCCTCGGTCCCACGGGTTCGGGAAAGACCTGTCTGGCGGAAGCCATGGCGGAGAGTCTAGTGGGCGATGCCCGCAGCATGATCAGAATTGACTGCGCTGAGTTTCAGCACAGCCACGAGATTGCCAAGCTGATCGGATCTCCTCCCGGATATCTGGGTCACCGCGAGACGCACCCGCTGCTAAGCCAAGAAGCGATCAACCGGCACCACACCGAGAAGGTCAAGATCAGCTTCGTGCTGTTCGACGAGATTGAGAAGGCCAGTGACGCGCTGTGGAACCTGCTGCTCGGCATTCTAGACAAAGCCACTTTGACGCTGGGCGACAACTGCCGCGTGGACTTCTCGTGCTCCCTCATCTTCATGACCAGCAACCTGGGAGCTGCCGAAATGGGTTCCATTTTGAGACCCAATTTGGGATTCGCCGCTTCCGAAATTGAACGCAAACACGAGAGCGGGCAGCTCGATAACGCCACCACGGACAAGATTTCGCGGGTGGGTGTCGAAGCGGCGCGGCGCAAGTTTACGCCGGAATTCATGAACCGCATCGACAAAATCGTGGTGTTCAAACCGCTCGGCCCAGCGGAACTGCGGAACGTCCTCGGCCTGGAGCTGGGCATCCTCCAGCAGCGGATCCTGAACTCCGCGACTACGACTCCGTTTGTGTTCTCGCTAAC
>Ga0075426_10001916_pt1 | contig 14881 bp, 14 predicted proteins | sample SoiMethybrSBSTD5_FD_75304 | JGI IMG/M metagenome (GOLD analysis project Ga0075426, IMG submission 75304) | Bulk soil microbial communities from a Populus tree surrounding site in Tennessee, USA - Soil MetaG P. TD hybrid SBSTD5 | ecosystem: Environmental > Terrestrial > Soil > Tree plantation... | reverse complement strand
CGGATTCGATCTGCTCGCGCCACGCCGTCTCGAGGCGTTCGTCGCCGATGATCGCCGGCGGCACGACGAAATTTGCCTCTGACTCGTCCACGTAGCGCTGCGAGAGCTGGGAGTAGGCGAAGCCCGCACGGTGACGCACCAGTTCGTGCGTGAGCGAGCGGCTCACGCCCTCGAGGAGCAGGGAGTACGTCGCGTGCTCGAGGACGCTGCCGTGTCCCTGCCGTTTGATGTTCTCGATGTAGTCGCGAGTCGACCGGCTCGCCGGATTGCGCTGGCTCATGTAGCAGAGACGTCCGGCGAACTCGGAGAGTCGCTCACCATCCGTCGACTCCCCGATCCAATTCACCGGCAAGTGAGACGGCTCCGCAAATGCGGGACGCGCGAGCAGCGTGATGGTCGGCTCGTGGATGTAGACGGGCATCGTGAAGCGACTGGAGTGTTGCCGGCGGACGGAGGCGAGCGGAGGAAACTTAGTCGTGCGGGTGTGTCGCCGAAACCATGTCGACGCGCGAGGTCGCGTACGCCTTTTCGCGCTCGACCGCATCGAGCGCGCGGCGCGCCGACCGAGGCAGCGGAGTGAGCGACGGATCGTACTTGATGTCGCCGAGCGCGCGCTGTCCGGCGACGGGCACTTTCACGCCGGGGTTCAAGATGTTGTCCGGGTCGAACGCGTTTTTGACGTGGGCAAACAGCTCGAGAACGGAGGCCGGCCAGACGCGCGAAAGCAGCGGCGTGCGGAGACGACCGTCGCCATGCTCGCCGCTCAGCGTGCCGCCGAGGGATGCCGTGAGCGTGACGACATCGTCGAGGAGACGTTCGACACGCGCGCGCCAATCGCTCCGGCTTACATCGACGAGTGGATTCACGTGCACGTGTGCGTCGCCGGCGTGACCGAAGATGACGCCGCGAATGCCGGCATCGTCGAGTGCGCGGCGGACGCCACGGATGTACTCGGGCAAGCGTTCGGGCGGCACGGCGCCGTCCTCGATGAACTGCATCGACTTGAGCGCCGGATCGAGACGGTTGAGAATCGGACTCGCGGCATGGCGCAATGACCACATGTCGTTCTCGGTCGCGCTGTCGAGCGCCACTCGGACGGACGACGCTCCGGATTCCTCGAACGAGCGTTGGAGTGCGCGTGCGCTCGCGTTCGCGGCCGAGGCGTCGTCGCCTTCCACTTCGGCGAGCAGCACGGCCTCGACATCGTCGTCGAAACGAATCGTACCACCGCGCGCGACGACTTCCAGAAATGTTCGATCGAGAAGCTCGCAGGCCGCGGCATCCGCGTCTCTTGCTCGGGCCGCCGCCGCCACGGCGCGCTCGAGCGTCGCGAATGTGGCGAGCAAGCTCGACGTCGCGCCTGGTAGCGGCGCGAGAGCCAACTCGATGCCGACGAACAGTGCGAGCGTGCCTTCGCTTCCGACGAGCAGATCGATGAGCTCACCGCTCTGGGCGAAATCGCGCAGTGCGTAGCCCGATGAATCCTTGAGCACGCCCGCATGGGCGGACGAGACATCGCGCGATCGCGCCGCGATCGCGGGCACGACGTCTGCGAGTAGGCGCTGTACCGCGGGGACGTCAGTCGGCGGAGGCGCTCCGCGCCGGACGACCGCGCGGCGGCCGTCGGCGAACACGCAATCCAGCGCCCGCGCCCATCGTCGCATCGGTCCGTAACGCAAGGTATGCGCACCCGCTGCGTTAGTCGCGACCATGCCGCCGATCGTGCTGAACGCGCTGCTCGACGGGTCCACCGGAAGACGCAGACCCGTCCGTTGGGCAGCGGCGTCCACGGTGTCGCGGATCGCACCCGGCCCGACGGCAACCGATCGTGCTGCTGTGTTCACGGTGTGGATGTCGCGCTGGCGGCTCACGTCGACGATGATCTCGTCTCCTACCGCGCCGCCGGCCATGCCGCTGCCGGAGCCGCGCGGAATCAGCGCAGCGCGCGTGCCGGCTGCCCAACGGACGAGCGCGACAACCTCGTCGGGCGTACGCGGCACCGCGACGGCCTCCGGCACCGCGCGCGCGATGCCCGCGCCCTCGCTGTAGGCGGCACGGGATATCAAATCCGTTATGAGCCGCGGCATGACGCGCCTCGATCGATGCGACCAACCATCTAGTGGATTGCGTCAGGGTATTTGATCGCAGCGACTGTCATAAGTGGCTGGTTTCTACGCTGATGAAGAAACGGACAACGCGCGGACACCCCGGACAAAGCACGGAGCGCTCGGCTGCAGGGCGGGGCAACGCGCTGGCAGGAGGTCGCTTCGGCCGCGTGTGTTCTGTAAAAGCAATCTCTTTTGGTTGCCCCGCAGCAATTCACTTCCCCCCGGCAGTCGAGCGGTCCGTGCTTTGTCGCCGGGTGACATCATCATTTCGGACGCGATCCACTAGAGACCGAGGTCGTTCACCCGCGGTGGGTCGACCGTGTAGTCATAAAAGCCCTTTCCGGATTTGCGACCGTACATACCGGCGAGCACCATGCGCTTGAGCAGCGGCGGTGGGGCGTACCGTTTTTCGCGGTACTCGTCGAACATGATCTCCGCGATCTTGTACGTGGTGTCGAGCCCGACGAAGTCGAGCAGGGTGAACGGGCCCATCGGATAGCCGGTGCCGAGCATCATACCCTTGTCAATGTCCTCGACTGATGCGACGCCGTGCTCGAGCTGGTTGATCGCGTCCACGAGATACGGCACGAGCAGCAGGTTGACGACGAAGCCGGAATTGTCCTTGGCGGCAATGGGCTCCTTGCCTAACTGACGGGCGAACGCGTAGGCGGTGTCGAACGTGGCGTCGCTCGTGGTGACGGTGCGCACCACCTCGACCAGTTTCATCACGGGCACCGGATTGAAGAAGTGGAGCCCCACCATCTGCCCGGGCCGCGTGGTGGCGGCGGCCATCGCCGCGATCGTCAGGCTCGACGTGTTCGACGCGAAAATCGTGTGCGCCGGGCACAACCCGTCGAGCTCCTTCCACATGGCGTTCTTCACCTCGATGTCCTCCACCACCGCCTCGATCACAATGTCGCAGTCGGCGAGGTCGCGCAGGTTGGTCGTGAACGAGAGTCGCGACATCGCCGCGTCGCGGTCGGCCTCGGTGACCTTGCCTTTGCTCTTTTCGATCGCGCGCGCAAAGCTCTTTTCGATGCTCGCTTTCCCGCGCTGGCACAGCGCGTCCGACACTTCGCGGGCCTTGGTCGTGAATCCGCTCTGGGCGCAGACCTGCGCAATCCCGGAGCCCATGAGTCCGGCGCCGAGCACGCCGACGGTCTTGATGTTGGTCATGAGAACGATCGATTGAGGTGAAGATCGGGCCCGTTAGTCCGGGCGATGTGTGCGCGTGCGCAAGGTCAGCGCCAAACGTCGAGGGCCGAGAGAACATTCGGTCGCGGCGCCGGGCTGTCGCCGCGTTCCAACCGGTCGAGTAGCTGCTCCAACGCCAGTTGCGCGCGCGTGACGAGCGGCGCGTGACTGCGGGCGATGAAGTAGCCGCCGACGGCCGTTGCCGCCGCGGGAATGATGGCGACGGGGACGAAAAATCCTAGGACGACGAGCGCGCCAGTGCCCAGCACGCCGCACCCGGCGACGATCGCGCCGGATGTCGCGCGCTCGAATCGCACGTTGGAGAGGTCGGCCTCGAGACGGACCAGCACGCGCTCGGCGTCCACGGGGACTACGGTCGCGCCGACTTCTCGTGTTGGACGCAGATAGTAGCCACGGCCACTCACGTTGAGCAGGCGTCGCATCTCGCTGAACAAACCAGGACGCGGCTCCCACAGCATGCGGTCGAACAGGCGACGCTTCACCTGCATCGACTCTTCGCGCTGCAGCCACGTGTCCAGGCGCTCGAGCGTCGCTGCGGCGGTCCCCTTGATCGTGCGCGACGCGTGGACATGCGCCGGCCCGAACAATCGCGCGGCCACGCCGCTCTCTTCCGGCACCTGTGCGCGGCTTCGCTCTTCAGCGAGCGCTTGCTTCAAGTGCTCGGGCGAGAGGCCGACTTCGCGGGCGACTTCTATCAGCTGGTCTTCGTTGAGCGCGGCATCCGCCGGGTCGGCGTCGGCCGACTGCAATTCGGCGGCGCGCGCCAACACCCGCTCCATCGCCGCGCGATCGAGCGGCTGACGTCGTGCGGGCAGCCCGCTCTCATCCGCCATACGTCACTCAGCTGCCGCTCAGATCCGAGTTGAGCTGACTCGTGAGCTCCTCGGCGATCGTCGGCCGAAGGGGAAACGCCTTCTCGATTGCTGCGACCTCCGCGCCCGGTGTGTAGGAGATGTGCGCGGCATCGAGATAGTAGCGGGCGTAGCCGATCGCCAACTCGGGCGCGACTTTTTGCAGCAGCTGCAACCCGCCGCGCACCGCCGCCGGGCTCGTGTAACGATCGGCGACGCCCTCCTTCTTTTCGGCCGGCGTGGTGTTGTCGTTCACCGCTGCGTTAGACACCGGCGAGACCGCCTCGTGGGCGAGCACGTACATCGCGTCCACGGCGTGGCTGACGCTGTCGGGAAACGTGATCGTGATCGTGGGTCCGCGTCCGGGCTCGCCTAACGTACGGCCCTCGCCGTCGAGCGGCAGCGACAGCAGGATCTCGCCGCGCGACTGTCCCGACTTCGTCAGGAACTGGCGGAATTTCGCGAAGTACGTCTGCGTCCAGAGCGAATCGACCGCGGCAAACACGGCGGCGCGCTGCGACTGCTGCGCCTTCCACCAGGCCGCGTAATACTTGGCGTTCTCATCTTGCATGGCCGCCGTGAATGTGCGCAGCCACTGACGCTCGGCCGGCGTCGAGTACGACGCCTGAATGATGCCGAATACGGCGCGCGAATCGGGGTCCATGATCTGCCGCGACGGATTCACGCGCCGGGCCGATTCCTCCGGGCCAGCTGAGCTCTTCAAGTACTGATCGATTGCCTTTTGCGTCGTTTCCCACGAGCGGAAGTACAGGCCGAGGAACTGTCCGCCGACCAAGCGCGAATCGGAGTTGAGCTGCGCGCGAAGCGAGTCCTGGTCGGTGTCGAGCAGGGTCGTGATGTTCCCGCGCTTCTTGAAGGCGACGAGCGAATCGCGATAGCCCGGCTTGAAGTACGGAATGAGCGTGGTGTCTTTCTGGAGCAGCGCGTAACCGTGCAACCAGAGATCGACCTGGTAGCGGGTGCTGATCCGCCAAGTCAGATCGGGGCGCACCGCGAGTGGCTCGGCGGTCGCCTCCGGATTGTTCTGCGATGAAGCACACGCGACGACGACGGACGTCAACAACCACAGCGCTACGACACGGGCGGAAGACGCTGAAAATCGGCTCACGGGAATGGATCCGGTGCTAGAGTGGCATGACGCGCCATTGGAGCGCGCATCATACAAAGGCCTCGATGACCACAGCGATTCCCTGTCCGCCGCCAATGCACGCGGAGCCGAGTCCATAGCGTTTGCCGCCGGCCCGCAAGGCGTGAATCAAGTGCGCGGTGATCCGAGCGCCCGACGCGGCCAGCGGATGGCTCATCGCGATGGCGCCGCCATGCACGTTGAACTTCTCGCGCGGAATCTGGAGCTCCCGCTCGACGGCGCACACTTGTGGCGCGAACGCTTCGTTTACCTCGATCAAGTCCATGTCGTCGAGCGACATGCCTGCCTTACGGAGCGCGATGCGCGTGGCTGGAACGGGACCGATGCCCATCACGGTCGGATCGACACCCGCTACCCCCCACGACACGAGGCGGGCGAGCGGCTTCTTGCCGTTCTTCGTTGCCCACTCCGCGCTGCTCACCACGAGCGCCCCGGCACCGTCACCGATGCCCGACGCGTTTCCTGCCGTCACCACGCCGTCCGCTTTGAACACCGGTTTCAGCTTGGCGAGTCCTTCGAGCGTCGTGTCCGGCCGCATGTGCTCGTCGCGACGGAATTGTTCGATCTGGCGCGTCTTCGGATTCTTCACCGGAATGGAGATCACTTCATCGTCGAACACGCCGGACTCCCACGCCGCGCGCGCCGTCTGCTGGGAGCGCAGCGCGTATTCGTCCACACATCCGCGATCCAGCTTGTATTGCACCGCCAGCTTCTCGGCCGTTTCGGCCATCGCCAATCCGGCGACAGGATCCTTGAGACCTTCCCACAGCGAGTCCTCGAGCGGCGGCATTTTGCCCAGCGGCAGTCCCCAGCGCAGCCCGCGCGCGATGTGCGGCGCTTGCGACATCGACTCGCCGCCTCCCACCAGGCAGAGCTCGGCCTCGCCTAACAGAATTTCCTCCGCACCGTTGACGACGGCTTGAAAGCCGGATCCGCAGAGTCGGTTCACCGTGAGGCCGGGCGTCTCGTTGGGGCAGCCGGACCGCAGGGCGACGTGACGGGCAAAGTAGATGGTGTCCGACGTCGTCTGCATCACATTGCCGAAGATCGAATGCTGAATCGCGCTCGGTTCGACGCCGGCCCGTTGCATGGCCGCAGTAGCGGCGTGCACGGTGAGGTCGATGGCGCTGAAGTCTTTGAGGGTACCGCCGAAGGTGCCGAACGGTGTCCGGACCGCGGACAGGAATACCACATCACGGGCTTGGCCCTGGGTTTTCACGGGGTCTCCAATGGCGAATATCTGTGGGTGAAAGATGGCCCGTCACCGAGACCGTGGGAACTGCCGCGGCAAGTGTCCAGACCGATCGCTATTTGACCCCTGCGTCGTGCACGCGACGCGCGATCCAGTCGCCAACCTCGCGCGTCCCCAATGTGCCGCCGACGTCAGCCGTACCGATGCCCTGGCCGATCGCCGCGTATACGGCTTGCTCGACCGCCCGCGCGGCATCGGCCGCGCCGAGGTCTGCGAGCATCATCGCGAGCGTGAGAATGGCGGCCAGCGGATTCGCCATGTTCTTACCTGCGAGCGGCGGCGCGCTGCCGTGCACCGGCTCGTACATGGTGACACCGCCCGGGTGCCGGTTTGCGCTCGGTGCGATGCCCAGGCCACCCACCAACATCGATGCGAGGTCCGACAGGATGTCGCCGAACAAATTCCCGGTGACGATCACCTGGAAGGATTCGGGCGTGCGCACGAGATCCATCGCCATCGCGTCGATGTAACGCGTGTCTCGCTGAATGTCTGGATACTCGCGGCCGACTTCTTCGAACACTCGTCGCCATAGATGATGCGCCTGGATTGCATTCGCTTTGTCGGCCATCGTGACGCGCGTCTTGCCGTGATCCGCCGCCCACGCGAACGCGTACCGTACGATTCGTTCGACGCCCTTGCGGGTGTTCAGCTCTTCCGCGATCGCGATCTCGTCCGGCGTTCCTTGCTTGAAGGTTCCACCGACCGAGACGTAGAGGCCTTCCGTGTTCTCGCGGAACACGACGAGGTCGAGGTCCCGGGGCATCTTGCCCTTGAGAGGCGTGAGCCGTTCGTCGATCAGGCGGGCGGGGCGTTCGTTCACGTACAGGTCGAGCTGAAAGCGCATGCCGAGCAGAATGTCGCGCGCGTGCTCGTTGCCTGGGACGCGCGGGTCTCCGAGCGCGCCTAACAGAATGGCATCGAAGTCGGTGCCGAGGCGTTTCATGTCCGCCGGCGCGATGGTCACGCCCGTCTTAAGGTAGTGATCGGCCCCGTGCGGCAACCGCTCGATCTCGATGCCGGGCGCGAACACGGCTTCGACGGCGGCGAGCGTTTTGAGCGCTTCACCGATGACTTCCGGTCCGATGCCGTCGCCGGCGATGACTGCGACGCGGCGCGTCACGGGAATGCAGGCCGCGTCGTATCGCCTCTCACCTTGCCTAACCGGGCGGTGTCGGCCCGCGTCGACTCGGGCGGCGTGGGCGTGTGGCTCACGGCGGCCGGGTGCGATAAGGTGTAGACGTACGCGGCGAGCCGCGTCAGGTCAGAGTCGTCGAGCATTCCGGCGTAAGCAGGCATGGCGACCGAGAATTGTCTGGGAGTAGCGACGCCGCTCGCGATCACGCCGCGAATACCGGTGAACGAGCTGTCGCCGTTGAGCCACGTGGTGTCGGTGAGATCGGGGCCTAACTTTGCCGTTCCGCGGCCCAATCCACCGTGGCAGGTGAAACATCGGCCGCGGCCGTGATACAGCGCATACCCGGCGGCCGAGTCGGCGGGCTGGATCACGACCGGCGCGGCGGGCGCAACGCTCGCACTCTCGAGCGGGACCGGCGGTGCGGTTGTCGCGGTGCTTTCAGGGCCCGCGGTGCCGGCGAGCGGCATCGCGGCCGCGGTGTCGACGGGCACGCTCCCACCCTTCTTTTCTCCGTGGCACCCAGCGACCGCCATGGAGAACAACCCCACGCAAGTCGCGACGAACCTCATTACGACGTCGCGATACCGCGACCGCATGTGATGCAGAATTTCCAGCTGATCTCGAGCTCCGTTCCACACGCAGGACACCGCTGGATGGTGAGATTTTGCCCGCAGTGTGGACAGAAGGCGACGGGTCGGCCGTCGGGCAAGTTGCCGCCGCAATACCTGCAACTGCCGTCGCCCCGTGATGAGGTGGACATCGACGCCGCCGCACCCGCAGTCGGCTGAATCGTCGTGGCAACGCTCGTGCTCGAGGCGCGCGCGGCCCACGAGGGACGCGGCGCGGCCGGAGACGGCGACGCGCTCGCAGGCGCAGCGGCCCTGCTCGACGCGCCCTTCGGCGCCGCGTCCAAGTCCACCATCATTTCGTCCGCGCGTTGTTGGGCGCCGGCGAGCAACGCGATGCGCGACGCGGCGAATTCTCGAAAGATCGCCGTGTTGGGATTGGGCGTTGCAAGCTCCGCGCGTATCGCGCCGGCCATCGCGTCGTCAACTGCCAGATAACCGCGCTCGCCGGTGAGCAAGCGGCAGAGCGCGACCTCGTAGTCCTGGTTGGTTTCGATGCCTGTCTCGCGCCGATTGTGACGGTACGGAATCAGGTTCTGGTAGAGCTCCGACACCTCGAAGTGGTGCGAAAGGTAGGCCGGATAGCCGTTGCGTATGTTCTCCACGAGACGTCGAAAGAGCCGGTCGAGATCATCCATGTCCGATTCCACGAAGAGGTGGGACGCGCCGTCCTGCCAATTATAGGCGGCTCGGCCCGCGCTCGCGCAAGGGCGCGCTTTCGCCGCCGGAGTCAGTGCACTGAATCTCACATCGATTGTCCCGCGGCTCGTCACGCGCGTCACCGCACTCATTCTCGTGCTGTTCGGTCTGGTGCCGGTGGCGAACCTTCTCGCTCCCGGCTCATTGCCGTGGTGGTCGGAAGTGGTGTCGTTGTGGCTGTTCGGCGGCGCATGCGTGCTCCTGATCGCGTATCTGTTGGCGCGGCTGCTGGGCGACCGCGCGGCGCGGATCGGAGAGCGCGCATGCGAGCTAGTGATGGCGCCATCGTCGCGCACGTTCCTCTTGCTGGTGTCAATCACAGGATGTCTGCTCGCGGCCGGCGCTGCATGGTACTGCTTCAACCGGCAGCCGCAATCGATCGACGAGATGGCGCAGCTCTGGCATGCGCGCATGCTGCTCGCCGGTCACTTTTCGATCCCTACCGAGCCCGACCCCGCGTTTTTCTCGGCGATGAACGTGGTGGACGCCGGCGGCCGGTGGTATTCGCAGTTTCCGGTCGGCGGACCGGCGGTGTTGGCCGCGGGTCTTGCGTTAGGCGCGGTATGGCTCGTGAATCCGGTGCTGATCGGCCTCACGATCCGGAACGTGTACCGGTTCGCACAGCGCGCCTACGGTGAGCCGTTCGCTCGGTGCGCCACGTTGCTACTGCTAGCGGCGCCGTTCTTCATTTTCATGGGCGCGAGCGAACAGAACCATGTGCCGGCGCTCGCGTTTGCGACGCTGGCGTTGGCGGCGCTCCCGGCGTGGGTCGGCGCGACGTCGCGGGCGGAGGCATACCGGCAGGCGGCGGTCGTCGGCTTTGCGTTAGGCGCCCTGGCGACGGTCCGCCCGCTGGACGCGCTGGCGGTTGCGGCCGCGATCGGGCTGTATCAACTGGGCGTTCTGGCCCGAGCGAAGCAGCGGTGGGCGGAGATCGCGGTGCAGTGCGCTGCCGGCGCCGTTCCAGTGATGCTGCTCATGTGGGCGAACGCCCGCACCACCGGTGCACCGCTCCGGTTCGGATATGAAGCGATGTGGGGCGCGAACCACGGCCTGGGATTCCATCAGAGTCCGTTCGGCGATGCGCACACGCCGCGTCGAGCGCTCGTGCTGGCGTCGCTCTACCTGATGAAACTCGACATGTACCTGTTCGAGTGGCCGATTCCGGCGCTCGTGGCACCGGTCATCGCGCTCGCATGCCTGCGGCGGCCGTCGACCTGGGATGCGTTGCTCGCGACGGTCATCGTTACGGTGTTAGGCTCCTATGCGCTCTACTGGCACAACGGTCATTTTCTCGGCCCCCGGTTTCTGTACACGGCGGTGCCCGCGTTCGTGCTCTTGGCGGCGCGTGCGCCCGGTGCCGTCGGGACGCGTCTCGGTTCCGTTGGGCGAACGATGGCGTATCTCGTGATCCCGCTCGCCGTCGCGGGCGCCCTCACCGGACTGGCCGGCCCGGTCGGAGTCCCGGCACGACTGGCCGAGTATCGCGGTGGCCAATGGGAGCTCAAGGAAGACATCGCCGCGCAGGCGCGCGACGCGCACCTCGGACGTGCCTTGGTGTTCGTGCACGAAGGGTGGGGCGCGCGACTCATGGCTCGCATGTGGGCGGTCGGCGTGTCGCGCGCCGACGCCGAACACCTCTTGGCCACGTCAGACGCGTGCGCGCTGGAGCTGGCGACCGAAGCCGAGGAGCGCCATCCGCCGGCGGACACGGTGGGCCTGGCGGCGCGCCTCGCCGCGGCAACGCCTAACGCAGCGCGCGGCGGGCTGCACCTGCGCGGTGACGTCACGGCGGACGGTACGCTCCGCTTCGCCGGCGACGCGGCGCTTCCATCGCGCTGCGTCGATGAGGCCGAGGCCGACTCCGCCGGCGTGAGTCTTTATCCGCCGTTTCTCACCCTCAATCGCATTGGCGCCGACGGCCGCGTTGGTGGAGACATCGTGTACGTGCGCGACCTGGGACCTCGCAACGAAGAACTGCGTGCGCGGTTCGGCGATCGCACGTGGTATCGGTATCGCCCGCGCCAGTCAGCCGCCGACACCAGCCCAGCGTTCGTCCGGTACTAACGCAACCTGATCGCGCGAGCTCAGGCGCTCGCGCTCGGCAGACGCTCCTGTGCGCGCCACGACAGATGCGCGCGCGCAATGTGGTTGAGCGCCGCAACGCCGTCTCGCCACGTGATCTTCTTTCCCTCGGCGTACGTACGACCGTAGTAGCTGATCGGCACCTCGTACACGCGCGCACCCATTTGCGATAGGCGAGCGACGATCTCGGGCTCGATGCCGAATCGCGAGTTCGTGAGGTGCATCCGGCGGAACGCCTCCATCGTGAAGGCTTTGTAGCCCACTTCCATGTCCGTCAGGTTCAGGTTCGTGAACATGTTGGACAGGATCGTCAGGCCGAGGTTGCCGACGCGGTGCCAGAAGTACAGCACGCGATGGGCGCGGCCACCGCCGAATCGCGAGCCGACAACGGCATCCGCCTGGCCATCGAGCATCGGCTTGATCATCGCCGGGATGTCGGTGGGGTCGTACTCGAGGTCGGCGTCTTGAATGATCGCGATGTCGCCCGTTGCGTGCTGCCGCGCGGTGCGAATTGCGGCGCCCTTCCCGCGGTTTTCCGGATGACGGGCGACGATCAGCCCGTCATCTCCCGCATCGGCTCGCCGCTGGAGCCGCTCGTACGTTGCGTCGTTAGACGCATCGTCGACCGTGACGATCTGGAGATCCAGGCCCAGCGACTGGAGCCTGCTGCGTTGGGCGCACACCGCGTCCAGCGTGCGCTCGATCGTGGCTTCTTCGTTGTAACAGGGAATCAAGACGCTGAGAAGCGAAAAGCGTGGTGCGGGCATCGGGCGCCGGAAACGGTGTGGGACGCGTCAATGTCGTTCGAGACTATCCATGGTTTGGTCCGCGTTCGACTTGAGGGATGAGCGCGTTTTTCCGCCCGCACGGGTTACCAGGCGTGTCACCACGTCATCCTGGTTCACCTGCGCGTCCGACCATCCCAACCAATAGCCCAACGCGACACCAATCGCCAATAATAAAACGACCTTCCGCATCGGAGCTCTCCCGAGAGAGTGGATCTCAGAACAGACTCTCGGTCGGAACAGCCGGTAACTCTCGCGCCGGCCTGAAGCTGGCGGGATCCGGCATGGCGTCGGGCGCGATCGTCACTCTGCCACGCGCACGCTCCGCCGCGAGCCACGCCTCGAACTCCGAATCGATCATGCCATTCGATCCAACCTGCCGGGCGGCCGCGCGAGTCGCCAGCACGTTCGCGTACTCGTTTTGCGGATGTCCGGCGTGACCGCGCACCCACCGCCAGGCAATGCGATGCCGTCGTGCGGCGTCGACGAGCTCGCGCCATAGCGCGACGTTCTCGATCGCTCCGCTCTTTCGACGCCAACCGCGGCGCGCCCAATCGTAGACCCACGACGTCATCCCGTCGACCAGATAGCGCGAGTCGCTCGTGAAAACGATTTGCCGCGAGACCCCGTCGAGTCCTGCCAGGCGCAAGCCTTCGATTGCCGAGCGTAGCGCCATGCGATTGTTGGTGGTGGCGGGCTCGGCGAGCCAGTAGTCGCGCCGAATCGGCTCGCGTCCCTCCCCGCGCGGGATCTCGATGAGGCCGCCGGCGCCTCCGGGGTTATCGCCCTCGCGTCCGTTCCCGAGGCACGATTCGTCGGCGTAGATGGCGATCAGCTCGGGCGCGATGCTGGCGTTGGGCATTTGGAAGGGCACCAAACGTTGCGTCCTAACGGACGACGTGGACGGTGTCGATGTCATCCAGCGAGAAGGCGAGCGCATCGCCGGTGGTCGGATTGCGCGCCTCGATGATCTCGTGACGGCCATCGGTTCTGAGACGGAGCGGAACGATGACGTACTCTGTTCCGCGCCGCATGAGCACGACCCGTTCGGCGTTCACGATCGCGTTCTCCAGCGCATCGTACTCTGCCGGCGTCAAGTGCGCCATGCCGGCTCCTCGTCGTGCGCCCACGACCGCGCGAGGCTCGTGAGGACGCGCGTCGCGCGCTCGATCTCGGCGATCTCGATCCATTCCGCGGCGGCATGTGCGCGGGCGATGTCGCCCGGACCATAACAGATCGCGGGGATACCCGCTTCGTTGAGCAGCGCGGCGTCGGTCCATGCGCTGAGCCCTTCGATGCGCGTGGCATCGTCCGTCGATGCGATCGCGCGCGACAACGCTTGCACCACGGGTGCGCCGGGGGCGACATCGCTGGGATTCTGAGACAGGTCCAACGCGACATCGGCGTCGAACGACGGGTGGCGCTCGCGCACGCGGGCACACGCCGCGCGCACTTCCTCCACGGCCTGCGCGGGTGTTTCGCCGGGGAGCGTGCGGCGCTCGATGCGCAGCGTGCATCGATCGGGGTACGTCGACATGCCTAACCCGCCGTCGATCATCGAGGCGTGCCACGACGCGCGACCAAGCAGTGGATGCGTGCGCTGCGCCAGCTCGCGCGATTCGAACGCGTCCAACTCCGCGAGCAGAAGGCCCGCGTGGCGGATCGCGTCGATTCCCACGTCGTAGCGGCTGCCGTGCGCCGCGCGTCCGTGGACCGTGACCGTGGTCCAGACGAAGCCCCGGTGCGCCGGCGCGATGGCCAGGCGTGTAGGCTCGGTCACGATCGCTGCGTCCGCTCGAACGCCGCGTGCGATCACGGAGCGCGTCCCGATGCTGTCCCACTCTTCGCCGGCCACCGCGGTAATGATCAGCTCGCAGTCGAGCCCGGCATCGGCTGCACGAGCGGCCGCCGCGCACATCGCCGCGACGCCGCCTTTCATGTCCGACGAACCGCGTCCCCAGAGCGCGCCGTCGCGCTCGTCGGCCGCGAACGGCGCGTGCGTCATGCCGTCGGTACCCACGACATCAAGGTGGCCGTTGAACAGGAGCGTGCGCCCTCCCGCCGGGCCGACGCGCGCGACGACGTTGGGCCGGTTAGGCGCCGCATCCTGCAGCTCGACCGCAAAGCCCCACGCGCGCAAGACCTCGGCCAGCGCGCGCGCGACCGGCCCCTCGCCCGGCGCACCGGGCACGAGCGATGGATTGCGCGAGTCGACGCGTACGAGCACGCGCGTCAGCTCCACCGCGTCGCCGCGCGCGACTGTCATGCCGGCACCGCAACGTCGACGAGGCGCACCCCGTCGGTATCAACGGCGAAGAACAGCGGGATGGCCACCGACGCCACGGCGGCGCGCACGGCGTCGACAGCGGCATCGGGCGCGATCACGAGCACGCTGCCGCCACCCGACGCGCCTAACGCTTTGCCGCCCGTCGCGCCCGCGCGCCGCGCCGCCTCGAGCAGGCGCTCGATGCCCGGTGTCGAGATCCGCTCGTGCAGGCTGCGCTGAAACTGCCAGTGCTCGTCGACCAACGCAGCAAGCTCGTCGAGCGACCCGCGCTCCAACACCGCCGCCATCCGTGCCGCGAGCGCTTTCATCCGCCGCAGCGCCGTGGTCACACGCGAGTCGCGCGCTCGGTACGCGTCGATCACCGCCGTGATGGTGTGGCCGGAGATCCGCGACTCGCCGGTGAAGCCCACGATGCAGCGGCGCTCCAGCTCCGCCCGGCGCGAGGGCGAGAGCGGAATGCGCCGCGCCTCGACCGCGGCCCCGAACCGGAGCTCGAGCGCTCCGCCTAACGCAGCCGCGTAGTGGTCCTGGCTGCCGCCGGGGACGCGCAGTCCTTCGGTCTCCACTGCCCGACTGCGCTCGGCGAGCGACGCGGCATCGGGCGCCTCACCGCGCCACGCCGCCAGCACCGCTTGAATCGCGACGCCGGCCGCCGACGATCCGCCCAGCC
>Ga0075426_10001914_pt1 | contig 14881 bp, 13 predicted proteins | sample SoiMethybrSBSTD5_FD_75304 | JGI IMG/M metagenome (GOLD analysis project Ga0075426, IMG submission 75304) | Bulk soil microbial communities from a Populus tree surrounding site in Tennessee, USA - Soil MetaG P. TD hybrid SBSTD5 | ecosystem: Environmental > Terrestrial > Soil > Tree plantation... | reverse complement strand
GTCTGAATGTCAGGCGCAACGATGAGAGTCAATTCCCAAATGACGGACTCGTGCCGTGCTGGTGGGTGTCTGCCCATAATAGTTCTTGACTCTCAGCGCAACTTCATAGATGTCCTAATTATTAGGACACTACCAGAAGCTCCAAAGCTTTTGGCATCTGTGAATCGATGTTACATATGTTTGCTCGCTTTGGATCGAGCAGAGCGATCTCGACGTTGACTCCTAACTGCTGGACTACGACATTCAAATACTGATTGGCCTTAAGTGAGATTCGATATTCGTGAGTTTCTCCATTGCTGATTTCGGTTGTGCCGCCTTCAATTCGCCAATCTTTGTTTGCCTGGCCATTTGTGTCGTTGAGGCATAGGCCGTTATCTCAGATAGCAAAAGAACAACAACAGCGACGATTAATGCGGATTGAACATAGCATTGCAAATCCGCTTCATTAGCATTTGCGTGATTGAGGCAGTCACTAATCGATCGTCATTCTATTACACGGACTCGATTGAATCTATCAACCATTTTATTTCAAGTTCTACTTTTCGCCTGCGAGCCTGGCAATAATCGTACCCACTCATGCTATACTGCGACACCGTTGCGGCCCCGTGACTTCTGAAAGGTGGTCACCTTCAATGAGCGAAAACAAAATGCACGTTCCGGATCGATGGGATCCTGAGCCGCGATGGCCTGCCTGGATTGCGGTGGTTGCGGTTGGCGGACTCTACAGTGCGCTCCCCTCGTATTTAATCCTGGGGCCCCGTTGGCTTTTTCTGGTGATCGTTCTTGTGCTGCTTTTGCCGATCATCATCTCGCATATTAGAGATCATCATAAGTTGAATAGGATTTTCGGTTTTGCAGTGACTGGAGTTGTGACTCTTGGATTGATAGCTTCGGTAGTGCTTCTTATTAGCGCTCTTCCCTCGCACAAGGAGAGTCCGATTGAGTTGTTGCTATCCGCAGCGTCGCTTTGGTTCACCAACATTCTGGTGTTTGCACTTTGGTATTGGCGGCTCGATGCTGGAGGACCTCACGGCCGCGATCGAAGCTCGGGCCACGCGGACGGTGCATTCCTGTTTCCTCAAATGACCATGTCCCCTGAAGCCAGGGCCGCGGCCGATGAAGATGAGTGGTCGCCAAACTTCATCGACTATCTCTTCCTGGCATTCAATACCAGCACTGCGTTTTCGCCCACCGATGTGCCCGTCCTTACGCGCTGGGCGAAAGTGTTGATGATGCTCCAGTCTCTGATTTCGCTTACGGTGATCGCTTTGTTGGCCGCGCGAGCCGTGAACATTCTTTGAAGTGCGCATTAGCGTGGCTTGTTGATTTTTTCGACAACTAAAGGCTGGGGCTCCATCTCGCGGCGATAGAAAACGCGCGGGCGTTGTAGATTTCGCTTGGTTGGTTCGGTTACTTTCTCGTCGCCTTGCGCGAAAACAATTTTCAAGCCGCGCGATCCGTGCAGCGCTGCAGCTTGCATCTCCGGGACTCGCGCGACTGCAAAGTCAACCCACTCCCTTATTAGGATTTTTCCATCCTTCGGCTCGCGATCAGCCTCGCCCTTCTTCAAGCCCTCTTCAACCAGAGCGTAGGTCAGAAATCCATGTCCAAGCTCCGAAGCCTCAAGTGCTGCCTGATAAGCTTGCGCCGCCGTCAGGATGTAGATCCCTTTTTCATAAGCGAGCTGCGCCAGTCCAACTGAATTCATCGGACCGCGGCGCTTCTCCTCTGACTCGAGCGCCTGCCCGCTGTTGCAAGCATCCAGAACCATCAGCAAGTCGCCGGCGTCTATCGGCTCAAACGCTCGCTGGAGTTCCTGATCCGAAATGCTGTGTGCGAGAAGCGCATCCAATCGCGCCTGATCCAAAGCGTCTCTCGGCCCGTCGTATCCGAGGTCGTAAGGTATCAAATAGAATCGAGCCTTTTGCGCCGTGCCGTGTCCCGCGAAAAATACTATCACTGCGTCTTCGGGTTCGGCAGGCTTGATTCGATTAAGCGCAGCCGGAGCATTTTGCGGCAATTCAGAGTCGCTTGTTGAAAGACGTCCGAGCGCTGCAAGAATATTGGACTTGGTTGCATCCTGATTCGAAAGAGAAATCAATTCGAAGCGCCCAAAGTTTCCGAGTTTGCTCTGTTCTTGAAGGAGAACCTGCCCAAGCTCCTGAGCGTCCGCTCCTGCGTACCTCAAATTGTATTCAGGGTTAGCGTATTCATTTACGCCTATCGCTAAGACATACAAAACGCCTTTGCGCTTGAGAGAGTCGCTGCCCGTAAGCGACAGGGTGTAGTCCGCGCTCTTGATGTTGTCCTTGTTGAAGCAATAAGCCGTGAGCCTGTTCTCACCCGCGACCAGCGAAATTGTTTGTTCGAGCACGACTTTTGGCTTCGAGTTGAGCACATCACCGCGCCAGACTTTTATCATCTCCCCGTTTCTGAATAGCCGCACATCGCGAGCGCCACCTCCAACGGGATGCTCAGGGTCGGCAGACGCTTCATCGATTTGAACCCTCACCGTAATCCTGCGAGATGCGATTGACCGGCTGCCCGTCAACTGACTATCGGAAAGCTCGAGCTTGATCGTTGGTTGTCTTCGATCGACAGCAGCAATGCTTTGAACCGTTCTTATTTTCTTTCCAGCGAGGATATCCGCCAGCAACCCGGGGTAATAAAACTCATTGAAGAACGCTTCAACCGGGGCGACATCGAATGTGTTACTCGCGAAGCGCCAAAGTATCGCGTTCCATCCTTGAGGCGATCCATCAAATAGTCCTTCGTGAGTTACGGCCAGCCAGTCTCCGTCATCGTCAAAACTTACAAGATTACAGAGAGGCTGAAAGTTATCAGGGGTCCAAATTTTTACCGAAGCGTCCTCGCTTCCCGAAGCGATGAACTTTCCATCCGGGCTGAACGCGAGAGCCGCCACGGGCCCTGAATGTCCTTCGAGTGTGCGAACCAGTTGCCCGCTCGCGAGGTTCCAAAGCCTGATCGCTTTATCGTAGCCCGCCGATGCGAACACCTTTCCGTCGGGGCTGAACGAAACGGCAAATACATCGGATGCGCTCCCTTCAAGCGTGCGAAGCGCTTGACCGGTCGATGGATCCCATATCCTCACCGTCTTATCGCGACTGCACGAAGCCAGCATCGTACCGTCTGGGCTGAACGCGACTCCAGTAACTTCCGATTCGTGTCCGGTTAACGTGAAGGTTGCAGAACCGCTCGAGACATCCCAGATTTTGATCGAATTGTCGTAGCTGCCTGATGCGATGGTTTTGCCACTCGGGGCAAAAGCAACAGCACTGATCAAACTTACATGGCCTTCGAGGGTCTTGATCAACTGACCGCTCTGCACATCCCACAACTTGACCGTCTTATCCATGCTGCCTGAAGCCAGAAGCTTTCCGTCCGCGCTAAATGCTATCGCAGAAATACTCGAGATGTGTCCCGTGAAATTCCTTATTGGCTTGTTGGTCGAGACGTCCCACAACTTGATAGTAAGATCAGCGCTTGCTGACGCGAGCAAGTTGGCAACAGGACTAAAGGCCAACGCGTTGACTTGAGATGAATGACCCGCAAGCGTACCCACTAACCCGCCGGAGCTGCAGTCCCACAGTTTGATCTTGCTTCCGGTCGCCGAGGCTAGAGTTCTTCCATCTGAGCTGAATGCGACCGCGTGAATGCCCGACAGTCGAGCTTCGAGAGTGCGCAGTCGATTGCCGGTTACGCTGTTTCGCAGATCAACGCTCGTCCAGTTGCCGACAGCAAGGCTGCTATCGTCGGGGCTCAAACCGATCGCAAGGATGGGCGAGCTCGCAGCTTCAAAGGTCCGAATATTTTTGCCGCTCTCAACATCCCAGACCTTGACCGATTTGTCGTGGCTGCCTGAAAAAAGCAGCCTGCCGTCCTTGTTGAAGAGTATTGAAGTAACGATTCCTGCATGGCCTTTCAGAACTCGATTAACAAGTCCACTCTCGACGCTCCAGATTCTGATAAGGTAGTCGTCGCCCGCCGAAGCAACGGTTCGGCCGTCCGGGCTAAAAGCGATCGTGCGTATCGGCGACGAATCGCCCGAACACGCCCGAATCAACTGACCATCGCTCGCGCGCCAAAGCCGCACGATCTTGTCGGCGCTTCCCGAGGCCAGCATCGTGCCGTCTGGGCTGAAGGCAACGTCGCGAATGTCCGAACCCGTAGCATCGATGGTCCAGATGATTTCACCAGTGCCTGCGTCAAAGAGGTTGATGGTTTCATCCAGGCTCCCGGACGCGATTGACTTTCCGTCCGGGCTGAAAGCTATCGAGTTAACTTGTTCACTGTGATTCTGCAGCGAGCGAATCAATCGCCCGCTCTTGATGTCGCATAAACCGATCGTCTTATCGAGACTCGCAGATGCGATTGTCTTTCCATCGGGACTGAAAGCAATCGACGTGACATTATCGCGATGATGATCAAACACGCGCAGCATCTTTCCGCTGCTTGCTTCCCATAATCTGACGGTCTTATCCGTGCTCGCTGAAGCAACGAGTTTTCCGTCGGGGCTGAATGCGACTGCCCGAACTGTATCCGAGTGCCCGTTCTGAATCACCAACTCGGGCTTCTTAATCGACGGCTGCTTAGGCGTAACGTCCGCGGTTGACGGTTTCTTCTTGAGAGGAGGCTTCCGTTGCTGACTCTTTTGCGCGCTCAGAATGTTGCCGGGCAAGAGAAGACACGCAACGACGACCGGCGCGAGAAGAGCTCTTATCGAAACACGAGGGTACATTGTCTTACCGTGGCCTCAACACTATAGAGTATTTGAATTCGGAACCCAACCGGCTTTGGCTGCAACGATGCGTGCGGCGCAGGCGCATCCGGCTCGTTGACACTTGAGGCGATGGACAATAAGATCACCGCCCGTTGAACGAAATCGTCTTCATCATCAATCCTGCGTCGGCCGGCGGGAAGACTTTAAGAACGTGGAGCGGCGCTCGCCGAGAGCTTCTCAAGGGAGGTCTCTTTTTTCGCGAGCACTTCACGACGAGAGCCGAAGAGGCGATTGAAATAACTCGACGCGCAGTTAGCGAAGGTGACTGCATCGTCATCGCAGTTGGCGGAGATGGAACTCTCTGCGAAGTGATTCGCGGTTACCTCGACCAGAACGGACGCGCGATCAATTCACAAGCCGCCGTTGGACTTCTGCCGAGCGGAACAGGTTCGGACTTTTCCAGATCGCTTCCGGCCGCTGCTGGTATGAGCCTCGCCGCGATGCTTACTCAAAAGTCGACGCGAATGATCGATGCGGCGCTGGCTTGTTACGTCAACCCGCAGGGCCGGCCCGAGTCGCGCTGCTACATCAACCTTGCATCGTTTGGATTGGGCGGTGATGTAGTTGGATTCGTGAATGAGTGGCGCTCGAAGTTTCCAAATTGGGTGGGAGGCCGAACGCGATTTGTGATTGGCGCCCTCAGTGCACTCGCGGCTTATCGAATGAAACAAGTCGAAGTAGTGCTCAACGGAACTCGTCGAATAACAATTCAAAGCAACCTCATCGTTGTTGCAAACGGCAAGTTCGCGGGCGGAGGAATGATGCTCGCGCCGGATGCTCAGATCGACGACGGCTTACTTGACGTGACCCTCACAGATGACGCAGGAAGACTTGACGTTATCAAAGAGTTGCCGCGCATCGGTCGCGGCGGATTGCTCAAGAACCCGAAGGTCAGCCAGGCTCGCGCGAAAGAAGTAAAGATCACCAGCGAAAAGCCGATGGCTATCGAGGTAGACGGTGAATTGGCAGGCTACACACCGGCAACGATAAAAGTTCTGCCGGGCGCGGTTCGATTCTTGTGCGCGCTGCAAGAGATCCCATAAGCCAGATGGTTTATGCGGTTTTGCGTATAATTCATGTTATGCACACTATCCTGAAAGGAGCGTTTGAGTGGAACTGACTGACCACGAGCAAGCATTTCTCGAAGAGCTAGACCGAGAGACGGTGTGGGAGTGGAAGTGGGAAAAACGCCACCGGAAATGGGGATGGGGAATCAACTGGGCAACGTGGGTGGCCCGTCTGTTCTTGCTAAAGCACTGAGTTGGTATCAGGTCACAGCGAAAAGCAGCGACGTGTGGATCCCGCTTCTGTTAGCTCTTCTTTCCATGCTGAACATCGCGTTGCCGTTGTTGGCATTCACGTTTCGGTTCCAGCAGAGGCAGGAGGTGCATGATACTCACGCTCGAGAGTATTCCGCGATCCGAGTAGAGTTCCTTTCTGGCCAGCTCGCGCTTGGGGAGGCTGTTCGGAAGTTCACGGAGACGCGCCGAAAACCGACAGAGAAGGTGATCCGAACGACACCTTAAAGACAGCCGATGAAAGGCAGCCAGTAAGTCGATCCTAAACGCCGACGCATAACTCGCCGCATGCACAGTATCCGCAAACTACGCGGCCCCGTGATGTCGGGCGTTAGGCTCCTCCGCTATGGCACGAGTACCTCGTCAAGTATCAGCCTTGCTCGACGAGCTCGGCACTCAGTTGCCGACCCTGTTGGGCAAGAACCTCGTTGGTGTTTACGTCTACGGATCACTCACGCAAAAGGCATTCGATCCCCGAAGAAGCGATGTCGATTGCATCGCAGTCCTGCGTCGAGACTTGAGCCGCGCGGAAGCTAAAGCGCTTAGAACGTATCTGGCGAAGTACTCGGAATCAAACGCGTGGACCCGACGTCTTCAGTTGCTGATTCTCTTGAAGCATGAACTCTTGAAGATAAACGGCGTGGGATGGCTCTATCAGTTTGGACGACTCAGTCGATCAGGTTCCGATGGGAATCCGATCATCTGGATGAATGTGCTGGATACCGGTAAAGTGCTGTTCGGACCACAACCGAAAACCTTCATTCCCAGAATCAATCGCTCGATGCTCAACCAGGCGTTGTCACGCGAGGTTGGGTACCTGCGCGAGGAGCTTATTGACAAGCCGCGAAGTAAGTGGCGCGACGTGCCGTCCTATCGAGCTTATAGCGTCCTAACCTTGTGCAGGATTCTGTATTCGTTCAACACAGGTGCGGTAGTGTCGAAGCCACGTGCAGCGAGATGGGCACTGCGCTCCGTAGCGGCTCCTTACCACGCCATCATTCGACAAGCGCTGCGGGAGGACGAGACAAAACCGCGCCACAGAATTCCCTTGCGTAAGATTCGAACTTTTCTCCAGTATGCGAAGGATTCAATCGGAACTCGACTCATGAATTGCGGTTAACAAGCGCAGCAGTAGTGCGCGGCGCCCTTGTCGCAGCGTGATAGTATCTTCCTGCGCAGTGGCTGATGACAGGCTCATCGGCGATTAGAGGTTCGATAAGGAGAGTGGAAGATTCAAGATTACCGCGGCTGACTGTTGAGCTCCATCTGGTTGATCCATTGAGGTGACTACTATGATTAGGTGGCTGTTTGTTGCATTGCTCGCCATCCAGGCTCACTTCGCTGCATCATACCTGGTGCCTCTCGACGAGCAGGCTCAACGCACGTTCGGCGGGCTGTTAAGGTGGGCTTGGCCTTGGTCCATCGGCGACCGTGGACCCTTGGGCCGGATGACCGCGTCAAGCTTTCCTCTGCCTGGCTTCTTCCTTGCAGTCACGGCTGCCGGAGTGTTGCTGCTCGCGGCTTTTGCAGTCGCTAGAATCTGGATGCCATTCGACTGGTGGAAGGTGCTGGCGATCACAGGTGCGGCGCTATCTCTGCTTCTGATGGTATTGTTCTTTGGACCCACTAAGCTTTTGCCGATAGCCACGGCTCTCGTTATTCTCGCAGCTGCCTTCGGCTATTGGTCACCGGTGCCTCGTTGAGTAGCCGCTATCAAGTACGGTGGCAACTGACCAGTTAAAAAAGAAGGCTTTAGTAATGAGCACGTGGACACCAACTGACCGGCGAGCTGCTATCTGGTCAGCCATCGCAGAGGTCTTTTTTGGAGTGGTTTACATCATCACAGGTGCAATCTGGTTTTTGACAAGCACTGATTCGCGAGCGAAGCAGTCGCTTCAACCAACCGAGCCCTTTCTGGCGATACTGGAAATCCTCATCCTCCTGTCTGCCCTGGCTCTCGTTATTATCTTCGCCGCAATTCACGCTTATGCATCACCCGATAGAAAAACTTGCAGCCTGGCAGCATTCGGCTTCGTCATATTGCTCGTCGTGTTGACCGGTGTTGTCCACTTCGTTCAACTTACCGTCGTTCGTAGAATAATAAATCCAACCGCCGTCGAACTCTTAAGGCTATATTCGTCTGATGATCGGCTTTCGGTGATGTTGGCAATGGACCTGCTCGGCTGGGATTTATTTTTCGGCTTCGCGATGCTTTTTGCCGCGCCCGTCTTCATAGGCGGCAAGTTGCAGACGGTGATCCGCGTCAGCTTGATCTTAAGCGGCTTACTTTGTTTAGTAGGTGTGGCAGGACCGGCATCGGGCGACATGCGATTTCAAGTTCCGGCGATACTCGGCTACGCGTTTGGATTTCCCTTTGTCAGTTTTTTATTGGCCAGACTGTTTGCTCGCAAGGAGCCGCATGCAGAGTACGGAGAATGCAATGACTGATTACGAGGTTGCGATTCGCGCCGCGAAGTTGTGGCCTAACAGACAACATGAAGCGAACGGCGTGTTCGGGCTACTGTGTCGCATTGGTCTGCACCGCTGGCGCCGGTTAGACCTTTCAAAGCTGATGCCGGACAAGGAGATTGATCATTGCTTCTGGTGCTCAAAGGTCAAGGTTGATGGAGTCGTCTACGACCTTTAGCTTTGACCTACTCCGGACTTCTTCGAGGCGTTGCTTCCATTCGTTTTCGATTGTATAGTGCCGCAGTAACCAAGAGATCCGCTCCCGAGCAAGCGCCCTGCCTAACTTCTATGCGGTTGAAACCGGAGACTACGCAGCTTCTAATGAACAGCTCATCTCTCTCTCGACGAAGACAATGTCAAAGTCAATCAAATATCAAGAGTTCCACTCCTACACAAGCCGGCGGTTTTTGCGACGGGGATAAATCATGACTAGAAAAACGTATGGTGTAGCGATGACCAGATTATTGCTCTTGGTTTTGATGGGCTTGATGTCCAAGCCCGGAGCATTTGCGCAGGTATCCTCTGACTCGTCTACTAAGCCGGTCTCCGACGCTTCCCTAACGAGTAAGGTAGATAAATTATTTGCGCCTTGGGATAAGCCGGATACTCCCGGCGCGGCATTGATGGTTTTCAAAGATGGGGTGGTGATTTACAAGCGCGGATATGGGCTGGCGAATCTGGAATATAACATTCCGATTACTCCTGTGACTGTGTTTCACGTCGCTTCGGTTTCAAAACAGTTTACGGCTTTTGCGATTACCATGCTGGCCAAACAGGGCAAGCTCTCGCTGGATGATGATATTCGCAAGTACCTGCCTGAAGTGCCTGAGTTCGGTAAGACCATCACGATCCGGCATCTGATCCATCACATCAGTGGGTTGCGTGACCAATGGGAGTTGCTGGCGATGGCGGGTTGGCGGCTGGATGATGTGATTACCAAAGAGCATATCCTGAAAATGGTCAGGCATCAGAAGGAACTTAACTTCGATCCCGGTCAGGAGCATCTTTATTGCAACACGGGTTACACGCTGCTGGCCGTGATTGTCGAGAGAGTTTCAGGCCAGTCGTTTCGCCAGTTCACTGAGGCTAATATTTTTAGGCCGCTGGGGATGACTAATACTCACTTTCACGACGATCATGAGATGATCGTGAAGAACCGGGCTTACTCCTATGCGCCGGTTAAAGAAGGCGGATTCAAGCTCAGTGCGCTGAACTATGCCAATGTCGGCGCAACCAGTCTGTTTACGACGGTCGAAGACATGGCCAAGTGGGTGCAGAACTTTGATGATGGGCGTGTCGGCGGTACAGAGGTGATTGAGCAGATGCATCAGCGGGGCGTGCTCAATAACGGAGAAAAGATCAATTATGCTTTTGGATTGGTCATCGGGAAGTACAAAGGGCTTAACGTAGTCGAGCACTCGGGGGGAGATGCCGGGTATCGTAGTCACGTGATGCGCTTCCCGGATCAGAAGTTCGCCGTCGTGATGTTGAGTAACCTGGGCAGTTTTAATCCGTCAGGTATGGCCAGACAGGTAGCTGATATTTACCTTGCTGATCAACTCGCGCCCGATGCTCCTAAGAAGGCGCCGGCCGAGCGCCCGACAGTCAAGGTCAATCCCGCAATCTACGATGCTTACGTCGGCAAGTATGAACTTCAGGGCGGAATGATGATCACTATTGCGAAAGAAGGCGACCGCTTGATGGCGCAACCGGCGGGTCAGCCTAAAACTGAATTACTACCTGAATCGGAAACCAAGTTCTATGTGAAGGTCGTGGACGCGGAGGTAACTTTTCAACGCGATGAGGCAGGGAAGGTGGCGCGATTTACGCTTTCTCAAAGCGGTCAAAACTTGCCTGCCAAAAGAGTCGAACCTTTTACTTTGGATTCGTCGGCAATGGCAGAATATGCAGGCAGTTATTATAGCGACGAGTTGGGCACCGTTTATACTTTGATTGTGAAAGGGGGGAAACTCATTGCGCAGCATCGGCGGCATGATGATATTGCCTTGGCCCCGACTGCCAGCGATCAGTTCTCAGGTGACGCCTGGTGGTTTTCCAAAATCAATTTCGTGCGCGATACAGAGAATCGGGTAATCGGATTCAGGCTGACTGGCGGTCGCGTCAGAAATCTGAGGTTTGACAAACAAGCACATTAGATTGTGTGCCGCCGTGACGGTTCTGCATGTTGGAGAATTCTTGGTGGCCAGGGACGGAATCGAACCGCCGACACGCGGATTTTCAGTCCGCTGCTCTACCAGCTGAGCTACCTGGCCGTTACGGTTGGCTTTCTGCTCAATGAGCCAAGCCCTGATCTTAATCAATCGTTCTTGAAGCTGTCAAACTTTCACTCAGTCTTGTCTCTTCCGCACATAAAGAAAGTAAAACAATGCCCACCCAATAAAGCCCACAACGCATACGATGCTTACAACCAGGAACAATTTGCTGCTGCTGCGAAAGTAGTTGTACAAGTTGAAAGCGGCAAGCAATCCGATCAACAACCAGAACTCCAAAAATATTTTTAGTGCTCGCTTCCCTTCCTCGCTCATTTTCAACTCGCGATCTTTGTTCGGATCGAAGACGACCACTTTCATTGACACCGACAATTGTAGCTCGCTACTATCACTCGCCCGCTGATCAATCGAAGAGAGGAAGAGTGAACTAAAGCATGTCCATTCTGCAAGCGATAATTCTCGGTCTCATACAAGGTCTCACCGAATTCATCCCAGTCAGCAGCACCGCTCACCTAACTCTCGCAGGAAAGGTGATGCATCTGATCGATCCTCAACACCCGGATCAATGGACTGCTTTCATTGCGGTCATTCAGTTCGGGACCTTGATCGCCGTCATTCTTTATTTCTGGACCGATGTAGTAGCGATCACCATAGGATTCATCACTGCAAATTGGGCGAGGCTCAGAGGGCAGGAGGCAGACGAATCGGCAAACGAGCACGCAAAACTCGGCTGGCTCATCATCATTGGCACACTTCCGGTCGCGATCGTAGGGCTGCTCTTCAGACATCAGATCGAGGGCGTGCTGACTAAGGACTTGCGAATCATCGCGGGCAGTTTGATCGGATTAGCGGTGTTACTCACGATTGCCGAACTTGTCGGAAAGCAACTACGGGATATGCACGAGCTGAGAATTTCAGACGCGGTCGTGGTTGGCTGCTCTCAAGTGCTCGCGCTTGTACCAGGTTCGTCGCGATCTGGAAGCACGATAATGGGAGGCTTGTTCTCGGGCTTGAAGCGCGAAACCGCGGCGCGATTCTCATTCCTGCTATCAATTCCCGCAGTCGCAGCCAGCGGTCTCCTCGAGCTTCCAAAAGCGCTTCATTCGATCAGCGCCGGCTGGCTTGAAATTGCAATCGCCACAATTGTTTCTGGAGTCGTGGGGTATTTGTCGATCGCTTTTCTGCTGAGATATCTTCAGCGCCACACCACGTATGTATTCGTCGTCTATCGAATAGCGCTCGGGATAATTCTGATCTGGCTGCTTGTGTCCGGGCGGGTGCTTCCGCTTTGAGAGCCGCTACCAAAACTTCCAGCGGTGCAACCACGCCATCACCGTTTGAGAGAAGCTTCGCTTCGGAACAATCATTTTGATCCGCTCGCCGAGCCGCTCCACTCGTCTGACCCGCCCCAAAATCCTATGTAGAGGAACGGGCACGTCATTGTGCGAAGCTGCATCGCCTCGCGTGACAATGCATCGTTCGGAGGACGATCGTTCAAGCCTAATCACTCGATGGATAACAGCAGTGTCGAAGCGGCTGTGATAGAGGACAATATCACCCTGCTTAACGGGATCCTCGGCGACGGGTTCCACGGTGATCACGTCACCGTCTTCGATGGCGGGGCTCATGCTGCTCCCGCTCATTCGAAGCTCGATCGGCAAGTGGCGGGACAGTAGTTGACGTGCTTGTTCGAGAAAGTCGGGCGTCTCTAAAGTGACCTCGCGCCCTCGCTCCGCCTTAATTTCATAGGCGCGCATTGTGATTCTCCCAACTGCAATCCAGAGCTGGCTGCTCCCGGTTACTCGACTAACCCCGTGAAGAGGTGTTCGACGGCTAGCCAAATCATAGCGCAATCGAGAATGCTCGAAAAGTGGAAAACAAAAATCAGAAGAAAGTTATTACAGTCGGTGAGTGAGAGCACAGCGCCCGGGGATAGAGGCAGCAATCAAGAAATTGCGTTGACACCACGTGTGTGACGAAGACTGCCCTTCGCTCCCAATAGCCGACGAGCGAGGCGTAACGAAGTCTGTGATATCATACGCAAGGCTTGATGAATCAGTTATGCAGTACCCTGAAGATTTTCAAGAGATACTTTCTTCGCCGACCCAAGCTTACGATGAAGGATTGAGGTTCTTTATGGGCAAGGGCCTTTTGAACAACGCGCTTCGGCGCGTGGCCACTGACCTCGAAGAGCACGGAATCGATTACAGCGTGATCGGAGCGATAGCATTAAACCAGCACGGATATCGCAGGTTCACGGAAGACATCGATCTGCTGCTCACAAAAGAGGGCCTCGAAAAATTTCGAGAAGAACTGGTGGGCCTTGGTTATCGGCCTGCATTCGAAGGGTCGACCAAAAAGTTTCGCACGTCACAGGAGAATGTTCCTATCGAAATCATCACATCCGGTGACTACCCCGGTGACGGACTTCCAAAGCCGGTTCAGTTTCCAGACCCTAGCGAAAGCTTCGTTGTGATCGACGGAGTAAAGACCATCTCGCTTGAGAAGCTGATCGAATTGAAGCTCGCATCAGGAATGACCGCGCCCGACCGTTTGAAAGACCTCGCAGATGTCCAAGAGTTGATCAAGAGCAAATCGCTTGATGAGTCTTTCGCGGAGAGACTCGATTCATCCGTGCGAGGACGATTCCTTGAATTGCAGAAAGCAGCTCAACAGATCAGGGGGAAACGATAGATTAGGGGGATTGAAGACTCGACTTTCGAGAAAAGGCTAACATGAGAATCATGCGACGAGCATATTATCGCGATTGCGGACCGAGCTTGTTGGTGAACAAACCCCAACCAATCGGGAAATGGCGAGAGGCGACGAACTAAAAATACGTTGAGGGATCAGGATTAGAATCAAACGTAGTAGTAATAGAAGTTGAGCACAGAAGTAAGGAAGCTTCCAGTTACGCCTATGAAGTCTGCCTATTGCCCGAGGAGGTGCTTTCCTATCTTTTGTCCATGTCCCCTGAATTGGTTGCAAACAGTTTTGACAAAGCTGAATTACTGGTGTCTCTCGAATCGGCCGCTGAGACGATCAAACAACTTGTCATTGGTCTAGCCAAGAAAGCAAAAGCCAGTTCCTGAAAGGAACACCGCTCAAGCACCCCGTAGACTCGTAACCGGAACAAGACCCACCTGAAAGGGCCACTTGGCGAAGTCAGACAAAATCCTAGCCCTCAAGAATGAATAGTACCTTGCCAGCGCGTTACGACTAGCCGCGCTTACACTCCTGCGTAAGAGTGCAGTCCCGGAATTATGAAGCTCACTCCCAACCACGTGAATATCACCAGAGCAAACCCGAGCAGCGCAAAGTAAGCGCTCCTTCGGCCGCGCCAGCCGTGAGCGATGCGTGTATGTAAGAAGCCTGCGTAAGCCATCCACGCCACGAGAGCGCCAACTTCCTTCGAGTCCCATCCCCAGTAGCGACCCCACGACTCGTTTGCCCACACTGCTCCCGTGATGAGCAGCAGGGATAACAATGGGAAGGCCACACCGACGGTTCTATACAAAAGCGAATCGATTGTCTTCAGCGACGGCAGCGCTGAAACTACAGCTTCGCGCTTCAGCGAGAACAACGCGACAAGGAACAACGCTACAGTGAGCCCAATCAATCCGCCGAACTCTACCGGGTTCGAATTCATGCTGAGTTTCAAAAGGGACGAATTCTGCTGCACCCACCTCTGAGCATTCTCGGGCGTAACAGGTTCCTGTGACTGCTCCGACATCCAGACGCCAAAAGCGGGATATTGACTTGGATTGATCCGTCCGGTCGGATTGTCGACCGTTCTTATTTGCACGAACAAAACTACCAGCACGATCGCCTGCAAGACGGTCGCCCCATAGAAGACTTTCCAACCCCATTTGCGAGCGTTCTCATCCTTGTTGAAGTGATCGAGCGCAAACAACACAACAGCCGCGACCAGCAATAACAAGGTGATAGTCATCAGCGGTCCGACCATCGGCAACTCGGTTCGAAGCGGAAGCGAGCTTTTGTCCATTGCAAGATTCACGGAGTATTGACCGCGAAAGATTTCAAATGCGTCAACGGTTCCAAAGCCCAGCATCACGAAAGCG
>Ga0075426_10001913_pt1 | contig 14884 bp, 11 predicted proteins | sample SoiMethybrSBSTD5_FD_75304 | JGI IMG/M metagenome (GOLD analysis project Ga0075426, IMG submission 75304) | Bulk soil microbial communities from a Populus tree surrounding site in Tennessee, USA - Soil MetaG P. TD hybrid SBSTD5 | ecosystem: Environmental > Terrestrial > Soil > Tree plantation... | reverse complement strand
CGTCGGCCGGGGGTGGCTCCACAAAACAACTCTGAAAAGAGCAATTGATAAACCGAGGCAAGAATAAGGGCTGTAGTGACAAAAAACGTCATGGCCAACGGCCATGCGGGCATACTTCCCATCACCGCGAGAGAACTGGTACTGAACAACAGAATGGCGCATAGCAGAACGAGCGCATCAATAAGAAAAGAGAAAGTGCGGATTGAGAGGGAGAGAAGTCCCCAAGTCACGCGAGCGGTTTCGGGCTCCTCCAGTTCAGATGGCTCAACCAGAATTGCAGGCCTGGACGCGGACGACAGGATTAACTGCGGCTCCAGCGCTTCAAAGATCGAATCGCGGCCCGAGATTGAAGCGGCTGAGAGCATCTGCGTCAATATCCAATCGCGAAGGGCGCGCTCCGTCCGGGAGCTCATGGCAGAGAATTCAATGCCACCCTGGCCGCTGGGGTGGGACCACGCAACCCGGCCGGTTGTTTCTACACGGACCCGAGGCGACAGCAAGTCGAATGAACACTTGACTTCCCGGTTGGGTTGCAGTGGCGCAACCGCCTGGATGGCAATTCCAGATTCCGTTAGGTCGCGAACGATTCCGCCGTTTGCCTGATCGAGCTTCACATATGAAAGCGATCGCAATGGGAACCGGGGATAGCGGCGGCGCTGCGGATGGGTTTGGAAATCGGCTTCCGCAATCTCGGGACCATACATCATGATGAAATCTTAGCTATGGGTAAGGCGCCTCCGCAGTGACGGATGTGGTTCGGGCGCACCGATTTAGTGAACGCGCGTTCCTCTTGGAAAAGGTGCAGGTGGCAAGTCTCAGGCAGGCCGTTTCTCTGTACCTTCCTGTTTTCCAGTCTCCCAGGAGATGAGCCGATCCAACTGGTAACTGTAAGGACCGTAGGCGCGGAATGCCTTTTCATCGAAAAGCCGCTTGATGCCGCAGCCGAGGCAAACCTGATAAGAATGCTGCTGGTAGCGCACCGGCCAGCTCATTTTGCGATGCCAGCAACCGCGAAAAACCAGCACTGCAGCGCCAGCTACTCCAGAGGCTACCAAACCGAGGGGAACCTTCCAGCGGGACTTCTTTTCTTCTGCCATCAGAACCCAAGCCAAAAGCGAGGAACTCAGATTATTCTAGCAGCGTCGCCCGCCCGGTGAACCACGAAATACCAGCACTGAAGGCGTATTCGAGCAAAGAGAAACGTTGCGATTACGCAAAATCCCTTGTAACGTACAGCTTAGAATGTGCCTGGAGCAGGCCGAATTGCTCAAGGGCTGATTTGTGCGCCGGTGAGAACACTGGCGACCCTTCGCGGCAGTATGACAGTGAATGAGCGCTACTCCGAATAATACTGGAGCGGCATGGAGCAAGCCGCTCTCACAATCTGCGGTTTCCGGTACTGACCGGGGCAATGACGGCGGCCAGAATGCGCTTCAGGCGCTATTGGCATTTGCCTGCATTCACGCACAGGCGACCCGGCGACGGCAGTTGGACTCCGCCGAATCTCCCAGAGCTCAACTTCCGGAGGATTACAAAGAAGAGCAATTTGCTCTCGATGAAGTTCTTCAGCTCGTAGCGGCGCGTGCAGTTTCAATCACTGGAGCAGATGGCGTCGCCATCGCGCTCGCGCACGACGATGCGATCGTCTGCCGTGCATCGTTCGGCCGCATCGCTCCCGACCCGGGAGTGAAGCTTGATCCTGAAGCAGGATTTTCAGGAGCTTGCTTGCGCAGCGGGCAAACTGTGCGTTGCGATGATTCTGAAAACGACCCGCGCGTCAACGCCAAGATATGCCGATCGCTGGGCACGCGTTCGATGATCGCAGTCCCCCTGACTGCAAAAAAGCGCGTAGTCGGCCTGGTGGAGGCATTCTCGACGGAACCGTACGGATTCAACGATAGTGACGTCCGCAGTCTGAACCTGCTTGGTGAATTGATTCTCGCAGCCATTTGCCCGGAAGAGGAAGATCGCTTGGCGGAGATTGCCGGGCGTGTGGTGGTCCCGGCTGCGCCCCCGGCTCCGATCGAAGTGCCTCCGGCTGCGATATCACCCGCTCCGCGTCCAACCGCGGCGCGCATCATCGTTGATGAAAGGTTTGTGCCATCGCTCGGGCGCAGTGAGTCTGATAAGCCTGCACTTGCAGCTCCGCTCATAGCGCCACCGCCAGAGGTTGCGCCGAAAATAGAAGAAGTGCCGGCTGCAGTCCCCGCTGAAGAACCGGTCGTTTCGGCTGCTACTTCCGTTCCTCTACCGTGGTTTCAGCGACTGCGCTCACATACTGGGATCGGTGTGGTCGCGGCTTTGCTGCTGGTCGCGGCCGGATTGGCTTGGGCAGTTTGGGCAAAAATTCAGCACGCAGAGCAGGCCATCAGCGCTAGTACTCAGCCTTCGATCGAGGTCAAGACTGCCGACGGAGAATCCAGGGAAATAATTCTTCCCGCACCAGCCGAAGTTAAGACGGGTCCGGCCCCTCAGGTCACGGGACTGCGGCACTTCTCCTCGGGCGACACCAGCACGGTGGTCGTCGATCTGCAGGACCAGGTGCAATACGAGGCGCACTCTCTCGACAATCCCGCGAGGATTTACTTCGACCTTCACGACACCAAAATCGCACCCGGGGTCGCGAAAGAGAATATCGAAGTGAACGACGTTCTGCTGAAGCGGCTGCGGATGGCGCAGCCAGTCGAAGGAGTCACGCGAGTGGTGCTGGAAACCAAGGAGCGGGCGGAATTTTCTGTGAGTCTGGATCCGAACCCCTACCGGCTTACGATAGAGGTGCGAAGGCCGAGCATCGCTACCGCGTTAAGCGCGGCTTCGACAGTCCTGCCCAAACCCTCTCCCGGTATTTCTCTCTCGCCCAAGCAGCCAAAAGAAATGCAGCCGGTGAGTGCCAGGGAATTCCAGGTTGTACTCGATGCTGGCCACGGGGGTTGGGACCTTGGTACGGTTGGGAAAAAAGGGCTGCTCGAAAAAGACCTGGTGCTTGATATCGTGGATCGCCTGGGGAAATTGCTGGAGAACAAGCTGGGAGCGCAAGTCGTATATACGCGCCAGAATGATTCTTACGTGCCACTCGAAAAACGCGCGGAAATTGCAAACCTCGCCGGTGCGGACCTCTTCCTGTCGATCCACGCGAATTACAGCGACCTCGCTACCGCGCGGGGAGTGGAAACGTATTACACGAACACCTATTCGTCGATTAAAGCTCGAACTGCTGATTTCGATCCCGCAGTGAAACAGGTCGACTGGACAGGCGTGGACATTCGCGCGAAAGTCATGGACTCGCGCCGGCTGGCGGTGGATGTGCAGCAGGCGCTATGCGGTGGGCTGGTGGCCACGAACCCGGATCTGCGAAATCGCGGCGTCAAAGAAGCGCAATACGTGGTCCTGACGGGTACGCAAATGCCGGCGGTGCTGGCAGAAGTCTCATTTGTAAGCAGCCCCACGGATGAGGATTATCTGCAGAATTCCGAATATCGCCAGCGAATTGCTGAAGCACTCTATCGAGGAGTCGCCAAATATCGCGATGATTCAAAGTCGAAGCACACCAAGCTGGCCAGCGCGAAAACGGCTGAACGCTAAAAAATTCGGCCAACCGAGGGTCGCCCAGTCTTTTTGTTCGATGTAATACACAATTCCCTGTATTTACAGCCATCCGTAATTCAATCAACATTGAAACAACGCCGCTTTGTGTATGTTGACGCATCCCGATCCGTCGGTCCAGTTTCGTGCCAAGAACCTCCCTCAAATCTATCCTTGGAGCAGTCCAGCCGCAGCCGTCTCCAAAGCCGGTGATACTGTGCATCGAAGATAACCCGATCTACCTGACGCTGCGCAAGGCAGTTTTGGAGCAGGAAGGGTATGACGTCATCGGGGTGACTACAACCAGCGATGCCCTGAAAGCTCTTCGCGAAGCTCCGATTTGCGCGATCATTGCCGATCATATGCTACACGGAACTTCTGGAACGAAACTTGCCCGGAAAATGAAGGCAGTCAAGCCCCAGGTTCCTATCATCCTTTTTTCCGGCACGGTTCCCGAAAAACTCCACAATATAGATGTCTATCTCAACAAGGGCGAGCCAACTGCTGAGGTCCTCAAGGTCGTACGCAGCGTGGTTGATCGCTACCGTTCCTGAAGCCATTCCAATCCTATGTTCTGTCTCTGCGCATACCTATGCACCTGCGTGACTGATAGCTTTTGAAGTCAACGCCATGCGGTGCACGCTTCACGCGCTCGAGGCGCAGCTTTCTTTTCGCGTCACAAACGTATAAAACAGGTGCCATGCAGCGGACGGTCCGGGAAGTGGCAAAAGCAGTCGGAGCGCGTGTTCTGGGCAATGATCAAGTCGAGATAAGCCGGGTTGCGAGCATTGCAAACGCCGGGACCGGTGACCTTGTGTTCGTTGAGGATAAGAAGCACCTGGAGTCAGCGCTGGAGTCGCGTGCGTCTGCGGTGATTTGCGGGAGCTGTGAAGAAACTTTACGGAGCGCGAAGTCGCTATTGATTTGTAATAATCCGCGCCTGGCCTTTGCGCACGTTGCGAAACTTCTCCAGGCAGAAAGGTCGCGGGAGCCGGGAATTCATCCTACTGCTGTCGTGGACCCGTCGGCGGACCTGGGCGAAGGAGTCGTCATCGATGCACGCGTGGTGGTTGATGAGGATGTCAGCGTTGGCGAGCGCACATGGATTCGCGCGGGATGTGTTCTCGGGGCGAGGGTGACAATCGGAGAAGACTGCGAAATCCATCCTAATGTCACAATTTATCCTGGTACGCGCATCGGCGCTCGAGTGGTTATTCATGCGGGCGCGGTCCTCGGTAGCGATGGCTTCGGATATGTTCGCGATCCAGACACCGGGCGTCACCAGAAATTTCCGCAGGTCGGAACGCTGGAGATCGGAGATGACGTTGAGATCGGCGCCAATACCACCATCGACCGTGGCGCTTTGGACGCCACCCGCATCGCCCGCGGCGCGAAGATCGACAACCTGGTGCACATTGGACACAACTGCCTGATCGGCGAGAACGTCATCATCGCCGCGCAAGCGGGATTTTCTGGAAGCATCACTGTCGAGAACAATGCTGTGATTGGAGGCCAGGTTGGCGTGGGGGAGCACGCGCGCATCCAAGAAGGGGTGCTGCTCGGAGGCCAGAGCGGTGTTCTTCCGAAGAAGGTGCTGCGCGGCAAGGGCATCGCATTTTGGGGGACGCCGGCCAAACCGTTACGTGAGTATTTGAAGAGCCTGGCAGCATTAGCCAGGCTGGGGAAATCTCAAGGGGAGAAATAAACCGGCTTCGAACAAATCATGGCTATCGTGGTGATCGGCGGGCATTCGCGAAACGTGGGCAAGACCAGTGTGGTCGCCGGCCTGATCTCCGCGCTGCCCTCATGTAATTGGACGGCATTCAAGGTCACGCAATTCGGCCACGGACGGTGCTCCTTGAATGGCAAGCCGTGTCATTGCGCAACCGCCGACCACACCTGGGCGATTTCAGAGGAAAAAGATCGAAGCGGGAAATCCGACAGCTCGCGATTTCTTACCGCCGGCGCGAGGCGATCTTTCTGGGTGCGCACCGAGCAAGGCCGGCTCGCCGAAGCCATGCCATCAATCATGCGCCGGTTGGCAGAATCCGAAAACGCAATTCTGGAATCCAACAGCATTCTCAAATTTATTGAGCCCGACGTTTATATCAGCGTGCTCGATCCCGCAATTGAAGACTTCAAACCCTCAGCCCTCGGGGCCTTACGCCGTGCCAATGCGTTGTTGGTGAATGCCGCTCATAATGGGGACTCCGCATGGAAAGGCGTTTCGATCGAGGCGACAGCAGAGCGCCCGGTCTTCGGCATCCGTCCGCCGCAGTACATCACTCCTGAAATCGTCGAGTTTATGCAGGCCAAGCTCGGCGTGCCTCCTTCTTCGACACGCATGTCCTGATATGCTTTTCGACGATGCTGCGAATTGAAAGAAGCGCGTGGCTGCTGGCAATTTTCTCTGCAGTTCTGCAAGTCGTCATTTTCCCGTTGCTGGATTTTTATGCACTGAGCTGGATTGCGGTTTCACCGCTGCTGATAGCTCTCCTTCGCGCACGCCGGCCGGAAACTCTGCAACTGGAAGGCAGCGCGAAACTGCTCCCTGCGCGGCCTTTGCAGGGCTTCGTGCTCGGGTATACATGCGGCATTTTCTGGTACTGCGGCAGCTGCTATTGGATTTACAGCACCATGAAGCAGTACGGAGGGATTAACGCAGCCGGCGCTGCCGGGCTGCTTGTACTCTTCGCCCTTTATCTTGGTCTCTATCACGGACTGTTTGGCCTGATCATCAGCGTTCTGGCAAAGCGTTCGCTACGGACCGCGCTGGTAGCTTCGCCATTTGTCTGGGTCGCGATTGAGCTGGCGCGTACGCGCGTCAGCGGGTTTCCCTGGGACCTTCTCGGTATCGCTCAGGTAGACAATGTTCCGCTGGCGCAAATCGCGCGCGCGACTGGTGTTTATGGCATTTCTTTCGAGATCATGGTGGTGAATGCCGCGTTCGCGTCCGCATTCCTGGTGCGCCGAAGCCGTCGCAATTCGCTTTTGCTGGCGGCAGTGGCTGCGTCATTCGTCCTGCAAACGGCACGCTGGATGCCGGTTGCACAGGTTCCTGCGGACCGTACAGCGGTACTGGTACAGGAAAATATTCCCGTCCTGGATAATGGCGATTGGACCCGCCAATACTTTCAAGACACGCTCGCGGACCTGGTTAAAATCAGCCAGCAACTTCCCGCGGGAGAGCGCTTGCGCAGGCCAGATCTCATCGTCTGGCCGGAATCGCCGGCGCCGTTCTATAGCAGCGACGCGGTTTTTCGCGGTGAGCTGACGAAGCTTGCCCAGAACACTCACGCCTGGATCGTGGCCGGAAATATTTCTGTACAGAATTCCGGCTCGGCAGGCTCGAGTGCGAATCTGGTTTTCAATTCTGCCTCGATGGTCAGCCCTGATGGCGATTGGACCGCGCGATACGACAAGGTCCACCTGGTCCCATTCGGCGAATATGTTCCGTTTAAGCAGGTGTTTTCGTTCGCAGGAGGTTTGACTAAGGAAGTGGGAGATTTCTCGCGCGGAACATCGCGTGCGCCGTTAGCCGCTGGCAGCGAAAAATTAGGCGTCTTCATCTGCTACGAGTCCATCTTCCCCGATGAAGTGCGGCAGTTTGCAAACGGGGGCGCGCAAGCATTCGTGAATGTCTCAAACGATGGCTGGTACGGAGACAGCGGCGCGTACGCGCAGCATCTTAAGCAGGCTCGCATGCGGGCTATCGAGAACGAACGTTGGTTGCTGCGGGACACGAACACCGGTGTGACCGCTTCCATTGATCCCTACGGCAGGATTGTTGCAACCGTCCCGCGTAAGGTGCGTACCGCGCTGATTGCTCCCTATGCTTTGGTGACCGAAACCACGTTCTACACGCGGCATGGCGACTGGCTGGCGTATGTGTGTGCGATAATTTCTCTCGGAGCAGTTGTTTTCTCGCTCACTCCCGTCAAAGGCACAGCAAAAGTATGATTCAGGAACTCGAGCAGGAATACTCAGGATTGCAGCAGAAGGTTCGCGAACTCCGGGAGTACCTTTGACGCCGGCAAACTCCGTGAGCGGCTGGCTGAAGTAGAGAAACGCGCCGCCGACCCCAATCTGTGGTCGAATCCGCAAAACTCCCAGCAGGTCATGCGCGAGAAGAAGCGCCTGGATGACATGCTTGCCACTGAAGCTGAACTGGTCCGGCGCACCGGGGATATTTCTGCGTATTTTGATCTTGCCCGCGAAGGCGAGAATGTTGAGTCTGACCTGCGCCGGGAAATGGATTCGCTGAAAGAACAAGTTGACCGGCTTGAGACAGAAACCCTGCTGTCGGGCGAGAACGATGCGCGAAATGCGCTTGTAACCATTCACCCTGGAGCTGGCGGCACGGAATCGCAGGACTGGGCCGAGATGCTGATGCGCATGTACTTGCGCTGGGCCGAGCGCAAGGGATTTCAGACGGTGCTTTATGACTACCAACCCGGCGAGGAAGCCGGGATAAAATCAGCGACTTTCGGCGTAAACGGCGAGTATGCATTCGGCCTGTTGAACAGCGAAATCGGCGTGCACAGGTTGGTGCGAATCTCCCCCTTCGATCAAGCCAAGCGGCGGCACACTTCGTTTGCCAGCGTATACGTCTCGCCGGAAATTGACGACTCCATCGAAGTCGTGATCAAGCCGGAAGATCTGCGTATAGACACGTATCGCTCAAGCGGCAAGGGCGGGCAGCACGTGAACACCACAGACTCCGCGGTGCGCATCACGCATATTCCCACCGGGATTGTGGCTGCCTGTCAGAACGAGCGCTCGCAGCACAAGAATAAAGATCGGGCGATGAGCATGCTGCGGTCGAAGCTCTACGAGTTCGAAATGGAGAAGAAACGCGAGGCGACCAAAAAGATTGAAGACTCCAAGCTCGACATCGATTTCGGCTCGCAGATTCGATCCTACGTTCTGCAACCCTACCGCATGATTAAGGACCATCGCACCAAGACTGAGGTCGGCGATGTCGACCGCGTGATCGATGGCGACCTGCAACCGTTCATCGGGGCATACTTAAGGATGAGGCGCAATACAGGCTCCGCAGGGCCCACATCTTCCAAATAACTGTCCTCAGGGACAATGACGATAGTTTCTTAGGTAACGTTACTCCGCTTGAAATCACTGGAAAGAGCTAGCGCCATGCGAGATTCTGTACTGTCCAGGAGTTTATCGATCGATGTCACGCATGCTTGAGCTGATTCGTGCCTCAGCGCTGTCGTCCCATCAAATGATGTCGGCCTCGAAGGGGGCGTTGCATGTGCCCGCAGGGGAGATGGTGGAAATTCTCGTCTACATGGCCGAGCACAGCAAAATTTTTGGCGAAACCGCAAGGCTTACTCTCGCCGGTTGGGATGAAGAAGTCTGCAAGACGATTGCCGCAGATCCTGCGACTCCAAAGGAAGTACTCGATTATTGGCTCACGCCCAGCAACATGCGCCCGGCTTTGCTTGCCATTCTGCTGGGGAACCGTGCGGTTTTGAATTCTAAGTTGGCGGAGCTCGCGGTCGTGTCAAAGGGCGAATATGTTGACGCCATGATCGCCAGCCCGCGGGTGCGCAACTTGCCGCTGATCCTTCAGGAGTTGAGCACGAACCCACATCTTTCCGGGACCCAGGCTGCTCGCATACAAGCGTTGATCGCCGGCAGACCGGAACCGATCGAGCATGCGGAAGGGACAGTTGGTAGCGATGCGCTTCCTCATTCACCAAAAGATAGAACTGCGGAATCCGCATCGGACGGGACCGCGCATGTTTCAGAAGGTGAAACCGAGCCCGGCATGGCAGACGATCCGGAGGCCGACAATGCGCTGCTCGCATTCTTTGCGGAACACGCCACCGAGATTGCCGCCGAAGCCGACAAGCCTTTCCAGCCGATTGGGGGCATTTACGAGGATGTGCATGTTGAGAATGAGCCGAAGGCTGCTGCCGCTGCGGCTTCCTCGGCTGCGCCGTCCGCGCAAGCGCCTTCGCATCCTGACGCCAAGCCCGTCTTCCATAAGAAACTGGTGAACCCTCAGGACGAAAAACGTGGAAGCGTGCTGCAGAAGATCGCCAGGCTTGACGTAAAGGGACGCATTCAGCTGGCGATGAAAGGGTCAAAGGAAGAGCGCTCGATACTGGTCCGCGATGGCACCAAGATTGTGGCGCTGGCGGTACTCGATTCGCCCAAGATCAGCGACGGAGAAGTGGAAAAGTTTGCTTCGCAAAAGAACGTGTTGGAGGCGGTGCTGCGCGCCATCCCCATGAAACGGCGCTTCGTTAAAAATTACGCGGTGGTTCGCAACCTGGTTTTCAATCCGCGTACTCCGCTCGACGTCGGCTTGGGTTTGATGAAAAATCTGCTCATTGCCGATCTGCGGAATCTCTCCGGCAACAAAGAGGTTTCAGAGACGGTGCGCAAACTCGGGCTCCGCATGTTTAAACAAAAGAGCGACGCTAATAGTAAGAAGGACTAGACGGGAACGACCGCTCATCCGCAGGCCCGAACTTCGGCCGCTCTTTGCTGACCAGCTCTCTTCCGGGGTAGTTGAACTCTCCTACCACGTGTAATGCGCAGTGTAGGTCAACGTTTTTTCGCCTCCTGCGGGAATATGCACACGAAATTCAGCGGTGCGGCTGTCCGTTTTGAGGAAGTCGTCCGTCTTCTGTGAGATTTCCCAGTTCAAACAGCGATATAAGTGCTCCACCACGCGCACTGTGGCCGCTTCCTTCTTGTGGTTGCGGATTTTGATTTCGAACGATTCATCGATTTTGTGTCCGCTCAAATCGATCTGATAGTTGGTTTGGCGGCGCTCCCCGACAATGTCAAACGCATTCCCGGTGGGGATCCGCAACGTTTCATCCAGCGGGGTGTGCTTGATCTCGTTTTCGCCGACAAACTCGAGAGCGCCGTCGGTATCGCGCCGGTAAAACCGCACACGGCCCTTAGGGAGCGGAATGCCGAGATTATTGGCTTTGGTATTGTTGATTTCCTGCATGACCCAAACATCTGTATTCATCTCGGTGCCATATTCACGATTCTGGCGGATCTGCTCATATCCCCAGTACTGGTACTGCTGCAGAAGCCTGGCTCCGTCGTATACATAAACCCGCTGTGCCTTAACGTTTGAAGCGCGTATGAACTCGACCTGCTTGGTTTCGCGGTCATGAAGAGTGACTGGACGGGGCAGAGTGTAGAGGTGATATTCGTCGAAGGCTTTCTCCTGCACTTGCGGGCCGCCCTGTTCACGGGCGTCCATCGCGACTGCGGCACTCATCGCATACAAGCCGTTGTTAGGTTGAATTTTGTTGACTTCGCCGGCCATAAGCTTGATCTCTGCCTGGTCGAAGGTCTTGCCCGACTGATTGTCCATCGTGACCCATCCGGTTATGTCCAATGTATCGCCGTGCTCGGGTGCTACGGCGTTGTAGTCCGCAGCCCAGGTCATGCCACCGGTAACGTAGCTCAGTTCAGCCCCGACTTTACCGGCGGAATCCGAATGCAAAAGCCAATCGAGGGTGGGCTTCATGAGCGAATCATTGGTCAAGCTGGGGAAAATCGGCCGGCCGGGCAGACCGAATTGAATTTGCCCCTCGACTTCCACGATCGGTGACCCGGCCCCGGCATCCGAACTCGCGACCGCCATTTGCTGGTATTGATACTGCGAGCCGTAACGTTGAAACGCGTTATAGTGCGGTACATAACCGCTGCGAATAATTTTTGCTTTGATGATTTGCGGTGTTCCGTTCTGATTGACCTCGAATTCGATTTGTTTGCCCTCATAGGCGGAGAGCAGCCGCGCCTCAGTCACCGGGTCATTGCGATAGTTTTGTTCGAGAATTTGCAGTTGGTGCTGCCCGGTTGGGTCACGCAGTATCACCGAATTGGGTTCGACATGAGCTGTGGTTTCCGAGTATTGAATGTGATTGGTGCCCTGCTGCAGATTCAGCTCAACTGGTTGCCGTACCACCGCGAATTCCTGGTTATACAGCGTGAGCGCCAAGCCGGTCGGCGCTGCGATGTCAGGTTTCGCGGCGTGGAGCTTGGTGATGGCGAAAACCGCCAGTGACAACATTGCGCATGACACTGCCAAAGCCAATTTCTTTTGCATCTTTCCTCCCCCGAAAGCCGACAGTGCTACCGCATGCCGGTCTTCATGAGAACGTTCAGGGCGAGCTTTGTTGCAGGAAATAAATCAGGCAGTTATTAGGCTAGAATGGCGGTTATCGCGTCCATGGCCGGTTCGGACCCAATTCGCGACCTCCTGGCAGGTGCAAAGACCATTGCTGTGGTTGGGCTATCGGGCAGTCCTCTGCGCCCCAGTCATGGGGTTTCCGCTTACATGCAGAGCCACGGATACAAGATCATTCCTGTGAATCCCAATATTGCTGAAGCACTTGGCGAGAAATCTTATGCGTCGCTTTTGGATGTGCCAGAGAGGATTGATATCGTGAACATCTTCCGCCGGTCAGAGTTCGTCGAGGAAGTCGTCGACCAGGCGATTCAATTAAAGGTGCCGGCGGTTTGGATGCAGGAAGAAGTCATCAACGAGCGCGCTGCAAAGAAAGCTCGCCAGGCGGGAATATTTGTCGCCATGGACCTGTGCATTCTCAAAGAGCACAAGGCGCGGTTCGGGTGAGCGACCACGCCTTCACGCTTTCACAAAAATTACAGTCGCGTCGTCCTGAAGCTCGGCGCCATTCACGTAGCGGCGTACGTCAGCGAGAATGCTGTCGCCTGAAGCGTAAGGCTCAAGCACATGATCGCTCAGTCGAGACGGACCATATTCTTCCTCACTCAGCCCGGCTGCCTCTGTTATGCCGTCGCTGTAAAGCACGAGGCGCGAGCCCTCAGGTAAATGCACCTCAGTATCCGAAAACTCGCTTTTTGCGAGTCCCAACGGTGTTCCGGATTCAACTTCTAAAAACCGTGCTTCATCGCTCGTAACAAGCAGTGGCGGCGGATGGCCTGCGCTGGCGAATTTCAGCGCGCGATTCGTGGGATCAAGTACAGCGTAAATCAGCGTTACAAAACGGCCGGAAGGGAAATCCTCGACCATTCGCCGATTCAATTTGCTCAAGGTTTCAGCCGGCGAGCTGCAGGTTTCCGTGAGCGAACGCAGCATAGCGCGCGTGGCAGACATCAGCAGCGCGGCTGCGGTGCCTTTGCCCGAAACGTCGGCCAGAACCAAGCCCCAGCAACCATCTTCAAAGGGAATAAAGTCGTACCAATCGCCACCAACGTCGCCCGCCGGAACCGAGAGCCCGGAGACGGCAAATCCGGGAATGTACGGAGATGCCTTCGGCAACAATGCTTGCTGGATAATTCGAGCTTCCTCGGCCTCACGCGACATGCGCTGCCGTTCCTGCTGCTCACGTTGAAAACGCCTGCAATTGTTCACCGCGACCGCAATATGACCACAAAGGGCCTGCAGGAGCTGCAATTGTTCGTAGGGGAAAGCATCCAGTTCGGAGTGAGACGCAGAGAACACGCCAACCAGCCTCCCGTCGAATACCAAAGGTATGGCTACCTCGGAGAGTGTGGATTCCTCGCAATGAATGTAATAAGGGTCGACGCGGACGTCCGGGGCGTAGTGCAGTATGCCTGTCGCAGCGACATGCCCGACCATCCCCTCTACCCCCACTTTTAGCCGGTGTCCTTTGCCGTGCAGCGTGCAACCGCACACGCAAGCCAGTTCCAATTCGCCGCGTTCCTCGTCGTGTAAGTACAGGTTAGCCTCAACACAACCAAACGCGGACGAGACATGATTCACGATTTGGTCAATCAGAATGTCAAGGTCGAGAATGGACGTGATCTTGTGGATCCACTCCTGCAGCTTGAGCAAATCGTCAATCTGCCCGCTGCGAAGCGAACGATCTATGAGGGAATCGACCTGAGCCAGGTTGGGGGCAGTAGACATAGTAATTACGCCAGGGAGATCCCAATGTAGGAGATGCCCTTCACTATCGCGCGGATTCTGTTTTACTGTCGGAAGAGCTAGCTTCGGACCGCTTGCGACGAATCTCCTCCAACCGCTCGCCGATTCGTTTTTCCACTCCTTGATTGGTCGGCTGGTAATATCTCCGGTCTTTTAGGTTGTCCGGCAGGCACTGCATGTCCGCGACTTTAGCCTCGAGTTCATGGGCGTATTGATATCCCTTTCCGTAGCCGAGATGCTTCATCAGCCCAGTTGGCGCGTTTCGCAGATGCAAGGGAACGGGCTCGGCCGCGGTACGCTCGACGTCAGACTGAACCTCGCCGTACGCGGTGTAGAGCGCATTCGATTTCGGCGCCACGGCCAGATAGACGACTGCCTGCGCCAGCGCGAGATTCCCTTCCGGCATGCCGACGAAATCCACGGCATCGCGTGCCGCCATGCACAAAGACAACGCATTCGGCTCGGCAAGACCGATGTCTTCAACCGCCATGCGTACCACGCGCCGCGCAATGTAGAGCGGATCTTCTCCTGCCTCGAGCATGCGCCCCAGCCAATACAGCGACGCATCCGGATCGCTGTTGCGCACTGATTTGTGAAGGGCCGAAATTAAGTTGTAATGCTGTTCTCCAGACTTGTCGTAAAGAAGAACACGCTTCTGCAGAGCATCCTTGACGATGTCAGAGGTGATTTCGGCGCCGGCGCTTACCCTCGAGTGTTCGAGCGCCAGCGTGGACGCAACTTCCAGCACATTGTACGCATTGCGTGCATCGCCGCTGGAGTACGCCGCAATCTGTTTCAGAGCTTCATCGCTGGCTGAGAGTCGCATTTCGCCAAGGCCGCGCTCGCTGTCCTGAAGTGCACGGCGCAGCAAAATGACAATCTGCTCCTCGGACAGAGGATTCAGGACATACACCCGGCTGCGCGAAAGCAGGGCCGAAATGATTTCGAATGATGGATTCTCAGTGGTCGCGCCGATCAGGCGAATATTCCCTTTTTCGACGTGTGGCAGGAACGCATCCTGCTGTGCCTTGTTGAAGCGATGAATCTCATCGATGAAAACAGTAGTGCGAGTGCCATACTGGCGGGCCCGTTCGGCGTCGGCCATCACCTGCTTGATTTCCTTGATCCCAGAGAGCACAGCGCTGAACTCGATGAAATCCGCTCGAGTCATGCTGGCAATGATTTTCGCCAGCGTGGTCTTGCCGGTTCCGGGAGGGCCCCAGAAAATCAGCGACCCCACGTCGTCGCGTTCGATTTGCGCCCGCAGGGGTTTGCCCGGCCCGATCAAATGTTCCTGGCCGACAAACTCGTCTAACGAGCGCGGACGCATGCGGTCGGCCAGGGGAGTTCTGCGATCACTGGGACTATCAG
>Ga0075426_10001900_pt1 | contig 14929 bp, 8 predicted proteins | sample SoiMethybrSBSTD5_FD_75304 | JGI IMG/M metagenome (GOLD analysis project Ga0075426, IMG submission 75304) | Bulk soil microbial communities from a Populus tree surrounding site in Tennessee, USA - Soil MetaG P. TD hybrid SBSTD5 | ecosystem: Environmental > Terrestrial > Soil > Tree plantation... | reverse complement strand
TCGCGCCCGTCGTTCGCGAACCCGCCGAGACCGTTCCAGAATTCGAGCTCGATCCGCGGCCGCGGCTCGGCGGTTGGGGGGGAGGGAGAGGCGGGCTGCGGCTCCGCGGCGCGGCGCGGCGGCCGTTTTTCCTCCGCCCGGTCGCGGCGCACGATCTGCTCGGAGAGGGTCCCGTTGCGCGCCACGAGGACCGCCCTGGCGGCGGTGAGGAGGGCGCCCCGGACCTCGGGCGCCAGGAGGTCGGCGCGCAGGACGAACGCGTTGCCGTGCGCCTCGTTCCCCTCGTGGTGGAGCCGCGACTGGCTGGCGCGCACCAGCGCTTCGAGGGCGGCCTGCAGATCCTGGACGTAGGAGGGCGACCGCTCGTTGAGGATCACGAGGTCGACCGCCAGGTGCTTGAGGCGGAAGTACTCGAGGGCCTTGAGGAGCTGGCGGACGATGCCGATGTCCTCGATCTCGTCGATGCGCACGAGGACGATCGGCAGGTCGCCGGAGAGGCCGTGGCCCCAGAGGGCCGACGGTCCGAGCGTGTTGCGCTGCAGCATCTCGGAAGGCGGGCGCAGGGAAGGATCGGAGTAGAGGATGCGGTTGGCGAGGCGCTGAAAGAGGTTGGCCTCGTCTGGAAGGATGCCGAGATGCCGGAGCTGCACCTGCGCCTGCGTCCAGGCCATCGCCGCCGCGCGCTCGAACGCGGCCGGATCGCGGTACTTGTCGGCGAGGACGAGCGCCGCCTCGCGCGACGGCGCCACCAGGGTCGAGAAGGTGACGCGCACCGTCGAGAACGGGGCGAGGCGCAGCGTGCGCCGCAGGCTGAAGATCGGATCGAGCACCGCGCCGGCCGTGTTCGACAGGGCATGGCCGTCGATCACCGACATCGGAGTCCGCACGCCGCGCCCGCGGCCCAGGAAGCGCATGCGGTCGGTCTCGTACTGCACCTCGGCGGGAGCCGGGCCGCCGTCGTCGTCGGCCGTCAGGCCGGTGGGGACGGCGACGACGTGCGCCGCCCAGATCCGGGACTCGCCGGCCGACCGCGGCCGGCGCGACGCGAGGAGCGCTCCCAGGCGGGGAATGTGCTCGGTCTCGACGAACAGATTCGAGAACGCGGGATGGGCGACGTCGGCGGCCTGCGGGGCGAGCACGATCTCGGCGTAGGAGGTCAGCTCGATCTCCCGCGCTCGGGGGCCGCGGTTGGTGAGCGACACCCGTCTGACCTCGGCGTCGTCCTCCGCCGCGACGACCACCTCCAGCCGGCAGGTGATCGTGCGGTCGCGGCGGACGATCTCCGCGCGGTCCTCGGAGAAGACGGCCTCGTAGCTGTCCGGCTCGACGCCGCTCGCCTGGAATCCCGCCGACCACACCTCGCCGCTCTGCGCGTCGCGGAGGAAGAGGAAGGTGCCCCAGCAGTCGCGGGTCGAGTCCTCGCGGAACCGGGTGACGGCGATGTCCGGGGTGCCTGAGACATCTCGGAAGCGGCTGTACCCCGCGCCGGCGGCGGTGATCATCACCGTGTAGCGGCCGTTGCCCAGGAGATGGCTCGTCGGCACGGCATGATGGGGGGAGCGGTAGCGGCGGGTCACCGGCGCGGCGAGGCCGCTGACCTGCGCCGCGGCCATCACCTCTTCGGCGCGCGGCCGGGCCACCTCGACGTCGCGCGGCGTCCGCTCCTGGAGCAGCAGCTCGGTGGCCTGGACGAGCGGCGCGGCGTGGAAGCGGGCCGGCATGGCGCCGTCCCGCCGCACGTCGAGGACGTTGGCCAGGGCGAGGAGCGTCATGCCCTGGTGATGCGCCATGAAGGCGTGCACGACGGCGAGGTCCTGCGCGTCCGGCAGCCGGCTGCTCGTGTAATCGATCGCTTCGTAGAAGCCGAAGCGGCCGAGGGCGCCGGCGCTCTCCAGGCGGGCGAAGTTGCGGACCGCCTCCCGGGGCTCGAACATCGCCGCCAGCGCGGTCGCGTAGGGCGCCACCACCACGTCCTCGGAGAGCCCGCGCTTGAGCCCGAGGCCGGGCACACCGAAGTTGGAGTACTGGTAGGTCAGCTCGAGATCGCGCGCGTTGAACGCCGACTCCGAGACCCCCCAGGGCACCCCGCGCTCTGCGCCGTAGCTGATCTGGCGCTGCACCACCAGCCGGCAGGTCTGGCCGAGCAGGCTGTTCGCAGGCGAGCGCATCACCAGGGCCGGCATCAGGTACTCGAACATCGAGCCCGACCAGGAGATGAGCGCCGCTCCGCGGGCCGCCGGCGTCAGCGGCCGGCCGAGGCGGAACCAGTGCGCCACCGGGACGTCCCCTTTGGCGATGGCGATGAAGCTCGCCAGGCGGGCCTCGGAGGCCAGCAGATCGTAGTAGCTCTTGTCGAGCTCCCCCTCGGCGACCCGGTAGCCGATCGAGAAGAGATTGCGGATGGGGTCGAGGAGGAACCCGAAGTCCATCTCGGCGCACAGGTCGGAGGCGGCTTGCGAGAGCTCGGCCAGGCGGCTCGCCAGCGGCTCGCCTGCGGCGAGACCTTCTGGTCGAAGGGCTTCCAGGTCCCGCGCGTGGCTCTGGGCGCAGGCCTCGGCGAGCTCCGCCCAGGCCATGGCTTCCTTCCAGGCCGCGGCGTTGCTGCTCTCCGCCTGCTCGCCGGCCAGCGCCCGCGCCACGTCCACCACGGCGTGCAGCCCGCGGATGATCGCGTCGAGGCGCGCGCGCCAGGCCGCCTGCGGCCCCTCACCCCCCCGGCCCCCCTCTCCCATCCCCTCCCGCCGACCGGGAGAGGGGGGAGATTCCGATTCTGCGGGGAGGGGGTGCCCCTCTTCCGGAGGAGGGGAGGGGATGGGAGAGGGGACAGGGGTGAGGGGCTCCAACGCGGGCGCCAAGGCGTCGAGAGCCTCGTCGAGCTGCCGCCGGGTGACGGTCTGCGTGCGGCGTCCGGCGGAGGCTGGCGCCGCGGCGCGGATCAGCGCGATTGCGTCGCCGATGCCGGCGAGCGCCTGGGGACCGAGCAGCGGGCCGTCGGCCATCTGCCGGCAGGCCTCCGCGAGCGTCAGGAGGTGCCCGGCCAGGTTGCCGCTGTCGACGGTGGAGACATAGCGCGGGTCGAGCGGCTCGAGTGTGCGCGTGTCGTACCAGTTGTAGAAGTGGCCGCGCAGGCGCTTCAGCCCCCGCATGGTCTTGAGCGTCTCCTCCAGGCGCCCGACGCAGTCGAGGGTGCCCAGCCAGCCGAAGTCGCGGGCGGCGACGACCGCGAGGAGGTAGAGCCCCAGGTTGGTGGGCGAGGTGCGGTGGGCCACGACGGGCTTGGGGAGGTCCTGGAAGTTGTCGGGCGGCAGAGCATGATCCTCCGCGCCGACGAAGGTCTCGAAAAAGCCCCAAGTGCGGCGGGCGAGGAGGCGCAGCGACTGCGCCTCGTCGCGGTCGAGCGGCGCCTCCTCCGCCAGCGCGGGCGGCAGGCTGATCCAGCGCGCCACCGCGGGAGCCAGCGCCCACAGCGCCAGGAGCGGCGCGGGCCAGCACCAGACCGTCCACGAGCCGGGTCCGGGGCCTTGCCCATGCCGGTGCGCCCACGCGGCCGCGACCGCGACGGCGAAGGCGGCCAGCGCTGCGAAGGTCAAGCCGCCGTCCATCTGCCGGTAGAAGGCCGCGAGATCGAGGCTGAGCCCGGCTTTCGCTTGCGCCGCGGTCACCCATTGCAGAAGCCTGCGGCGGCTGACCGTGAGCCGCCACAGCGTGCGCAGGATCGCATCCGTCATCAGCCAAGCCTGGTGGGCGAGGAAGGTGACCGACAGGACCACCTGAGCAACCGAAATGACGAGGTCTTCGGCGACGGCGCGCAGGTGGCTGCGCTTGGAGATGCCGCGGCGTCGCGGGATCAGCCCGGCGAGGACGTGGAGGAGCGCGGGGAGGGCCATCGTCGCCAGGACGAAGCCCGTCCACAGTCCCGGCGAGGCGCCGGGCAGCGTCCAGGCGGCCAGGAGCGTGAGGAAGGCGGCGGGAGCCGACAGCGTGCGCCGCAGGTTGTCGAGCATCTTGAAGCGGCCGATGACGGGGATCGGCGTGCGCAGGCGGCAGTCCGTGGGGCCGCGGCCGAAGATCCAGGGGAGGAGCTGCCAGTCCCCGCGCGCCCAGCGGTGCTGGCGGGAGGCGGCCGCCGCGAAGTGGGAAGGGAACTCCTCGAACAGCTCCATGTCGGTGACCAGGCCGGCGCGCGCGAAGAGCCCTTCGAACAGGTCGTGGCTGAGCATCCTGCCGGCCGGCACCTTGCCGTCGAGCGCTGCCACGAAGGCGTCGACGTCGTAGATCCCCTTGCCGGTGTAGGACCCCTCGGCGAAGAGGTCCTGGTAGACGTCCGAGACCGCGGCCGCATAGGGATCGATGCCCGCGGGTCCGGAAAAGATGCGCTGGAAGAGCGATCCCTCCTCGCCGGTCGGCAGCGTCGGAGCGATCCGCGGCTGCAGCACGCCATAGCCCGCGGTGACCCGGCCGCGGCTGGCTTCGAACCGCGGCCGGTTCAGCGGGTGCGCCAACGTGCCGGCCAACTTGCGGGCCGCCTCGCGCGGCAGCCGCGTGTCGGCGTCCAGGGTGAGGACGTAGCGGATCCCCGGCGGCGCCACCTCCTGCGGGCCGCGGGGCGCCAGGAACGTGGTGTCCGTGGCGCCGCGCAGCAGGCGGTTGAGCTCCTCCAGCTTGCCGCGCTTGCGCTCCCAGCCGAGCCAGCACTGCTCGCTCCCGCTCCACACCCGCCGGCGGTGGAGGAGCAGGAAGCGGGGGTCGCCGGCCGGGGCGGGCCCGTGCTCGGCGTTGAGACGCTCGATCCCGGCCGCGGCGGCGGCCAGCAGCTCCGCGTCCTCCGCACTCGATGCGGCGGGCGCGTCCTTCCAGTCGGAGAGGAGAGCGAAGCGCAGCTCGGCTTCGGGATTCGCGAGATAGTGGACTTCCAGGCGGCCGATCTGCTCGTCGATCTCCGCCGCGCTGGTGAGCAGCGTCGGCACGGCGACCAGGGTGCGCAGCTCCGCCGGGATGCCGCCGCGCAGCTCCATCCGGGGGAGCACCTTCGGCCCCAGGCGGTCCATCACCCAGGAGTTGAGCAGTTGCATGGCGAGGTCGGAGGCCGGGATGAGCGCCAGCAGGCCGAGCGTGACGAGAGTCAGGGGCCCGGCTCCGCGCTGGCTCTCGAGCCAGAGCGGGAGGGCGAGGAGGACCGCGGTGTCGACGGCCAACGTGCTCAGATAGCCGGGCGTCGCCCACGCCACGAAGAGGCGCCGGATCCAGCGGGTGAGCGGCAGGCGAGCCCTAAGCTCGCGTTCGAACGCGGGCCGGCCGCTGCCGATCAGCTCGTAGCCGGGATCGGCCGGCCGGTCCGGAGGCAGGAGCGGCTCGGCCGTGGCGCGCCGTACGGCCTGCTGAGCGACGTCGACCTCGGAGAGGCGCGCCCCGCGGGCCAACTCTTCCACCGCATGCCGGTAGCGGTCGCGCGTCGCGAACTCCATCTCCCGGTAGCCCGGGTGCGCCGAGAGCGCCGCTTCGACCAGGCTCACGCTTTCGACGAGCTCCGCCCAGTCGAACGCCGAGATCAGGCGCATGCTGGTGATCACGTTGCGCACCGTGGCGTCGTTGGCCGTCTGCCGCTGGTACTCGGTGGCGACGATCTCCTCGGCCGTCGTCCCCTGCTCGGCCAGGCGGCGATGCAGCCAGGTCAGAGCGGGAGTGACCTCGGGATCGCGGTCGCGCAAGCGGGCGAGAAGGGTCACCGCGAAGGGGACGTCGAGGCTGCCGAGCGCGCCGCTCTCGTAGCGGCGGAGAAGGGCCGCCGAGCCCTCCTGCCGCTTCGCGTCCAGCAGCAGGTCGGCCAGATCCTCTGCCTGCTCGCGCGACCGGCGGGCGCTCACCATCCTCTCGGCCAGCCGGCGCAGGTTCTCGACCAGCACCACGCGCAGCGAGATCGCCACGGCCCACAGCTCGCCGAGGGTCAAAGTCTGTTGGCGCTGGTAGGCGAGGATGAACCGCGACAGGGCCTCGGCGTCGAACAGGCTGTCGGTGTGGGCCAGGAAGTCGTGGGCGAGAGCGTAGACCCGCGGATAGCCGCGGAAGGGGTCGCTCGCCAGCTTGGGCAGCTCGCGGTAGAAGCCGGGAGGCAGGTCTTCGCGGATCTCGCGCAGCTGCTCTTCGACCAGATGGAAATTGTCGACCAGCCACTCCGAGGCCGGCGTGATCGCCCGCTCCTGGCGGATCGCCTCGGCGATCCTGCGGTAGGAGGCGAGGAGGACCCGGCCGTTGTCGCGCAGGCGCGGCGCCAGCCGGACGTCCCCGCGGCGCCCCGGCCGCACCCGCTGCGTCGCGGCGAGGCTCGCGGCGTGCTGCTCGAGCCGCTCGATGCCCCAGATCTCGTCGCGGATCGGCTCAGGAAGGTCGGCAATCGAAGTCTGGGAGCGCCGTGCGCCACGCATGCAAAAACTCCAAACTCCACGGCAAGGATTTGCTCGCAGGAGGACCCGCTCCGCCCCTCGCAAGGACGGCTGCCATCATCTCACAGATCGCCGAGCCCCAGGCGGCGCCAACCGGCATGGCCGAGGCGGCGCAGCGTGTCGATGTTCCGCTCGAAGATCTCGGCGGCGTCCGGAAACGCCGCCACCGCGCGCTCGACGCTCGCTTCCCGCAGCAGGTGAAGCAGCGGGTACGGCGAGCGATTCGTGCAGTTCTCGATCGCGTCCGGCGCGGTGCCGGCGAACCGGTACTGGGGATGGAAGCTGGCGATCTGGAGGACCCCGGAGAGCCCGAGATCTTCGAGCGCGGCATCGGCCACGGCGAGGAACTCGTTGTAGTCGAGGAAGTCGGTGAGCACCGTGGGATGGATCAGCAGCGTGGTGTCGACCACTTTTGGATCAACAGCGGGGTCCGCCGCCGCCAGGGTCTGGAGCTCGGCGATCAGCTCCGCCAGCAAGGCCTCGGGAGTCTCCGCCGGGCTGACGACCCAGCGGATCTGATCCTTGACGTAGACCGCCTTGGCGAACGGGCAGAGGTTGAGACCGATGACCGCTCGCTCGAGCCAACGCCGCGTCCTGGCGAGGATCTCGTCGGGCGTCTCGGTGGTCATGCAGTGCTCACGCGGCCAGTCTACTAAACTGTTGCCCATGGCACCTCGGGTCTTCCTCTCCTACGCGCGGAAGGATGGCGAAGCCTTCGCCACGGCCTTGCGGCAACGCCTCGAACGCGAGCAGCCGGAGATCACGCTCTGGCAGGACCGGGCGCAGATGGAGGGGGGCGTCGGCTGGTGGAAGCAGATCACCGACGCGCTCGACGCGGTGAAATTCATGGTGCTCGTGGTCACGCCGGGAGCGCTGGCCTCGGGGGCGGTGCAGAAGGAATGGCGATACGCCCGCCAGCAGGGTGTCTGCGTCTATCCGGTCAAGGCCGCGCCGGATGCCGAGCTGGGCTTCGACGCCATGCCGGGATGGATGGCGAGCGCCCATTTCTACGACCTCGACCACGAGTGGCAGACCTTCGTCCTCCATCTCAAGAGCCCTTGCCAGGCGGTGCGCATCCCGTTCATGGCGCCGGACCTGCCGGATCACTCGATCGAGCGGCCGGCCCCGTTGGAGAGCTTGCTGGCCTCTCTCCTGGACGCCGGGCGCGCCAACCTCGCTGCAACGACGGCCGCGCTCTATGGAGCCGGCGGCTTCGGGAAGACCACTCTCGCGGCCCAGCTCTGCCATCGCGAGGAGGTGCTCACGGCCGCCGCCAACGGCATCCTGTGGGCGACGCTCGGCGAACGGCCGAACGTCCTGGCGGAGCTGACGAGCCTGTATGCGGCGCTGACCGGCGAGCGCCCGCAGTTCGTCAACGAGGACGACGCGGCCAACGCACTGGCGCAGAAGACCGCGGACCACCCCTCTTTCGTCGTCATCGACGACGTCTGGAACGCCGCCCACCTGGCTGCGCTCAAGCGGGCGACGAACGGCTGCACGCGCCTCCTCACGACCCGGCAGCTCGACATTGCGCTGGACGCCGCGAAGAACATCGCCGTCGACGAAATGACGACCGCGGAGGCCACCGCACTGCTGACCTCGTCCCTGGATTTCCCGCCGGCCGATCGGGCGGCGTTCGAGAAGCTGGCCGGCAGGCTCGGCAAGTGGCCGCTGTTGCTCGAGCTGGCCGGCGGCGCCCTTCGCCGGCGGCTCGCCGGCGGCGACACCCTGGCCGGCGCGCTCGCCTATCTCGACCAAGCGCTGGCCGAGGAGGGACCCAAGGTCTTTGATCTGCGCAATCCCCAGGATCGGCGGCAGGCTGTGGAGAAGACTCTGGCCGCCAGCCTGGACCTTCTGACGGCGGACGAACGGCTCCGGTACCGGGCGCTCGCCATCTTCCCGGAGGACGCCGCGGTGCCGCTGGCCGCGGTGGCCACCCTGCTCGGCCTGAGCGACTACAAGACCCAGAAGCTGGCGGGGGATCTCCACAACTTGTCGTTGCTCAAGCTGGACCTCGGGACGGGCACTCTCCGCCTTCACGACGTGATGCGCACCTACCTGTCCGGCGAGATCCAGGACGCACCGGCCCTCCACGCTCGTCTTGCCGACGCTTGGGCCACGCCGGCCGCGCTGTCTGGCCCCTACGCCTGGCGCTACGCTGTCTTCCACCACACCGCGGCGCTGGCCGGCACCCAGGACCCCGAGGAGCGCCACCTCCGGACGCGGCGGCTGGTCGAGCTGGTGACCGACCCGTCCTTCGGGGAGGAGCACTTGCGGCAGGTCGGCGATCCGCCGGCGCTGCAGCGAGACCTCGAGAGCGCGTTGCGGTGTGCCGTGGACGACGTCCACGAGGACGCTCCCGCCCTCGTTCTGCGGGCGGCGCTCGCCGTAGCCGCCGCCGAGCCGCTACCTCCCGCGGCGCTGTTCGACCTCGCCCGCGAAGGACGGTTGGAGAGAGCCGAGCCGTTCCTCTCTCTCTTCGATCCCGAGGAATCCTGGCGGCAGGCCGTCTTGCTCACCCTCGCCTGGGCGGCCTTCGCGGCGGGGCATGCCCAGCCGGCGGCAGACCTCCTGGCTCACCTTGTCGAGGGAGCGTGGGCCGACGATCCGGTGTTGCGCGCCTTGCGCCAGCGGGTGCAATCGGTGCTCGATCCCGCCGTCCCCCCGCCGCCTTCGTCGCTTCCCGCGCCCCCGGATCTGTTCACTGTGACGCAGATCCTGAAACGGTTGGGCGGCACGGCGATGACCCCCATCGAGCCGCTGACCGTCAGCGGCCTCGCGGCCGGCAGCGACGAAGCGCCGGCTTACTTCGCCGAACAGGACGGCCCGCTCCTCGTCGCCTTCGCCGAGGCCGATCCCGAGCACCACACCGCCTTCGTGAAGAAGTACATCGCCCTCCAGGCGAGCAATCCCTACAGCTACTACCGCAACCGCTCGCTCTGGGCGCTGATCCCATGCATCGTCCAGCACAGAGACCCGGCATGGATCCTCGACGTCCTGGGCAAGCTGATGACCGGAGCGCTCACCCGCACGCGGATCGATTTCCAGTCCGCCCTGCCGCTGACCGTGCGGGCCCTGCGGGCGAGCCGCGGCGACGCCCAGGCGCTCCAGGAGCTCGAGGCCGAGCGCGCCGCCACCGCGGACCGGTTGCGCCATCTCTCACCCGAGCGCGGCGAGGGCGACCCCTGGGCCCACAAGGTACGCCGGATGGCCGCTTTCGCCGAGATCTACGCGCGCGTGCTGGGCCGGCCCGCCGACGCCGGCCCGTTGCTGCGCCAGGCCGTCGCGCTCCCCTTCCACTTCAACTTTGCCGGCTTTCGCGCTCCCGCCTTCCTGACCCTCGCGGAGAGCTTCCGGGTATGCGGCGACGACGACCCGGCAGCCATCGCGCAGGCGCTCGCCGAAGCGGCGTCCGCGGCCCAGAACATCCAGGATCCGGATTTTGCGCTCCGGATGACCTCGCGCGTCAACGCCATGCAGGACTTTTGGTGGTCGCATCCGCCCGCCGCGCTCGATCTATCGGCTCTGGTCGCAGCGATCGCCAGCAAGCCAGGCGATGCCACCTTCGCGGCAGTCCATCGAATGGGCGACACCTTTCTCCATCGCTCGCCCCTGCCGACCCGGCTTCCCTTGCCCCATTCGTTCCGTCAGGCCCGCACCCTGCACGACGTCGCCGCGATCTACCGCCTGCCGGAAGCCGCGATCCGCGCTTTCCACCCCGAGCTGCAGGGCAGGGAGACCGAGGCCCTTCCCGACGGCATGCCGCTTCGGGTGCCCGATCCGGATTTCCTGCCGTTCCTCGCCGCCCGTCTCGCCGCTGAGGCCCTCGCCGCTCCGGGGCTCTCCGCGGCAGAGCGGACAGCGCTGATCCAGCGCCTCATTCCGCTGGCAGTGGAGAACCGCACCGCCCTCGACACCGTCGCCTCACGCCTGCTCCTCGCCGCCTTGCCGCAGGATGTCAGCACGCTCGCGGCGCTTGGATAGAGCAAATGTCATAGACTTGTCCCCACAGGAGGCTTCCCATGATTACCCAAGAGAAGGTCGTGGAAGCAAACCAAGGGCTCGACAAGCGCCGTGCTTTCATGCAACTCCCCCTCGACGAGCGTCGTAGGCGCCTTGCGGCGCAAGCGGAAGGCATGATCAAGCACTACGAGCAAGAGTCCGAACAGACGGAGCGCCTCAGGTGGCAGGGGGGAGATATTGTCGAGCCCGAGTAACCCTACTCCAAGACGTGGAGAAGTCTGGCTCGTCAATTTTGATCCTACGGTAGGGACGGAGATTCAAAAGACTCGGCCTGCTGTGGTGGTGAGCTCCAACGCAGTCGGTCGGTTGCCGATCAAGCTGGTTGCACCGCTGACAGAGTGGAAGGAGTATTTCGCCCCCAACATCTGGCACGTGCGGATTGATCCTGATTCCTCCAACGGCGTTACAAAGCCATCGGCGATCGACACCTTGCAGTTGCGCGGTATGGATCAGCAACGGTTCATTCGCAAGCTGGGGCAGGCCTCACCGACGACCATGGAGGAAATTGTTCTGGCGCTTGCCGCGATCATCGAGTGTCCCCTGGGTTGAGGTCGGACGCTCTCGGTGTCGGAGACGGCGATCACCTGCCGCTCTTCTCGAGGAAGCTCCGAACGTCTTCCTCGAGGTCCGAGGCAGTGTAGTGGAGGTAGGCTCCTGCTTCCTTGAGAAAACTGTCCAGCTCGTACCGGGAAGGAATTCCGAGGAGCTGTTGCACCTCGTTCGAGGTGAGAAGGCCCTGCCGGTACGCGTCGGCCGCCAAGGCCTCGAGCGCATGGCGGGGAAGGTCCTGCCATGAGACGCGAAGCCGATCAGCGACGGAATCGGGGACTTCAAAGATAATCTCCATCGTCAGGCTCCTGTGGAGAACCGAGCTTACACCGCTCCCCGTGCTGCGGAGCTTCTGTTGGCCAGTCTACTATGATCGGGGCGGAGGAAAAGGAGACCCGAGGATGACCCCAGCCAGCACTCCGCTCCGGCAGCGCCCGGCATGGAAGGCTCTCGAAGCCCACTTCCAGACGATCCGCGAGGTGCACCTCCGGACACTGTTCGCCGATGACCCCGAACGGGGCGAGCGCCTGACTGCCGAGGCCGCAGGCGTCTTTCTGGATTACTCGAAGAACCGCATCACGGACGAGACGCTCCGGCTCCTCCTCCAACTGGCGGAAGAGTGCGGCCTTCGCGAGCGCATCGACGCCATGTTCCGGGGAGAGAAGATCAACGTCACCGAGAAGCGCGCCGTCCTCCACGTCGCCCTGCGTGCTCCGCGGCAGGCGTCGATCGTCGTCGATGGTGAGGACGTCGTCCCCCAGGTTCACGCCGTGCTCGACAAGATGGCCGGCTTCTGCGACCGCGTCCGGAGCGGCGCCTGGACCGGCCACACCGGAAAGCGCATCCGCAACGTCGTCAACATCGGCATCGGCGGTTCGGACCTGGGACCGGTCATGGCGTACGAGGCGCTCAAGCACTCCAGCGAGCGGAGCAGGACCTTCCGCTTCGTCTCCAACGTCGACGGCACCGACTTCGCCGAGGCCACCCGCGATCTCGACCCGGCCGAGACGCTGTTCATCGTCTCCTCGAAGACCTTCACCACCCTGGAGACCATGACCAACGCCCAGACCGCCCGTGCCTGGGCGCTCCAGGCTCTGGGCGACGAGAAGGCGGTCGCGAAGCACTTCGTCGCCGTCTCCACGAACGCCGAGGAGGTCACGAAGTTCGGCATCGACACCGCCAACATGTTCGAGTTCTGGGACTGGGTGGGCGGCCGCTACTCGATGGACTCGGCGATCGGCCTCTCCACCATGCTCGCCGTCGGTCCGGACCACTTCCGCGATCTGCTCGCCGGCTTCCACGCGATGGACGAGCACTTCCGCACCGCGCCGTTCGAGCGCAATCTGCCGGTGCTCCTGGGCCTGCTCACCCTCTGGTACACCGACTTCTTCGCCGCCGAGACCGTCGCGGTCCTCCCCTACGAGCAATACCTGAAGCGCTTCCCCGCCTACCTCCAGCAGCTCACCATGGAGAGCAACGGCAAGCACGTGACGCTCGCCGGAACGGCCGTCGACCATCCGACCGGTCCGATCTACTGGGGCGAGCCGGGCACCAACGGCCAGCACTCCTTCTACCAGCTCATCCATCAGGGGACCCGGCTCATCCCCTGCGACTTCATCGCCTTCGCCCAGTCGCTCAACCCCATCGGCCGCCACCACGACATCCTCCTGGCCAACGTCTTCGCCCAGGCCGAAGCGCTGGCCTTTGGCAAGACCGCCGAGGAGGTCCGCGCCGAGGGCGTGGCGGAAGATCTGGTGCCGCACCGCACCTTCGAAGGCAACCGGCCTTCCAACCTCCTCTTCCTCGACCGTCTCACCCCCGCGGCCCTGGGCAAGCTGGTCGCCCTCTACGAGCACGCCGTCTTCACCCAGGGAGTCATCTGGAACATCGACTCCTTCGATCAGTGGGGCGTCGAGCTGGGCAAGGTGCTGGCCAAGAGGATTATTCCTGAGCTTGAGGCCGAGGCCGAGCCAAAGCTGGGGCACGATAGCTCGACGAATGCGCTGATTCGGCGGGCGCGGGGGGCAAAAGGGTACGCAAGATGAAGAGGCCAAGATGATCGCCATCCGGTTGGAAGTGCCTGAAGAGACACTGCTCAGCCTGAAGATGGACGCCGAGAGCTTTTCCCGCGAGGTCATGGTCCTTGCGGCGGTGAAGCTGTTCGAGCTCGGGAAGCTGTCTTCGGGTCGTGCCGCGCAGCTCGCGGGAATGACTCGAGTCGAATTCCTGCTGGCACTGCGCAGGTATCAAGCCTCTCCCTTCCAGACGACCGCGGAAGAGCTACGGCAAGACGTCCGCAATGCCTGACAGGACGGTCATCCCGTCTCGGCAGAATAAGTCTGCCAATCGCTTCGAGATCTCAAGCGTTGAGAGGAGTGCAAGCCGCGGCCGGCCACGAGCTCCACGGCGCCGCCAACATCGGCGTCGCTGGGCTGACGTAACAGACTTGTTGTGCCCCCCGGGCGCCCAGGATACTCTAGCCTCATGACCTTAATGCGATTGAGTGGAATTCCACGGTTCCTGTTCTGTATCGTGCTCGGAATCACACTGGCTTCGACAGCAGCGGCCGTCGAGCCTGAGCCAGCCCAGGACTTCGCTATCCATCTTAGCCCGCCTCTTGCAGCGGGCCAGCGATACCTGGCCAGTGGCACGCTACAACTCGATCAGGAGATCACTCCCGAGCAAGGGCCGGGGACCGGCGAGAAGCACTTCCTGGCACACTTCGAAATTGCCGTCAGGGCAAATGAGGTGACCCCTCGGGGCAATCTGCGACAGGCAGTACTCACCATCCGCAAGCTGGAGCAGCAGAGCGGTGGGAGCACCATCGTGCTCCTTCCGCCTGGCGACGAAGTGACCGCGCGAAGGGTGGGGGGTAAACTAGTGTTCGAGAAGAGTGGTCACGATCTCGGCGAAGAGCTTTCCACGGTTTTTCATCTCGTCACTGAGGGACGCAGGGACGAGAAGCCTACCGACGACCAGGCGTTCGGAACGCAGGCGCGCCGCCGTGTCGGTGAGAGCTGGCCAGTGAATGCCGCCGCGGTGGCGGATCTTTTATCCGAGGCTTTCGTCATTGATCCAAAGGACGTTGTAGGAACCACGACCCTGACCGGCCAAGGCCAGATGCAGGGCAAGCCGAGTGTCGAGCTGCGGACTCAGGTAGAAATCCGCAAAGGCTCGCGAGTGGCTGGTCTGCCCACCGGAGGCGACTTGGAACTTGTCCTCACCGACACGAGGGTCCTCCCTGAGGACGCCTCTTTCTTCGCGCATCGGGAGGACGCAAGCATCGACATGTCGCTTCACCTGAGCTCCAAGAACGAGGCAGGAGCACCTCGTGAGATACGTTTGCACCTTCTGCTCAACAGCCATTGCGAGCTCTCGCCTCTGCCTTGACCGACACGATTGGCGGGGGTTGCCGTAATCGAGGGGGGCGCCGTGAGCGTGCGGCTTGTCCCGGCTGTTGTGGCACAGGAAGACATCGAACTCGGCTGGCATCCGCCGACCTCTCGGAGTGTTGGCGTTGGGGCCCTTCAATTGTATCGCATTTGCACGCAGAAGCACCGCGTCGCTGCCGCCCCTGGCGGGGCTTGGAGTTTGTTTTTCCCCAACCCCGGGGTCGCCGCTTCGCTCTGACCCCGGGCTATATGCTTTGGCCCCTCCGGGGCGGGATCACCCGTTCCGCGGATCAAGCCACCCGTTCCGCGGATCAAGTGATCTGATCCGTGGATAGTGGGGCTCGATCCGTGGATCAAGTCACCCGATCCCTGGACCAAGCCACGTGATCCGTGGATCAAGTCTCTCGTTCCGCGGATCAAGCCACCCGATCCGTGGATCAGGTCACCCGTTCCGCGGATCAAGTCATCTGATCCGTGGATCAAGTCCCCGGATCCCTGGACCAAGCCACGTGATCCGTGGATCAA
>Ga0075426_10001898_pt1 | contig 14934 bp, 13 predicted proteins | sample SoiMethybrSBSTD5_FD_75304 | JGI IMG/M metagenome (GOLD analysis project Ga0075426, IMG submission 75304) | Bulk soil microbial communities from a Populus tree surrounding site in Tennessee, USA - Soil MetaG P. TD hybrid SBSTD5 | ecosystem: Environmental > Terrestrial > Soil > Tree plantation... | reverse complement strand
TGCCTAACGCGACGTTTCGCGTCGCCGTGAACGACACCCATACGGTTCTGACGACCCTCGGCGGCAACATGCGGCGTTTTCGCATCCGCGTCCTGGCGGGTGACCGGGTCCGCATCGAGGTGTCGCCGTACGATCTGACGCGCGGTCGCATCATCTTCAGGCACAAGAACTAGTCAGAGAAGCGCGCCGGCGCCGCGCGCTTCTCCACGCGCCCGCGTTGCGCTCCTTTCGGCACGCCATGCCCATTCGCCACATCTCCGACACCGCTCGCTGGGTCGCGTTCTATCGCGCCATGGAGAGCGAGCGACGGGACGCGCTGTTCGTGGACCCGTGGGCGCGCCGCCTCGCCGGAGCCCAGGGCGAGACCATCGTTCGCACGCTGCCGCGCGCGCAGTCGAGCGCGTGGGCCATGATCGTGCGCACCGCCGTGTTCGACGAGCTCATCTTGCGCCTCGTGCAGCGCGAGAGCGTCGATCACGTCGTCAATCTCGCCGCCGGTCTCGACACACGGCCCTTCCGCCTCGGCCTGCCGCCCGCGCTCCGTTGGACCGACGTCGATCTGCCGGACATCCTGGCGTACAAGCAGGAGACGCTTGCCGGCGTCCAACCCAAGTGCGTGTACGAGGCCGTCTCCACCGACCTCACCGACGCGACGGCGCGGCGGGCGTTGTTCGCTCGGTTAGGCGACGCCTCGCGGCGTGCGCTCATCGTCACCGAAGGGCTGCTCATCTATCTCACGCCCGAGCAAGTGGGTGCCCTGGCGGACGACCTCCATGCCCAACCGACGTTTCACGATTGGCTGATCGACATCGCGAGCCCCTGGCTCCGGAAGTACATGGCGAAATCGTGGGGCAAGACGCTCGACGCCGGCGGTTCGCAGATGCACTTCTTCCCGGAAGAAGGGCCCAAGTTCTTCCGGCCGCACGGATGGCGCATGGTGGAGTTCCGGTCGAGCCTCGAAGAAGCGCATCGCTTGCGGCGCGAGATGAAACTCGCCTGGTTGTGGCGATTCATGGGCAAGATCTCGTCGGCCGAACGGCGCGAAGCACAGCGGATGATCTCGGGTGTGGTGCTGCTCGAGCGCGCGGGGACGCCGGACCGTTAGTCGTGCACGCGCTCGACGCTCACGGCTTCCTCGAGCGAGGACGCCGGCAGCTCGAGCGTGAAACAGCTCCCGCCGCCGGACCGATCGGCGTAGGTCACGCTGCCGCCCTGCGCTTCGGCGAGACGCCGCGCGATGGCCAGGCCTAACCCGGCGCCGGCGCCGTCGTCGGGCGAGACGCCCGGGATGAGGCGGTAAAACGGATCGAAGATCCGCTCGCGCTCGGCGCCCGTAATGCCCGGCCCGCGATCGGCCACCGTGATGTGCAACATGCCATCGGTGCGACGCACCTCGATGTCGATCGGCGTGTCGGCCGGCGAATACTTGAGCGCGTTCTCAATGAGATTCACCAGTATGCGCAGCGAGTGCACGAAGTCGAACTGGCCCACGAGCACCGGCTCGGACCATTCGATCGAGGCGCGCACCTCGCGCCCATTGAGCGCGCCCGAGACCTGCTGGATGGCCGCGCCCACCAGATCTTCGGCGGCGTTGAGCTCGCGCCGCACCGGGAGCGCACCAGCGTTGAGCCGCGACAACTCCAGCAAGTCGGCGACCATGCGGTTGAGCCGGTCGGCCTGCTGCTCGATGACCGCCGCGCGCTCGTCGCCGGTGAACGCGATGTCGTGCGCCAGCGCTTTGATCGTGGTGAGCGGCGTGCGCAAGTCGTGCGAGACGGACGCGAGCAGCGCGTCCTTGAGCTGGTCCGCTTCGCGCAGCGCCTCGGCGTGCTCGGCTTCCGCCACGAGCCGCACGCGCTCGATGCCCAACGCCGCGTAGTACGAGAGCGCCGCGAGAAAACGGCGCTGCGGCGGGTCGAGCGCGATGGCTTGCGTATGGGCGAGCCGCAACACGCCCACGGTGCGCTCGTGGACGATCAGCGGCACGAGCAGCGCCCGCGCGTCGCCGAGGGCAAGGTCGAAGGAGACGTTCTCGTTAGGCGGACGCGACGCGCGGAAGACCGAGCCATCCTGGCGCTCGGCGGCCACGCGGCCGTTGGCTGCCACCCACGCCAGCAGCTCGCGCGCGCCGCCGTCGCTGCCGGCGGTATCCGCGTGGCCGGCGGCGGTGACCCGGACTTCGATGTCACGCGCCGTGCCGCGGACCACGATCTCGCACACGGCAACGCCAATCGTGTCGCGAATCACGTGCGCAATCGCGCCTAACGCTTCTTCGGCGCGCCCGACGCTCAAGGTCTCGGCGCCGAGGAGCGACAGGCGGTCGATTTCCTCGGCGCGGCGGCGGGCGCCTTCGGCCTCGGCGCGCGCGCGGGCGAGCAGCTGCGTCGCCACGGCCGCGGTGGCCAGAAACGCGATCAGCACCAGCCAGTCCGGGCGCTTGCCGATCGCGAGCGTGTCGAACGGCGGCTGGAAGAAAAAGTCGATGAGCGCGAACCCGGCGCACGCGAGGCCGATGCCCACCGCGCGTCCGGCGCTGGCGCTCGCGCCTAACACGACCATCAGGTAGATCAGCGCGACGTGGGCCTGGTCGAGATCGTCGCGCAGCAGCAGCATCCCGCCGGTGACTGCTGCCAGCACCAGCGTCCAGAACAGCCAGGGCGGCACCCAGCGGCTGGACGGTCGCTGCATTCAGCGGGGCATCTCGAATCGGTAACCGACGCCCGGCTCGGTCACGATCAACTGCGGCCGCACCGCATCCTGCTCGATCTTCCGCCGCAGATTGGCCACGTGCACGCGCAGATACTGCTGCGGGTCGCCGAAGGCGCGGCCCCACACGGCGTTAAAGAGCTGCTGGTGCGTGAGCGTCCGTCCTGCTTGCGTGACGAACGTGCGCAAGAGCTCCCACTCGATCGGCGTCAGATGGATCGATGCGTCTGCGCGCCGCAGCGTGCGCGCGTTCAGGTCCACCGTGAGATCGCCGATCGCCATCGGTTGGACCTGCGCCGCCAGTTGGGCTGCCTGCGCGCGGCGCAGGTTCGCGCGGATGCGCGCCGTGAACTCGATAGTGCTGAACGGCTTCGTGATGTAGTCGTCGGCGCCCGTGTCTAACAGAAGCGCCTTTTCCTGGTCGGAATGCCGCGCCGAGAGCACCACGATGGGCGCGGACGACCACTTGCGCAGCTCTTTGCAGACGTCGACGCCCGCGCGATCCGGGAGGCCCAGGTCGAGGACGATGAGCGCCGGACGCTCGGTGTTCGCGAGATCGATCCCTTGATTGCCGGTCGCCGCTTCCAGCACGCGAGCGACCTCGGACTGCAGGGCGTTGCTCACGACGCGTCGAATCTGCGGCTCGTCGTCGATGACCAGTACGGTGTCGTCGCGCATGTGTCTCCGGCGGGTGTCGGTCCCGATTCAATTATGTGGCGAAGGCTTGCACTGTAAAGCTACGTGCGACGACACGCGCGCCGCGCAACGAGAACTTTGTGACCGGTCGCGCCGCGCCTCCCGAAAATGCGCTCTCGCGGTCATTCGGCGCGATGACGCCAAGTCGAGGCGAGCACGTGTCTTGCACCCCATTCCGGCCAGCTTCGCCTAGCCGTCTGGACAGTGCCGACGGGACGCGCGGCGAATACACTTTGTCCGGGCGCCAGGGGCACCCGGCGAGGGGTCGCAAGTAGAGGAATCGTTGCGGCTTTCACGTCACCAGGACGGATGCGGGGTATGGAACTGACCACGGTCGAAGGGATCGAGCTCACGGAAGAAGTACCGCGCGAGGCAGCCGGCGCGCTCACGGCGGATGCGCTGCAATTCGTGGCGCGTCTGCATCGGCGATTCAATCCGGTGCGCGAGACGCTGCTCGCGCGACGAGCGGAACGGCAGCTCGCGTTGGACGCGGGCGAGGCGCCTGGTTTTCTGCCGGAGACGGCGGCGGTCCGCTCGGGAACCTGGCGCGTGGCGGATGCACCGGGGCCGCTGCTCGATCGGCGCGTCGAGATCACGGGGCCCGTCGACCGGAAGATGATGATCAACGCGCTCAACTCGGGCGCGAAGGTCTTCATGGCGGACTTCGAGGATTCGTTGTCGCCTACGTGGCCTAACGTTGCCATCGGCCAGGCGAATCTGATGGAAGCGGTGCGGGGCACGCTTACGTTCGACAGCCCCGAGGGGCGTTCGTACCGCCTCAACGAGAAGATCGCGACGTTGGTCGTGCGGCCGCGCGGATGGCATCTGGTCGAAGGGCGCATGCTCGTTGGTGGCGCTCCGGTATCCGCGAGTCTGTTCGATTTCGGCGTCTACTTCTTTCAGAACGTGCACGAGCTCATGAAGCGCGGCAACGGTTGGGCGCCGTACTTCTACTTGCCGAAAATGGAGAGTCATGTGGAGGCGCGGTTATGGAATGACGTGTTCGTCGCGGCGCAGGAGATGACCGGCGTGCCGCGCGGGACGATTCGGGCGACCGTGCTGATCGAAACGATTCTCGCCGCGTTCGAGATGGACGAAATCCTCTACGAGCTGCGCGAACACATGTCGGGACTGAACGCGGGCCGGTGGGATTACATCTTCAGCATGATCAAGAAATTCCGGAACCGGCGGAACATGGTGCTGCCGGACCGGGGACAGGTGACGATGACGGTGCCGTTCATGCGCGCGTACACGCAATTGCTGGTCAAGACGTGTCACAAGCGCGGGGCGCACGCCATCGGCGGCATGTCGGCGTTCATTCCCAGCCGGCGCGACGAAGCCGTGAACGCGCGCGCGCTGACGCAGGTGCGCGACGACAAGCAGCGCGAGGCGGGCGATGGCTTCGACGGCTCGTGGGTGGCGCACCCGGACCTGGTGCCGGTGGTGCGCGAGGTGTTCGACGGTGTGTTAGGCGACAGGCCCAACCAGCGCGAGCGGCAACGAGCCGATGTGCCGGAGGACGCCGCGGCGCTGCTCGATGCCCGGGTCCCTGGTGGCAGCATCACCGCGGGAGGCGTTCGGCTCAACGTCAGCGTCGCGCTGCAGTACCTGGAATCGTGGCTCCGCGGATCGGGCGCGGTCGGGATCAACAACCTGATGGAAGATACGGCGACGGCGGAGATCTCGCGTGCGCAGCTCTGGCAATGGATCCGCCACGCCGTGCCGGTCGAGGGCGGCACGCCGTTCACGGCCGACGGATACCGTGCGACGCGCGATGCCGAAGTGGCGGCCCTCACGCGCGACCGCCCGGACATGACCCGGTTAGGCGACGCCGCCCAACTGCTGGATGACCTCGTCCTCGGCGAGGAGTTCGCCGAATTTCTCACGCTGCCGGGCGCGCGTCTGCTCGACCGCGACGGCGTAGATCACGGAGCGACCGGATGAGCACGATCGATTACACCTCGCAGGCCGCCGAGCTCGACCGCCAGTGGAAGACCGCCCCGCGCTGGCGCGACATCACCCGCAGCTACACGGCGGCGGACGTCGTGACGCTGCGCGGCTCGGTGCGCATCGAGTACTCCATCGCCCGGTTAGGCGCCCAGCGGTTGTGGTCGCTGCTGCACGAGCGGGACTACGTGCACACGTTCGGCGCGCTCACGGGCGCCCAGGCGGTGCAGATGGTAAAGGCCGGGCTCGAGGCCATTTACCTGAGCGGCTGGCAGGTGGCGGCCGACGCGAATCTGGCCGGCCAGACGTATCCCGACCAGAGCATCTATCCGGCCAACAGCGTCCCCGCGCTCGTTAGGCGGCTCAACAACGCGCTGCTCCGCGCCGACCAGATCGAGTGGAGCGAAAAGAACGCCGGCCGCTACTGGATGGCGCCCATCGTCGCCGACGCCGAAGCGGGCTTCGGCGGACCGATCCACGCGTTCGAGCTCATGAAGGGGATGATCGAGGCCGGCGCGAGCGGCGTCCACTTCGAAGACCAGCTCGCGGCCGAGAAGAAGTGCGGACACATGGGCGGCAAGGTGCTCGTGCCCACGGCCCAATTCATCCGCACCCTCAACGCGGCCCGGCTGGCGTCGGATGTGTGCGATGTGCCGACGCTGCTCGTTGCGCGCACCGACTCGTTGGGCGCGACGCTGCTCACGAGCGACATTGACGAGCGCGATCGCGAGTTCACGACCGGCGAGCGCACGCCGGAGGGCTACTACGCCGTACGCGGCGGCATGGAGCCGACCATCGCGCGGGCCCTGGCGTACGCGCCGTACGCCGATCTTCTGTGGTTCGAGACGGCCAAGCCGGACCTCGACGAGGCGCGCGCGTTCGCCGAGTCGATCCACGCCGAGTTCCCCGGGAAGATGCTCGCGTACAACTGCTCGCCGTCGTTCAACTGGCAGCGCAACCTGGATGCGACGTCGATCGCCACGTTCCAGCGCGAGCTCGGTGCGTTAGGCTACAAGTTCCAGTTCATTACGCTGGCCGGATGGCACCTCATCAACTATCACACGTTCGACCTGGCCCAGGCGTACCACGACGAGGGGATGCCGGCGTACGTGCGGATTCAAGAAGAGGAGTTCGCCCACGAGGCCGACGGCTATACGGCCACGAAACACCAGCGCGAAGCCGGCACCGGATACTTCGACCGCGTGCTGCTGGCCGTGACTAGCGGCCAGGCCTCGACGGCGGCGTTGTCGGGATCCACGGAAGAGGAGCAGTTCACGCCCGCCGCACGGGCCGGCGCGTAAGGCGAACATGAAGCGTTAGGCATGCGGCGTTCACCATCTCGTAATGTGACGCTCGGCGATCGTTAATGCCGGGGCCGAGTCTGGCCTAATCCAATCGCCCTATCCTCGAAGCGACTCGTTCGCGGAGGGTAGGGCGATGTGCATCGGGCTCCTGGAATCCGAGCGAAAGTGGGAGCGGCACGGGCGCGGGATGGTGTCGAGCGTGGTCGTGCACGCGGTGGTGATCGGGTTGGCGGTGGCCGGAACGGCTGATGCGAAGGTCACGCATACGGCGGCCGAGGTGGTGCGCCGGATCAATTTTCCACCGCCGCCCGTGACGCCGACACGGCATGGCGGCGATGGCGCCGGCACGTCGCGCGGCATCACAGCGCCGCCAAAAATCCCCAAGCGACTGCCGCCGATTCCCGTTGGGCCGGTCGAGATCCCGGTGCCGGCCGTGTCGTGGGACAGTTTGGTGGGCGCGCCCCACGACTGGGGAACAGGGCACCACGCCGGCGCACGGCCGGGCTCGAACGGTTCGCGACCTGATGCCGTGTTCCGGACGGTCGACGTGATGGCCGTGCCCGACGCCCGGAATCCCGCGCCCGTCTACCCGTCCATGCTCCGCGAGGCGGGAATCGAAGGCAGCATCTCGGCGCAGTTCGTGGTCGACTCGACCGGCCGTATTGCCGCATCGAGCATCACGTTCCTCGAGGGCGGGAACGCGCTCTTCCAGCAGTCCGTTAGGCGGGCGCTGGAGGCGGCCCGGTTCTCCCCGGCGCTGGTGGACGGCCACGCCGTGCGCGTCCTCATGGCGCAGACCTTCGAGTTCCGTCTGCGCCACTGAGCCCTGTGAGGTGCGGGAGCGGCCGGCCCCGCCGGAGCCGGCGCCGATTCGTCACGCGGCGGGCAGATCTTGCGTTACCTAGGAGTCAGAGGTATATACCACGGTGTCCTAGGTAACGAGACGCCGCCCGCCCGCTGAGCGCGGCGGTGCGACGTCTCCCAGCCAAGACCCGCACATGGCAGACCCATCGACCGAGTTTCTCAAAGGCACGCTGGATCTCATGATCCTCAAGACGCTCTCGTGGGCGCCGGCCCATGGATACGGCATCGCGCGCTGGATCGAGCACTGCACCGATGACGTGCTCGAAGTCGAAGAGGGCTCGCTCTATCCGGCGCTGCACAAGCTGGAGGACGAAGGCCTCATCACGGCCGAGTGGGGGATTTCGGAGCACAACCGGCGGGCAAAGTTCTACCGGTTGACGCCCGCGGGCAAGCGTCGCTTGGCGGCGTCGCACGCCTACTGGGCGCGGTTCGCGGGGGCGGTGTCGAAGGTGCTCGAGACGGCACCGGCCTCCGCCTAACCGAGCACATGTTCGATCCCCAGCAGGCGCCGGCGCCCGAGGCGCGCCGCGCGCTCACGTGGCGGCGCTACCTCCGGTTCTGGGGGCCGCACGCCGCCTCGGATGTGGACGACGAGCTGCGGTTCCACCTCGAGATGCGCGAGCGCGACTATCTCGTGCGCGGCATGTCACCCATCGATGCGCGGTCGGCCGCGGTCCGGCGGCTCGGCAATCTGGACACGGCGCGCACGGCCTGCATCGGCATCATCACCCGGAGGGAGCGACGTATGGCACGAGCGGAGCTGCTCGACGTGCTGTGGCAGGACGCGCGCTTCGCGCTGCGCACCCTGGGCCGGCACAAGGCGTGGACGGCCATCGCGGTGCTCACGCTTGCGTTAGGCATCGGCGCCAACACGGCGATGTTCAGCGTCGTCGAGGGCGTGTTGTGGCACTCGCTGCCGTACCCGAACGCCGATCGCCTGGTGTTCGTGCTGCGGATGCCGAAGCAAGACCTCGGCAACGACCGGGTGTTCACGACGCCGACGGCGAGCGTCGCGCGCGCCTGGCGCGACGGCGCGCGCGCGATCCTCGACATCACGGCGTATTCGACGCGCGACGTGTTGCTCCGGGCCCGCAACACGACGGGCCCAATGGACGGCCAGGCGGGCAGCGACGCGGGCGCGTCGATCGCGCACGCCGGACTCGTCATGCCGGAGTTTCTCCGATTCGTCGGTGGCCATCCGCTCATCGGACGCGGTTTCACCCCCGATGAAGGGCACGAGCACGCACACGTGGCGATGATCAGCGAATCCATGTGGCGCGGCCGCTTCGCCGGCTCGCGCGACGTACTGGGCCGCTCGATCGCGATCGACGACTCGCTGTATACCGTCATCGGCGTCATGCCCGAGACGGTTCGGCTGCCGCGCACGTTCGGCGCCCCGGACGGCACCGACGTATGGCTGCCGCGCGATCTCTCCGATGACAGCACCTCTTCGCCGACGCTGATGGCGCGGTTGCATCCCGGTGTCACGCTCAAGGCGGCACAAACGCTGCTCGATTCCATTGCGGCGCGCGCCGATCGCGCATCGGAGACCGCGCCGGCGCGAACCGATGCGCGCGCGTCGCAGGCTGCGCCGCTGCAGTACACCACCCAGCTCCTTCGCCCGGAGCAGCTCGTCGCGATCCACGACTCGCTGATGTTGCTCACTGGCGCGGTCTCGCTGGTGCTGTTGATCGCGTGTGTGAACGTGGCGCACTTGCTGCTGGCGCGTGCGGCCACGCGCGAGCGCGAGATGGCGGTGCGCGCTGCGTTAGGCGCGAGCCGGCGTCGGCTCCTGCGCCAGCTCACCACCGAGAGCCTGGTGCTGGCGGGAGCCGGCTGCGCGGCCGGCATCGGCGTGGCGTGGCTCGCCATCGACGCCCTCGAGGCGCTGCGGCCGGCGAATCTGGTCGAGCTCGCCGACGTGCGGCTCGACGGAACGGCGTTCGCCATCGCCCTTGTCATTTCGGTCGTGACCGGAATCGTGTTCGGTGTCGTCGGCGCCGTGCACGGCAGGCGGTATTCGGCGCACGACGCGCTCAAAGGCGGCGCCCGTTCAGTTAGTCACACGGCGCGGCAGCGCCGCACGCGCTCGGCCCCGGTCGTGAGCGAAATGGCGCTCTCCGCCACGCTCGTGGTGGGCGCCGCGCTCCTCGTCCGGAGTCTGGTCCACCTGCAGAGCAGCGATCCCGGCTTCCGTCCCGACAACCTGTACGCCGTGTCGATCCCCATGGTGAAGACGACGCAGAAGGCCATGCAGGAGCGGACACGATTCGTGCAGGAGCTCGAGGATCGGGTTAGGCAAATGCCCGGCGTATCCGGCGCGGTGATCGCCGATGCGGCGCCGCCCGTTCAATCCTTCTACGAGGGCGCGTTGCAGATCGAAGGCCACACGCCGCCCGCGCCGGGCAGCACGTCGTTCTTCAGCTACAACGGCACAGAGCCCAACTATTTCCGCGTGATGGGATTGCGCCTCGTGCAGGGAACGACGTTTACGGACACGTCGAAGGCGGCGGGGCAAGTGATCGTGAACGAGGCCATGGCGCGCAAAGATTGGCCAGGCGCATCGCCGATCGGCCGCCGGCTGCGCATCGTGAACGAGGACGGATCAGGTGACTGGCGAACCGTGGTCGGTGTGGTTGCAAACGCGCGTCTCGCCGGTATGACGAGCGACCAGACCGAGCCGATGATCTTCGTGGCGACATCGGAGCACTTCAATCCAACGCTGTTGGTGCGCATGACCGGCGGTGCGCAGCCGATCACCGCACTGCGCAAGGTCGTTTCGGAGCGGACGCACGGGATGGCGCAGCCAAACGTTCGGAGCGTGTCGGAGGCGATGTCGGCGTCACTCACCCAACCGCGATTCACGATGCTGTTGCTGGCGATGTTCAGCGTGTTGGCGCTCGTGCTCGCGGCCGTCGGCCTGTACGGCGTGATGGCGTACTCGGTGGAGCAGCGCACGCGCGAAATCGGTATCCGCATGGCACTCGGCGCCAGCCGCCAGGAGGTGGCGCAGACCGTCCTCCGGCACGGCGTGTCGCTGGCGTTGATCGGCGGCGTGATCGGGCTGGTTGGCGCCTTCTGGGCCACGCGCTTACTGACGAAGATGTTGTACGGCGTCGCGCACACCGATGCGGTGTCGTTCGCCGCGGGCGCCGCGGTGCTGTTAGGCACGGCGGTGCTGGCCTGCCTGGTGCCGGCGCGGCGCGCGGTGTCCATCGATCCGGCGATCGCGATGCGCGCCGACTGACCGCCGAGTCGCTGGGAACAGGTTGGCGTCACGCCGGGACTGGCGTGAATGGCGCTATGCGATGACGAATCACCAGTGACGCGCAAAGGCAACTGCCTAACGCTAGCCCGCGATCGCGCCCGGCGCCTTCTGGTAGCCCATCGCCTTGAGCCGCGCGATGCGCAGCGCCATCGGCGGGTGCGTCCCGAACAGCTCGGCGACCTTGCCTTCCTTCGAGTTCACGTGGCGGCCGGTGGGATCGGCAATGCACATCTGCGCCGCGCCGCCCTTGATGCTCTTGGTGGGCGCGTCGGCATCTTCGATCTTGCCGAGCGCGCTCGCCAGCGACAGCGGGTTGCGCGTGAATTGGGCGCTCATCGCGTCCGCCAGATACTCGCGATCGCGGCTCACGCCGAGTGCCATGAGGCGCATGATGATGGGCGCGAGAAGCCAGCTGATGATCCAGAGCACCAGCAGGATCACGAGCAGGATGCCGTTCCCGCCCTCCTTCGAGTCGCGGTCGCCGCTGCTGCGGCGCCCGCCACCCAGCCCGCCTAACGGATTGCCGCCGTAGAACATCATGCGCCCGACGCCGTCGCCGATGAGCGTCACCGCGCCCACCAGCGCCGCCAGCTGCGTCATCAGGCGTACGTCGAGATTCTTGATGTGCCCCATCTCGTGCGCGACCACGGCCTGCAGCTCGTCGCGCGAGCACAGATCGAGCAGCCCCTGCGTGACGGCGAGGCTCGACGTGTTCTGGTCGTGGCCCGTTGCCAGCGCGTTCGGGTCGGCGTCGGGGATGATCCAGACCCTGGGCTTGGGCAGCCCGGACGCCACCGACATTTCTTCCACGACGTTGACCAGCTGCTTCTCCTGCGGCGTCTCCGGGTCGGTGAGCTCTCGCGCACCCGTGGACCACAGCACGCGCGTTGGACCGGTCTTCCACGCCCACATCGCCATCCCGGCGGCCATGATGGACAGGATGATGCCGAAGAACGGAACGACGTGATGGTATGCACCCGGCGCGGCGCCCTTCGTGTACTCGTAGAAAATGAAGTCGCCGCCGAAGCCTAACCATGCGAAAAACAGGATGAAGCCAATCACCAGCCGTCGCGACCGCCGGCGATTGGCTTCCTGTTGGGCGAAAAGGTTGCCGTTCTCGCTCACTTCTTCGGGTTCATGGAGAGATCCACTTTCACGTTCTCGCGCTCGCCGGCGTCGGTGATCTCCCAGAGCTCCGCCGGCGCCGCTTTCGCGAACCCGGCGACGAGGTTCGATGGGAACTGCTGCTGTTTCGTGTTGTACTGCGTGGCCGTGTCGTTGTAGAGCTGGCGCGCGAAGGCGATCTTGTTCTCGGTGGACGTGAGCTCTTCCTGCAGCTGCGCCACGTTCCCGGTGGCCTTCAAGTCCGGATACGCCTCGACGACCGCGAACAGTCTGCCTAACGCACCGGACAGCTGCGACTCCGCCGCCGCCGTTTGCTGCACTTGCTGCGCCGACGGCGCCGCGCCCGCCGCCGGAGCCTGCACCGCGATGGCCTTGTTGCGCGCCGCGACAACCGCCTCGAGCGTGTCCCGCTCGAAGCTCATTGCGCCCTTGACCGTTTCCACGAGATTCGGAATGAGATCGTGGCGCCGCTTGAGCTGCACATCGATCTGCTTCCAGGCATTGAACACCTGGTTCTTGAGCGACACGAGAGTGTTGTACACGCCCACGAACCAGAAGCCGAGCACGACGATGATGATCAGCAGGACAATCAGACCCATGGAAACTCCTGGAAGGCCGTCGCGCACCCGCAGGCGTCGCGATCCACCCTCACGGCAAGGGTTCAGGTTGTGCTACACTTCGACATCGCCCTCGAGCCCCGTGACCAAACAGCGCTCGCGTCCGCCCCGGGCGGACGTTTCTCCCTACGAACTCAACGAGTCAGGGGTGTCAGCGCGCGGACTCCCGGTCGGCGTTGGCGTCCGGCTGTTCGGGCTTGAGGAATCGCGACGCGGTAAGAAGGAACATCGGCGTGAGGAAATGTCCGAGCAGGCCGTTGATCCAGGTGAGCGCGATATAGAAGCAGCCTAAGCCGAGGGCGGTCCAGAGGACCCCGAGTACTCCGTTCGTGATCACGGCGTGTCCTTGAGGAAGGCGGTGGAGCGCTGATTCCGAGAATGTATGGCGGCAGCGCGGATCGGGCCAGTGCGCCGCCCGGATGCCGGCGTTTCGAGCTGGCGCCCCGTCGAGAAACGTACCTTTGTGAGCATGCACATCGCTGGACGCATTCGTGACGAAGTAGCGCGCGCGCTGTCGCCGTTTCCGCGCGTCGTCGTCGCCGTGTCGGGTGGTCTCGACTCAATGACGCTGCTCGACGCCGTCGGACGTGTGGCCCCCGAGCGCGTGTGTGCGGTCGCCGTGTTCGACCACCGCACCGGACCCGCCGCGCATCGCGCGGTGCAACATGTGAGGGCGGAGGCGAGATCGCGCGGCCTGTCGCTGCGAGTGGGTGTCGCACCTCGACCATTGCCGGCGCGCGAAGCGGCGTGGCGTGACGCGCGCTGGAGATTTTTCCGCGACGTGGCGCACGAGCACGATGCGCAGGTGGCCACGGGTCACACGCGTGATGATCACGTCGAGACGATCTTCATGCGCGCGCTCCGCGATTCCGGCGCGCGCGGGCTTGCGGCGCTGCACGCCGGTGCGGGCGTCGTGAGGCCGCTCCTCTCGTTCACGCGCGCCGAGCTCGAGTCGTATGCCGCAGCGTGCGGGTTGCGGTGGGTCGACGATCCGTCCAACGCGTCGCTCTCGTATGCCAGAAACCGCGCGCGGCTCGAGCTCTTGCCGGCATTCGAGCGCGTGCAACCCGGGTTGACGGAAACGCTGTTGTCGGTGTCGCATCGTGCATGGCAATTGAGGCAGGACCTCGATCGATGGCTGGACCTGAACGTCGTCTCTCGCGTTGGGCCGGAGAACGCCGCTTCGGGCTTCGCTCACGCGCTCGAGGTTGCTCGGTCTTCGCTCGCGTCCTATGATGCGGACCAACTTCAGCTGCTCTGGCCCGCGCTGGCCGCTCGCGTTGGGCTCGCGCTCGATCGCCGTGGAACGGAGCGTTTGGCGGCGTTTACTATTACAGGTCGATCGGGGGCGCGCATTCAGCTCTCGGGTCGGTTCGAAGCGGTGCGCGTCGGTGAAACTCTGGTCGTGCGGCGCGCGAACGGTGATGCGATTGGTGGATCGCGCGCGATGACCGGAGCGCTGTCGATCGGCGGCTGGCGATTTCGTCGCGTCTCAGGCGACGCGAGTGCGGTACCTGAGGATCTGTGGTCGGCACTTCTGCCGCGAGGCCCGCGTGCAACGGTGCGGGCATGGCGAGCCGGCGATCGTATGATGCCTCACGGTGCGACGGTCGAGCGTCGATTGAAGGGATTGTTTCGAGACGCCGGAGTGGACGCCGTGCGTCGTCGCGCTTGGCCGGTTGTCTTGGTGGGTGAGCGGATCGAGTGGGTCCCAGGAGTGCGCCGCAGTTCAGCGGCCACCGTACGGTCCGGCCGACCGATGGTGCTGTATCGCTGTGAACGTGACGACTGCTGATCCGAGACTGGACGGGCGCGCCGTCAAGCGCGTGGCGTTCGATGCCGAGCGCATCGCGGCTCGTGTGCGCGAACTGGGCGAGGAAGTGACGGCTCGGTATCCCGAGGGCGATCTGCTGGTGTTGGGCCTGCTCAAGGGGAGCTTTATCTTTCTAGGTGACCTCGTGAGGCAGATCCGGCGCCCGCTTCAGGTTGATTTCCTGGTTGCGGCGAGCTATGGCGAGGGCACGGCGTCGAGCGGCCATGTCAAGCTCGTCTATGATCCGGAAACCACGCTCGAGGGAAAACACATACTATTAGTAGAGGACATCGTCGACTCGGGCCGGACGTTGAACCGGCTCATCGGTCTCCTCATGCAGCGACGGCCGCGCTCGCTTGACATTTGCGCGCTGCTCCACAAGCACGTGGCCGAGCACCTGCAGTATGAGGTAGCACTCGTAGGGTTCGACGCGCCGAATGAGTTTCTGGTTGGGTATGGGCTGGATCACGCGGAGAATTTTCGTCATTTGCCCTATATCGCGAGCTTGCAGTAATGCCTGACAAACTGCCGCCAAAACGAGACCTCAACTGGGGGCGCATCTCCAAGACGCTCTCGTTCTGGTTGCTGCTCATC
>Ga0075426_10001896_pt1 | contig 14941 bp, 27 predicted proteins | sample SoiMethybrSBSTD5_FD_75304 | JGI IMG/M metagenome (GOLD analysis project Ga0075426, IMG submission 75304) | Bulk soil microbial communities from a Populus tree surrounding site in Tennessee, USA - Soil MetaG P. TD hybrid SBSTD5 | ecosystem: Environmental > Terrestrial > Soil > Tree plantation... | reverse complement strand
GGCCGATGCGCTCGAACACGACCGCGGTGTCGATGCCGTTCTCGATGTACTCGCAGACGGCTTCGAGAGCCCCAGAAACCTTCGTCGGCTTCATGATGGTGCCGTTGTTCCTGAGCCACATGCGCGCGATGTCGAGCAGCGGCAGGCCGCCGCGTGCGACCGCGACGAGGCACACCACCATCGACGCGGCCGCGAGCGCCTCGTGATGACGGTGCGTGATCATGCAGTCGCGCATCGTCGCGAGACCACTCGGGCCCGGCTGCGAGAAGTACGCGCCGATCGGCGCGCACCGCATCGCCGTTCCGTTGCCGACCGCCTCCGGCGTCGCGAACTCCGTGCCCGCCCTGTCCCACGGCACGCCGTCGGCAAGCTTCCTCATCGCCTTCATCGTCGCCGTGCCCATCCCGTGCGGCGTGCTCCGTGCCCACGCGAGGTACGACTTTGCGACGTCCTGCACGTCGTAGCCGCTGCGGCGCACGAGAGACTCGGCGAGCGCCGTCGCCATCTCCGTGTCGTCGGTCCAGTGCCCGGGCGGCAGGTAGTTCATCGGCGAGTCGCCGAGGAGGTTGTGCGTCATCCGGTTCGTCCACTCACCGGCGAGGTAGGTCACGTCCCACGTCGCGAGACGCGGGTCGATCTGATCGGCGGGCTTCTCGAACGGCATGCCGAGCGCGTCGCCGATGGCGAGTCCCGTGAGGACTGCGGGTGTCATTCGCTGCGCTTCCCTTCTTCGGCCACGCGCTCCACGACGTGTGGACCGTAGAGGCAGTTCATCCAGTGCCGCCACTCGCCGTGGAGCTTCACCAGCTCGCCATCGACGGCCTCGATCTTCGCCTCCTTGCGGAGGGCGTAGGCGTCGTCGCCCGGACGAATCGGGTTCTTCACGCGACGGCCAGTTTGCTCTTCGAGAACGCCTCGATGGCGAAGTAGCCCGCGCGGCCCACGACGCCGATGACCCAGCGTCCGGAAGCATCCTGGAACGGCTCGCCCTTGATCACCACACCGGCCGCCGTCACCGGACCGGTGATGACCGAATGGTAGTCGCACGTCACGCCGTCGTGCATCCACGACGGCGGCTTCCTCATCCTCAGCGGCCTCTGCTTCGCCATCCCGCGTTCCTCCTGAAAGATGCGCGCGACCTCCTGGTCGAACGCTTCCGTCTTCCGACTCTTGTACGCCTTGTTGTAGCCGGCCATCGCGGCGCGGCACTTCTCGCACTTGCAGTAGCGGTACATCGACAGCGTGCCGTGCTCTCGCACGGACCGAACCCCTTTCGCCGTCACGGCAGCTACCAGGGATCGCCGACGAGGTTCTCCGGCGCCACCTCGTGCGCGACCGTGGTGTCCCACAGATCTCCCCGACGCCACACGGCGAGCCGCGTCCGGTCGTACCGGTTCCCGGTGTTCTGCGGGTTGTCGTGCCACGCGCCGTACTTCCGCGTGCCGAGAAGCGCGACGAGCTTCTTCGCGAACTCACGCACCGGCAGCGCCGACGGCACATGCCTGAGGCACATCAGCGCCTCGCCCGGCGCGTTCACGCTGAACGCGTGGTAGATGCACATCGCCAGCTCGAGGTGCGGCTCGATCTGGTTGGCACGCAGCCCGATCCACGAGTCGAGGTGCGGATCGACGTAGTGCTTGTAGACCGCCAGCTCCTCCGCCTTCGCACCGGCCGAGAGCCACGCCGTCGCGTACGCCGACTGCGCCGCATACGTCGCCGGGTCGGAGAAGAGCCGGAAGAAGATCTCCAGCCACTTCTTCGCCTGGTCCCACTCGACACCCGTCGCCGGCACATGCCCGTGCGGCGGCGTGAAGACGTCGCGGATCGTGACACCGGGCACCGGGCGCCCATGCTCATCGCGCAGCACGCCGTCCTCGGTGATCGTCCAGCTCCAGTGCCCGAACGCGTCGAGCATCTCCTGCACGGACGTCTTCGGCACGCTGTCGATGATCCGACGCAGCAGCCGGAAGAACGAGCCCTGCGTGTTGTCCTTCGGGCTGACGGCGATGTTGTTCAGGATGCCACCCGACATCCCGCAGCCGTCGTACGACTGCACGACGCCCCACGACGGCGCCTCGAGCTGACCCGCAAGCCAGACGGCGCGATCCGAGTGCCGGAACGGATCGACCGGGTCCTTGAACGACGGGCCGCCACGCGCCGCGCCTCCCGACCACCCGTGATAGCTCGCGTGGTTGATCGTCATCGCCATGTCGCGGTCCTACATCGTGTCAGACACGATGTCAACGGGGCCCGGTCCGTGGCTCGCTCCACGCGAACAACTCGCGAGCTACACGAGCCTCTGCCGAACGACCACGCAGCTTCTGCCCCACGACCCGCGCCGCGACGCGACGCGCAAACGCGCTCTGCAGCTTTTGCATGAAGGCCGTGTCGACGACCTCGCCCCGACGCACACGGTTGCCCGCCGCAGCGATTCGAGCCGCGTCGCGAGCCGCGAGCCACTGCAGCACGTCAGGCTGCCTTGTTCAGCCCGAGCTTGTTCGCCTCGGCGCCACCGACCTGCCGGAACGTCACGCAGTACGCGAACTGGTTCTTCTCGCCGTAGGGCGCCGCGTCGTAGTGGACGTGGCGCTGCACGCCGATGTAGCGACCGTCGGCGGCGATGCGCGGCGCACGCGAGACCTTACGGTCGAACCACACGTCGACGACCTGCCGCACGCGCGAGGTCCGCACGCCGTCGACCTCGACCGTCTCCATGTCGGTCGGGAGCTGCGCGAGCGTGAGCGCGAACCACGTCGCGCCGCGCTTCATGTAGCAGAGCTTCTCCGAGGCGACGACGCAGACCTGCTGCTTCGGCTCCTCAGGGCGCCGGTACACGTAGCGCGTGCTCCGGTTGCGCCTGTACATCTTGAGCAGACCGGTCCGCGGGCAGACATAGAGGCGGCCGTAGTACAGCTCCCTCCGGTCCACCGTGCTGCGGTACGTGCCCGTCTTCTCGATCACGCGACCGTCCGGCAGCTCTTCGACGTGCAGCTCGACGTGACCGAAGCGACCGCCGGCGCCGTACGCGTGCTGCGCGATGTGGAGCTGCGTCGCCGACCGCAGGTCGATGCGCTCGCGCATCTCCGAGTAGACCTTGTCCCAGGGACGGCCGACCTGGCTCTCGAGCCAGTTGTAGAGCGGGCGGAGGTTCTCGTTGAGCTGCTTGCGGTTGTAGTGCCGCGAGAGCGCGTGCCGGATCTTCTCCCGGTACGGCATCTCCTCGCGCTCGGTCATGCGCTGCCGCTCGCGGCGGTCCTTGGGCTTGCAGCCACCGCCGACGCGCGCCCGTTCCACGATCACCTTCGCCATGTCCGAACGCATCGCACCCGAGGGTGACGCGTGTCGGACAGGATGTCAACGACGAGGCGTCGACTACTTGAGGAGCGCCATCACGACGACGATCAGCGCCAGCACGAGCGCGAACGCCGACACGATCCGCAGGACCACGCGGGCCCCGTTGAACAGCTCCGAGGTGTACGCGCCGGTCGCCCAGATCACGAACGTGAGCACGAACAGCGCCGGGAGGAGAGAGCCGTCGATGACGAGGTGCATGGAGGTAGTCCACCACCTGTCCGACAGGTTGTCAACGGCGCTTCGCGCGACGCCGGTTCGGCGGATCGAGGCCGCGGAACGTCCAGCGACGGTCACCGTCGTACCCGACGATCGCGGGCTTGCCGTGCTCCGCCCAGACGAGAGGATGCCGCGGCCGGATCGCCGTCAGGCGCAGGCGCACCTTCTTGCCCTTGCGACGCACCGTGATCGTACGCGGCGTCGGCCGGCTCCTCGCGCGGATCCGCTGCTCGCGCTCCACGGTCGTCGCGACGAGCTTCTCGAACTGCTTCGCGAAGAACGTGAGCGAGCGACGGCGATCGGTCGGCGACTTCCACGTCTTGATCCACTCCTCGTTCTCGCGCAGCTCGCGACAGACGATGGCGGCCCACTTCACGACGCGCACATCCAGCATGCAGTGGTGCCGGTTCAGCGCGAGCGCGATGGCACCAACGAGCGACCACTCGTCCATCGGATCCGACCAGCGGTAGCCGTTCGCGGTCTTGCGCTTCGTGCTCGCGGTGCTCCACGAGAGGCGGCTGCACCAGTGGTCACCGACCGCGTCCAGCCCTTTGCTTCCCGACGAGAACCCGAGCGCCCGCAGCAGGCCGTACTGGAAGTAGTCCGTCGCCGTGCCGGCGAGGTCCGCCGGCGAGTCGCCTGCCCAGGGGTCGTAGCCGCCCCAGCCCACGCTCAGCCCTCCGTCTTACGCGGCTCGAGCCCGCTCGTGTCGACGTCGTCCGCGTCGGGCAGGTCACCGGGCTTCTTCGCCGGCCGCGGCGGCGCGTCCTTCGACGAGTCGAAGATCGAGCCCGGCGTGATGACGCCGAGCAGCTCCTCCTTTGCCGTCTGGATCGCGGTGCGCGTCGCGTCCTGCACGTCCTCCTTGCGCTGCTTCCGCGCCTGCTCCATCGCGGGCATGAAGTCGACGTCCGCCATGAAGTCGTGCGCGACGATCGTCGGCTCGCCGCAGTCCGGGTTCATGCAGCGGCCGCCGACCTGCGGCCAGTTGCGCACGTCGCGGTCGGGCATCGCCTCGATCTCGTCGGGCTCGAACTGCACCGTCTTGTCCCAGCCGCACATCGTGCAGTGGAACCGCGCCTCGTTCGGGACCGGCCGCCCCGAGATCTTCAGCGCGAGCGTCTTCGCTTCCTGCGCCGTTCTCACGACGAGCCCCGTGCTGGGCACGTCGGGCTTGAACTCCGGCACCTTCTTGTCGTCCTGGGACATGGTCACTCCTTGGAAAGGTACTCGACGGCGTTCTCGTGCGCCGCTTCGCGGTCCTTCGGCTTGATGTGCTTGACGTCGTACTGGTCGATGAGGTGGTTCACGGCGGCGGACAGATTCGGCTCGCCCGCCGCGTTCACCCAGCCGTGAGAGCGTGCGATCGCGAAGAGCTTCTCGAGCGCCGCGAACCGGGCGCGGAACGTGAGCCGTACCGACCTCGGCCCCGCGCCGTTCCGGTTCGCGTCGGAACCCATCAGACCACCTTCGACAGTTGCTTGAGCATGTACACGTCGACGCCGCGCGCGTAGAGCAGCGACGACGCCATTCCGCCGCCCTGCGTCTGCACCGGCACACGGAACTCCCAGACGTCGTCGCCGATGTCGCGGCACGACGTCGCGGTGAACGCGATGAGAGACGGGCCCGGGACGGCCGTCTGCTTCCCGTCGGGCAGCGTGAACGTGCTGACGTTGAAGTCGGCCCTGTCCAGCACGACCTCGAACTGTCCCTCGCCCATCGTCTTCAGCGCGGCCTTCATGCTCGGTCTCTCGCTCATGTCGTCTCCTTGAGCCACTGCTCGGCCCACTCGATCCACAACGGGAGTACTTCGTCCCATGTCCACTTCGCCGCTGCGCTCTGCGCCATCTGCGCACCGCGCAAGAGCACGCGCATCCCGTCCTCCGTCATCGCCATCGCAAGCGTCATCGCGAGCGATTGCGCGTCGACGACCGGAGCGCGACCGCCTTCGGCGTCGAGCATCGCCAGGCCGCCCGTCGGAACACCGACCCAGCCCGGCATCTGCAAAAGGAAGTCACGGTGGCCGGTCACGGCCGTCGTGACAAGCGGCTTGCCCGCGACGAGCGCGGCCAAGATCATCATGCCGAAGCCCTCGCACCGCGAAGGCTGGATGACCATGTCCGCGCGGGAGTAGCAGTCAATCAGCTCCTCGTCGGTCGAGCCGTGCAGCTCGGACACGTGCACCTTGATCCGGTGCGCGAGCCCCATGTCCGCGACCGTGTAGTGCGCAGCGGTCGCGAGCGCGAGTGGCACGTGTAGATGCAGCCTCGCTTCGAGCGCCATGAGACCGCGGTCGTCCATGAAGTCGAACGCCTGAAGCAGCTCCTGCGTGCCCTTCCGCCCCGGCCACCACTGGTCGGACGCGAAATGCCACACGTCGATGACACGCTGCACGCCGTGAGGACGACTGCGCAGATCGAGGTACCGCCGGTCGACGCCGAGCGGCAGACGCACGACCTCGCCGGGCGTCGACGTCGCGCGCACGACGTCCTCGCAGTACGTCGACGGCACGAGGGCGACGCCGAACTTCGAGCACGTCTCCGCGTACTCGCCAGTGAGCTGGTCCGTGTTCGGGCTCATGAACACGGCGGCGCGGTCGCGTCCGTACTTCGTGGGGAACGCGTCGAAGTAGTGACGCGGCGCCGCGAAGACGATCATGTGTGTGCCCGACACTCGCCGCCCGCTCAGGTCCTCGTACTCCTTGGCCCACGTAGGATCGAGATTCGTGACCGACGCGAGAAGGCCGGCGGCGTCGAGCGCGCGAGCTACGCGACCGCCCACGGTCGCGTAGCTGTACGTCGTCCCGAAATGGCCGATGACGTCGATCTTCATGCGTGCTTGGGCAGCAGCTCCGCGTTGTCAACGAGCGCGCCCACGGCGTCGCCGACGAGCTTCTTGACGTTCTCGAGCCCGTGCCGCCAGTGCACGCGCTGCGCGCCCTCGCGATCGATTACGCGGCCGCGCTCAAACGCGATCCTCATCGCGGTCCCGAACTGGAACGGCTCGTAGACGCCCCACTGCGTCGAGAGGTCGAACATCGCGTTCGCACGGAGCATGTCCGGATCGACCGGCGCAAGCTTGAACGGCACCACCGTCTCGCGGTCGACATCGGACTCCTTGATCATGTCGCCGACGGCGCCGAAGCCCGTCGCGACGATCGGCAGGCCGATCCCCTTCGCCCACACGGCCGGGATGCCGAGACCTTCGCCGTACGACGGCGCGACGTAGCAGTCGAGGTTGTCGATCCAGCGGCACAGCTCCGTGTCGCTCTTGTCCGTGCCGAGGTCGAGCACGATGCGCGGCATCTTCTTCGAGCGCGGGTAGTCGTCGTCGCCGAACTCGGCCGCGATCGGCGCCAGGTCCTTGAGCACGCGCTCCTGGAACATCTTGATCGTCTCGGTCGCGCTCATCGGGCTCGTGTGCACGCGCAGGACGACGCCGTCCTCGCGCTTGAACGCTCCGAAGTACGCGCGCACGAGGTCGAGGAGCCCCTTGCGCTTCTGCCACGTGCCGACGGTCCCGAAGACGAACGTCTCCGGCTCCTTCTTCCCCGTGCCCTCGAGCAGCCAGTGCTCGTTGATCTCCCACGGACCGCCGAAGAGCAGGGGCGGGAGCGCGACGACGCGCTTCTCCGGCACGCCCGACCTGATGAACGCGTCGCGCACGAACGGGCTCACGGTCCAGATCTGCTTGAAGACCTCGCCGCGGCAGATCTGCGCCACGACATCCGAGATGACGTCGCCCTCGAACGCGCAGTACGGCACGATCGGCGGCCCCAGCTCGCGCATCTCCCACGCCTCCTGCGGCACGCGCGAGAGGATGCAGAGCGACGGAATGCCGACCGCGTTCTTGTTCCACTTCAGCAGCAGCTCCTTGCGGTCCTTCGGGAACTGCTCGATGTCGATGTCCTGGTTCCGGTGCGGGATGAGCTGCACCTGGTAGCCGATCGCTTCGAGCGTCGCGTGCAAGCCGACCGCGTGCGCCGCGTAGCCGGTGCGTCCGTGCGAGTCGAACGAGTGCCAGAGACCCTTCACGTCGTGTCCCGGCGCCGGCGGCGCCACGTAGTTCGCGCCCGCGAACGAGCCGGGCTTCTGAAACTGCTTTCGCAGCCCGTCGAGTTCGGTCTGCGTTCGCTCTTCGTACTCTACTTCCGCGGGCTTGGTGTCTGACACGTGTCGGACACTATCTCAGGTACGGCCCGCAGGCAACGCTGTTTCACGCATCGCGTCGCAAGTCGTCTTGACCCACTAGAACGCTTCCCGAGCCCAGCACAACCGAGTACCAGATCCCGCTCTTCGGCGTCACCGGCTTCGGGCTCTGCAGCTCGTACCAGTCAGACGGCACCGCGAACGCGTTGATCGCCGAATCGAGCGTCAGGTACACGACGTCCACGATCCCGCGCTCCCCGCCGGGTTCGACGACCTCCTCCCCAAGCGCGTACTCCTGAGGCTGCGCCGCGGCGGCTACCAACACGTTCAGGTAGTCGTCGTTCTTCGGCGGCACTCAACGCTGCTTCGCGTACGACGCGAGCGAGCGCAGGACCGCGGGGCTAGCGCCGCGCTTCACGAGCCGTTCGTGCAGCATCGCCGCGAGCTGCCCCGTGCTCGGCTTGTTGCGCGACGGGTTGCGCGAGATCTTGCTCCGCCTCGTCATCTCGTTCACGAGCCAGAGCAGCGCGATGACGACGACCACGCCGATGAGGATCTTCGCGACGGCCGCGCGGCTGTCCGTCGTGGCGAGCGTCGTGGGTGTCTGTCCGAACGGCACGAGCGGCGGCATCGGCGGCGGAAGCGTGGCGACGGCGTAGGCGCCGTCGTCGCCCACCGCGCGCCGCACCGACCGGCGCGGACGCTGAACGAGGTGGTACGTCACAGCTCGATCTTCCCGCTGCCGGGCACGGCGCGACCGGTGCTCATGTCGATGTGGATCTTGCGCACGCGCGTCATGTCGGGGAACGCGATGCCGCCGGTGACCTTGACGCCCCACTCGTGACAGTAGTCGCAGAGCCAGGGCTCGCTCGAGGAGATGACGGGGATCTTGTCGTCGTCCGACACGCGTCTGCCGAGCTTCGTCATGCAGTACTGCAGGAAGTGCTCGCGCAGGAACTTCGGCGCCTTGCGGAAGCGAACGTAGTCGATCGACCACGACTTGTTGTCCTCGGTGACGACGAACGTCTCGCCGCACTTCGGGCACATGCCGTGGAGCATCGCGACGGCTTCCTTCGAGTCGGTGCGACGCCCGACGGCGTACAGCTCGCACTCGATGACCGCTTCCTGCTCGCCCTTGTTGTTGACCCACTGGATCCAGGTCTTGGGCGCCATCTCCTCGGCGTTGAACGAGGACTTCGCGAAGCGACCGACCTGGCCGGTGCGCTGCCACATCGCCTTGCCGGCGGCGGCCTGCGTCGGAGTCATCTTGACTGCGTCGACCTTCGAAATGGTCACCGACGTCTCCTTCTGCGGTTCGCGGCGACCGATCTCTTGCGCGCCGCGGAGATCGCCCAGCCGACGAGCAGGCCGACGGCGCCGGCCGCGACGACGTCGTACTTGAGCAGCGTGAGCGCGCGGCTCGTGGAGATCGTCGGCATCGGACCGTTGTGGAACGCGAAGAGGTAGAGCGGGTTGGCGTCGGCGTTCGTGTCCGGCCACGCCCCCCACGCGAGCATCTGCTGCTTCAGCAGGTTCGTCTCGAGCGCGGGGACCGTGTTCGTGAAGCCGAGGCCGCCCATCTCGATGCTGACGGGAACGTGTCTCGCGACCCGCGCGAGGCACGACCCTTCATCTGCGAACATCTGGCACTGCTTGGCCCTCGCGCCCCAGTACTTCTTATACGCGGGGCTGCCCGGGAGATCGATCTCCGTTCCGAGGCTCGAGTACGTCACGCTGCTCTCCTGTGTCGACGGCGACGGTTCGCCTGGACGCCGCGCTTGCCGGCAACCGCCTTCAGCGCCTGGTAGCTGTAGAACGTCGCGAGGCCGGTGAGCAGGTAGAGCACGGCGACCGGCGGCATGACGTACTTCAAGAGGTACGGCGCCGATCTCTGCGCGGCCTTGTCGATGACGGGACCGAGCACGTACTTGTCGAGGCCGGTCACGATCGCCGGCCCGTACTGCCTGAGCGTCGCGTCGGGGCTCGTGATGATCCGCGACGTGATGTCGGCGATGTTCAGCACCTGCTGCGGCTGGATGTCATCGCCGAGCCCGAGCAGCGGCTCGCGGTCGTAGAGACCGTACGTTCTCGGCGGCACGCCGGGTTGCGCGCCGCGCAGGTTCAGCGGCTGGTCGCCCCACACGAGCCTCCGCACGCGGTAGCCCGCGCCCGGGATGGGCGTGACGACCGTGCGCGGGTAGCTTCTGTACCTGCCCAGGTTCCGCGGCAGATACAGCGCGGGCGTGTAGGGTGCGAGCGTCGGCATGACGCGAGTGTACGCGAACCGCCCCGGAAGGGCTACGAGGTCCCCAGATCCAGGTCGTTCCCGGCGTCGCTGAGCACGTCCGCGATCGAGTCGGCATCCTGGGCGTACCCCGATCCCACGCTGTGGCGGCCAGGTCGTGCGACGACGCTCGACATCGACGTCATCGCCGGAGAGCCCAGCCCCGCGAACAGCCCGCCACAGCAGGTCTGGTCGAACTCCTCCGCGCTGAACGGCCGGTAGATGAACGTGACGTCGCTCATGCTCAGCGTCAGCAGGCGTCGCTCCTGCTCCTGCTTGAGCTGCTCGACGAAGAAGCCGAGGCGCTCGATCATGTCGTCTGCGCGCGTGACGACCGTCGCGAGCTGCACCAGCTTCTGCACGCGCTCGGACATCGCGCGCTCGATCACGTAGTGCTGCTGGCGTCGACGCACCGAGGCCAGGACCGTCTCGGCATCCACCGGCGTACGCTTCTCCTCCTGGAGGCCGGTCTTGAGCTTCTCGAACGTCTCCGCTCTGTGCTTCGTGATCGCGTCGAGCTTCTTCGCCAGCTCGCCGCGCACGCTCTCGACCGTGCGCTCGAAGCTCACGCCGTACAGAAACATGTCGTCGCCCGTGATGATGCTGCCTCTCATGGTCTACCTCCAGCGCGGCTTCTTCGGCTTCCGGGTGATCCTGCCGCGCGCAGGAGCCTGGTTGGTCACGCGGGGCTTCCGCGCACCAGGAAAGAGTTGCATCGCGAGGCGCCGAGCGCGAACGCTCACGCGCGTCGATGCGTGACGCCCGCTACCCGAGACGACCACGCCGACGCTGCGGAAGTTCGGGTCGAGCACGACGAAGATCGCGTCGCCCTTGCTGAGCTGCCGCGCTTCGAAGGCGGCCCACCGCAGCGACGTCGCACGGTCGTACACCGGCGGCTTCAGGAGCTTCGCGAGCGTCCCGTGGATACGACCATCAGCGTCGATACCGAGCCGGACGACTCGGAAGGCGGGATCACCGGGGTCGGCGACGCCGGCTCTTGCTTCGGGCGGCCGCTCAGCGGCGCTCCCCTCGACGGCGTGCTCGACGTCTGCGCCGCCCGCGGCAGCGCTCTCTTCTGTGCCCATTGCGGCGTACGGTACTTCATGTCTGACGCCGGCAGCAAGTAGACCTGCGACTTGTCGGTCCACACGGGCCAGGCGGTCTTCAGCGACGGGTCGATGTACCAGCGCCGGCCCGGGTCGAGCCACACGTGCGGCATCCACATCGGCGGCACGACGACGAACACCTTGTCGGCGACGCGGCGCCACTCGAGCAGCGCCAGGTCCGGCCTCTCCAGCGTCTCGAGCACGCCATGCGACACGAGCGCGCCGAAGTGTCCGTCCGGCCACTCGCGAAGGTCGTACGCGTCGCCGTACGACACGGCCTTCGGACCGTGCGGCGTCGAGCGCGGCGCCGCCTTGTCGAGGTTCACGTCGCCCCACAGGCGCGGACCGACGACGAGCGCCGAGAGCGACTGCGTCGGCACGCCCGCGCCGATGTTGAGGAGCGGCTTGCCGACTCGGTCTGCGTACGAGCGCGCGAACTGCGCGACCTGCTTCGGCCGGACGATCAGGTCCTTCAGGTAGGTCGTCGCCGCTGCGCCGAGCAGCGTCTTGAGGAACACGCCGAACATCTGCACCGAGTCTAGCAGGACCGCGTCACTGATCGTCGTGGTACAGTCCGCCCATGTACACGTCGATCAACGGCATGCGCTCGGCCCGGTACCCGCTCCAGGGATGCGGCTGCGACGGGCTCGGACAGACGGCGGCGCCCGGAGCCGGCACGCTCGGCGCGATGCTCCCGATCCTCGGCCTCGGCGTGCTCGTCATCGGCGTCGGGATGATGGCGAGCGGCGGGAGCAAGAGAGCCGTCTCGGCGAACCGTCGTCGCCGGCGTCGCTGACCTACAGCACCGGACGCGTCACGAGGCCGTTGATCATGTGCCTCACGTCGTCATCCACAGACGATGCGACGGAGCGTAGCGGGACCGGTCTCGGCGCGCCGAGCGCAGTCGCGAGGCTGATCTTCAGCAACTCGCGCTCCGCGCGCTCGTTCCCCACAAACACGAACTCGATCTCGCGCAGGACTACATCTGGTACGGCAGCGAGTAGCGAGTAGCCGTGGACGACGATGCTGCGCTTGAGCCCGGCGATGAACCTCTGCAGCACGTTCTCGTAGGCCGCGTCGTCGTTCGCGATCGTGCCGAGATCGCCCATCATGACGCTCGACAGGCCGCGACCAGCCGAAGGAACGACAGCCGGCTTCAGCGTCGTTTCGACCTTGGGCTCGGGCGTCACGACCGTGGTCGCGAGGTCAGCGAGCAGCTCGAACGCCACGCCCTCGACGTTCGTCTCGGAGATCCACCGCGGGTCCGCGATGAACGCCTCGATGCCGATGAGCACATGCAACCGATCGCGCGGCTCGGCCGGCGTCGGTGCTGGATCCATCGTCTGCCCGATCAGCGTCGGCACTACTGACGGCCGCGCTCGTCCTCGGGGCACGCCTCGACGACGTCGAGCATCGGTGCCTCGCAGTTCACGTGCGTGTCGGTCTTCGAGTAGCAGCCGCGCACGTGCGCGTCACCCGACGGGCACCACGCGCACGGCTCGAGCGCTGCGCAGACGCCGCAGGTCGCCTTCGCATGGCAGTCGTTGCCGGTCGGCGTGTCGACGCGCACCGGACAGCCGGCGAGCATGAGAGCGATGACGACGAAGATGTAGCGCATGGCGTTCTCCTAGAAGCCCCATCGTACGAGCCAGCCCGTCACGACGTCGAGGACGAAGACGTACCACGGGTACCCGGGTACATCGAGCCTCTGCGCGAGTCGCTTCACGCGAACGCTCAGTCGGCGCTCGGCGCGCGCGATGCACCTGTCGCACTCGACCTCGAGCCCGACCCTGTCAAGCGCGTCCTCGGGAAGCGCTGTCAGCTCGCCGCAGAGGTAGCAGCGCGCCGCGCCGCAGACGAGCGCCAGCTCTTCCTTCAGGGCTTGTTGATCCACTCGAGGTCCCGCCCGAACGCCGCGAGCACGCCCGTGAGCGGACCGAGGCCCGGCACCTGCTTGCCCATCTTGTCGGAGATCGCCGCGACGCGCAGCGCCGCCTGCGCGGTGAGCGCGGCCGGCCACGTCATGTCGGGCTCGTCGACCTTCTCGAAGACCGCACGCGTGTGCACCGTCCACGACGCGTCCGAGCGCTGATCGAACTTCCACACGTCGAGCACCGACGGCAGCACGCCGTCGCTGTAATGCAGGTTCCCTTCGTAGACCTGCATCTCCGTCGCGAAGGGCGTCGGCTCGTACCACGTCGGCCGCTTCTCGATCTCGAAGCCCGCGGGGCTGATGAAGTCGACGACGGGCGCGCCCGTCGCCATGCCGGCCTCGAGCCGGTACGCGATCGGCTGACCGTTCTCGCCGATGTGCGTCTCGACGGCGACCGCGGCGAACCGCGCGCCGTAGAACCGCGCCGGCGTCACACGCTGCACTTCCGCGACGGGCATCATCGCGGCCGCGGCGCAGCGCCTCGCGTAGTCGGGCCGGCTCTGCATGAGCTTCTCGCTCAGCACCGTGAGACCCGCACGCACGCGGTGGACGGCCAGGTCCTTCGTCCAACGCAGGGTGTCGCCCGCGAAGACGATGCCGATGCGCGTCGAGATGTCCTTCTTCGTCTCGGGCACCCTGATGCGCACCATCGGGACGACGCCTGTGAACTTGTGGACGCCGGGCCGCTCGTGCGTGGCGAGGACCTTCCAGTAGTCGAGGATGTACTCCTCGTCGAGGCCGGGGAACGTCGTCTCCTCGGCGGCGCCGATGACCTCGCCGACGAGCGACTTCTGCACGTCCTCGGGAAGCTCGCGCGCGACGGCTGTGACGAAGTCGTCGTGGAAGACCGCGCGCGGGTCGGGAATGGTCGCGTGGAGCAGCGAGCGGACGTGCTTGAGATCGATCGTCATGCGTCACCTACGGCGGGCGGGGGAGGATCCTGTTCGTCCGCCGGCGGCGGACGTCTCGTTCTGTTGGGCGGCGTCGGCGCTCTCACGCCGTAGTAGTGCGCGAGAACGGTGCCGACGAAGCCGGCGCCGCTGATGATCGCGGTGCGGACGTCCGGCGGCGCCCAGATCAGCGCCGCGCCGACGACGAGCAGTCCTGTCGACAGGATGATCGCGATGGGCAGCGTGACGAAGTGCTTGATGCGGTCCATGGCCATCATCCTATCACCGGAGGCACTCGCCGCAGAAGCAGTCGCTCGGGTGGTCGGGCCACGTGTGCTTCGCGCAGTTCGGGCAGAACCGCGCGACGATCGTCTTGCGCGCGGACTCGCTGATGGCGATCTCCTTGTACACGCGCGTTCGCAGCGGCGTCCCGCACGTCTTGCAGCACAGCGCGCCGAGCGCGGCGGCGATGGTTCCCTTCTCGTTCACTTCGTCAGCCACGTCACGAGCTGTGCGACAGCGTGGATGAGCTGCTGCGCCGTGTTCAGAGCGTCGCTGAGCGCGGCGGCGTGATCCCTCTGCAGCTTGTCGCGCTCCCGACAGCTCGCGCAGTAGCGAAGCCACTCGATGCCACCGAACCGCGCAGCGTCTTTCGGCGACCGCAGCGTCCCGCAGCCGCTGCACGCGATCGCGCCGAGCGCGACAGCCAGTTCTTGCTTCACGGCTTGTCCTTGACGGCACGCTTGATGAGCTGGAGCTGACCGTGAGACGACGGGCGCGCGAGGCGACGTTCCATCGCCTCGCACATGCGACAGCCGTTCGGCGTGTTGTTCTTGCCGCCGTAGTCACGGCAGTCGTGCGCCGGGTCGTACCACTCCACGTCGCGCATCAGAACGGCCACCGACGACGCTTCGCCTCCGCGTCGACCTTCGGCTGCAGCTCGGCAATCTCCGCGCGCGTCTCCAAGATCTGTGCGACGAGCGGGCCCGTGTGCTCTGCCGCGTTCACGA
>Ga0075426_10001895_pt1 | contig 14948 bp, 15 predicted proteins | sample SoiMethybrSBSTD5_FD_75304 | JGI IMG/M metagenome (GOLD analysis project Ga0075426, IMG submission 75304) | Bulk soil microbial communities from a Populus tree surrounding site in Tennessee, USA - Soil MetaG P. TD hybrid SBSTD5 | ecosystem: Environmental > Terrestrial > Soil > Tree plantation... | reverse complement strand
TGATCGAGCCGGTGATGCCTTTGAAGTCCTTGATCTTTCGTACCGCGGTCGAGACCTGCTGGCGCGTCGGCTTTTTGCCACCGAGCTCCTGAATCGCGTTCTCGATCGCCTTCAAGCCCACGGACGCGGCGTCGTAGCCGTAGATGCCGAACGACTGTACGTCCTTGCCGAAGCGCTGCTTGAACTTCGCGGCGAACGCGGCGGAGTCGGCGTTGAAGCCGACCGGCGCGGCGACGGTCGTATAGTACGCGCCGGTGATGCGCTTGCCGGCGATCTTCACGATCTCGGGATCGTCGAGGCCGTCGGGGCCCATGAAAGCCGACTTGACGCCTTTTTCGCGCAGCTGCCTGAGCAGCAGGCCGCCCTGGTTGAAGATGCCGCCGAAGTAGATGAGGTCGGGATTTTTTGCCTTCAGGGGAATGATCAACGGGCCGAAATTCGTCTTCTCTTCTGTTCCCTCGAAGCCGAGCACCTGCATGCCGAGCTTTTTCGCCTCGTCGCGGAAGTTACTCGACACGCCCTGTCCGTACGTCGTCTTGTCCTGGATGATGTAGACGGTCTTGAGCTTCAAGTCCTGGGCGGCGAACTTCGCGCCGAGCGGCCCCTGGATATCGTCGCGGCCACAGACGCGGTTGACGTTCGGATAGCCGCGGTCGGTGATCTCCGTCGCCGTGTTCGCCGGCGAGATCATCGCCAGCATCGATTCTTTATAGACATCCGAGGAGGGCAGCGCGACGCCGGAGTTGAAGTGGCCGACGACGAGCAATACATCGGGGTCGGCGGCGAGGTTCCGCGCATTCGCCACGCCGACTTCGGGCTTCGCCTGATCGTCGTAGGGCACGAGGACGAGATCGTAGCCCAGCGCTTTGAAGCGCTTGACCGCCTCTTCGACCGCTAGCTGAGCGCCGAGCTTGATCGGCTCGCCGAGCGCGGCCTGCTCGCCGGAGAGCGGCGTCTGCGTCGCGACCTTGATCCGGCCTTTTTGCGCCAAGGCACCGGCCGGAATCAGGGAGGAAGCGGCAAAAATGGTAAGGCTTAGAACTAGAACGAAAAAGACACGCGAGAGCACGAAACGGTTTTTCTCCATGCGGAGATTTTTACGCGAACCGCCCCCGCGAGTCAACGTAAAATGTTTACGCCAGATCGAACAGCAGCAGCTCGGCTTCTTCCGTCGCTTTCGCTTCCACGATCTCTTCGTCGCTTATCGCGGCGCCGTCGCCTTCGACGAGCATGGCGCCGTTCAAAGTCGCGCCGCCGATTGCGACCTGCACCCAGGCATGCCGTCCCGGCTTCAGTCGATACGTCGCCTGCTGCCCGGGCGAGAGGCGCGCCGCGGCGACCTCGACGTCCTGATGCAGCTTGACCGCACCGTCGCGCGGTTCTTTGGCGGCGATTGTAAGCCACCTGCCGCGGTTTTTGTCGAGGTCGAAAGAGCGCTGCTCGTATTCGGGCTTAAGCCCCTGCGTTTCCGGCAGAATCCAGATTTGCAGAAAGCGCACCGGATCGCTCATCGAAGGATTGTACTCGCTGTGGCTGATGCCGGTCCCCGCGGTCATGCGCTGGGCTTCGCCGGGGCGAATCACCGTGCTCGTGCCGGTGCTGTCCTTGTGCGCGATCGCGCCGTCGAGCACGTAGGTGAGGATCTCCATGTCGCGGTGCGAATGGGTCGCGAAGCCTTCGCCGGGCTCGACGCGGTCGTCGTTGATGACGCGGAGCGTGCGAAAGCCCATGTAGCGCGGGTCGCGGTATTCGCCGAACGAGAACGTATGCCGGCTGTCGAGCCAGTCGAAACGCGTGCGCCCGCGCTCGCCGGCGCGGCGGATGGTGATCACGATAGTCTCCTTTACTTACGGCTTTCGCCGCCGTGCTTGACGAAGGTCCCTTTGCCGAATTCCTCGAACGCGGTTTCGAGCTCCGCTTGCGTGTTCATGACGACGGGGCCGTACCACGCGATCGGCTCGCGCAGCGGCTTACCGGCAACGAGCAGGAAGCGAACGGGTTTTTTGTCCGCGCTCGCCTCGACGGTGTCGCCGGACCCGTAGAGCAAAAGCGATCCTTCGCCGTAGCTCTCCGGCGCTTCGCGCGCGAGGCTTTCGCGCGGCTCGAAATGTCCCTCGCCGTCGATCACGTAAATGAACGCGTTGTGATTCGCCGAAACCGGCTGGACAAAAGTTTTCCCGGCCGGGAGCGTGACGTCGAGAAACAGCGGATCGGTGACGATCTCGCGCACCGGGCCGCGCGCGCCCGCCGCTTCTCCGGCGATCACGCGCACGGTCGCGCCGTCGGCGGTTTCCACCACGGGAATCTCGCTCTGCTTCACTTCCTGATAGCGCGGGTCCATCATCTTGCTGCGCGCCGGCAGATTGGACCAGAGCTGAAAGCCCCACATCTCGCCCTTGCCGTCGCCTTTCGGCATCTCCTGATGGATGATGCCGCTCCCGGCGGTCATCCACTGGACGTCGCCGGCGGAGATCAGACCGCGGTTGCCCATGCTGTCGCCGTGCTCGACCTCGCCGTCGAGAATGTAGGTGATCGTCTCGATGCCGCGGTGCGGGTGCCATGGGAAGCCCTTCCGGTAGTCGTCGGGATTCTCCGAGTGAAACGCGTCGAGCAGCAAAAACGGATCGAGCCGCGGCGTCTCGCGAAAGCCGAAGGCGCGGTTCAAGCGCACGCCGGCGCCCTCCATCGTGGGCTGGCTTTTCCACGCCTGGCGGATCCTGCGCGCGTTGCCCTGTGCAGCCGAAATTTTATTCGTCATCGTAAACTCCTTCTCACGGCCCAGGGCCGCGATTGAGAGTTAAAGGTAGGAATGATACTTCCCCTTGTAAAGTACGCACCTGATTGTGCGTGCTTACCTTCAGGTGAGTGCGATGGGAAACAACAGAAAAGCGGTCGGCTGCCCGGCCGAATTCGCCGTCGACGTGATCCGCGGGCGCTGGAAGCTCATGATCCTGCGCGAGCTTTGCGGCGGCACGGTGCGCTTCGGCGAGCTCCGGCGCGCGCTCAAGGGAGTTTCGGAGAAAGTGCTGACGCAGCATTTGCGCGAACTCGAAAGAGACGGGATTTTAACGCGCGTCGCCTACGATGAGATTCCTCCCCGGGTCGAATACTCTCTCACCGCCGCCGGCGAAGCGCTGAAACCGATCATCGAGGCGCTGCACGCCTGGGGAGTGGCGCACGCGCCGAGAGAAAAAGCGCGCAACGGCGCCGCCGCGGCGACCTAGGGAAGCGACCGCACTCCCAGCTCCGCGATGTGCTTGAGCATATCTGCCGGGTCTTCGAAGACGCGGTAGGCGTCGGCGCGCTCCAGCTCTTCGCGTCCATACCCTCCCGACAAAAGGCCGATGCCGAGCGCTCGCGCGCGGCGCGCGGCGAGCAGGTCCCACACGCTGTCGCCGACCACGAAGGCATTCGCGATATCGACGCCGAGTCTTTCCGCGGCGGTGAGAAACAGATCCGGATCGGGCTTCGCATGTTCGACGTCGTCGCGCGTGATTACGGGATTCCCGTCGCCGATATCCAATACTTCCAGCGTCCTGCGCGTGGTCTCGCGCCGCCCGCTGGTCGCGATCGCCCAGGGGGCGCCCGCCTCGGTTAGCTGCGCGAGCAGCTCGCGTGCGCCGGGGAGCGCGCGCACCTCGCCGATGCGGCGCGCGAAGGCCGCGACGTGGCTCTTTCTCAGCCGCTCCGCCTCGGCGACTGTGACGCGGTGGCCGGTCTCGCTCAGCAGGACGTTGGAAAGCAGTCCGCCGCTCATGCCGATGCGCCGGTGGATGCGCCAGACGGAGATGTTTATGCCCATCTCCTCCAGCGCCTCGCGCCACGCGAGCACGTGCTGATACACGCTGTCGACCAGCGTGCCGTCGAGGTCGAAGAGAAAAGCCGGCGTATGACCGCGTCGCTCGTCAGCCATAGTTTTTCGCTTGAATTATCGGCCTTTGCCGCCGGCGCTAGCCGGTTGGAGCGGTATCGCCGCCGGTTCACCGGCGGATTCGATGATGTATTGGAGCACCGGCTTCCAGACGCGCGGATCGCTGTCGATGTTCCGATGCGGCGCGCAAGGACCGTTGAACGGTCCCCAGGGATCGGGGACAGCGATGTTCACGATGCGGGTAGCCGCCGGGTCCTCCGCTTCCAGCTTATCGCGGCCGGGGCAGATTGAGAAGGTCGTCGGGACGTAGAAATTGAACGCCTGGATGACGTTTCGCGGGACGATGCGGTAGGCCAAAAAGCCTTCCATCTCGGCGATCATCTGGATGGGAATTCGAGCGTCGCGGAGCGCCACCGCCGCGTCGGCGACGACCGCGCCGCCCTGGCTGTGGCCGACGAGATAGAGCTTGTCTCCCGGCGCGTACAAATAGCGCGCGACTTCGGCGACGACCTCGGTGTCGCCCTTGATCATCACCGTGACGCTGTCGGGAAAGCGGCGCGCGATCTCGAGCGCGAGGACGTGCATGAGAGAATCGTGGTACGCGATGCGTGCGAGCTCTTCCTCGCCGCTGAGCTTCTGGTACGACGGCCAGTCTTTCGGAATGAAATAGCGCGCGCCTTCCCAAGTCGGCACCTGGCCGCCGTAAACGCCTATATAGATGATGCGCCCCTGCCGAGCGGCGGCGGACTGCACACGGAGAAAAGAGAGGTCGTCGGGGCGCGCGAGCTTTTTAGTCGCCGGCGGCGGACCCGGCTCGCCCGGCGCCGACGGCTGCGTGAGCGAGCAGGCAGAGAGCGCCGCAAGGCATGAAAAAAGAATATATGCGCTCAGCTCCGCCCGCACGTCACCGGATTTTTAGCAGGGAAACGCCCAAGGGTAAACCCGCGCGGCGGGCCGCGCTGTCAGCGCGACTCGTCGAAGCTGCGGGATTCCGTGGGCGCGACAGAAAGCTCGAGCTTCTCGGCTCTCCGGATCACGGTCATCGGCGTCTCCACGCCGATCGCCTGATCGGTAAGGAGCCGGTGCAGATCGTCGATCGCGGCGACGGGCGCGCCGCCGTAGGCGACGATCACGTCCCCGACCTCCAGCCCCGCTTTTTGCGCCGGGCTGCCGGGTTCGACCGTCGCGACGAGAACGCCGCTGTCGACCGGCAGATTGAAAAAGCGCACGATGCGCCGGTGGAGCGGGGCGTTCTGCCCCGCGACGCCGATATAGCCGCGGCGGATCTTGCCGTCGCGGATCAAGCGGCCCGCGACGAACTTCGCCGTGTTGACCGCGATCGCGAAGCAGATGCCCTGCGCGGGAAGGATGATCGCCGTGTTGACGCCGATCACCTCGCCGCGCGAGTTGACGAGCGGCCCGCCGGAGTTGCCGGGGTTGAGCGCCGCGTCGGTTTGGATCACGTTGTCGATCAGCCGGCCGGAGTTCGACCGCAGCGAGCGGCCGAGCGCGCTCACGACGCCGGCGGTCACGGTGCATTGAAAGCCGTACGGGTTGCCGATGGCGATCGCGAGCTGTCCCACGCGGATCGCCTGCGAGTCGCCGAGCGCCACAGGCGTGAGCCCCGGCGCGTCGACGCGGACGACGGCGAGGTCGGAGTCGGGGTCGCTGCCGATGAGGCGCGCATCGGCGCGCCGGCCGTCGGAGAGCGCGACGGCGATCCTGCTCGCGCCGTGAACCACGTGGCTGTTGGTCAGGACGAAGCCGTCGGGCGTGAAAATGAATCCCGAACCGCTGCCGCCGAAGTCCTGCCGCCGCCCGGCCGCGGCCTTGTCGCCGCGCCGGATCTCGATTTTTACCACCGACGGGCTGACTTTGTCCGACGCCGCGACGACGGCGTTCGAATAGGCGTCGAGCAGCTCGGCGTCGGACGCCGGCGCCGGGCGGGTATCCTCTTCAAAAGTCCTTGTAGAGACTGATTTAAGCGCTGGTCTCATTTGATCCTCCAATTTTAGGGGATAAAAATTTAAGCATTAGAATGGTCCTTGTAAAGTCGTGTACGCGTCTCTGTAAAGTTTTGTGTAGTTGTAAACGCCGGAAACGTTGGATAAGCCGGGAAAAGGAGAGAAAACATGAAGACTCAAGCTTACGCGGCGCTCACCGCGACCAGCGCGCTGACGCCTTACACGATTGAGCGGCGCGAGCCCGGCCGGCGCGACGTCCTGATCGATATTATCTACTGCGGCGTCTGCCACTCCGATATACACCAGGCGCGCGGCGAGTGGCCCAACTCGATCTTCCCGATGGTGCCGGGCCATGAGATCGTGGGCCGCGTCGCCGGCGTCGGCATGGAGGTTAAAAAGTATCGCGCCGGCGACACGGTCGGCGTCGGCTGCCTGGTCGATTCGTGCCGCGAATGCGAACCGTGCAAGGCCGGCGACGAGCAATACTGCGAGCGCGGCTGGAGCCTCACGTACAACGGCTACGAGCAGGACGGCAAGACGCCGACCTACGGCGGCTATTCGACGCGCATCGTCGTGAACGAAGACTTCGTCGTCAAAATTCCCGACCGCATGCCGCTAGATCGCGCGGCGCCGCTGCTCTGCGCCGGTATCACGACCTACTCTCCGCTGCGCCACTGGAACGTGGTCGCCGGGCAGGAAGTCGGGATCGTCGGACTCGGCGGGCTGGGGCACATGGGCGTCAAGCTCGCGAAGGCGATGGGGGCGAAAGTCACGGTGTTGAGCCATTCGCCTGGCAAGCGCGAGGACGCGCTCCGTCTCGGCGCCGACGATTTCATCGCGACGCGCGAGGCCAAAGCCTTCGAGCAGAACGCGCGCCGCTTCCACTTTCTCCTGGACACCGTTTCGGCGGCGCACGACTACAACGCATACTTAAATCTGCTCCGCCGCGACGCGACGATGGTGCTCGTCGGCCTGCCCGCGCCGTCTCCGCTCGACGCGACGCCGCTCGTCTTTGAGCGCCGCCGCATCGCCGGCTCGGCGATCGGGGGCCTCCGCGAGACGCAGGAGATGCTCGACTTCTGCGCCGCGCGCGGGGTCGTCGCCGACATCGAGATGATCGCCATCCAGCAGATCAACGAAGCCTATGAGCGCATGATCAAAGGCGACGTGCGCTACCGCTTCGTGATCGACAACGCGACGCTGGCCCGCACATAGCACGTGCGAATCATCGCAAAACCCGCGGCCCGTTGACTTTCTCGATCCGGAGCGCAGACTTTATCGGATGATCGTGAGCGTCGGGGTGGATTTAATCGAGGTGGGGCGGATTCGGCGCGCGCTGGAAGATGCGACCATCGGCAAGCGCTTTCGCGACCGCGTCTATACGGAAGGCGAGATTCGCTACTGCGAGAGCAAGGGGGTAAGCAAGTACCAGAGCTACGCCGGCCGGTTCGCGGCGAAGGAAGCGACGATGAAAGCGCTTGGAACCGGGTGGGGCGCGAAGGTGGGCTGGGCGAATATCGAGGTGACGCGCGCGCGCGGCGGTAAGCCGGAGATCGCGCTCCACGGCCATACAGCCGATTTCGCGCGTCAGCTGGGCATCCGCCGGCTGCTCGTTTCCATCACGCACACGGACGCGAATGCGCTCGCTTACGTAATCGCGCAGGACGACTGAGACTCCCGCGCGTTTTTGACCGACTGCCGCTTGACGGGTAGGAGGAAAATCGCCGCGAGCGCCCAGATGCCGAAGCAAAGGCCCGCGGCTGTCCACAAGCTGCGGCTGCGGCCGCTCGAGCCGGCGATCAGTCCGCAAAGAATGGCATCGAGGACATGCACGAGGACCGCGGTGCGCCAGAGCGTGGTCGCATCGAGGTCTCCCGAAATAAAATAAAGTCCCGTGAAGTAACCGAGAAACGTATGAAGGCTCATCGGCCCTTGAGCTTCCTGTGTCCGCTTACTATACTCAGCCTCCCCGTAAATAGAAAGCGTGGCCATGGCCGTCAGAACGATCCGGTGGGACAATCATAATCGCGTCGTCATGCTCGATCAGCGCCTCCTGCCGACGAAGGAAATTTATCGCGTCTATCGCGACTACGAAGACGTCGCGCAGGCGATCCGCGACATGGTCGTGCGCGGCGCGCCGGCGATCGGCGTCGCCGCCGCGATGGGCGTCGCGCTCGGGGCCGTCAGCGTCAAGGACAAGAATTTCGACCGCGAGGTCGAGCGGATTTTTCGCACGATGGCGAAAACCCGGCCGACGGCGGTCAACCTCTTCTGGGCGCTCGAGCGCATGCGCCGCGTTTACGCCGAGAAGCGCAGTCAGGGCATCGAGACGGTGAAGCAGATGCTCAAAAACGAAGCGCTAAAGATCTATCACGAGGATATCGCCGCCAACCGGCAGCTCGGCAAGCACGGCGCGAGGCTCCTCGGGACGTCGTCGCACATCATGACGCACTGCAACGCCGGAGCGCTTGCGACGGCGGGGTACGGCACGGCGCTCGGCGTTATCCGCGCGATGAAAGAGAGCGGCAAGAACGTGGAAGTGCTTGCCAACGAGACGCGTCCGTTTCTGCAGGGCGCACGGCTAACGGCCTGGGAGCTGAAGAAAGACAAGATCCCCGTTACCATCATCACAGACGGCATGGCCGGCTATCTCATGCAGAAGGGCAAGGTAGACGCGGTCGTGGTGGGCGCCGACCGCATCGCGGCGAACGGCGACGTCGCCAACAAGATCGGCACTTACCTCGTCGCCGTGCTGGCGAAGCGGCACAATATTCCGTTCTACGTCGCGGCGCCGACCTCGACGATCGATCCAAAATGCGCTTCCGGCGCCGAGATTCCGATCGAGCAGCGCGACCCGCGCGAGGTCTCGCATATCTTCGGCCGCGCGATCACGCCCCGCGGCGTCCGGATTTTGAATCCGGCGTTCGACGTCACCGACCACGATTTGGTGTCGGCGATCATCACGGAGAAGGGCGTCATTACGCCGCCTTTCGCACAAAATATCCGAGTTTATGCCCCGCACGCGTAGCACGGACGAGCTCGAGGCGTACTTCCATAACGCCGCCAAGCCGCGCTCGGAGTGGCGCGTCGGCACGGAGTACGAAAAAATCGGCATCCGGCGGGAGTCGGGCAAGGCCATCCCTTATTCCGGCCCCGCGGGCGTCGAGGCGATCCTCCGAAAACTCGTCGAGGAATACAACTGGGAGCCGGTCGAAGAGGACGGCCACATCATCGCGCTCGTCCGCGGCCCCGCGCAAATTCACCTCGAGCCCGGCGGCCAGATCGAGCTCTCCGGCGAGCCGTGCCGCGACATTCACTGCGCGTATGCGGAGTTCACCCGGCATATCCGTGAGCTGCTCGACATCTCGACGCGCATGGGCGTGGTCTTCTTGGGACTCGGCATCCAGCCGGTGAGCCGGCTCGACGAGATCGAGTGGGTGCCGAAGAAACGCTACCGCATCATGGGTCCGTACATGCCGAAGGTCGGCACACTCGGCCAGCGCATGATGAAACAGACCGCGACGGTCCAGGCGAACATCGACTTCGGCAGCGAGAAGGACGCGATGGCGAAGTTCCGCACCGCGATGGGTATCGCGCCGCTTCTAACCGCGATCTTCGCCAACTCGCCGATCGTCGAAGGCCGGATCACGGGCTACAAAAGCTTTCGCGGCCACATCTGGACCGACACCGACAAGAGCCGCACCGGGCTGCTGCGCTTCGCTTTCGACCCGGCGGTGTCCTTCGCGCATTACGTCGAGTACGCGCTCGACGTGCCGATGTATTTCATCAAGCGCGGCGACGATTACATCGATTTCACCGGCATCACGTTCCGCGAATACTGGAACCAGGGCCACAAAGGCTACGAGGCGACGATCGAGGATTGGGACCTTCACCTCACCACGTTGTTTCCCGAAGTCAGGATCAAGCGGTACATGGAAGCGCGCTCGGCGGACAGCCAGCCGCCCGAGCTCATGCCGGCGCTGCCGGCCTTGATCAAAGGACTTCTCTACGATGCCGATTGTCTCGACGGAGCTTGGGATCTCGTCAAAGGCTGGTCGTGGGACGAGCGCATGGCGTTCTACCACGATTCGCATCGCTACGCGCTCGCGGCGCGCGCGCGGCGCTTCTCGGCCGTCGACCTGGCGCGCGAATTGATCGCGATCGCGTGGGAGGGGCTCAAGCGGCAAGCGGCGCTGAACGACGCTGGGGACGACGAGACGATCTACCTAAAGCCGCTGCACGACCTGGTCGAGCAGGGAAAATCTCCGGCCGATCTCGTCCTGGAAAAATGGGAAGGCGAGCTCCATCACGACATCAAGAAACTCATCGACTACAGCGCCTACCGGCTGCCCTGAATCTCCGCAACGATCCGCCGATTCGCTCCGCCCAGAATCTCGTTCAATTCCTCTTCGCGCGCGCCGTAAAAGCGCGCGAGCGTCCGCTTTTTGAGCTTGCGGATGCGGCGATAGCTTTCCTCGATGCGCGACCGCAAGTCCGATCCCCGCTCGCTCTCGCGGCAGAGGAAGTCGAGCGCGGCCGCGGCTTTGGCCGTATCGTGGCAGAAGAGCAGCATGTCGACGCCGGCGGCGACGGCCAGCTGCGCCGATTCCTCGGCGGAATACTGCGACGCGACCGCCTTCATTTCGAGGTCGTCGCTGAAGACGACGCCGTCATAGCGCAGCCCGCCGCGGAGCAGCTCGCCGACGATGCGCGGCGACAGCGTCGCTGGATACTCGCGGTCGAGCGCCGGATATAGAACATGCGCCGTCATCACCGCCTCGACGCGTTTGCCGCAGGCGTAGATGAACGGCGGGAGCTCGGTCGCTTCGAGATCGTCGATGTCCTTGTTGACGACCGGCAGCTCGAGATGCGAATCGGCGTCGGTGTCGCCGTGACCGGGAAAATGCTTGACGCACGGAATAATGCCGCCTTCGCGGAGTCCGCGCGCGGTCTCCCAGCCGAGCCGGATGACTTCGTCCGGGTCGCCGCTGAGGGAGCGGTCGCCGATGACGGGATTGTTCGGGTTCGACGCGACGTCGAACACCGGCGCGAAATCGAGGTTGATGCCGACCGCCTTGAGCTCGCTCGCCATCGCGAGACCCATGCGGTAGGCGAGGTCGGCGTTGCCGGTGCGTCCGAGCGCCGCCGCGGGAGGAAAATGGGTGAAGGGCTGCGGCAGCCGGTGCACGCGGCCGCCTTCCTCGTCGATCGCAATAAACGGCGGCAGCTCGCGCTTCGTCTCCCACAGCGAGCGGCAAAGCGCGAGGATCTGCTGCGGCTCTTTGACGTTGTGTGCGAACAGGATGAAGCCGCCGAACGGATAGTCTTTCAGCAGGCTCTTTTCCTCCGCCGTGAGCTCCTCGCCGGCGACGCCGATCATGACCATCTGGCCGATATCTTCGCGAGTCGTCGACATGATTAGTGGTTGGGCGCCTCTCCGCGCGCGCGGGCGAGCACGCTGTGATGGCGGCCGTAGAGGAAGTAAATAACCAGACCGAGGACGAGCCAGACGAACAGCCGCAGCCAGTTTTCCGCCGGCAGCGAAAACATGAGAACGAGGCACAGCGCGATTCCGAGGAGCGGCACCAACGGGACGAACGGGCAGCGGAACGGCCGCGGCGCGTCGGGCTGCTTTTTGCGCATGATGAGGACGGCGGCGCAGACGATTACGAATGCGAGCAGCGTGCCGATATTGACGAGCTCGGCGAGGATGCGCAGCGGGATGAACGCGGCGCAAAGCCCGACGACGATGCCGGTTAAAATCGTCGACTTGTACGGCGTGCGGAAGCGCGGGTGCACGGCGCCGAATATCTCCGGCGGCACGAGCCCGTCGCGCGCCATCGCGAGGAATATGCGCGGCTGGCTCAGCATGAGCACCAATAATACCGACGTGATGCCGGCAAGCGCGCCGAGCGAGATCAGGAACTGGGCCCAAGGCAGCCCCGCCTGGCGGAACGCGTCGGAGACCGGCGCGTCGATGTGGATTTTATCGTACGGCACCATGCCGGTCAGCACGGCCGAAACGCCCACGTAAAGCACGGTGCAGATAAGGAGCGACGCGATGATGCCGATCGGCACGTCGCGCTGCGGGTGGCGCGCCTCTTCGGCGTGCGTCGAGACCGAATCGAAGCCGATATAGGCGAAAAAGATCATCGCCGCGCCGGCGAGCACGCCGAGCGGCTCGCCGCCGGCCCCGCTCTGTCCCATGAGCGTGTGGCCGAAGAACGAGACGCCGGTGTAGCCGTAGGGCGCGAACGGCGTCCAGTTCTTCGGATCAACGTAGAGCGCGCCGACAGCGATCACGAACAGCACGATCGCGACTTTGATCGCGACGATCAGCGAGTTGAGCGTCGCGCTCTCGCGGATGCCGACGATCAGAACTATCGTGACGAACGCGGCGATGACGAGAGACGGGAAGTCCATCACCGTGCCGGTCGCCGCCAGCGTGCCGGTGCTCGGCTGGAAGTCGAACGGCGAGTTCGTCAGCGCGTGCGGCAAGTGGAAACCGAAGATGCCGATGAAGTCCTGAAAATAATGCGACCAGCCGTGCGCCACGGTCGCGGCGGCGATCGTGTATTCGAGCACCAGATCCCAGCCGATGATCCAGGCGAACAGCTCGCCGAGCGTCGCGTACGCGTATGTGTAGGCCGAGCCGGCGACCGGAACCATCGAGGCGAACTCCGCGTAGCAAAGCGCCGCCAGAACGCACGCGGCTCCCGCGATCACGAAAGAGAGCGTGAGCGCCGGGCCCGCCTTGTCGTGCGCGGCGATTCCCGTGAGGACGAAAATGCCCGTGCCGATGATGCAGCCGACGCCGAGGCTCGTTAGCTCGACGGGGCCGAGCACGCGGCGCAGGCGATTCTCTCCGGCCATCTCCTCCAGCAGCAGCGAAAGAGGCTTGGTGGCGAAGAGCCGGTTCATTATGCGCCATTCACTAGCGCAAGCGCGCAGCGTTGTCTAGCAAACATTTGATGGACATTCGCCATATCTTTAGATAGATTTTTCACCCTGGGATGGCGGCCAAGAAGTACATTGTCGTCGAGGGGCCGATCGGAGTCGGAAAATCGAGCCTCGCGAAGCTGCTCGCCGCCGAATTCCAGGCGCGGACGCTCTTCGAGAGCGTCGAGGAGAATCCCTTCCTCGCGAAGTTCTATCAGGACCGCGACACCTACGCGTTTCAGAACCAGCTCTTCTTTCTCCTCAACCGCTACCGCCAGCAGCGCGATCTCGTCCAGCAGGATCTCTTCTCCCAGGCCACGGTCTCGGATTACCTTTTCGCCAAGGACAAGATCTTCGCGTCGCTCACGCTCAGCGCCGACGAGCTCGCGCTCTACCAGCAGATTTACCAGCTGCTCGACACGCGCCTGCCCAAGCCCGACCTCGTCGTCTACCTGCAGGCGCGGCCCGACGTCCTTTACAAACGGCTCAAAAAAAGAGATAAAGCTTACGAGCGCAGCGTGACGCTGGAATACCTCACCGAAGTGGCTCAGGCGTACAGCCAGTTCTTCTTCCACTACGACGAGAGCCCGCTTCTGGTGGTGAACACATCCGAGATCGATTTCGTCGCGAGCAGCCGCGATCTGGCTGACTTGGTACGCGAGATCAACAACATGGGTTCCGGCACGCAGCATTACATACCGCTTGGATCCAGGTAACTGGACCGAGACGGAGCCAGGAGAGCGCGGCGGTTATCGCGCGCGCAGGCGTGGGCTTGCGCGTCCGGGGCTGCCGGTTGAATGGCCTTCCGCCCGGTCGGAAGGCTTTTTTATTTTCGGGGGAGGCGATGGCGCAAAAAGTCACCGTGCCGGAGATCGTCAAGATGAAGCGGGCGGGCGAGAAGATCACCGCGCTCACCGCCTACGATTATTCGTTCGCGCGCATCCTCGACGACGCCGGCATCGACATCCTGCTCGTCGGCGACTCGCTCGGCTCGGTCGTCCAGGGCCAGCCGAGCACGCTGCCCGTGACGCTGGAGGAGATGCTCTACCACACGCGCATCGCCGCGCGCGGGCGCACGCGCGCGCTGCTCGTCGGCGACATGCCGTTCCTCTCCTACCAGGTGAATGTCGAGGACGCGAAGCGCAACGCCGGGAGATTCTTGGCCGAGGCCGGCGCCGAGGCGGTCAAGCTCGAAGGCGGCGTCGCGATGCAGGCGACGATCAAGGCGATCGTCGACATCGGCATCCCCGTCATGGGCCACGTCGGCCTCACGCCGCAGTCGCTCCACCGCTTCGGCGGCTACAAGGTCCAGGGCAAAGAGAAGAAGGCGGGCGAGCGCATCGTGCGCGACGCGCTCGCCGTCGAAGAGGCCGGCGCGTTCGCCGTCATCCTCGAAGGCATGCCGGCGGACCTCGCGCGCGAGATCACGCGCCGCCTCACGATCCCCACCATCGGCATCGGCGCCGGCGTCGAGTGCGACGGGCAGGTGCTCGTCGTCCACGACATGCTCGGGCTCTTCGACATGTACCAGCCCAAGTTCGTCAAGCGCTACGCCGACCTCAAGGGCATCATGACCGACGCCGTCAAGCGCTACATCGCCGAGGTGAAGGACAAGAGCTTCCCCGACGAGGAGCATTCGTTCCACTAAGGAGGCGGTAGGCGAAAGGCGCGATTCATCGTAGAGGGCATTCAAGACTTTTTCACGCCTCACGCCTCACCCCTCACGCCTGACTTGAGCGAAGCGAAAAGCATGCTGATCATCGAGACCGTCCAGGAGATGCGGGCCTGGTCCGACGCTGAGCGGCTCGCCGGCAGGCGAATCGCGCTCGTGCCCACGATGGGCGCGCTGCACGAAGGCCATCTCGCGCTCGTGCGCGCGGCGCAGAAGCTCGGCGACCGCGTGGTCGTCTCGCTCTTCGTCAACCCGGCGCAGTTCGCGCCGGGCGAGGACTTCGCCGCCTACCCGCGCGACTTCGCGCGCGACCGCGCGCTGCTGGAAAAAGAAAGCGCCGACGTGCTGTTTCATCCCTCGGCGGCGGAGGTCTATCCCGAAGGCTTTGAGACGCACATCGACGTCGAGCGCCTCGCGCCGCTTCTCTGCGGCGAGTTCCGCGCTGGCCACTTCCGCGGCGTGGCTACGGTCGTCGCCAAGCTCTTCAACATGGTCCGGCCGC
>Ga0075426_10001894_pt1 | contig 14949 bp, 15 predicted proteins | sample SoiMethybrSBSTD5_FD_75304 | JGI IMG/M metagenome (GOLD analysis project Ga0075426, IMG submission 75304) | Bulk soil microbial communities from a Populus tree surrounding site in Tennessee, USA - Soil MetaG P. TD hybrid SBSTD5 | ecosystem: Environmental > Terrestrial > Soil > Tree plantation... | reverse complement strand
AGACGGCACTCCGCTGTCTCTGCAAGTCTTGAACAGCCAGATTAATCCGGACCTGGCCCGCGCAGCGGTGGAAGCCGTCAGCCAGTGGAGGTATCAGCCGACGTTGCTGAATGGCGAGCCAGTGGAAGTGGACACTACCATCACCGTGAATTTCACCCTGCTGCCGTAGTTTGAGGCTGGGTTTCAGTTTCCCAGCCCGGGCAAAGACCTATAGCGAGAAGAAAGATCGCTCAGTCTGCCTCAGGGTTCGCGGTCCTTGAAAAGATCGAGAAGGGTTTGGTGGACGCGCTCGACGGCTCGCAGAAACTCCTCAATCCCCACGGTTTGGCGAACTACGTCATGTGCGGCGGAGGCGGCAGTGATGGCGTCGCAGAGCTGGGTAGCCCGGCGGATGCGCTCCGCAGTCAGCAAGGGCAGCACGGATTGTGGATCTTGCCGCCGCGATTGGCGCTCCTGCCACTCTTGAACCGCCCACGCGGTCTTGCGCACATTGTCCACGGCATCGCGGAATTCACCGAGCACCCGCTCATCGATCGTGCCCGAGCGCATGTCGTACTCCAGCTTGACTAGGTCCGCGCAGGCTTTCTTTAGCTGGAAATTCATGCCCCAGAACGTGTCGCTGGGGACAAGAAGTTCGACGGCCACTCCAAGCAAGCGGTCTTCGGCACTGCGGCGCACGCCAACGACGCGAGCGTGCGAGGACTCATGCGATAGAAGGTTCGTCATCTCGATCTGAGTGCCCACAGCGGGGTACGTCTTCATCTCCAGCAAGCCACCCTGGGCATTTACTTCCGTGGCTTGTCCCGTTTCTCGGAAAATTTTGCCATTAGGCTCTTGCCATGTCGCTTCCACGGGGGAGATGAAGGGGAAACGTCTGCTTCGCCGCTTTCCAGCGGCTGAAGAAGGCTGATTTGCAGTCGGCTGTGCCATTGCGCCGCTCCCCGGGTTGCTCCTGCGGAGCTATACCATTACTCGCTATTCTTGCAAAGCGAAACATATATAGGGAAAGAGATGCCTTCGTTACGGAAGACTTATCTTCCACCGCCTAATAACCAGCGGCTTTGCCAGTGCCGCGCACGTCGTGGCCGCCCTGGAGCTAGCCGACGCTGCTGAATGACGAGCCGGTCGAAAATCGATACCACCATCACCCTGAACTTCACGCTGTTGCCGCAGGGCCGAAGAAGGATCTTGCCACCGCGAAGAAAGAGAGGCTACCTTTTGGGAGCGCTATGCGTCTCAACTACGCAGAGCTAAAACGCGGAGGTAACCATGAAGGGACGAATCGTCGCAGGGCTCTTTCTTTGTGCACTCTTTCTTGCGGCTGGAGGAGACGCGCAAAATCGCAATGCAGCCGACAAACCAGTCTGGACACTGGAGTTCATTCACGTGAAGTCTGCGAATTTCAGCCTGGCTATGGGGTACTTGGACGACCACTGGATGCGCGTCCGTGCCGAAGCTAAACGTCAAGGTGCAGTTCTCGACTATCACTGCATTCAAAACGCCGTGTTGGAGATTTCTGGACGCAAAGCAGGCGACCGAAGCTCCGTCATATTAATGACGGAATATAAGGATATGGACGCTTTCCTGCAGAGCGAAAAGCTGCTGGCGTCGATCCGTGAACGTCTGCCGAAGAGTACGCCAGGCGTGTTTAAGTCGGAGAAACCGGACGACCTTTACGAAACTGTGGATTCACAAGTATTCATAGAGGAGCCCGAAGTCAGCGGTGGCTTCAAGCTTCTCGCGAAGAATTAGCGATTCTTCCTGGCTGATTCCTGCCCGAAGTGAAGTGAATTGAGTGTAGCTCCGCCCTTCAGGGCGGCATCTTTGCTAAGCACGTTCAAGCGTCTAAGCGTCTAAGCGCCTAAGCGCCTAAGCGCCTAATACCCCACAGCTTTGCCGGTCCCGCGTTCGTCGTGGCCGCCTTGCAGCCAGCCGTCGTTCAGCAAAATCGCTTCCACGCGCGCAATCACAATCGGCTTGGACTCTTCAATCGAGTAGCCGGCGCTCTTGAGCAGGGCAATCGTGTCCGGGGAGACGCCGCGCTCGATGCCCAGAGTGTCCGGTTTCCATTGATGATGAATGCGCGGCAAATCAATGGCGTCTTGCACATTCATGCCGAAATCCATGACATTGAGAATGACCTGCAGAACGGCGGTGATGATCATAGAGCCACCCGGCGCGCCCAGGGCAAGGAACGGCTTGCCATCCTTCAGCACGATGGTGGGAACCATGGAAGAAAGCGGGCGGCGGCTCGGCGCGATGGAATTGGTCTCGCCTTGCACCAGGCCAAAGAGGTTCGGCGTGCCGGGCTTCGCGGCGAAATCGTCCATTTCGTCGTTAAGGAGAAAGCCCAAGCCGGGCACAGTCACTTTACTGCCGTAGCCGTTGTTCAAGGTGTAGGTGACAGCCACCACGTTGCCCTGTTCGTCGGCAATGTTGTAATGCGTAGTGTCCGAGCCTTCCGCCGCGCCCGCAGGCAGGCCTGGCCGAATCTGGTCGCTAGGCGTTGCGTTCACGGGATCAATCGAATCGCGGCGCGCGTGAATGTAAGTGGGATCAAGCATCGCGGTGATGGGATTCTTCACGAAATCAGGATCGCCAAGGTATTCGTTACGATCGGCGTAGTAGCGCCGCATCACTTCTGCAAGGTAGTGATAGGCTGTGGCGGAGCCGGCCTTGAATTTCTCGTAACCGGTGCCATCCAGCATGCCCAGCATTTGCAGGATGCCCACGCCACCGGAACTGGGCGGCGGCGAAGTGATGATGTGATACCCCTTGTAATCGCCTTCGAGCGGCTTGCGTTCGACCGCCTGGTACTCGCGAAGATCGTCCAGCGTGATCAATCCGCCGTTTTTCTCCATTTCGCGCGCCAGGATGTGCGCGGTCTCGCCTTCATAGAATTCCTTGGCGCCGTGTCGCGCGATGCGTTCAAGCGTGCGAGCCAGCTCCGGCTGCTGAAAAGTTTCGTTCCAGTCGTAAAAAGCCCCGCTTTTCAGGAAAATGCGCTTGGACTCGGGGAATTGCGAAAGACCATCCGCATTCGATTTGAACGAACGCATCTGCGGATACGAAATGGGAAAACCGGAAGATGCGAGGCGGATGGCGGGCTGCAAAAGTTCCGCCCAAGGCTTCGTGCCGTACTTTTTCAGAACAAGCTCGAATCCGCGTACGCTGCCGGGAACTCCGGCGGCGCGCCAGCCGAGCACGCTGTCCTTCGTAGCGTTGCCGCTGGCGTCGAGATACATATCGTGCGTGGCTTTGACGGGAGCTTTTTCGCGGAAGTCTACGAACGTGGTGCGTCCGTCGGCCATGCGGATGAGCATGAAGCCGCCGCCTCCCAGATTTCCGGCGTAAGGAAAAGTTGCCGCCAGCGCAAAACCAACGGCCACCGCGGCATCAACCGCGTTGCCCCCCGATTTCAAAACGGCGGCACCAACATCAGCAGCCACCGGTTCCTGCGCGACCACCATCCCTTTCCGCGCATAGACCGGTTCGTGCGCGTACGAAGGGGGGACGAGAAGGCAAAGAGTCAAAGCGGCGGAAAGACATTTCAGAGGAAAGGCGTTTTTCATAGGAGGGAATTATAGGACAACCGGCGGAATTGTCGCGACGTTAGCAGCGGTCGCCCTCCTGTAGCGGCGACTTCACATCGCCATCTTTTCCTTCGACCTTGGGCGGTTGCAAGATAGTTGCAGAGACTGCTTGCAAAACCAAGACGATGGCAATAGGTTAGAAACTCAGGAAAATGTTTAAGACGCTGAAGTATTACTGGAACGCGGCCCAGGGCTACCGCTTGAAACCGTGGAAGAGTCCTTATATTCGATGGCGCTTTGAGACGTTTCTCGGAAAAGAAGCGGCGGACATGACGCCTCGCAAGTTTTTCCATCTCGCCTGGAAATACCGCGAGCACATGGAGCGATTCGTAGACTGGGCCGCAGAACGACGCCGCGTCCAACGCCGCCACGCCTGAGTTTGCTCGTAGATCTACCGCATCACCCTAAACATCCTCGCAAGCACTGTCCTCCATCCAAGCTTATTACGCGCGTATAATCATTCTTAGGAGGAAAGTTCGTGGAAGAGTTGAGGATCCTCCAGAAAACCGAAAGACTCCACGCAGGTCGCTGGTGGGAGCCGGAAGCGAACGGCCGCGTTCACTGCTATCTTTGCCCGCGCCACTGCCACATTCATCCGGGCCAGTCGGGATTCTGTTTCATCCGCATCAATCAAGACGGAAAACTCTACAACCTGGGATATGGCTCGCCCGCGGCTTTGCAGATTGATCCCATCGAGAAAAAACCGCTCAATCATTTCTTCCCCGGCACCCGCATCTTCAGCATGGGAACGGCGGGCTGCAACATGGGCTGCTTTTTCTGTCAGAACTGGGACATTTCCAAATCGCGCTCGGACCAGGTGCGCTCGCAGGAGATTCCCCCGGAAGATGTGCCGCAGTTAGCGATGAAATACGGTTGCGAGTCGTTGGCGTTTACTTACAACGAGCCTACCATTTGGGGCGAGTACGTCATCGACATCAGCAAAGAAGCGAAGAAATACGGCCTGAAAACGGTCATGGTGACCAACGGCTACGTCACCTATGAAGCCTTTCACGACATTTATGACCACATTGATGCGGCCAACGTGGACTTGAAGGCGTTCACGGAAAATTTCTACGGAAAAATTACGCTGACGCATCTTCAGCCGGTGCTGGAGACGCTGGAGTGGCTGAAGAAAGAAACCAAAGTGTGGTTCGAGATTACGAACCTCATGATCCCAACTCTGAATGATGATCCGGTCGAGACGCGCAAGCTTGCCGAATGGATTTTGACGCATCTCGGACCTGACGTTCCGTTGCACTTCACCGCGTTTCATCCGGATTTCAAGCTGCAGGACAAGCCGCGCACCCCGGCCTCCACCTTGGACCGCGCACGCCAAATCGCCATGGAAGTTGGGCTTCGTTACGTCTACGAGGGGAACATCTACGGCGACGGCGCGAACACGTATTGCCCGAATTGCAAGGAGCTTCTCGTGCGCCGCTCGTGGCACGATGTCGTGGAATTTCGCATCAAAGATGGCGCTTGCCCGCAATGCAAATTCTCAATTCCCGGTGCCTGGGCGAACGACGCTCAAGGGAATCACGGATCGAGCGGCGCTCGAACGGACACTACCCGAAAATACACTCACCTGAATCTGTAAAATGAGCGTGAACTCGTAGCAGACCTGAAGGGGCGGCTCAATATCCGCGGAAATGATAGAACCCAGGCCCTACGCGCATACTGTGGTGCCACGCGATAGGAAAAGCCCACCAAACCACCGAGCCCGGAATCGTCCGCCACACCGTGAGCGGAAGAATGTTGCGCTCTTTCCAGAACAGCCAGGCCATCAAAGCTCCGCCAACAAAAGTGAGGGGCACAAGAACGGGACTCGGCCAGTGGAGCAAGGCGAATAAGAGGCTGGCGATAAAAGAAGTGCGTATGGGACTATCAGTTGCTGCAAGAAGCCGATTGGTGACGAGAGAGCTCAAGCCGACTTGTTGCAGGAGGCAGAAAGCCATGTACCCAAAGAGACGGCTCGGCAGAAGAACATGCTGCAAGGTGTGGTGTTCGCGTCCCAAAAGGAATCCCACAACGACAATGGCGAGCGAACAGGGCAGGAAAACCATGGACGCACGCTTCGTGGTGCTCCACAAATTGTCCACGCGCCATCCAAGAGTTTGCGGCGTATCTTTGTTCAGAATGAAGGTAGCAATCAGCCAAACTGGAAACACGAGCCAAGCGTAGCGATAAGAATCCTGAAGTTGCCAGATGAACCACGCAATAAATCCGGCAAAGCTGAAAACCTCCACCAGAGGCAAAATGCGCACAGTTTTGTTGGTTAGCGCGACGCTAATCATGAAGTGATTCCTCGCTAGGATGGCTCAAATCGAGCAGTTGCAGCGCGCTCTCAAAGAGCTGATCGATTTCTTTTTCACTGACTTCGTGCGGGGCAAGGAAGGACTTCAAATCGAAATCGGGGAATCCGCGATTCGTAACTCGCGCCGGCAACAGCTCCCGTAAGCGGCGCGAATCAATGGGGCCCAGTTCGCGAATTTCCTCGAAAACCACGCGGCGCAGCGTATCCTGAAACACGCTCGGATCCAGCAGCCGGCAAATCTCGCCGCGCGTTCCGCCCTTGATCAACACCGAGCACAGGAAACGCAGCGTGTTTCTTTCCAGCAAAGGCCTGCTTGCGGATTCAAAGGTCATAGAAAATCGTTTCGCGCTGCGATGGCAAACACTCTGTATCCCAAATCAATCTTACTTCATGGTCTTTGGCTTCACGGTCCCTGGCTTCATGGTCGCCCGCGAACAGCATCTCCCGTGGACGCTCCGTTCCCTGGTTTCATGGTTTCCCGGGAAATCTGTTGTCGGATCAGCGCTTCGACTCGAGACCAAACCGCGGGGTCGCAATCAATCTCGGTATGGGCCTTCGCAAAGGTCCTGTCATACCACGGGTACTCACGACAATGAATAGGGTTTTCCTTGTAAGAGATGCGGAAGTTTCCGAGGATGTGCGTCTTCGCCGGATCGGCCGCGCGAATTTCCGCCCGGCCGTGAATCACTCCATTGGGCTGATAGAAGTTCGCTGCGCGCGCGACATTTGGCGGAATCACGCTGTCATCCGCGCCGAAGCGCTTCACGCTGTCGATCTGAACGGTAAGCAGAACGGGAATCCCGCGCCTGTCGAGCTCGCGCGCAAGTTCGACCATTGCCGAGCCGCCCCAGCTATGGCCGTAAAGAATGATGCGCGCCTGCCGCTTTTCATTTTCGGAAAGCAGACCCGAGCGATCCGCGCCCAGTTGTGTGAGAATCACGTGCAAGGCCTTTTCGCGGCGCCGGTTCTCGAAAGTTTCAACAAAGACGCCCCTGGCGTATTCAGCGCGGAGGTGCTCTGCAATTTTTACTTCGCTTCGGATGGGGTCATCGTGTTTTACTGTGCCGCCGACAAAGCCAACGACGATCACGGGAGGGCTTGGCGGAGGCGTCAGTGACACGGGCGGAACGGTAGGCCAATCATGTCGTTGAATGGCCGGAGAAGCGCAGGCTGCCGCGCCGAACGCCAGCAACAGGATCGGCGAGACGCGAAGGGCAGGAAATCTAGCGCAGGCCGCCGCGCTCAGCGCCAGCAGCGTGACCGGCGAGAGGCGAGGGCTTGGGAGTCGTAGAAAAAACGTGCGCCTAAAGTGCAAGAGATTCACTCTAACTAAGATGAGTTTCATTTGAGCGGGGTTTGCTGAGGCAGAGGAATGGAGCCAAAACATAAAGTGGTGATTCTTGGCGGCGGATTTGGCGGGCTTATGGCGGCGCAGAAATTGAAGCGCGCACCGGTGGATGTCACGCTGATCGATCGCAGGAATTTTCATCTGTTTCAGCCGCTGCTGTATCAGGTGGCGACGGGCTCGCTCTCTCCGGGAGAAATCGCGGCGCCGCTGCGCGGAGTTTTGAGCAAGCAGAAGAATGCGCGCGTGCTCCTCGGGGAAGCTGTGGACGTGGACCCGGAAGCCAAGCGCGTGATTCTGCGCGACGGCGACAGCTACCCGTACGATTCGTTGATCGTAGCTACCGGTTCACAAACTTCTTATTACGGGAATGATTCCTGGCGGCAATGGGCGCCGAGCCTGAAATCGGTCGAGGAAGCGACGGCCATCCGGCACAAGATTCTGTACGCGTTTGAACGCGCCGAGCGCGCTGCCAATGAGGAAGAAGAGCGCGCCTGGTTGACGTTCGTCATCGTCGGCGCGGGCGCAACCGGGCTCGAACTTTCCGGAGCGCTTGCGGAGATTGCCAGCGAAACCTTGCGAAATGATTTTCGCAGGATTCATCCGCAAGAGGCACGCATCCTTTTGTTAGAGGGAGCGCCGCGCGTGCTGGGCGCTTATCCTGAAGATTTGTCCGCGAGAGCGGAGAAGTTGCTCACGCGCCTGGGCGTGGAAGTCGTCAAGGGCGTCATGGTCACAAACATTGACGCGCAAGGCGTAACCTTCAAGCGTGGAGAGGCTACCGAATTTTTAGCAGCTCGCACGGTTATCTGGGCCGGCGGCGTGACGTCCACTCCTTTTGGCGAAAAACTCGCGCAACGCACCAAAGCAGAAACGGATCGCAGCGGGCGCATCAAAGTGCGACCGGACCTGACGATTCCGAATCATCCCGACACTTTTATTATTGGCGATTTGGCTCATGCCGTCGACGAAAAGGGAAGGCCGCTCCCGGGAGTCGCGCAGGTGGCCATGCAGGGCGGCGCGTACGCGGCAAAAACGATTCGTGCGCGCATGAAAGGGAAGCAACCGCTTCGTCCGTTTCACTATTTCAATAAAGGCGACATGGCGGTCATCGGGCGAGCTGCAGCCGTGGCCAATATTTTTGGCGTGCACATTTCCGGATGGCCCGCGTGGCTCATTTGGCTTTTCATCCACTTGATGTACATCGTGGAATTTCAAAGCCGCGTGCTGGTCTTTATTCAGTGGGGATTCGAGTATCTGACCTTCAGCCGGGGCGCACGGTTGATTACAGGCACGGCGGCTACCGATTCGCTCGCCAAGCCGGAGACGATGGGAAACACCGGCGACGGGCGCTAGAATCCATCTTCGTAAATCAGTCGAGGGAAAAAGACAGCAAACCCCGTCATTTACCGCTCGGCCCGATGGTAACTTCCGGTTTGCCGACAATACAGGAGCTATCCCGTTCCGCGGCTCGAGTTCAGGAGGCCGGAATAGTCAGCTCCTAAAGAAAGCGCATTATCCAGGAGTTGCAGTCGGTATGACACAACTTCAAGCACGTTTTCATGATACAAGTGCAAAAGGGTTGTACAGATGCACAGGCAGCAGATCCTCGGTTCGGGGATAATCCTTGGCACAATTCTTGTGCTTTCGCTCGTCGCCGCTGGTGTCATGCAACATCGCGCGAGCGCTCAAGGCTCTGGAATAGGCCTGCTCTGGACGGACGTCGCTCTACTGGTCGTATACGGGTTTGCAGGAATGATCGTCTGGAAACAAAGGTCCCCCAGCGCGATCACTGCGGCGATGGTTGGGGCGCAGATCGGCCTAGTCGTTGGTGCGGTGCAGATCGCGAATCACTTGGTTGAGGCGTTTGTTCCGACCAGACCGTTCGTTCTCGTTATCAGCCCCGTGTTGCTGATGCTCGCATTGTTAGGTACGGCAGGTGCGGCGGCGTGGCAACGAACCGGATCGCTGGCGCGGGCAGTGATCAGCGGAGTTTGCTGTGCCATTGTCGCGACGCTCATCACGCTCTGCTTTGCCATTTCCTTTAATCTACTTTTTGCGTTACGTGTGGACTGGCAATTACGCGAGGCATTTGCCGCTAGCGGCATGATCGATCGAGCGGCCTTCCGGATGAGGAATATCCTGGAAGCGTCGTCGGAAATACTTGTTCGTATGCCTCTCTTAGCCATCTGCTTGGCTTTTGCTGGGGCCATTATCCAAGGATGGATGAGCCGCGAATCCCGGCGCGCGCTTGTACTGGCAGCCAGATTCCTGGCCCCGTTTGGGTTTGTACTAGGCGCGGCCGCGCTGTGGCACGCCAACTCGATCGAACGTGCTGCGCGACCACCCTTTGTGCTATCAGGAGTCCTGCTTGCCGGAATTGCTCTGTGTACCGCGTATCCGATTTGGTCGGCCTCCCGCGGTTCGACAGGCACATCTAGGAGTGCTGGGAACTCCTGAGCTTCTTTTGTCCCGAGTCACGGGCAACTCTGACGTAACGTGATTTGGAAAGGCTTGCCGACGATCCGGGAATTATCGCGTAGCGGCTCGAAATCGAAATCTCCAATACAGCCACTTCTACGGTTTGCCAGTTAGACAGCCAACTGAACGACACGGATTGGACGTGAAGCCGACGTCACAAGCCCAATATAGCAAGGGTTCCGCTGTCCCTGTCTCGGGACCATTGCCCCATCTGGTGAAATGGGTCGTGACGGCTCAGGTTACGATGCGGACTGTCTCGCCCTTTCAATTTCTTCCTGTGTGTAGCGGTACACTCGAAACACCTGGTTGCTCTGGGTTTTCGTCGCCGCGCTCGCTGGGCCGAAGTAAGGGTTTACATACTCCCACACAATCTCACCTTCCGATGTCACCTCAAAGAATCGTCCGAAGAAGCCTTCGTTGATTAACGTATTGCCGTTTGGCAATCGTTGTGCGTTGGAGATGCGCGGGCTGTAGAAGTTGTATAAATTCGCTTCCTGATATTTCCACATAATCTCATTGGTAACGGGATTTACCTCGATCACGCGCGAAAAAGGAAAGCTGTGGTCCAGCCGATGTGGTCCGTTGTCAAAGATAAGGATGTTGCCATTCGCCAGTGGTGTGGGCGCGTGCTGTCCCGCGAGCGGCGGAGCGCCCAACCTCCATGCGATCTCGCCGGTTTGCCGGCGAATCTTGATGATCGTTGAGATATTCCGAAAACTCACCAGCAGGTCCCCGTCAGAAAGCTCTATGATCCCATTCCCGTGGGTCCATTCAGAGCGATTATCCTGCATCGCGGTGATCACATCGCTGGCCGGGTCGAGATGCTCCCAGCAGCGCCACTCCCAAACCGTTCGGCCGTCCTTGGTCATCTCCACTAGATAATCGGCCCAAATCTTTCCGTTCACTTCGGTTCCGGGCCGGCCGCCTTGGACTTTCTTTGCTACATCATCGGGTAGCTCAGTTGCGCAGAGCAGGAGAACGTTGCCATTTTTGAGAAGCCGGCCGTCGTGATGGTGATCCCGTTGATGCACCTCCCAAAGGACCTTGCCGTTCCAGTTTGCCTCCAGAGCAGCGCCACCTTTAAATGGCACCTTCCCGAGAAAGCTCTCGTTGGGGATCTGCCCGTTATAGAAGAGAGTTCCTTTCTCAGTGAGATAGCCATACGAGCCAGGGGGATATGGCATTTTCCAGGTGTGGACGACCGTGCCGTGGAGATCGATCAGATAAACCGTCTTGTCGCCCGCTGACGTAAATAGTGTTAAGCCTGCCGAAGCTCGAGCAACGTCAAGGGCGCGCAGGCCCGTGCCGCGACGCCGGATTGGATTCTGGTCAACCGCGGTCGTTCGCGTCGAACTGTTAACGGCCTGGATTCCGCCAATTTGACCTATGGACTCCAACTCTGCGCTTCCAGTCGCAGCCGCACCCAAACATATCCCAGCAAAACTGCGCCTAGTGATCTTTGCCGCGGAATTCTTGGCCATGTGGTGCTCCTCCAACCAGAGACCCAATTCTAGGCTCTTTTCACAATAGAAGTTCAGCCTGGTCATCTTGGGGTTGTGCGCGAGCGACGGCCGGGTGCCCCAGGTACGCTTTTGTACCTGGGATCTTTCTCTTGTCCCTTTCTAATTTATAGTTGGCGTGCATCCCCTACTATACATGCTGCGCGGGAAGAACACTGCGGGAGAGACGTGGAATCGTTTGCTCAGGTTCTCGATGTGGGTTTTGTTGAGGTCGCGTTTCTTGTGGAAGACTTCAGACACGATGCTTTCCAAGCCAAAGATGGGGACTAAATCTTTCTGGCGTAGGCTATTGGCATCCATCAGCCTGCGAAGGATTTCCACTGGGCCAGCATCGGGAATGGAATGATGCTCTTCTTCGTAAGCCTCGATTAAGGTCATCAAGACCACGGCATACTTTTCTTCGTCGCTGGTCGGGTTTTCCTTGCTTGCCAGCCTATCCAGGACCGACAGGTATTCTTCGTGTTGGCGCTCGGAGGTGATCGGTGCTGGCGCGCTGACTTCGAGCGCATATTTTTCGGGCACTTCAATCATCCTTTTTGCCACTCCTTCTCGTCGTAATCGGCGTGACTCAGAATGCGCCGGATGTAAACCATTCTACGCCGCTACAAGGGAATTTGCGGGCCGGGGGCAGGGGAGGGGGGAGCTTGCCGGAGGCGAGGGCGTCGAGGGCGCGGAGGCGTCCGGCGAGTTCGATTTCGGTCAGCTTGCGGTCGCGGAAGAGCGAGCGGAGAAAATCGTCGGCGCGGCATTGGCCTTTCTGGGCGTTACATTCCAGGCAGCAGGAGACGAGGTTGCGGTAAGAATTGTCGCCCGACTGCGTACGCGGCACGACATGGTCGAGACACCTCGACGATGGGGTGTGCCGCTTGAAACAATAGAAACAACGGCCGGCTTCGCGGGCATGGATGGCTTAGCGCAGGATTTTCGTGCGCAGGAAATCCTCCTCTTCGAGGTTGCCACGCACAGCCATCGAGCCTGCGGGGCGGGATGCCATCTCCTTGAGATGCTCAGCGCTCGCGGGAGCCGTTCACGGAAAATCCACTGAAGAGTGTGTTTGTCTGAATCGTGCCGGGAGAAAGCAGAACGAGTTGGTAAGGATCACGCAAGATTAGCGGTAAATCCTCAATCTGCCTGCTGTCCACGAGATTTCCGATTTGCGCGTCGTTCAAATCAATTGGCGCGACCGATTCACTGGCGACGCGAACAGTTTCTCGAACCGCGCTTACCACGAGTTTGGCATCCAAGGTGAGGACCTGGTCCACGCTGAGAGGCATGCGCGAAAACAGGACAGACTTGAAGCTCGGATGTTCCATGCGGATGTCGTAGATTCCCGGATCAAGATTGGTCAGCCGGTAAACGCCGGATGCGTCCGTTTGAACGGAATGTGTCGCACCGGTATCAGTATTTTGCGCGATGATGTTTACACTTGGCACGGCCGCACCGGAGCTGTCCGTGATTGTGCCTCCAATCGAAGCTGTCTGAGCGCGCAGGCAGGATGGAAGACTGAGGATGACGAGCAAACCCACGAATACGGTCTTGCGTTTCATACCGTAGCCCCCTCTCGCGGTTTGATGTTATTGAGATGTACGCGGTCTGGGATTGTTTGCCTGAACCATTTTGCTGAGAAAGCCTAGCGGCCGCAAGCGTCTTTGCGGCGCGCAAAGTTATTCCGAAAACCGCAGGCAGCTCGAAAAAGATCACAATTCAGATTCGAATTGGTGGAAGCGCCGTTCGAGTTCCCATTGTTGGGCGGCCTTCTCGCTGGACTTGAGGAAAGAACTGCACGTTGAGGAAGGCTTCTCATTTCCAAGAGAATCTCTCGCGCACGCAGACAAAGCTTGCGTGAAGTCATCCGGCGCACGCCACAGGCTTTCTCCCGGGAGAAAACTGTGTTCCAGGCCCGTTCGAACCATTTGCTTGAGATCGCGGTAGCTGAGATTGTAAGTTCCGACTGCGCGCACGTATTCGTGCGTCAAATCGATTCGCGAGACGCCTTCATCGTCCGTTGCCAGAGCAACTGGCACGCCGAATTGGCGATAGAGCGGAAACGGGTGGTCCTTTCCAGTGACGCCCAGAATTAGGTCGTTGCTGGTCAGGCTGATTTCCACCATTATGTGGCCGCGCGCCATTTCTTTCAGCAATTCGTGGGGATAGTTTTCATACATCACATCCACGCCGTGCCCGATGCGCTCCGCCTTCGCTTCTTCGACGGCGAGACGAATGTGACAACAGAGTCCCTCATAAGGGACGAGGCCGGACGCCAACTCACCTGCGTGCAGGGTCAAATGAATTTTTGGGTAGAGCTTGCGCAGGAACGCGATCATGCGCATGTGCAGTTGGTAGTCGGACATGGAAATGTAACCGTCCTCGGGCATGACAAAGTTGATGCCCACAAAGCGCGGATCGGCCGTTGCTATTTCGTAGTAGAGCAACGTTTGCGCGAACACTTGCTGCTTAGGGAAGCCGCGGAGCACCTGGCAGAGATAGCGAATCTCGACACGACAGGCGGAAGAGGCGTCTGGCTGTCCGCAGTGCTCGCGCTGCCGGCGAAGACCCTCGGCTTCATCCGTCGCTTTTGTGGCCAAAGGCACTTCGTCGCGCAAACCATGTGCCAACAATGCGTCGCGCAACTGTGCGAGATCGTCGTGCCAGCCAATCTCGCTTGCAATTGCCGCCGCATGGCCGAAATCCGGCGTGTGCATCAGTTCGAGATATTGTTCGTTCTGCGAATCGGCGCGCGTGGCCACTTCATCGAGCCATTCGCCGAGGTGGTGATGATCGGTGGCGCCGAACTTCGCGAAGGTGTCGAAAAAGTGGTCGTGGCCGGTCACGCCTGGAGAAGGAACGAAACCGCGCATTGAAAACGCGTCCACCAAAGCATCGAACAGATGCTGATCCTTGTAAGCTTCCGCCGCCGGGGCTTTCCCGTTTCCACAGCCTGCCTCCCCCGGCTTTGCGAACGAAAGGGAAGCGAGATTCACACAGAGTTTATCTTCCGCCGCCGCGCGAATCCAAGATTCCGCGTACACCGCCCCGCTCAAATGATTGTGCAGGTCCGCGCCTTTGGGCATTTTTTTCAGTAGATTGCGCAGTTGCAGGGGGTTCGTGCGAGCCGCTTCCAGGTTCAGAGTCCCCCGCCGCTCTCCTTCGGTCTGACGAGCAGTAGCGGAGCGCTGCGCTTTGCTTTGCGCCCGCACCCAAGGCGTGAAAAGCAGCAGGCCAGCGAGACAACCGATTCTTAAACAATAGGGCGTACGCAGATGTTTCTTTCCCAAACACTTCGTGGCTGGCTCTTTCATTTGTCTTCCTCTGGCTCTGATGTAAACTCGCGCTCGCGCCGCACAGCATATCAGGAGAAAGGGAAAGAGTGCTCTCGCTTCAGCGTGTATTTCATCTCGAAGAAAACCAGACCACCGTGCGCCGCGAACTCCTCGCGGGCCTGACCACTTTCATGACCATGGCCTACATCGTGGTCGTGAATCCGCAAATTCTTTCCCAAGCAGGTATGCCCGTGGACGGCGTGCTCTTCGCCACTTGCATTTCATCCGCAATTGCCACGCTCATCATGGGCCTTTGGGCAAACTATCCCATCGCTCTCGCGCCTGGGATGTCGCTCAACGCCTACTTCACTTATTCCATCGTTCTTGGCCGCGGCGTGCCGTGGCAAACCGCGCTCGGTGTGGTCTTTTTCTCCGG
>Ga0075426_10001893_pt1 | contig 14951 bp, 12 predicted proteins | sample SoiMethybrSBSTD5_FD_75304 | JGI IMG/M metagenome (GOLD analysis project Ga0075426, IMG submission 75304) | Bulk soil microbial communities from a Populus tree surrounding site in Tennessee, USA - Soil MetaG P. TD hybrid SBSTD5 | ecosystem: Environmental > Terrestrial > Soil > Tree plantation... | reverse complement strand
GCCCTCGAGTGTCCGACCCTACCGAAAGCCTGGGCGTCGTCCCCCGAGAGGTCCGGCTCCGCGACCTCCGCCCGACGGAAACGCCCACGATCATCATCGGGCGCGTCGTCTCGGTCCAGCGACGCGAGATCACGCGCAGGAGCGACGGCGGGCGCCGGCCGGTGCTCTCGGGGCTGCTCAGCGACGGGACCGCGACGGTCCGCTTCACCTGGTGGGACCCGCCCGCCGATGAGATCGAGCGCGGCATGGTCCTCAAAGCCGGCCCGGTACAGGTCCGCGAGTTTCGAGGGCGCGCCGAGGTGACGTTCAACTGGCGCACGCAGGTGGCCCCCGCGAGCGCCGCCGAGATGCCGGCGCTGACGGAGAGCGACCTACCGAGCGTGGCGATCGCCGACCTGCACGACGGCGACGAGGGCTTCCGCCTCGCCGCCCGCGTCGTCCGCGTCCGCCCGAAGACGGTGACGGTCGGCGAGGAACGGAGGCTCCTCCACGAGGGGATTCTGCTCGACGGGAGCGGTACCCTCGCCTTCACCGCCTGGTCCGATTTCGGGCTCGTCGAGGGCGAGCCGGTCCGCATCGTCGGAGGGTACGTCCGAGCGTTCCGAGGGCGGGCGCAACTCGTGCTCGACGAGCGGTCGCACGTCGAGCGTTGGGACGGCTCGGGTCTTCCGACCGCCGACGCGTGGAACCAGTCCGGCCCCACGACGATCGCGAGCGTGGAGACCGCCGGAGGCGCGGAGCACACGACGCTCGAAGGGGTCGTGGTCGGCCTCGCGCCCCCGAGCGGGCTAGTGTACCGATGCCCCACCTGCCGGCGATCGCTCTCGAAGGGCCTCTGCCGGTTGCACGGGTCGGTGGAGGGCGAGCCCGACCTGCGCGCCCGGATCGTCCTCGACGACGGCACCGGGGCCGCGACGGTGAACGCCGACCGACCGACCACCGAGCGCCTCTGGCGTCGGTCCCTCGACGACTGCCTCGACCAGCTGCGCCGCCAGCCGGACCCCTCCGTCCTCGAAGGGCAGCTCGCGGAGGCGCTGTTCGGCCGGCGGCTGCGGGTGAAGGGCCGGGCGAGTTCGGACGACTTCGGTCTCACGGTCTACCCGGAGACCGTCGAGGACGCCGGCCCGCCCGCCGAGCTCGAGGTCGCCGCGCTCGAGCGGCTCGCACGAGGGGAGGCACCGTGACCGGCCGCGAGCCCGCGTGGCGAGTCTTCGCCCACGAGTTTCGCGCGTCGGTCGAGGAGGAGAAGGGAACCGGCGACCGCGCCGCGTCCTACGTGCTCTCGCCGATCGGCGCGCGGATGAACCGCGTCCTCGCCGTCGGGACCCTCACGCCGCCCGAACCGGTCGGGCGGGACCCGACCAATCCGTTCCTCCGCGCGAACCTCGTGGACCCGACGGGCACGTTCCAGGTGACCGCGGGAGGGTTCCAGCCGCGGGCTCTCGCCGCCCTGCAGGCGATCCAGGGCCCACAGCGATCCCTCGTCGTCGGCAAGGCGAACCTGTACCGGGGCCGCGACCAGACGGCGTACGTTTCGATCCGCGCCGAGGCCCTGCGCGGCATCGGCGAAAAGGAGTACCGGACCGCCCTCGCCGAGGCCCTGCGGCATACGGCGCAGCGGATCGACCTTTCGACCCGGCTACGGGCGCCGACGGCGCCCACGGACGCCACCGACCGGTCCGTGACGGCCGCCCCACCGCGCTGGCTCGACGCGGCCCGCCGCTCGATCGCGCGATACCCGACCGCGGATCCCGCAACGTTTCGCGCCCCGCTCGCGGCGGTCGTGCTCGCCCTCCAGGGCGAGGAGCCGGCCTCGGCCCAGGTCCCGCAGTCCGCGGTCCCGAGCGGCCGCGTGACGGTGACCCGCACCCCCCCCGCGCCGCTCGAGGCGCCGGTGTCCAGCGCGGTCCGCGCCGAGGAGGCGTCGTTCCTCGATATCGTCGACGACCTCTCGGAGCGCTCCGTCGACGGATATGCCGACCTCAAGGAGGCGCTCGCGCTCGCCCTGCAGGGCGGCGTCGGTCCCCACCGTGCCGAGGAGCTCCTCAACCGCCTGGAAGAGGGCGGGGTCCTCGAGGAGCCGATCGTCGGCAAGGTCCGCCGAGCCTAGGCCGACGCGCGTCGCCGGACGCCGGGGGCTTCGACGTCGCCCTGCCCGGGAGGAGCTCGAGGTTGCGCAACGACCTCGGAGGAGCGAGAGCGAACAGCAACCTTCTTAAACGGCACCCCGGCTCGACCCGCCGTGCCCTATCAACGGCCCCGACTCTCGGCCTCGGCGCGACGCTTCGGCCTGGGCGCCGTCCTGGCGGTCCTCGTCGTCGTTCTCGTCGTCCCGACCGGGCCGCTGCTGCCCGCCCTACTGCCTCACCCGCCGGCCGCGCTCTCGCCCGTCGCATCGCCCGCCGCTGTAGCCATCGGCGCTGCGGCGCAGCGTTCGGGCGCGAGCCCGGCGGTCGAGCCGACCCCATCGACCGGCGCCAGCCCATGGACCGACATCTCCGCGAACCTCACGAACCACCCGTCGGCGCGCGAGGGGGCCGTTTCGGTCTTCGATCCGGCCAGCGGCGCGGTCCTGCTCTTCGGCGGTCTCGCGCGGAACCGATCGCTGGCCGACACCTGGGAGTTCAAGGCCGGCCACTGGACGAACATGACCCCGGGGCTCACGCTCTCGCCGCCGCCCCGGTACAAGGGAGGGATCGTCTACGACGCGTTCGACGGCTACGTCCTCCTGTTCGGCGGCAACGCCGGCACCTCGTACCGGAACGACACCTGGGCGTGGAACGGCACCGCCTGGCACCGCCTCATCGCGCCGATCGCCCCGTCGCCCCGGGAGGACTTCTCGCTCGTCTACGATGCGTACGACCAGTACGTGCTCTTCTTCGGTGGCGAGCAGAACGACCAGTCGTTCGTCGGCGACACGTGGACCTTCTCGGGCGGCCACTGGAGCGACATTTCGGCCTCGGTCGTCGGGACCCCTCCACCGCGCGAGGCGGGAGGCGCCACGTACGACCGCGGCGACCAGTACGTCGTGCTGTTCAGCGGCAAGAGCAGCGACTCGTCGATGCTCGACGACACGTGGACGTACCGATCGGGCGTGTGGACCAACCTGACGGGCACCCTCACCATCGCGCCCCCCGGTCGAGAGTCGATGAGCTTCGCCGAGGACTTCGTCGATGGTTTCGTCCTACTGTTCGGCGGGTTCCACTACCCGAACTCGCTCGCGGACGAGTGGATGTTCACCGGCGGCAACTGGACCGAGCTGTTCCCGACCACCGCCCCGTCGCCGCGGCTCGACTCGGGGCTCGCCTACTTCCCGAACGGGGCGTTCGGCTTCGTCCTGTTGTTCGGGGGACGGTCCAACCCCCTCGCGAACGGCACGCTGCTCTCGGACACCTGGACCTACAAGGTCCCGATCAACCTCTACGTCACCGCCACGTCCCCGATCGATCTCGGCGAGGGCGCGTCGATCTCCCTCCGCGCGACCGGCGGCTATGCTCCCCTCACGTTCTCGTGGCAGGGTCTACCCCCCGGCTGCACGGGCGGGAACGTCTCGGCGATCGCGTGCACGCCGCTCGCGGCCGGGGCCTACCCGATCGTCGCATCGGCCCAGGATCTGGGAGGCTTCAACGACTCGAGCAACCCGTTCGTCCTCCAGATCAACCCCGACCCGGCGGCGACGGCCTCGGGGAGCCCGCTGAGCGGCCTCCCGCCGCTCGACGTCGCCTTCACCTCGAACGTGACCGACGGGACGCCGCCCTACACCTACGCCTGGAACTTCGGCGACGGTAACGTCTCCAACGTCTCCGCCCCGACCCACACCTACTTCCCGGGAACGTTCACCGCGACGCTCGACGTCACTGACGCTCGATCGTTCCACGCCTTCGCGGCCGTTGGTCCGGTCAACGTCTCCGGGCCGTCGGTCGCCCTCACGATTACGGCGACGGCGACCCCGAGCTCTGGGGGCGTTCCCCTCGTCGTCAACTTCACCTCCGCCCCCGCCGGCGGGGTAGCTCCGTACCGGTTCGCGTGGTCGTTTGGGGTCGTGGGCGCTAACGCGGCGACCCAGAACGCGACGTACACCTACCACGCGGCCGGGAGCTTCGTGGCGCGCGTCACGGTCACCGACCTGATCGGCGAGCAGGCGTCCGCCTCGACGCTCGTCACCGTCAACGCTCCGCCCGCGCTCACGGCGTTCGCCGGGGCGACCCCCGCCAACGGCATCGTGCCGTTCCTGGTCGCCTTCAGTGGCTCGGCGTCCGGTGGGGTCGCCCCGTACCAGTTCGCCTGGGACTTCGGGGTCGGAGGCGCGACCTCCTCCGGGCAGAACCCCACCTTCGTCTACGACGTCGCGGGGCCGTACACCGCGACGCTCACGGTCACCGACGCCGTCGGCGGCCACGCGACGTCGACGGTCGACATCGTCGCGTCGCCGGCTCTCTCCGCCTCGTTCTCGGCGACCGCCGGCGCCCCCTACTGCAGCGGGGGCTCCGGGCTCAGCGTCGTCTCAGTCGACGCGACGGCGGCGGGCGGCGCGGGCGGCTACACCTATGCGTGGACGTTCCCGGCGGGCGTCGCGGCGCCCCCGTCGATCCCCCAGACGACGTTGATCGTCGGCGCCGGGACGCCCATCGTGATCACCCTCGCGGTGAACGACACGGCGGGCGGGAGCGTCACCGTCCAGCACAACGTGACCGCCGCCTCGATCAGCTGCTCGTCGTCGGCGGGGTCGGGGACCGCGCCCGCGAACTGGCTCGTGTGGATCCTGATCGCGATCGTCGCGGCCGTGATCGCGATCGAATTGATGCTCCTGCTCCGCCGGCGAGAAAAGTAGCGCTCGCGTCTTCCGAGCCATTTATATCTCCCCCGGGTTCGGGGGGCGGGGGAATGAGGACCACCTGTCTCTCCGATCACCGTGACGAGACCATCGACCAACTGACCCCCACCCTCTCCTAGATCCGCGCTATGGCACCGTCCCCATCCTACGTCCCGATGGTCGTCCTCATCGTCGTCGTGCTCGTCGGCGCGACGGCGGGGGGCGCCTACCTCTACTACCACAACCAGGTCCCCGCGGCGAGCCCGACGCGGCTCGTCCACCTCGGCGACAACGTCACCGTCGACTACATCGGCATCTTCGGGAGCGGTCCCGAGCAGGGGAAGGTCTTCGACACGTCCGAGTTCGCCGTCGCGAAGGACGCGATCGGCTACCCGAAATCGCTCGAGTACCACGCGCGCGGAACGTCGGCGTCGAACTACACGACCCTCGACGTCCACGTCGGGGGAAGCACGCCGTCGTCCGGCTACTCGCTCGGCGGCCACAGCTTCATCCAGGTCGTCACCGGCTTCTGGCAGGGCCTCGTCGGCGTCGCCCCGAACCAGACCCGCGCGGTGATCGTGCCGCCGAACCTCGGCTACGGGCCGGTGAACCCGTCGTGCGTCACGACGAAGCCACTCACCTACACGGAGCCGATCCTGCAGACGTACTCCGGGATCGCGTTCTCGAAGCAGTACCCAGGGATCGTCGCGGCCACGGGGTCCACGTTCAACGACCCCCATCTGGGGTGGCCCGTCCTGATCCTCAGCGCGAACGCCTCTTTCGTGACCGTCGAGAACCTCCCGCCCCTCGGGTGGAGCGCGAGCCCGGCGGGGTGGCCTGTCGACGTCACGAACGTCACCTCGACCCCGAACGGCACCGGCCGGATCACCCTCGAGAACCAGCTGTTCCCGTCGCAGTCGGGGCTCCTGGTCGGAAAGGACTACCTCGGGAACGGCCCCTGCACGACCCAGTCGTCCGGCACGTTCATCGTGACCCAGGTGGACCTGCTCGCGGGGACGTACACCGAGAACTTCAACGCCGAGGTCCAAGGCCAGACCCTCATCTTCCTCGTCACCGTCATCGACGTCTTCCCCGGACCGTAACGGTCGGGGTCGTTGCGCTACCCGTTCAGGGTGACGCGGCCGCGCTTGAGCAGCTCCTCGAGCTGGGCGTCGGCGACGCGCGCGTAGGCGTCCGGACCGGCGAGGTTGTCACGGACCGACCGGTTGTAGTCGCGGACCGTCTGGCGCGCCTCGTGGCGCCGGGAACGCAGGCGGCCGACGAGCCGGTCCGCCTCCCGCTCGAGCTGCAGGACCTCCCGGTGGGTCGCGTCGAGCCGGTCCATCGCGAGCCCGCGCTGTCGCGCCTTCTCGCGGATGTCGGCGACGAGGCGGCCCTCGTCGACGAGCCGCTCCCGCATCGACTGCATCCGACGCTCCCGCTCCATCTTGGCGCGGGCCATTTCGGTCCCGAGGCGGTCGACCTCGGTCCGGGCCGCGGTCAGCGCGACCTCGAGGTCCTTGAGGTGCTTCTGTCGGTCGGCGATCTCGGCCTGGTGACGGTCGGCGTCACCGAGGCTCTTCGTGAGCTCGCGGACGCGGAGCACGAGCTGGTTCTCCTCGGCCAGCGGAAGCGCGTGGGTCTGCTGGTGCATCTCGAGGTCGGCGATCTCCCGCCGGATCTGGTCGGGGTGCGCCCGGTCCCCCTTGGGGACCAGGGAGCGGAACTCCCGCAATCGGACGAGGGCGTCGTCCAGGCGACGCCGCGCCTCGTCGCGGTGCCGGCGAAGGTCCCCGAGCTCGCGCCCCAGCCCCTGGTGCTCCGCGTTGAGGTTCTCAAGCGCGGCCTGGCGGGGCGCGCGCTGGTCGAAGAGCGCCTTCTGCTCAGCGGAGAGGGAGCGGACCTCGGCGAGGAGCTGGTCGCGGCGGGACCGCATCTCGCGGATCTTCGACTCGATGCGACGCAGCGCGTCGCGGTCGGCCCGCTCATCCCGCTCCTCGTCGTCGGAGAGCGCGGGGCGCTCGCTCACGGCGTTGGAATCCCGGCACCCGTCAAAAGGCTGTCCCCTAGCGTCGAGGGGTCCGGCTCGACGCCGCCAGGAGCTGGACGGCGAAGGCGGCGGCCGGGACGGCCGCATCGATGTTGACGACGGCGAGGGGGGCGCACGATTGGAGCATCGCGGTCAGGGCCGCTTCGCCACGCCCGCCGCGTCCGTAGCCGACAGAGGTGGGAACCCCGACCACCGGGGCGCGGACGAGGCCCGCGACGACCGTCGGGAGCGCCCCCTCGCGTCCCGCGAAGACAAGGTAAGCGCTCGGGCGCGCCCGCTCGAGCCGCCCGATCACCCGCCCCAACCGGTGGAGGCCGGCGACGCCCACATCGTACGCGCGGACCACGCGGACCCCGAGCTCGTCGAGCACCGCGACCGACTCCTCGGCTACCGGGACGTCCGCCGTCCCCGCGGTCATCACGACGACCGTGCCGCGGACCGGCGCGCCCGCGATCGGCCCCTCCAGCCGCGCCATCCGGCCCCCGGCGAGCCAGCGGAGCGGGAGATCGGGACCGGCGACGTTCGCGAGCGCCGTGCGCTGCGGGTCCGTCACCCTCGACACGAGCGACCCGTGGCCGCGGCGGTGGAGCGCGCGAAGGATCCCGATCAGATGCGCGGTCGTCTTCCCTTCGGCCAGGACGATCTCGGGGGCCCCGGTGCGATGTCCGCGCCCGACGTCGACCCGGGCGAACCGCCCGATCGCGAGCTCGACGACCCCCTCCGGACGCCGACGTTGGCCGGCGGGGCGCGTCATCGGGAGCGCCTGCCGCGAAGCCTCTTATAGCGCACGCCCACTCTCCGCCCGCCCCCGAGTTTTCATCGATGCCCGAGTTCACGCTCACCGACGAACAGACCAATCTCCGCGACCTCGCCCGGAAGTTCGCCCGCTCCGAAATGCTGCCGAAGGTCGCCGAGTGCGATCGCGTTCCACGCTTCCCGGACGAGATCTACCGCAAGGCGTGGGACCTCGGGCTGATGAACCTCAACGTCCCCGCGGAGTACGGGGGCGCCGGCCTCGGGCTCCTCGAGCAGTGCCTCATCACCGAGGAGCTCGCACGAGCGTGCGCCGGCATGACGACGACGATCAGCGCCAACAACCTGGCGCTCGAGCCGATCCTCCTCGCCGGGACGCCGGAGCAGCGGCAACAGATCCTGACCCCGTTCTGCGCCGATTACAACCTCGCGTCGTTCTGCCTCACCGAGCCCGGCGGCGGGAGCGACGCGGGGGCGCTCACCACCCGGGCTCGCCGGGACGGCGACGCCTACGTCCTCGACGGCGAGAAGTGCTTCATCACGAACGCCCCGCACGCGAGCCTCTACACCGTCTTCGCGACCGTCGACCCGACCCAGCGGCACAAGGCGATCACGGCGTTCGTCGTCCCGCGCTCCTCGCCCGGCGTGACGCCGGGAAAGGACGAGGACAAGATGGGGCACCGCGCCTCGTCGACGAGCACCGTCCGCTTCGACGGGGTACGGGTCCCCACCGGGATGCGCCTCGGCGCGGAGGGGGACGGGTTCTCGATCGCGATGCGGACCCTCGACCAGACGCGGACGCCGATCGGCGCCCTCGCCGTCGGCATCGCCCAGGCCGCCCTTGACCACGCCGGGGCGTACGCGCTCAAGCGCCACGCGTTCGGGAAGGCGATCGCCGAGCACCAGGCGATCCAGATCAAGCTCGCCAACATGGCCCAGGACGTCCTCGCCGCCCGCCTCCTCACGTGGAACGCCGCCTGGACGATCGACCACGGCCAGTCGGGGACGCTCGAGTCGTCGATCGCCAAGTGCTTCGCGTCGGACGCCGCGATGCGGGTCGCCGACGAGGCGATCCAGATCTTCGGTGGCTACGGCTACATGCGCGAGTACCCGGTCGAGAAGCTCCTGCGCGACGCGAAGCTGACCCAGATCTACGAGGGGTCCAACGAGATCCAGCGGATCGTCATCGCGCGCGAGCTCCTCAAGGGGTACGCCTGAGCGGGGGACCCCGGTTGCAGATCGCCGTCCTGGTGAAACCGACCCCCGAGGGGGAGACCCGGCTGAGGGCGAACTCGGCGGGCTCCGGTCTCGACCCCGAGGGCGTGAAGTGGGTCCTCGCCGGCTACGACGAGTCCGCCGTCGAGCAGGCGCTCCTCCTCAAGGAGGCCGTCGCCGGCTCGCGGGTCCGCGTCGTCTCGTTCGGCCCGGCGCCGAGGACCGAGGAGGTCCTCCGATCGTCGGTGGCCCTCGGATGCGACGCGGCGACCTGGGTCGAGCACCCCTTGGACCTCGCCCCCGACGCCCTCCTCACCGCGCGCGCGCTCGCCCACGTTCTCGCGAAGGACCGCCCCGACCTCGTCCTCGTGGGGAAGCAGGCGGGGGATGACGAATCCGGGGTCGTCGGGCCCGCGATCGCCGAGCTCCTCGGCATCGCCGGGTTCGGCGGCGTCGCGAACCTCCGATGGGACGCGGGGGCAAGCCGGTTCACCTTCGAACGCCCCGTCGAGGGCGGCACCGAGACGGGGGAGTCCCCGACGCCGCTGGTCGCCGGGCTCCAGCAGGCGTGGAACGACCCGAGGACCGCGAAGCTGCCGAACATCCTCAAGTCGAGGAAGGCCGCGATCGAGAAGGTCGCGTGGTCGGAGGTCGCCGCCGGCCTCGGGGAGCACGCCCGACCGACGTCGCGGACGGTCCGATTCCGGCTCCCGGCCCCGAGAACCGGCGCGCGGATGATCGAGTACAAGACCCCGGAGGAGGCCGCGCAACAGCTCGTCCGGGCGCTCCGCGAGGAGGCGAAGGTGTTCCCATGACGCCTACGGTCGTCGTGCTCGGCGAGGCGCGCGCGCAACGGCTCCACGAATCCTCGCTCGAGGCCGTCGGGGTGGCGCGCTCGCTGGCCGGCGGCGGCGCCGTGATCGGCGCGATCGCGGCCCCGGCGTCCGACCCGGCCCTCGCGGCGTTCGCGCGCTCGGGCGTCGATCGGGTGCTGACGCTCCCCGACGGCGCCGCTGGCCCCGACTCCCCCGGAGCGAGCGCGGCCTTCGCGGCCACGGCGGCGAACAGCGCGAAGGCCACTGTCGTCGTGCTCGGCGCGACGGTCCAGGGGCGCGACGTGGCGGGCCGCTTGGCGGCGCGATGGGAGGCCTCGGTCGCGACGGGCGTGACGGCGATCGCCGCGACGCCGACCGGACTCCACGCGACCCGGCCCGTCTTCGGCGGCCGGGCTACCGAAGAGGTGGACCTCGCGGGCCCGCGATGGGTGGTCGCCCTGCGGCCCCACGCGTTCCCCGTTCCGTCCGCGGCGGAGGCGCCCGCGCCGACCGAGCCGATCGCGACCGAACCCGCGGAGGACCGCGCGTCGGGCCGCATCACGTCGTTCGGACCGGCCCCGGGGGGCCAGGGACCGGAACTGGGCGAGGCGAGCATCGTCGTCTCCGGCGGGCGCGGCGTGAAGACGCCGGAGAACTTCCGGCTCGTCGAGGAGCTCGCGGCGTCCCTGGACGCGGCCGTCGGGGCGTCGCGCGCGGTCACCGATGCGGGGTGGCGGCCGTCGTCGTTCCAGGTCGGTCAGACCGGGAAGTCCGTGGCCCCGCAGCTCTACATCGCGGTCGGCATCTCCGGGGCGATCCAGCACTTGGTCGGGATGGTGGGCTCGCGCGTGATCGTCGCGATCAACTCCGACGCGCAGGCGCCGATCTTCCGCGTCGCCGACTACGGCATCGCCGGGGACCTCTTCCAGATCGTGCCCGCGCTCACCGCGGAGATCCGTCGGGCCCGCGGCCGCTAGCGGGCGCCGCTACAGGTAGCGGGCGGCGTCAAGGCCGTCGCGGACCATCTCGACCGTCGAGACCCCGGCGTCGCGCTGCGCCGATCGGAAGGCGCGCGCGATCGAGCCGCTCGGGCCGTCGGACGAACCCCAGAGGGCGTGGAACATGTCGGTGGCGAGGGCCGGGTACGCCGAGTAGAACCGGGGGTTCCATTTCACGCGGTCCATCTCCGCGAAGTCCCGGAAGTCGGCGAGGATCCCGGTCCGCTCGAGCCGCGCGCCGTACTCCGAGAGCCTTGCGGCCGATGGGTCCGACGCGCCGCGGGCCGCGAGCGCCGTCTCCGCCGCCTCGAGCCCGCTGCGGACCGCGTAGTTCATCCCCTGGATCACGAGGCCGTTCGAGAAGACGAACCCGGCGGCGTCCCCCGCGATCATCCACCCGTCGCCGAAGAAGCTCGTCGGCCGGCTCGCCCACCCCGACGAGATCAGCTTCGCGCCGTACTCGACGAGCTCGGCGCCGGCGAGGCGCGCGGCGATCGTCGGCTGGAGCTTGAACCGCTCCATCATCTCGTGGGAATAGGTCTGCCGGCCGAACAGCGAGCCGATGTTCACGATGAGGCCGACGGAGAGCGTGTCCTGGTTCGTGTAGAGGAACCCGCCCGCCATCACGCCGGCGGGGAACAGACCGGCGACCCACTCCTCGGCGTGCCCTTCCCCGGGACCGACCTGGAACCGTTCCTCGATCGTGCCGGCGTCGAGCCGGTAGACCTCCTTGATCCCGAGCTCCGTCGCCCCGCCGTCGAGGCGCGGGTTCGGCCGGATCGGCGTGCCGAGCGACAGCCGCGAGTTCGCCCCGTCGCACAGGATCGTGATGGGGGCGGTCATCGTCTCGCCCCCCTGGACGACACCGTGCACGCGCGTCCCCTCCCAGTTCAACCGGTCGACCGGCACCGAGGCGACGACGGTCGCCCCGGCGTCCTCCGCGCGGCGCGCGAGCCATGCGTCGGTGCGCGCCCGCAGGACCGCGTGGGCGACGTAGGGGGCCGTGCGCCACGTCGGGTCCGTCAACGCGAACGAGAGCGCGCGGTCGGCGGTGAGGAACCCGAAGCGCTTGCGCACGATGTGGCGCTCGACGGGCATCTCCTCCCACCACCGCGGCAGGATCCGGTCGAGGTCGTGGCCCCACAGGATACCGCCCGAGAGGTTCTTGACGCCGGGCTCCGCGCCGCGCTCGAGCAGCAGGACGCTCGCTCCCCCCTGGGCGAGCCGGATCGCCGCCGCGGACCCGGCCATGCCGGCGCCGACGACGATGACATCGAAATCGTCGCCCATCCGGGGGTCTCGCGGGTTCGAGGGAGGACCCCCATCTTAAGGTTGGGGGCGCGCGGGCCCCGAGCCCGGACTACCGGCGGATCCCGCTGCCGACCTGACCCGCGATCACCTGGGTCGCGCCCTCGATCAGCCGCTGAAACTCGAAGGGCTTCGGGATCCCTTCCCAGTCCTCGTTCCCGAGGCTGGAGCCGCCCTCCGACGAGACGCGGACGGTCCCGTATCCGAGGATCCGCTGCCCGACGGACTGGTGGACGTCCACACCGCGGACCTGCGGGATCGGGATCTCGTCAAAGTCCCGCGAGAAGATCCCCTTCTGGACGATCACCCGGTGCGTCGTGACCGCGTAGACCGTCGAGACCCAGCGGAGGTACCGGACCAGGAGCCACAGGAGCACGATCAGCGTCAGAATGCCGAGGAGTAGGACGACGAACGCGGGGCCCGAGTAGCCCGCGACGGACGGGAAGTTCCCCCAGAACGCGGTGAGGCCCGGGAGGGGCGCCCAGCTGTACTGGGCCGCGAACGCCGAGTAGTCGAGGACCGCGACCACGAAGAGGGCGAACACCGGCCCGGGGAAGTAGAACAGACCCGTGGCCCGCGTTTCCTTGAGAAGGCCCTCGGTCGACGCGAGGTACGCGGACCGCAGCAGCTTGGGAAGGTCGCCGGCGGGAGGGCTCGATGCCATGGAACCGAGAGGGGGACTACCGCGACATAAGCTCTCCGGCCGGCGGGGCGCCTCTCCGTCGCGCGCGCCGACGGACCGATTAATACCCCGGCCCAATCCGCCCGCCAATGGGGGTCACGGACTGCCACGTCCACATCAATCCGGCGTGGGAGATGCACCCCCACGCGCGCGCCCTCGTCGGCGGCCACCCCGCCCGCGGCGAGTTCGAGGAGTTCCTCCACCACCCCGAGCTCTTCCTCGCCTACCTCGACCGATGCGGCGTCGACCGGGCGGTCCTCATCAACTACGTGAGCCCCGACGTGGTCGGCTACACGGAGCACGTCAACGAGTGGGTGAGCGAGTACGCCGCCCACGACCCGGACCGGCTCCTCGCCGTCGGGTCCGTGCTCCCGACCCGGCGCGACGCGGGAGCGGAGGTCGAACGCCTGGTCGGGAAGCTCCATCTCCGCGCCCTGAAGCTCCACCCGCCCCACCAGCTGTTCGCGCCCAACGCGTACGTCGACGGATCGCTCCCGGGGCTCCGATCGATCTACGAGACCTGCGAGCGCCTCGGCGTCCCGATCATCTTCCACACGGGGACCTCCGTCTTCCCGCGGGCCCGCAACCGGTTCGGCGAACCGCTCCTCATCGAGGACGTCGCGATCGATTTCCCCGACCTCTCGATCGTGCTCGCGCACGGCGGTCGGCCCCTGTGGATGGAGCAGGCGATGTTCCTCGCGCGGCGCTTCCCGAAGGTCTACCTCGAGCTCTCGAGCATCCCGCCGGCCAAATTGCTCGACTACTTCCCGCGGCTCGAGTCCATCGCGGAACGCGTTTTGTTCGGGAGCGATTGGCCCGGCCCCGGCGTGAAGGACATCGGCGCCAACCTGTCGGCGTTCCGCGCCCTGCCAATCTCGGCGTCGGCGCAGCGGGCGATCCTCATCGAGAATCCGGAGCGCGTCTTCCCCGCGCGTCCCCCCTCTTGAAATACTGACCCCGGCTCCTAGAGTCCGTGGCCGAGGCCCCCGACACCGAACCGCTCCGGCCGGCGGGCGACGCGACCGAGAGCCCGCCCCCGGTCGTCGAGGTCGTCGAAGGCGGCGAGGAGGTCGGCCGGCTGCCGCTCCCCCGCCGGAACCGCGGCGAGATCTTCGGGATCGCGAACCAGCTCCTCGGCGCCGCGCGGATCCGCGTGATGTGCGAGGACGGCCTCGCGCGGATGGGGCGCATCACGGGGAAGATGAAGAAGAAGATGTGGATCCGCGAGGGGGACCTCCTCATCCTGCGCCCGTGGGGGTTCCAGGAAGGGAAGGCCGACATCCTCTTCCGCTACAGCCGCACGCAATCGATGTACCTCTCGCGGCGCAACCTCCTTCCGAACTCGATCGACATCTTCCAGAGCGTCGACGCGCCCACCGAAGGTTCACCCGCGAAGCCGTAAGGACCCGATGGCCATCGACGAGCTCGGCGCGGCGAGCCCTCTCGAAGCGCGGGTCATCGAGGCGAACGCGCTCGCCCTCGGCCTCTCGATCGACGCCCTCATGGAGAACGCCGGTCGCGCCGTCGCCGAGGAGGCGGCCGCGCACCTCCCTCCGGCCCCGGCGCGGGTCGTGATCCTCGCCGGCGTCGGGAACAACGGCGGCGACGGGACCGCCGCGGCGTTCTACCTCGGCCAGTGGGGGTACGCCCCCGAGATCTGGCTCGTCCGGCCTCCGTCGGAGATCCGCGGCGCGTCGGCCCGGCGCTGCTGGGAGCGGGCCCGGACCCGGTGCCCCACCCACGTCGGGCCCCCGACGCCGGACGAGCTTCGGGGGGCGCCATTGGTCCTGGACGCCCTATTGGGGATCGGGCAAGCGGGGGCGCTCCGCGGCCCGTACCTCGAGACTGCCGAGGTCCTCAACGCGTCCGGCGCGCCGACCCTATCGGTGGACGTCCCGACCGGCCTGGGCTCGCGCGGATCGGTGCGGCCCCGCTGGACGGTCGCGCTCACGAACCCAAAGGAGGGCATGACCTCCGAGAACTCGGGGTTGATCTCCGTCCGTGACATCGGCATACCGACCGACGCGTGGCAGCGGACCGGCCCGGGGGAGTTTCTCCGCTATCCCCGACCGTCGGGCCGCGGGACGCGCGGACGGAGCGGGCGGGTGCTCGTCCTCGCCGGCGGACCCTACTCCGGCGCTCCGGCGCTGGCCGGGCTCGCGGCCTTGCGGGCCGGGGCCGAACGCGCCACCGTCGCTACTCCCACTCCCGCGGCGGAAGCGGCGCGCGCGCTCACCCCGGACCTCGTGGTCCACACCCTCGGTGCCGGCGCGTTCCGACCGGACGACCTCCCGGAACTCGAAGCGCTGTTGGACTC
>Ga0075426_10001892_pt1 | contig 14955 bp, 10 predicted proteins | sample SoiMethybrSBSTD5_FD_75304 | JGI IMG/M metagenome (GOLD analysis project Ga0075426, IMG submission 75304) | Bulk soil microbial communities from a Populus tree surrounding site in Tennessee, USA - Soil MetaG P. TD hybrid SBSTD5 | ecosystem: Environmental > Terrestrial > Soil > Tree plantation... | reverse complement strand
GCGGCACAGCGCCGCGAGCCTCGCGAAGGAGGGCGCGCTGTTCTGGATCGTCCGCCCCGAGGTGGGCTTCGGCACCGTGCGGGGGCTCAGCACCGTGCTCACCGGGTCCTATATCCAGTCACTGCCCGGGCGTGGCAAGGACCGCACCGACTTCACCGGGCTCGAGAGCGCGTCGCCCACGCTCGGCGAGGCGGGCCTCACCGTGACGCTCGCCGCGCGGCAGATCGGCTCGGTGCGGATCGGCTCGCCCGTCTTCTACCGCGGGATCGAGGTGGGCGCGGTCACCGCGGCCGATCTCGGCCCCGACGCCACCGCGGCGCAGCTCAAGGCGTTCCTCCCGCAGCGGTACGCGCGGCTGGTGCGGATCGGCTCGCGCTTCTGGCTGCAGAGCGGCGTCGACGTGAACTTCGGCCTCTTCCGCGGCCTCGAGGTCAACGTCGAGTCGCTGCGCGCGCTGGTGGCCGGCGGCATCGCATTCGCGTCGCCGGACGACGGGGGCGGTCCGGTGAAGGAGGGCACCCTCTTCCTGCTCCACGAGAAGCCGCAGGCGGAGTGGCTCGACTGGATGCCCAAGATCCCCATCGGGCCCGCCGGGTAGCATGCGGATCCTCGCCGCCCTGCTGATCCTGAGCCTGCTAGCGCCCGCGGCGGCGGTCGCGGAGTCGACGAAGCTCAACTGGGAGACCGGCGAGGGCAAGAGCTACGCGATCCCCGCCCTCGAGGTCTCCGGCTTCATCTTCGACCTCAACCAGTTCAACCGGCACTTCATCGACTCCAAGGAGTACGGGAGCGACTTCAAGTCGATCGGCGACAACCTGACCCACCCGCTCGTCATCGACCGGGACCCGTTCAGCGTCAACCAGCTCGGGCACCCCTATCAGGGCAACATCTACTTCGGCTTCGCGCGCTCCGCCGGCCTCGACTTCTGGCGCTCGCTCGCCTACAGCCTGGGCGGCAGCCTGCTCTGGGAGACCGCGGGGGAGACCACGCCGCCGTCGCTGAACGACCACATCAACACCGCGATCGGCGGCGCGTTCATCGGCGAGGCCGCGTTCCGGATGGCGAGCCTGCTGCTCGAGGGCGGCGGCGAGCGGCCCGGCTTCTGGCGCGAGCTCGGGGCCGCGATCATCTCGCCCCCCACCGGCTTCAACCGGCTCGTCTTCGGCGACCGCTTCGCGGCGGTGTTCCCGAGCCGGAACCCGGAGATCTTCATCCGGCTCCGCCTCGGGGCCACGCTGACCAACGAGGTGAACAACGACATCGACAAGGACGTGAAGCGGCAGGAGGGCGCGGCGGACTACTCGATCACCTACGGGCTACCCGGCAAGCCGGGCTACGAGTACAAGCGCCCGTTCGACTACTTCCACTTCGAGTTCACCGCGGTCCCCAACGCGCGCGACATCACCGACGCGATCGAGAACGTCTCGATCCGCGGGCTGCTCGGCGGGCGACGCTACAGCCTGGGTGACGACTTCCGCGGCATCTGGGGCGTCTTCGGCAACTACGACTACTTCTCGCCGCAGATCTTCCGGGTGTCGGCCACCGCGGTGTCGATGGGCACCGTCTTCCAGTGGTGGCTCTCGCGCCAGATCGCTCTCCAGGGCACCGCGCTGGGCGGCGTGGGCTTAGGCGCAGCGGGCACCGTCGGCGACCGCGCCGAGCGCGACTACCACTACGGCCTGACCCCGCTGACCTTCCTGGGCCTGCGCCTGATCTTCGGCGACCGGGCGATGGCGGAAGCCACCGGCCGCCAGTACTACGTGGCCGGCACCAGCTCGAACCGGGAGAGCGGCGTCGACACGAGGCACTTCAGCCAGGACGTCATCCTGCGCGGCAGCGTGGGCTTCACGATTCGGCTCTGGGGCCCGCACGCCCTCGGGATCCAGTACCTCGTCTCGAGCCGCAACACCGGCGCCCCCGACCTGCGCGACCGCCACCAGTCGGTACAGACCGTGACGCTCTCCTACAACTTCCTCGGCCACACGCGCTTCGGCGCGGTGGAGTGGCGCCCCGACCAGTAGAATCGGGGGCATGTCGGCGACCCACCCTGGCCAAGCTGGTAAGGAGATCCGCCATGCGCGACACCGACCTGGGACCGGGACGACCGGATGCCGACGAGTGCCTGCCGTACTACTTCAACTACATCGATCTGGTCGCCGACGGGCCCATCGTGGAGCGTCTCGAGCATCAGATCGGCGAGAGCGCGGCGTACCTGGCCTCGTTCACCCCCGAGCAGGCCCTGCGGCGCGAGGCGCCGGGCGAGTGGAACGCCGTGGAGATCGTCGGGCACCTGGTCGATACCGAGCGCGTTTTCGGCTACCGCGCGCTCCGAATCGCGCGCGCCGACCCGGTGATGTGGACCGCGGTCGAGTTCCCGCACTACGCGGCGACCGCCGACTTCCAGGAGCGGCCGCTTCGCGACGTGATGGCGGAGTACGCGGCGGTGCGGGCCGCCTTCGTGGCCTTCCTGCGCGGTCTGAACGCGGCCGCGTGGGCGCGCCGCGCGCCGGCGGACTGGACCATCCGCAGCGTGCGCGCCGTCGCGTACGCGATGGCCGGCCACGAGCTGCATCACCTGGCGGACATCCGCCGCCAGCACCGCGGCTAGCCGCGGCCGCGAAGTCCCCGGCGCGCGGCTAGAGCTGCCAGTCCTGGTACCAGGTGGAGTCGGCGCCGATCCCCTCGCGCTGCACCGACACGTCGATCAGGTAGGGCCGGTTCTCGCGCGTGATCTTGTCCATGCCGCGGCGGAGCGCCGGCTCCAGCTCCTTCACCGAGGTGACCGCCTCGCCGTCCACGCCCTGCGAGCGGGCCAGCGCCACGTGGTCGGTGGCGGGGGCGCTGAGCCACAAGCCCGGGTACTTGCCCTCGCGGATCATCTTGGAGTCCGGCATCTCCCTGGCCCAGTTGTGGCGCACGATCTGGTAGCTCTCGTTGTTGGACACGATCGTGAGGATCGCGGTGTTGTAGCGCGCCATCGTCCAGAAGCCCGAGGCGCTGTAGCCGAGGGCCCCGTCGCCCAGGTGCAAGACCACCGGCCGGTCGCGTCCCACCGCGACCTTCGCGCCGATGGCGGCGCCGACGCCGAAGCCGAGCGAGCCGCCGCCGCTCCGCGTCCACTCCATGCCGCCGTGGCCGAAGGCCATCAGCGCGGTGCGCGCGGTCGAGCTCTCCTGCACCATCACCGTGTTCTTCGGCAGCACGCTCGACAGGTGGGCCTCCAGCACCGCGGGATGCACCGGCAAGTCGTGCTCGTGCTCGCGCACCAGCTGCTCCTCGCGCTCGATCAGCATGGCCGCGAACTGCCGCACCTTGGAGCGCTGCTTCGGCCCCTTCTCGGCCCCGGGCACGCCGCCGAGCGCCTGCGTGATGGCCTTGAGCGTCTCGGGCAGCTCGCACTGCGCGGCCAGGTCGAGCGGGTAGTGCCGGCCCATCAGCAGCGGGTTCGGCCCGATCTGCATGATGACGGGCTCGTTCACGCTCCCGTGCACGCCCTGGCAGCCCACCAGGAAGATCAGGTCCGGCTCGAGCCCGGTGGTCTTGGTGAAGTCCTTCGATACCGGGTAGTTGCCGCAGAAGAGCGGATGCCGGGTCGGGAAGTTCGGGAAGATCTGCCGGCTCGCGAACACCGGCGCCTCCAGCGCCTCGGCCAGCCGCACCGCCTCGGCCTGCGCGCCCTCGCGCCACACGTCGTCGCCGAACATCAGCACCGGGCAGCGCGCCTCGCCGAGCCGCCTGGCGATGGCCTCGACGGTCTTGGCGCGCGCCGGCCCCGGGCGCTCGATCTGGTAGTGCGCGCCCTCGCCGACGACCGCCTCGAGCCCTTCGGTGTGCAGCAGCTCCGCGCTGATCGAGAGGTACACCGGCCCGGTGGGCGGCGTGGTCGCCTCGCGCAGCGCGCGGATCGTGGCCACGCTGATCGCCTTGGGGTTGGTGTGCACCTGGTAAGCGCAGCGCGCCTCTTTCGTGATGGGCCGCATCGACTCCGCCTGGCTCAGCCCGGGGAACGGCGCGAGCCCGCGGTAGTCCTGCAACTCGGAGGCCCAGTCCCCCGCGATCACCAGCAAGGACGAGCCCGCCACCTGCGCGTTGAAGAGCTGCCCGGCGAGCTGGTAGGACCCACCCATCACGTGGGCGATGACCACACCGACCTTGCCGCTCACGCGGTGGTAGCCGTCGGCCATCGCGGCCACCAGCCCCTCGTGCTTGCCGACCACCAGCCGGTTGTCACCGTCCTCGGCGATCGCGGCGAAGAGGCCGGTCTCCGCGGAGCCCGGGTTGGTGAAGAGGTACTCCACCCCCGCGTCCTTGAGGGTCTGGAGGAGGAGCATGCCGCCGGTGCCGGTTATTGTCTTTCGCATAGAAGACCTCGCTGTCATAACATCGTCCCGACAACACTCAACTCGATTGGCTCGCGTGAGAGTAACGCCGCAGCCGATGACGAGCAAGCCATGAATGGCCTGGTCGTTTGCCAGTGAAGATCGCAGGAGATCTAGCCTTTGGCCTGGGGCCACAATCTAGATGGCACACACTTACAGATCGCCGCCTACCCCGGCAGCCCTCTACGTGTCGTTGCCGGTCCCGGAACCGGGAAAACGTTCGCGCTCATGCGCCGCATCTCACGCCTCCTTGAGGGCGGTCTACTAGCCAGTCAGATTCTTGTAGTCACCTTTACTCAGACCTCGTAGACAAGCTCGCGGAACTTGGCACTCCGAACGCGCAACAGGTCCTTGCGCGTACTCTCCATTCCTTTGCTTTCTCCTTGCTCTCGAATGCGGATGTGTTTGCTTTGACCAATCGAGTAGCCCGTCCTCTTCTGGGTCACGAAGTCGATTTCCTAGTCGCCGATCTTTGCCAATTCTTCGACGGAAGAAGGAACACACGGCGCCTGATTCGTGCATTCGAAGCCTACTGGGCCACTCTTCAAGCCGACCAGCCCGGCTGGCCGCACCCGGGTGTAGAGCAGCAGTTCGATGTCCTCCTGAGACAGTGGCTCGCCTTTCATAGAGCCATCCTGCTTGGTGAACTAGTACCGGTCGCTCTTCGGTTTCTTCAGGACAACCCACACTCTCCACTCGCCCCGGCATTCGGCCATGTCCTCGTGGACGAGTATCAAGACCTCAACCGCGCTGACCAAGTCTTCATTGATCAACTCGCAAGGAATGGGTCTGTCGTGATCATCGGTGATCCAGACCAATCGATCTATCGCTTCAGGTACGCAAACCCGGGAGCGATGACCGACTACGCCCTGGGCCATCCAGGAACTCACGATGAAACCCTGGGGGAATGCAGACGATGTCCTCAACGGGTTGTCGCGATGGCGGCAGCCCTTGTAAACCACAACCCGAGACCCGCGCCCCCGGTCCTCGCTCCGCGTCTTGTCAATCCCATGGGCGATGTTGCGATCGTTCAACACGTCTCGTTGCAGGCAGAGGCTACGGCCATCGCAGAGTTTTTAGATTGGTATCTGCTACAACATCCGAACGTCCCTGCTGGAGAACTGCTGGTTCTAGCGAACAGGCGGCGAATCGGCTACTTGATTCGTGATGCTCTGAATGAAGCCGCCGTGAACGGTCTGCGCTTGTGGGCCGCTCGGAGTTTCTTCTACGAAGAAGCCCTCGATGAGGGCTCGGCCCAAGAAGGATTCACGCTGCTTGCCCTTCTCGCTGATCCGGACGACCGGGTGGCGCTTCGGACCTGGATAGGCCTCGGGAGTCCTTCTGGCAGAGCAGGAGCTTGGGTCAGAATACGGCAGCATTGCGAAGCCTCCGGCCTCTCTCCGAGGACGGTCTTGCAGGCCCTCAGCGCCGGACATGCAACACTCCCCCATGCCGCTGCTGCTGTGGCCCGTTTTGCAGAGCTGAACGCGCGCCTGGAAGCCCTTGGAGGTCTCCTTGGACATGATCTCGTCGCCGGCCTCTTTCCGGCCGACGACCCAGGATGCGCCGACATCCGAATCGCAGCCAACACGGCCGCTGACGAGCACCCCACCCCGGCTCAACTCCTCCAAGAACTGCGAACCCTCGTCACGCAACCGGAGATCCCTGGCAATCAGGGGAACATCATCCGCGTAATGAGCCTACACAAGTCCAAGGGCCTAACGGCACGGGTGGTCGTAGTTGCTGGATGCGTAGCCGGAGCCATCCCGACAGTAAATCGTCAGGCCCCGCATGACGAACAGCTTCGTCAGATCGAGGAACAACGCCGACTGTTCTACGTGGCAATCACCAGGACGACAGAGACTCTAGTAATTAGTGGGGCCGCACACGTTCCGTTCGCTGACGCGATGCAGATGAAACTGGACATAGCTCCCGGGCACGGCGGCAATGTGAACCTGCTAGCGAGTCCATTTCTTCCTGAACTCGGCCCCCAAGCACCCAACACCGAAACTGGGACCGCGTGGCGAAACCGAATTGGCTTTTGATCAGCCGAACGTAGTCCCGGAAATAGATCCGGGTCCACCAGCCGTCTCCGATAGATAGGTCCCCTCTCTTCCCCAAGAAGGGAGAGGGCATCCTTGAAGAGCTAGTGGGCGGCGGCCACGGCCTCGGGCATCTTCTCCACCTTCACGGTCGGGTGCACGCCGGGCGAGGAGAGCTCGAGAATCTTGAGGTCGTCGGTGCACTCGAGCTCGTTATGGACGATGCCGGCGGGCTGGAGCACGCAGTCGCCGGGGCCGAAGGTGCGTTCGCCCACGCCCTCGCAGATAATGGTGCCCCTGAGCACGTAGAACATCTGGAAGTCGCACTCGTGCTTGTAGAGCCCGGTGGTATGCAGTTCGTGGGTGTCGCCGCCCTGCTTCGCGCGCACGATGTGGGCGCGCATGTTGTCGTGGGTCGCGTCCGCGATGCCTAGGTCGCGGTACTCCATGAAGCTGCGCAGGCCGGGCTGGTAGACCGCGCCCTTGGCGAGGCTCGCGCTGAACTTCTGCTTGGGCTCGTTCATATCGGTGACTCCGTTCGGGGTCCGTACAACCCGCCTTGCCGATCGATCCCCTATCGCAGTCTATCGAGCAGCGCCTTGGCAGTCACGAGGTCGCGGGTCTCGAACCCTTCCGTGAATCGTCGGTAGACTGGCGCGAGTATGTTCCGGGCCTTGGCCACTGAGCCTTCCCGTTGATAGAGCCTGGCGAGATTCGTCGCGCTCCGCAACTCCCACCAGAGGGCGTCCTGGCGGTGGGCCACGTCGATGGCCTCCCGGAAGCACGCGGTCGCGTCTGGCGCGCCCTTCCGTTGGTCGATTCTCAGAAGCAGCTCTCCCTTCTTGCGAAGCAGCTCGGCGAACGACCATCCCTCCTCGGCCTGCTTCGCTCGCGAGATTGTACGCTCGATCACCTCCATCGCCTCGGTCGTCTTTCCCGCTGCGCCAAGCCCCGAGGCTAGCTCAGACTGAATGAGATTCGTATGGAAATGAGACGCACTTTCCGGCAGCACATCGATTACGCGGCGGATAAGTGCTGCACCGGCGGCGCTTTCGCCGCGCTGGATGAGCACGCTGCCCTCAATACATTGAGCCCACTGCCTCCACGGCTCGAGGGCATGCTTCGCCGCGAGCTCGTCGATCTGCTTGCGCAGGGTCTCTGCCGCATTCAGATCGCCGGTCGTGATAGCGATCGGACAGGCCTGAGCTAGCGCGAACAGGAGGGAGTTGACGTGACCACCCGTTTCCGCATAGTGCACGATCTCGTCAGCGACCCGTCGGGCCTGATCGACAAAGCCCTGGACCCACAGAATACGCGCATAGTAGCAGTGAGCGATGACACGTTGATCCCACTGATAGCGCAAGGTGTACGCCCAGCGGCCGGTGGCGAAATCGGCCGCAACGGCGGGCGCGACGTGGTGGCGCGCTGCCTTCTGGTCCCCCAGAATGTGCAAGACACTTCCGACGAATCGGCGACCAATAAGCTCTTCCGTCGGTTCGGGCATCGATGCCGTCAGCGTGTGCATCGTTTCGGCGAGCTCGAGGGCCCCGCGATGGTCGCGCAAGATAAGGCGCAAGACGTAGAGCAGATATGTCGCTCGCAGACGATATTCGAGGTCGCCGAGGCGTTCCGCGATCTTCAGCGCTCTGGTGAGCGTAGCCAGGATCACGCTGCCTTCGACGATGGGCAGATGCAGAAGCGCGGTGCCGAGAGCGAGGAAGAGGCGCATGTCACGGCGGTCGTTCGCCGGCAATCCTTCGAGGTGCTCGATCGCCTGCTCGACCCGCGTCCGGCATTCGTTCACCAACGTCAGGTGCGCCCATAGAGGGATCGCTGATACCGTGAGTGCCACGCCGACGCTAGGATCAGCGCCCGGCGAGAATGCCCAGTCCAGCGCAAGACGGACGTTGTCGAGCAGGTGGCCGTAGATCGCCACCCAGTCCGGCGGTGGACTTGCGACGGAGGTTTCCGTCAGCTCGCACATGCGGGCGTAGTACTCGGCGTGGCGCCGCGCTATACGATCGGACTCGGCCGGATCGCGAAGCTTCTCCAGGGCGTACACACGCATCGTTTCGAGGAGGTGGTAGTGAGTGACACCGCGGAGGTCGGCGGCGAGCAAGGACTTCGTCACTAAGTTTGCCACCGCATCTCTGACCTCAGTGACCGACACTCCGGCGCCCGACCCGACTTCCGTCGCAGCTTCGAGTGTGAACGACCCCGCGAACGCTGTGAGTCTTTGGAGCACCAGCCGTTCCTGCGGCAAGAGGAGTTCGTAGCTCCAGTCGACCGTCGCGCGCAGGGTTTGATGACGTGGCGGCGCGGTGCGGCTTCCGCTCGTCAGCAGTGTGAACCGATCGGTTAGGTGGGAGGCTATGCCGTCAGCGCCGAGCGACGCGATTCGTGCGGCCGCAAGTTCGATCGCGAGCGGCAGTCCATCGAGACGGCGACAGATCGACGCGAGCGTGCTGATGATGTGCGGATCGGCCACAAATGCTGGCCCGGCGGCTCGGGCCCGTATCACGAACAGTTTCACCGCATCGAACTCCAGCAGCTCCCGTGTCGTTGCGTCCTCGGGCGGCACTGCGAGAGCGGGTACGGGATAGACGTGTTCGCCATCCGCTCGTAAAGGCTCCCTGCTCGTGCACAGGATCCCGATGCCGGCACTCGACCGTAACAACCGCTGTACCAAGTGCGCGGCGGCCTCGATGAGATGCTCGCAGCTATCGAGGACGAGCAGCATCCGCTTCGGTCCGATCGCGGAGCCTATTCCTTCCGGCGACACTGCATCCGGGACGAGGGCAAGGCTCATCGAGGCGGCGACGGTAACTGGCACGACGGCGACGTTCGCCACGGGCGCGAGATCGGCAAGAAACACACCGTCAGGAAACGCGGGCCCAAGTCGATGCGCGGCCTCTAGGGCCAGTCTCGTCTTCCCAATGCCACCGATGCCGGTCAAGGTGACCAGCCGATGCGCGATCACCAGCTCCATGACGTCCCGGATTTCCGATTCACGACCGACTACCTCCGACACCGGAACGGGAAGATTTACCACCGGCTCAGCGGGAGCTGAGGACGTAGCCGCACGGATCTCACCGGTGAATTGGTAGCCGCGACCCGCCACGGTGCGGATCAGCGAACGATCGGTGCCCAGCACTTTGCGCAACGCCGAGATCTGAGCCTCGAGGTTGTTCTCCTCGACGACGCGATCCGGCCAGATGCGGCGCATCAGTTCGTCCTTGCTCACCAGGATGCCGCGCGCGTCGATGAGGGCGAGGAGTGCATCGAATGCGCGCCCGCCCAGCGGAACGGGCCGGCCAGCGACCCGGAGCTCGCGGCGGTTGCGGTCGAGCGTGAAGCGGCTGAACTCTAGGACGTTGGAGGCGCCCGCCGTCCCCGCCATGACGAGGGGAGTCTACCCCCGTCTTCAGGACTTTTCAGGAAACTTCAGCGGCTCAACCTCCCGCAAGGACGCGCCACGGTCGATCAGCCTGGAACGGGCAGCACGTCGAAGGACGCGCTGGCGCTGGCGCGGACGGCGAAGCGCAACTCGCCCATGGAGCAGTAGTCGGCCTCGGAGACCGGTTCATTCGGATCGATCGGAACCCAACGCTTTTGTGCAGAGAAAGATCTGAGTTTGTTGGCTTTTCCTCTCGACCCCGCCGTCCGCGCTGGCCTCGCGGCCGAGTGCGCGCCGGAACTTCATGAATATTCGGCGCAATTCAGGGCCGGCGATCGTTAGCGCGGTGTCTCAAACCAGACAGCAGACAGTTTCAGGACGATTCAGCGCATGGCAAGGACTGGTCAGCACCGCGCGCATACTGTGCACGCCACGAGCGACCGAGACGCTGACTGCGAGGAGGCGAACATCATGCCCACCACCGTTGCCCGTTTCGGGGACATCGTCGGAGAAAGCCCTGCGCTGAAGACGGCCTTGAACTTGGTGTCCGTGGTGGCACCTACCGATTCGAGCGTGCTAGTCCTGGGCGAGACCGGAACCGGTAAGGAGCTTATCGCGCGCGCCATCCACAATCTGAGCAGCCGCCGGGAACGGGCCTTTATCAAATTGAATTGCGCCGCCATCCCCCTCGGGCTCCTGGAAAGTGAATTGTTCGGTCATGAAAAGGGCGCTTTCACCGGAGCGATCGCGCAAAAACCGGGACGCTTTGAACTGGCGAACAAGGGCACGCTCTTTCTTGACGAGGTCGGCGACATCCCTCTGGAGCTTCAGGCGAAACTGCTACGCGTCCTGCAAGAGCAAGAATTCGAAAGACTCGGAAGTAACCGCACCCATAAGGTCGACGTCCGCCTGATCGCGGCCACTCATCGTGATCTGGCGGCCATGGTCAAGCAAGGAACCTTTCGCGAGGACCTATTCTACCGACTGAAGGTATTCCCTATCAACGTTCCGGCTTTACGCCAACGCACTGAAGACATTCCGACCCTGGTCTTGCACTTCACTGCACTCCATGCCCGACGAATGAACAGAAGGATCGACCACATCCCTTCAGACACGATGGATGCACTGGTGCGATACCGCTGGCCCGGAAATGTCCGCGAATTGCAAAACTTCATCGAGCGAGCCGTGATCCTGTCTCCTCACTCTGTACTGCACGCCCCAACTTCCGAACTACAGCCATTCAACTCTCACCGGGAATCCGATGCGCCCATCAGCGGGCTTGCGCAAGTACAGCGGGATCATATTCTCTACGCGCTTGAAGTAAGTCGATGGGTAATCGGCGGTCAGAATGGTGCAGCCGAGCGGCTTGGGATGAAGCGGACATCATTGACCTACAGAATGAAGAAGCTTCGCATCAGTCGTCCGCTGGTCTCCCCGGGTCAGGGTGCCGTCTACGGTCGCGCACATCAGGGTTGAATTCGTCGTCGGCCTGCGTTGCGCCTGCGACATTCCTCGCGTTGTCGACGTTGATGCTATAGACTCCGGCGGGGCGGAAATCGGCACCTATTAAGGACCTCGCCGACCTATTCGTGTTCGCGTCGCCGCTTCGCTGTAGCGGTCCCGCGTGACCGCATTCTTCGTCGGCAGCGCGCGGTTGAGTGCTGCCCCTCGACGGCACGTGCACGACAGGCTCGACGACGAAACCGGCTTGGCGCCAGGCCTCACATCCTCCGCTTAGAGGATGGACATTCTTGAACCCGTGGGAGGCCAGGCGGAGGGCCATCCGGGCGCTGGTCGCCTCCCTTGGCTCCGCGCAGTAGAAGACCACCGCGCTGTCTTGTGGGATCAGGCGATATGGATGCCGTAGCGCTTCGGGACCGATCTCGAGCGCGCCGGGGATCCGGAAGGGTGCCGTCGCGACGTCTAGCGCCGTTCTCAGGTCAAAGATCACGATGTAGTCGCCCGCCTCCAACCGTCGCTTGAGCTCTATCGGGGTGATGCGAGCCTTCCAGAGGTGACGGAGGAAGCAGCGCCGTCGTACGAACTTGAACACGAGATATGAAGTCAGCGACACCGCGATGACGATGACCAGCAGCCTCCCGAGGGGAGCGGCCATCGTCACGACACGACCGATGATATCTGCGAAGAGGTAGCCGAGAGTGATCCACGCTCCGGCCCATAGCAAGGCGCCGGTCGAGGCGTAGACCAGAAATCGATCGAAGCGAATGGGGACGGCTCCCGCGAGTCCCGCGGCGAGCGGGTTCACACCGGGCAGAAACTTGGCCAGTACGAGATACCGAACGCCATGCGCGACAAGTCGCTCCTTGGCGTCCCTAACGACGGAGTCCGGGTTCATGGCGAACCGGCACAGAGTCTCGAGCAGTCGGGTCCCCTGGGATCGGCCAAGTGAATACCAGAGCACGTCAGCGCCGAGGGCAGCGGCGATCGCCGAACCAGCGGCTAGCGCGAGGTTCATCTGGCCGGAGCCGGCTAAAGCGCCGGCTCCGAGGAGTATCGGACCGGCCGGGATTGGCATCCCAGCCTGCACGGCAAACACCCAGGCAAAGACCAGCACCACGCCATACTGAACGAGGAGATCAGCCATTAAGTCTCAGGCGCTCGGCCGACGACGTCATGTGGCTGGTTCCTTATTCTGGTTGCCTTCGTCCCGACCTGGTCCAGGCTGGCGAGCTCGGTCCGGATCCTACGACCTCCGAGCCCCCGAGCATCCGCCTCAGAGACGTACGACAAGCTTCCCCTTCGCCTCACAGCGACCTCCCGCCACCTTCCGACCCGGCACAGGATGGCGCGGGGTCAGCCGGCGTTCGCGAGGTCGCCGCTCGCTTCCGGAGATGGCGTTAGTCGTTCCTATGCGCCCCCATCCAGGCGGCGATGGCCCGCCCGATCTCGTCCGGCGAATCTTCCTGGACGAAATGGACCCCCGCGACCGTCACCTCGGCCTGCGCCGGCCACTTGCGGACAGAGTCGACCATCGCGTCGCTGGCGAGAATTCCACCGGGCTCGGCCTTCACGAACAGCTTGGGCACATCGCTCTTCGCCAGCCAGTCCGCGTAGGCGGCCGCGATCGCAACCACGTCGGCGGGCTCGCCCTCGATGGGGATCTGCCGCGGCCACGTCAGCGTCGGCCGCCGCCCCTCGCCGGGCTGCGCGAACGGCCGTCGGTACTCCGCCATCTCTTCGGCGGAGAGGGTGCGCAGGATGGCCTTCGGTAGGATCTGTTCGATGAAGAAGTTTTCTCGCAGGATCATCGCCTCGCCGGCCTCGGAACGCAGCGCCTGCAAGGCTGGACGCATCCCGAACTTGTCCCAGTGGTCCCAGCTCTGTGGCCCCACGATCGCCTCCATGTACGCGATACCCTTCACAGCCTCGCGGTGGCGGTTGGCCCAGTCGAAGCCGAGGGCCGATCCCCAGTCATGGACGACGAGGGTGACCCGCTCGTGCACATCCAGGGCCTCGAGCAGGGCGTCGAGGTAGCGGCGGTGCTCGACGAAGCGATACGAGCCTGGGCCACTCTCAGGCAACTTGTCGGAGTCGCCCATGCCGATCAGGTCGGGGGCGATGCAGCGACCTCGTGGCTGCAGGTACGGCAACACGTTGCGCCAGAGGTACGATGAGGTGGGATTGCCGTGCAGCAGCACGATGGGGTCGCCCTCTCCCACCTCCACGTACGCCATCTCGCGGCCGAGGACCCGCTGCCGCTCCTTTTTGTACGGAAACTCCGAAGAGATCATGTTGGCTCCTCCTTCTTTCTTTGTAGTAGGACGGGGGCTCATGACATGTGACCTCCGACGACATTCCCAGTTGAGTGGACCCGTGATGGGCTTCCCTCGTCAGCACTCTTCACCAGCCGTCGCTCAAAAAACTCACTGATGCTGGCTGCGCTTCCCGCCTCCGACAATTACCTTCGGCCTTGAGACGGCGCTGACCGGCGGATCGTGGCGCCAAACGTTTTTCGCGCTGCTGCGGAACAAACCGTTGTCTCGGCACATAGCATGCCAAACGGCGCGGCTCAGTCCGAGCCTGCGCTGCGCTGATAACTCGTGCCGAATTCGTAAGATGTCTTGGTGAGCGAGTCAGAACTCTTGGGCCGTGACTGACGAACCGTGACGAATGCTTGTCAGTGACGGATGCTGGTCGCCATTGTTGTCGTACGACAGGAAGCCGCAGAGAGGTCGGATTGGCCATGATCCGGAAGAAGACTCCTGAATCGAGAAGTGCCGTGATCTCCGCACCGGGCCGCCAGCCCCGCTCGGCCGCTACAGGCATCTGTGGCCTGATGCGCACGCGGCGGAGGCGCGAGAGCTTGATCGGATTGTGGTCGACGCGAGAAGGGGCAGTGTGCTATCGCCGGCATTGCCGACGCGGTGCAGCGGTAACAACCCGGTCGCAGACGATGAAGGGGTCAGCGGTGATTACCGCTAACCCCTTTGCCCTGTGTGTTCGAATCAGTTGCTACTCGACCGCCCCTCGCTTGGTCGGTTGGCCTCGATAGGAGCCGTCGGCGCCGGCTCGCAGCCGGACGACGGCGCTGATGCAGATGACGGCCGCGGTGACCCCGATCAGGAGGGTGGACACCGCGGCCACGGTTGGATCGATCTCGGTGCGGATGCCATCCCACATCTGCTTCGGGAGCGTGGCGGCCTGGGTGCCGCTCACGAAGATGGCCACCACCACCTCGTCGAAGGACGTGACGAAGGCCAGCAGCGCGGCGGACACGAGCCCGGGCCGGATGAGCGGGAGCGTGACGAAGCGAAAGGTCCGCCACCGGTTGGCCCCGAGGTTCTGGGCGGCCAGCTCGAGCGTCGCGTCGAAGCCGGCGAGCGTGGCCGAGACCACCACGACCACGAAGGGCAGCGCCAGCACGGTGTGGGCCAGCACCAGGCCGTGGAGCGTGCCGACCATCCGCAGCTTCGCGTAGAGCCCGTAGATCCCGATGGCCACGATGATGACCGGGACCACCATCGGGGCCAGGATGATCAGCCGCGCGAGCGAGCGACCGCGAAACGGCCGCCGCAGCGCGAGCGCGGCCGCGGTGCCCACCACCGTCGCGGCCAGCGTGGTCAGCAGCGCCACCTCGAAGCTGCGCACGGTGGCGCTCATCCACTCGCGGCTGCCG
>Ga0075426_10001889_pt1 | contig 14961 bp, 11 predicted proteins | sample SoiMethybrSBSTD5_FD_75304 | JGI IMG/M metagenome (GOLD analysis project Ga0075426, IMG submission 75304) | Bulk soil microbial communities from a Populus tree surrounding site in Tennessee, USA - Soil MetaG P. TD hybrid SBSTD5 | ecosystem: Environmental > Terrestrial > Soil > Tree plantation... | reverse complement strand
TCCCTCACTAACTGGATGGGAACCGTTAGGCGGAGTGTTTGCTAGTCCGCCTGCCGCTGTATCCTGGGGCAGCAATCGCCTCGACATCTTCGCCCTCGGCACAGACAACCAGATGTTCCATAAAGCGTGGGATGGTGCTGCCTGGCGTCCGTCACTAACTGGCTGGGAACCGTTAGGCGGAGTGTTTGCTAGTCCGCCTGCCGCTGTATCCTGGGGCAGCAATCGCCTTGACATCTTCGGACTGGGCACAGGCAACCAGATGTTCCACAAAGCGTGGGATGGTGCTGCCTGGCGTCCGTCACTAACTGGCTGGGAACTGTTAGGCGGAGTGTTTGCCAGTCCGCCTGCCGTTGCATCCTGGGGCAGCAACCGCCTCGACATCTTCGGACTGGGCACAGGCAACCAGATGTTCCACAAAGCGTGGGATGGCGCCTGGCATCCGTCACTAACTGGATGGGAACTCTTGGGTGGGGTGTTCAACCCCTTCAGAGGGAGGTAACGGGTTTATCCATTGCCACATTCTGCCTGACTTACAGTGCAGCGGATAGCGCGAGAAGCCGCGCCGCTGCTGACCTTAAACGTTGGGCGGCAAAGGTCATCAGCGCAGAGATAATTTGGAGAGTAAGAATAGGAATTCTAATTCCTGCGAGGCTCGCTGTCGCGGCCTGCTCGCAAGCGCCGCACGTCTTCAGCCATAACTCTTGCCTTGGGGATCTCGCTTATCGCGCGTTGCATCTGCAAGTCGGTTTCCAGCAAAACCTCGTACGCAGTCTCAGTTCCGTAAGCCGCGGTCACAACCTCGTAGCGAATCTGCCGCTTGACGAAATCGGCTTCGCGATCGACTCGAGACTCGTCCACTTTGAATTCTTTGTGCTCGCGCAGGAACGCCTTGAGCGCGGCGAGAACCTTGTCACTGATCTGATACTCGCTGGGTTCGAGTTGATGATGATGATCGGCCTGCCGATCCACTTTGAATTCAGAAAAGCCCTGAATCTGACCAGCGACCAATTGATGAGCGAACTCGAATACAGGATCAAACCATACGCGTTGTAGCTCGAACTCGTGGGCCGGAACCCTTACCTTGACTTCAACGTCAGGATCGATTCCTCCTCCGCCGTAAACCGCTCGTCCGAGGTCAGTTCGCCGTTCATCGGTATGCGTTCCATTATCGCCGCGCTTCAAGTTGTAATCGTAAAACGACCGGCCGCTGTAATCGCGCTGAATCAGACGGCCGCTCGGCGTGTAGTAATGACCGGTCGTGAGCACAAGCGCTGAACCGTCGGACAATTGAAACGGGTTCTGTACGAGGCCTTTGCCAAAACTGTTTTCACCGACCAGTCTCGCGCGGTCGTGATCCTGCAGCGCACCCGCTACGATTTCTGCAGCCGAAGCGGTAGTCCGATTGATCAGGACGACCACCGGATAGTCTTCGGGCATCGTGTTATCCGCAAAGTATTCGCGTGAAGGAAAGACTCCGGGCCTTCCGCGCATCGCCAAAATCTTCTGCCCGCGATAGAGAAACAAGTTCGAAACGCGCTGAGCCTGCTCGACCAAACCGCCGTGATTGCTTCGAAGGTCAAGCAGCAGCGAAGTCATTCCGCGATGGCGCAACTCGGCGACAGCGGTGCGAACCTCGTTGAACGTTGTGGTGTTGAAGCCTCGCTCGAGGTTGATATAACCGATTCCGTTTCCGAGCATGAAATAGTTTGCCACCGACGGCAGCGGCACAGACCCGCGCGTGAGCTTGAACTCGAGAGGTTGAGCAGTGCCAATGCGATTGATCTTGATCGTTACTGTAGTGCCCTCGGGACCCAGCAGCTTGCTTCTAACCTGGGCTTGCGTCCATCCATCCGTAGACTCGCCGTTGATTCCGGCGATATGATCGCCATATCTAAGTCCCGCTCGATAAGACGCCGTTCCTTCAGTCGGAGAGATGATGTAGACCTTGCCGTCGTGCTGAATGATCGTCGAACCGATGCCGTAATAGCGGCTGCTTTGATCGTTCTCGAAGTCTTCCCATTGAGCGCGGTCGAAGTACATCGAGTGCGGATCGAGCGTGCGAAGCATACCGGTGATCGACGACTTCGTGATCTTGTTGAAGTCAACTTGCCCGGCGTAATTGTCTTTGGCTACCAGAATGGCATTCGTGAAGTCATCAGCGATTCTTTGCCTAGCCGCCGCGTCCGCGGGGCTTTGTCCAAAGGAGCGTTGGCCGGTGTGTGCGCCGGCAAAAGTCACTGGTAAAACAAGCGCCAAAACCAACAGAAAATGCCGTCTCTTCAATTGCATCTTGGATTCCTTCGTAACCTTGATCATAGGTAGCCCGGGCCTGCGGATCGTCTCTCTGCACACGTTCGTCGCGAGATACTTCGGCGATTGTACCGGACGAGAAACCGGAAAACAACTGTCGCTTTGTTGAGGCCGTGATTGAACCGGCAGCCACGCTTCTGATAACTTAAGAAACTGATTGATTCGATCGCGGCGATGAGTGGATGCGACCGCGAACCGAATGAGCGAGTAGCACCTTCGATTCTCAAAGCTTTATCACGTCAACAAAACACACGCTCGAACGGACAATAATTCTTGGAACAACAAGCGACTGATTCCGGATTTCGGATGTGTCCCGGCTGCAATCAACTGACGCCGGCCGCAAACCCGCAATGCGTTCACTGCGGCCTCGGCTCGATCGAAGCGGTCGCGGCCGAGTACAAGGCCGCCTCCGAACGGAGATTTCTGCAAACGCTTTTCTCCCGGGCGAATCCTTTCACGATGATCTTCATCGGCATCAACGCCGGAGTATTTGTGCTGATGTGCCTCGCCGGAGGTTTCGCGGTAACCTCACCGGACTCGGGCGTGCTCATTGGTTTTGGAGCGAAGCAAAACAGTTTGATTGCAGATCAGCATCAATACTGGAGACTGGTCACTTCGATCTTCATTCACATTGGAATAATTCATCTGCTGCTCAACAACTATGCGTTATGGATCATCGGTCAGGAGATCGAGCGAATCTACGGCTCGGCCCGTTTTGTAGTCCTTTACTTGATCACCGGGCTCATCGGTTCGATCGGCAGCTATATGTTCAATCCTAAAGCGACATCGGCTGGCGCTTCCGGCGCGATATTCGGACTGTTCGGCGCGCTGGCCGCGTTCGCGTTCAGATATCGAAAGGAAATTCCCGAATTCCTCAGCCGCGAGATCAAGCGCCGAGTTCTGCCGATTATCGCGATCAACCTTGTATTCGGTTTCTCTGTAAGAATCGTAGACAACGCGGCTCATCTAGGCGGATTGCTGGCCGGCGTCATCCTTGCGTTGGCCGTTCCTTACAAGCGGCCGAATGAACGAACCACGCCGCTCTTCTGGCGTTCGTTGCAAATAATCTGCCTCATCGCGATCTTCGTTTCTTTCGCCGATGCATTTCGAAGCTATAACGGACCGGCGTTAAAGCTTTCGAACCTCACTACGACTCCCGGCTCGAGCGTAGTCTCCTACTTCGACAGTATGAAGGAGGCCAATCGGGCTTTCGTTGAGTCAGGTAAGGCTTTCTCGGCAATTCTCGACGCGAAAAGACAATCGGCCGACATCACGCAATCAATTGAAGCGGTCGACAGAGGAATCAACAAAATAAATGCCGCGCCGAGAGTCGATCCTGAATCCGATCAATACCGCAAGCGCTTACTTGATTTGCTAACAGAACAAAAGAACATTCTTGATCAGTACTCGCAAACAACTCCAAAGACGCTAAGCGCGCTCGATTCTCAGCAAGAGGCGTTGATCGAGCGCTACAACCAGTTTGCGTCCGACTATGGCAAGTGGCTTCCGGGATTTCTAAAAGAGCATGGCTACGAATTGGGTGGGAGTGATCGGTGATTCTGGTCAGTACCGAAGAAACGTAGAATATCTCTTCGGCAATTTTATCCTTCATACAAGCGATCAACGTCGATGATCGGTACCCGCTTCGCGCCACTTTTGAAGTAGCTTGTTGCAGTCCTTGCGAACGTCTGTTGGTTATTTCGCGACTTGCCGGTCGAGACCGGGCGGACCTTCTTCGGCTCCAACGCGACTACGCCTTCAACGCGATCCGCAAGCAGTCCAAGCTGCGCGTCACCCTTGATTAGAATCAATCGCTGTTTAGTCTCATTTTCGAGTTGTCTTGCGCCGAGGTCCAGTACGACTGTCATTCTTCCACGCACGCTCGTGAGGCCGGCTACACCATCCGGAGGGCCGGGCAATGGAGTGATTCGAGGGCAGTCCACGACCCCTTCCGTGCTTTCGACGCCGATTGCATAAGCCGTCCCGCCGACATCAAACAACAACACCGACAAGAACTCAGACTTATCATCCGGCGTCTGCGGAGCGCCAAGCTCGAGCGGAAGCGATGACATCGCCGGCCTCGACTTTTCGATCAGGTCACTCGATGATTTCCCTTTTCGTTTTTGTGTTTCCGCTTTCACAATCTCATGCTTCTCAACAGCAAAAGCCCCGGAATGTCGAGGACCAGCGCAACGTCACCGCCTTCGAGATCGACGGCTCCCACCACGCCCTTCAAACTGCGTCCCACCGATCCTAACGATTTGACTACGATCTCGCGCTGCTCATCGAATTGTTCGACTGCTACGGCTACGTTCCTGTCTGCCGCGCAAGTTATCAACACCGGCACTTTGATCGATTCGTTAGCAGCCGGTTGTCCTCCATTGCGATGAAGCACTCTGGCGCCGCCAAGTCCGAGCAGGTAGCCGAGCTCAACGAGCGGAATTGTCGTGCCACGCCATTGCACGTTCCTCTTTCCGTCGCGGCCCAATATTTCCTGCGGTGACAAATAAAGCAGCTCAATGATCTGCGCTACATTGATCGCGTATTGCCAGCCGCTCGCTCGGACTATGAACGCCGATATCATAACCAGCGTCGTCGGAACCGCCAGCTCAAACGTAGTGGACTTGCCGATCTGGGACAGTATTCGTACTTCGCCGCCAAGCGCGTGAATCGTGCGCTCTACGGCATCAAGCCCGACTCCGCGCCCGGACACTGATGAAACTTCGTCAGCGGTTGATAGTCCGGGCCTCATGATCAATCGAAGCGTTTCTTCGTCGCTCAATTCCTCGTCGGGACGGATCAAACCGGCCTCCGTGGCGCGGCGTCGAACGTCAGCCGCATCGATGCCGCGGCCATCGTCAGTAATTGAAATCACCGCGCGAATTCCTTCGAGTCTTGCTTCGAGCTTGATCTGTCCGCGAGCATTTTTCCCTGCGAGCCTGCGCTCGTCGGGCGGCTCCAATCCGTGATCCACTGCGTTGCGCAGCACGTGATAAATCGAGTCGGCAACTCGATCGACGATGACCTTGTCGAGGTGAGTCTCGCGGCCGAGCACTTCGACAGACACCGACTTGCCAAGCTCGCGAGCAAGTCTTCCCGCGAGCCTCGCTGCACGGGTGAATGTCTGCGCCAGAGAAACCATTCGAAGCTCGACGACTCGTTCTTCCAACTCGAGGAACTCGCGTTTCATTCTTCGCGCGCTGAACCTCAAGTCGGATCTTTCGCGAGCGCCGAGGTTCGCGGCGGTCAGATATTTCTCGGCCATCGACGTAAGCTGTTCCACTCCGATTGACAGCTCGTGAGCGAGACCCGACAGCTGATCGATTCGCGACATATCGACGCGTACGCTTGGCGAGAGTGGCTGCAACGACTCTTGAGCAAAGCTAGGCGGGAGAACGGCAGTGAGGTCGCCGCCGGCGTTCCTGGTGCTCGGACCCAGACCCGGCACTCGTCGCCCTGCAGCTCTCAGTGCGTCGCCGGCTCTTCGCCAGGTTGAGCGCTCGAGCCGGGACACTCGTCCGCCGAATTGTTCGACCAACTGCTTGACCTCACCTTCTTTGAGCCCGGCAGCGAACACCAGCTTGAAACCGACAAGGTTAGTCTCGGTTGTCTTTTCAGGCAGAGTGGTGATCACTTCCCCGGAACCTTCAAGCTTCGCCGTTAACGACCGATATTGTGAATCGAGTTTCGCGAGCTCGAATGAAACGATGATCGAATAAAACGATCGGCCGGCGCGAACATTCTCGTTCACTCGATGTTGTTCGTACTCGGTTATGAGCGCGCGCTCGCGCGTCGAGAGGTTGAGCGAGTCAAGCCCGCCTTCGTCGCGCTTCGAGCGTTCACGCGACTTGATTGAGACCGCAGCCAAAAGCTCTCGCAGACGATCAAAGTCTTCCTCGCTCGTAGTGCCGCGAGCCGCACCGCCAACGAGCGCCGCCAGCCCCGCTCCCGCTTCCTGAAGCGCCGCGCTTGTTCGTTCGTTCAATGGGAACAACCCGAGTCTCAAGTCATCGAGAATGTCTTCGAAGTCGTGAGCGAGCGATTGCACTTCAGGCTGACCCATCATGCCCGAAAGCCCTTTCAATGAATGAACCGCCCTGAACGCTCGATTGACGCGGTTCGTGTCTGGGCTTGCGCCGCCGGGTGTTGATGCGAGCGCGTCCAGGTCAGCAAGCAGCGACTCGAGCAGTTCTTCGGACTCGGACAGATACTCACTTAAAAGGGCCTTGTCGTCTATCATATGGACAAGAAGTTGAATTACGGCGATTGTCAGTCCTGCAGATGCTTGTGAATTATACAACGCGGGGCGTTAGTCGTGAAACGTGAGGACACTCGATGTGTTTAATCAAGAATTGAAACCCTCAATTAAGTTCAATCAAAATCTATTTTCAATTCTCTATTCTGTATTTTCAATTCTCGCTGCCCGGTCTTTCACAGTTGAGAATTTGTCGCCGATACGCTTTGGTTCCCTTCAAGATCGCGCTTGATGGCATCGAGTATGCCGTTTATGAATTGTGTCGCTTCGAAGGTGGAGAATCGGCGGGCTATCTCGAGCGCTTCGTTTATGACGACCGTCTTCGGAGTGTCGGGTTCGTACAGAAATTCGTAGATTGCGAGCCTGAGGATGTTTCGATCGACGACTGCCATTCGCTGTATGCGCCAGTTCTCAGCGCGCCGCATGATCAAATCGTCGATGTCCTTCAAGTGAGCGATGGCGCCCCGAGCGAGGTTGTCGGAAAAATCACGGGCGACATTTCCCATATCGTCGCCGAACGCCTCCCAGTAGTTGCCGGTCAACTCTTCGACGCTCGGGCGCGCGACATCGTATTGAAAGAGCATTTGTAAGGCGCAGATGCGAGCCTTACGCCTGGCACCCATAATTCAAACTCACTTCTACCAGACTATTTACAACAAGCGTCCAGTTTCAGAATTCGCGGTAAAGATTCGCGAGTTCGACCGCGGTCATAGCAGCCTCGAACCCTTTGTTGCCGGATTTGGCTCCGGCCCGGTCTATCGCTTGTTCGAGATTGTCTGCGGTCACAACTCCGAGAGCTATGGGGAGGTTTGTTTCAAGAGAAACCTGGGCGATCCCTTTGAAGACTTCCGCTGCGATATATTCATTGTGGGAAGTCTCGCCGCGAATGACGACACCGAGGCAAATCACTGCATCGTACTCGTCACTTAGTGCGGCGCGCTTGGCCGCCATCGGTAATTCGAAAGAACCTGGAACGCGGATGATGGTGATCGCGTCGCTTGAAGCGCCCAATCGTTCGAGCGCATCCGTAGCACCGCTTACCAATCGGCTGACGATGAAGTCATTCCAGCGGCTCGCCACAATCGCCACTCGCAGGCCCTCCGCGCTGAGTCGACCCTGGATCGTCTTAGCCAATCACCTTCTCCTTAGTTCGGCCGCCACTTGCATTGTCAACGAGCCGCCTAGTTTATCGACTCTTCGCAGCGGCCTTTTCAATCATCAACTGAATTCGAGTATAGGTTTCGGTTTGAGAAGCTGTCAAGCGTAGTCACCTTTGTCGTTGTTGTGATCACATGTTTGCAGGCTGCGATTAACGTATTCGTCGACCTCGCAGCCTGTGGCCCTCCCGCGACGCATGGCTCGAACCAGAACGCTCCGAAATTGATCCTCCTTGCTTGGGGATGATAAACTCTAGGATTCGCATGAGTGCCTAATCGCTTACATGCGAGCCCGAGAAGGAATGCCTGAGCAGGGATCAATGCCGGAAGAAGTAATCAGCGTTCGAGGAGCGCGAGTCCATAATCTCAAGAACATCAGCGTCGATATTCCACTCGATAAGCTCACCGTCATAACCGGAGTCAGCGGCTCAGGCAAATCAAGCCTCGCCTTCGATACCATCTACGCTGAAGGCCAACGGCGTTATGTCGAAAGCTTGTCTGCCTACGCGCGTCAATTCCTCGAGCGGATGGATAAGCCCGACGTCGATGAAGTAGTCGGAATATGTCCCGCGATTTCTATTCGTCAGAAGAATGCGACTCGAAACCCGCGCTCGACTGTAGCGACCCAAACGGAGATCTTCGATTATCTCAGGCTCCTGTTTGCACGCATCGGCGCGACGTTCTGCTCCAACTGCGGCGCCGAAGTCAAACGCGACGCGCCCGAATCCGCCGCCGAAGACGTGCTCAAGCTTCCCGGAGGCACTCGATTCTATGTTTTGTTTCCGGCGGCTGCTGGAATGGACGAGCAATCAGCGAGCTCGAACGGGTCGAACAAGAATAAGCGCGCCGCAAAAGCTTCAAAGGCAAGCGAGCGCACTCGAATCACCGCGCACTTAATGAGCCTGATGCAGCGAGGATTCACGAGACTGTACAAAAACGGCCGCGTGATCGAGCTTGCAACGCCCGACAGCTACACCGATCCGGACTTTGATAACACGTACGTCCTCGTCGATCGATTGATCGCCGGGCCCGATTCGAGAGCACGTTTGGTTGACTCGCTCGAGATCTGTTATCAGGAGGGTCACGGGCAGGCAATCGTTGAAACGGCCGACGAACCGCGCGTTCGATTGCAATTCTCCGAAGGCTTCGAATGCAAACGATGCGGAATCAAGTACGCCTCTCCCGAACCGAGACTCTTCAGCTTCAACAACCCATTCGGAGCTTGTCCAACTTGTCAGGGCTTCGGCAACACGATCGGCCTGGATTTGAATCTAGTAATTCCGAATCGCGAATTGAGCCTCGCGCAAGGAGCGGTCGAGCCATGGATGAAGCCTCAGTACGAGTGGGCGCAAAAAGAATTGTTACGCTTCAGCAAGCAGGCCGGCATTCCGACTACTGTTCCGTTCCGACAGTTGACTCGCGACCAGCAGAAGACAATCGTGCAAGGCCGAAACGGTTTCGACGGAGTGATGGGTTTCTTCGATTGGCTCGAAACCAAAAAATACAAGCTTCACGTGAGGGTGTTTCTCTCGAAGTATCGCGGCTACACGTTGTGTCCTGATTGCGGCGGCTCCCGGTTGAGACTCGAGGCGCGGCTGGTGCGGGTGGGCGGGAAGACACTGCCCGAGATTTGTTCGCTGAGTGCGGCTGACGCGGCTGAGTTCTTCGAGCGTTTGACGTTGAATCAGTCGGAGACGGAAATTGCCGGGCGTTTGCTTCACGAGATTCGAAGCCGGCTAAAGTTTCTTATCGACGTCGGTCTTCAATACCTGACTCTCGACCGGCTCGCCTCGACTCTGTCGGGCGGAGAAGCGCAAAGAATTCAACTCGCGACCAATCTCGGAGCTTCGCTGGTGGGCGCGCTTTACGTTCTCGACGAGCCATCAATTGGCTTGCACCCTCGCGACAATGCGAGGCTCATCCGCATCCTCAAGAATCTCCGCGATATCGGGAACACCGTTCTGGTTGTCGAACACGAGCCCGAAATGATGATGGCATCCGACAAGCTCATCGACATCGGTCCGGGCGCAGGCGAGCTCGGCGGCGAAGTAGTTTTTCAGGGCACGACCGGCGAAATGATTCAATGCGGACAGTCGCTGACGGCGAAATACTTGCGAGGCGAGCTCGAAATCAAAGCGCCGAAGAACCGGCGCTTGATTGGTCCGCGCTCGCTCGAGATTCGCGGCGCAGCCGAGCACAACCTGAAAAGCATCGACATCGACATCCCGCTCGGGATGATGGTCTGCGTAACCGGCGTGTCCGGTTCCGGTAAATCGACGCTGGTTCACGACATCATTTTTGCCGGGATCAAAAAACAACGAGGCGAATGGACAGGCCCGGTCGGCGCGGTTAGAAGAATCGACGGCGCTCAGCATCTGGATGACGTCGTGCTTGTCGATCAATCTCCGATAGGCCGCACGCCGCGCTCGAACCCGGTGACCTACATCAAAGTCTACGATGCGATTCGCGATCTGTTCGCTTCGACTCGCGAAGCTCAGGCTCGCGGCTTTGATTCGTCGCACTTCAGCTTCAACGTTCCCGGAGGACGTTGCGAACGCTGCGAAGGAAACGGAGTCGAGATAAAAGAGATGCAGTTCCTCGCCGACGTTGAGTTGATCTGTGAAGAGTGTAAGGGTATGCGATTCAAACAGGCTCTTCTCGACGTCAAGTACAAAGGGCGCTCGATCCACGATGTGTTGAATATGACCGTTCGCGAAGCTCAATTGTTCTTCGCAAACGTCAATCGAATCGCGTCTAAGCTTCGCGTGATGGACGATGTTGGACTTGGGTATTTGCGGCTCGGTCAATCGGCGACGACTCTTTCGGGAGGCGAAGCTCAACGCGTAAAGCTCGCGGCGTTTTTGTCCAGGCGATCAAGCGCGCGCACGTTGTACATTTTTGATGAGCCTACGACTGGCCTTCACTTCGATGACATTAACAAGCTGCTTGCAGCGTTTCGCCAACTGATCGAAGCGGGCGGCTCGATCACAATCATCGAGCACAATCTGGACGTGATCAAAAGCGCTGATTGGATTATCGATCTCGGCCCGGAAGGCGGGGACGAAGGCGGAAACGTTGTAGCGGTCGGCCCGCCCAGCGCAATCGTTTCCTGTGAACGCTCGTATACGGGACACTTCTTGAAGACAGCGATTCGATAGAGCGCGGAACCGGAATTGAAAATTGAAAATTGCACATTGAAGATTTGAAATTGGGAGCCGGGACACGCTCCATAGATTTGTGATTCTAAGATTTGCATTTTCTTGTTGATCTCAATGAACGTCATCGACGAAAGAGGCAAGCAAGTCATCACCGAATTGGACATTCGTTCGGCTGCGACTGGCGACACAGTGCGAATCGATGAAGAAGCGTTGCTCACTCCGCTCGCTCGTGACCTCGCTCGTGAACGGGGCGTTCAGATCGAGCGAGTGCGAAGACGTTCGGCTGCGAGGAAGAAAAAAATCGCGCTGGGCGCCGATCACGGCGGCTTCGAGATGAAAGAGGAATTGAAGCGCGTGCTTGCCGATCTCGGCCACGACTATAAGGACTTCGGCACACACTCTACCGAAGCCGTTGACTATCCGGACTACGCGCACGTCGTCGCAAGAGCGGTAGCCGGCGGCGCTTGCGATCTTGGAATCATCATTGATGGAGCAGGCATCGGCTCGTGCATGACCGCGAACAAGGTGCCTGGTGTTCGAGCCGCGATGTGCTACGACGAAGCTTCCGCGCGCAACAGCCGCGAGCACAACGGAGCGAATGTCCTTACGCTTGGCGGAAAGATGATTTCAAATGATCGCATGCGCTCGATTGTGAGCACCTGGCTCGCAACGGAGCTGACTGAAGACCGCCACCGCCGTCGCGTAAACAAGATCGATGCAATCGAGCAGGAATACCTGAAGTCACCCTCCAAATAGTCCTTCGTGTTCTTTGCGGCTTCGCGCCTTTTCGCCAATCTGCGCTCCGCCTGGACAGGACAGGTTCGCGCAAAGTAGCTGAGACGCAAAGAAGCAAAGTGCAATCTTGAACTCGCCCGCCGCTGCCGCGTTTGAAGTCTGTGGTTCAAAAACTTCTCAACGTTTTCCACACATCGACGGTAGTTATAAACAGAAGAGCGAGGATTACGACGAATGCCGGGTGAGGTTGCTGAAATAGCCTTGATCACCGACAACCTTGGCTTGCCTGACAAGCCGGCGCGCGGCAGCGAGTCCGAGACCTTCGAGCGCGCGAAGTCGGGAGACGTCGCCGCCTTCGAGCAGATCTTCGATCGCTATCAGCGAAAGGTTTTGTTGACCGCATGGCGAATCCTGGGAAACCGCGAAGACGCTCGCGACGCCGCGCAGGAAGTTTTCTTGCGTGTTTACAAATATCTCGGCCGGTTTCGATCGGATCAGGATTTTGCAGCGTGGCTGTATCGCATCATCGTGAATGTTTGTCGAGATCATGTTCGAAAGCGCGGACGCCGAGTTCAGTTTACTTCGTATGAAGCCGAACATCGGCAAGGCAGCTTCGACTCGATTGCGAGCTCGGAAGACGTTGAAGCATCACTGCTGCGCTCGCAACAACAGACGATGATCGCAGAAGCGCTTGATTCGCTGTCTGTCAAAGAAAGAGCGGCAATTGTGTTACGCGATCTTGAAGGATTGACGACCGAGGAAGTCGCGCGAGCGCTTGGATCGAGTCAGGCGACGGTCAGATCGCAGATCAGCACAGCTCGCGCGAAGATAAAGAGGTTCAAAGACCGCGCTCTCAATCGAACGCGGCGAGGATGAAGCGATGAACTGCAGACGAATCGAACAACTCCTTCCGTTGTACGTCGGTGGCGATCTCAAGTCTTCGCTGGCGACTCGGATTGCATCGCATCTCGAGTGGTGCGGCCGTTGCAACTGGCTAGCCGACGACTTCAGGGAGAGCCAAAGCTGGCTTCGCTCGTACGAGTCTCCGGTGTTTGATGAAGCGTTCGTCGGCGACTTGAAACACAGAGTGCTTGGACGGGTCGCGGAAACTCGCTCGCGAGCTTCGCTGTTGCCGTCCTTGATCGGACAATGGAACCGCAGACAAGTGCTCGCTCTGGCGGCCACGTGCTTTGTAGTCGCCGGAATGTTAGCCCTCTACTTTTATCAATCGCGCGTAAGACTAAACTCAAACATAGTGTCCAGGATATCCAACCCGGACGCCTCCGTCGAAACCCAAGAGAAACCCGGCGTTGTCACAGAAGCGGCTTCCGGAGCCGGTTCCAAGGCGCGGCAAGTCCCGGTCAGGAGACACCACAGCGTCAAACCGCAAGCAGCCGGTTCAGAAATCGCGAGCGCTCAGATCGAAGCGCACCCGGCCACAGAAGTTGTTCCTCATGCGAATGCCGAAGAGTCAGCTAACGATTCGACGGACGTGCCCGCTGATTTACCAGAGATGCTGCGGATTGAAATCCAGACGAGCGATCCAAAGATTCGCATCATATGGTTCGCACCAAAGGTCGCCGATTCAAAACTTAACAAACCAGCAACAGACTAGGAGGTCTTATGCTTTCGTTCAAAGCAAGCACAGTATTGGCAGTCATCGTTACCTTGTCACTTGTCCCCGCAGCTTTCGGCCAACAGCCTCAAACGGCTCAGACTCCGGCGCCTCAAGCCACGCCTCCGAGAACTCCGGACTATGTCGACTTCACAGGCTTCAAAGGAAGAGTGTTCGATATAAAATATCGCGACCCGCGGTCACTGGTTGACACGCTGCGCGCGCTTGGAAGCGGCTTCAAGGGAGCGACAATTTCATGGAGCGATGAATTCAAGACTCTGACCGTCCGCGATTTTCCAGAAAACATCGCGATGATAGAAGAGGCAATCAAGCGCTTAGACGTGCCGCAGCCGCCCGTGCCGGACATTGAGATTGTAATGCACGTTCTTATCGCTTCAAGCGCGGAAGGTGCTTCTGATGATCTGCCTGTTCCGCTCAGGGACGTTGTATCGCAGTTACGTTCGACACTCAGCTTCAAGGGCTACCACGCTCTAACGACTATTGTTCAACGAACCCGGTCCGGTGTTCGCAACATTGAGGGCAATGGCAGCGTGGGCGTCAAGCTAATGCAACCCGACCGTGAAGAACGAGCGGAGTATAGCTACCGTTTCTTTGGGTCGGGCTCCTCCGCCGCCTCTGTCGTTTCGACTCCGTCAGGAGGCTATGCGGTACAGATTCCCGAACTGAGTTTCCGTGTTCGGAGCGATAGCCTCGGCGACGCGCGTATTGAGACTGGTCTGAGCGTTCGCGATGGCGAGAAGGTTGTCGTTGGAACTTCGAGCCTAAAGGATCGGGGGTTGATTCTTGTGCTCTCCGCAAAAGTGATCAAGCCGTGATCACTCTTCCTCTTATGACGCGAAGGAGCCGGCTCAATTCTCTTCCCGGCATCCTTCGCGTCAGTCTTTGACCTTCCGCTTTAAAACCATTCCGTGATCAATTATCATAACGCCGCTCTGTTGACTCGAACTCTGGACCGTTCGGGCTCGAACATTAAACGGTTATGAGCGACGACAAAAAGTACGCGGTCGAGATGCGCGGTATCACCAAGCGATTTGGTGATGTGCTCGCCAACCATCACATCGATCTAACGATCCCCGATCAATCCATTCACGCGATCATCGGTGAAAACGGCGCCGGCAAATCGACCGTGATGAACATCCTTTACGGCTTTTACACGGCCGATGAAGGAGAGATTTCTATCGACGGTCAACCGCGGCAGATTAACGGCCCGGCCGACGCGATCAAGCTTGGCTTGGGAATGGTTCATCAGCATTTCATGCTGGTCGACCCGCTAACGGTAACCGAAAACATCGTGCTGGGAGATGAGCCGACCGCCGGACTCTCAATCGATTATCGCAAGGCCCGCAGTCGAGTCCGCGAGATATCCGAACAATACGGCTTGAAGATAGATCCCGATGCGCGCGTCCGCGATCTTTCGGTAGGTCAACAACAGCGCGTGGAAATTCTTAAGACACTGTACCGTGGCGCTCGAATTCTGATTCTCGACGAGCCGACGGCCGTGCTTACTCCGCAGGAAGTAACTGAAATGTTCGCGATATTGCGGGGGCTGCGCGAACAAGGCAAGACGATCATCATCATCACTCACAAGCTCGCCGAAGTGCTCGCGCTTTCAGACAACATCACCGTAATGCGCGACGGGCGAGTAGTTGGAAACTTGCCGACTAAAGAAGCAACAGCCGAAGGGCTCGCGCGGATGATGGTCGGACGCGA
>Ga0075426_10001888_pt1 | contig 14963 bp, 9 predicted proteins | sample SoiMethybrSBSTD5_FD_75304 | JGI IMG/M metagenome (GOLD analysis project Ga0075426, IMG submission 75304) | Bulk soil microbial communities from a Populus tree surrounding site in Tennessee, USA - Soil MetaG P. TD hybrid SBSTD5 | ecosystem: Environmental > Terrestrial > Soil > Tree plantation... | reverse complement strand
ACTTCCAGGATCATGTCGATCCGGTCGAGGATGGGTCCAGACACCTTCGACCAGTAGCGGCCCGCGACCTCGGGCGAGCACCGGCAGACGCGCCGAGCGTCCCCCCGGAATCCGCAGGGGCAGGGATTCATCGCCCCGACCAGGGAGAAGGAGGCCGGGAACACCGTGGCGCCTCCGACGCGCACGATCGAGACGGTGCCCTCCTCAAGCGGCTGGCGCAACGCCTCCAGGGCGCTCCGTCGGAACTCGGGCAGCTCGTCGAGGAAGAGAACGCCTCGGTGGGCCAGACTGACCTCGCCCGGAAGGGGTCCGGCGCCCCCGCCGACGAGTCCGGCGTCCGAGATCGTGTGGTGCGGAGCGCGGAACGGCGGGTCCAGGATGAGCCCCCCGCCCGACAGGAGTCTCCCCGCCACGGAGTGGATGGTGCTGACCTCGACCGCCTCCTCGCGGCCGAGCGGCGGCAGGATTCCGGGAAGCCGCCTCGCGAGCATCGTCTTCCCCGAGCCCGGCGGCCCCACGAAGAGGAGGTTGTGGCTCCCGGCGGCGGCCACCTCGAGCGCCCGCTTGGCCACGGCCTGTCCATGGACGTCGGACAGATCGGGCGGTCCGGCACGGGGCGGCTCCGGTTCGTGTCCCGTTGTCGCGGCGGTCGCGGCGGGACCCTCCGGCGGCTCGTCTCCGCGCAGCTCCCGGAGCGACCCGAGCGTGAGGATCGAAGCCCCCTCGATGGAGCGTGCCTCGCGGAGGTTCTCCCGCGGGATCCAAACGGGGCCTCGCCCCTCCCGTTTCGCCGCTGCCACGATCGCGAGCACGCCCCGCACCGCCCGGAGCGTGCCGTCGAGCGCCAGCTCGCCGACGAAGACGCCCTCCTCCAGAGCCCGCCCGCGCGGAATCTGGCCCGAAGCGAGGAGGAGGGCGACGGCGATCGGCAGATCGAAGCGCGCGCCCTCCTTACGGACGTGCGCCGGGGCGAGATTCACGGTGATCTTCCGGGCGGGGAATTCGAAGCCGCAGTTCCGGAGGGCGGCCAGCACGCGCTCGCGGCTCTCCCGCACCGCGGCGTCCGGCAGGCCCACGATCGAGAAGGTCGGGAGACCCGCGCCCAGGTCTGCCTCCACGTCTACGAACAATCCCTGAACGCCCACGGTGGCGCAGCTCGTCACGCGCGCGAGCAAGAGGCCCCCAGTTCGGGGGAGCGGTGCTATTCCAGAAGCGGCAGCAGCTCGTCGAGGGTCGTCACGGTGTGCGTCGCGCGCACGTCCGCCGCTCCGGCGTCGAAGGCGTTCGGGATCGCCCGGAAGTGGATCGCGACGAGCCCCAGCGAGAGACCCGGGGCCACGTCGTGTAGCAGTGAATCACCGACCATCGCGATCTCGCGGGGCTCGAGATCCCACCGGTCGAGCACGGCTCGAAACGCTTCCGGGCTCGGCTTCCGGATCCCGATCTCCGCCGACACGACGAGCGGATCGAATACCTCGCTCCATCCCATGCGCCGGACCACCTCCCGCACATAGGGACCGCTCGTGGCGTTGGAGAGGAGCGCGAGGCGAAACCCCCGCCCGCGCAGCCCCTCGAGCAGCTCCGTGGAGCCCGGCATCGGCCGGATCAGCTCCACCTCCGCGAGAAAATACTCCTCCACCGCGCGCCCGAGCTCCGCCTCGCCCGGCACCTCGAGCCCCATCGCGCGGAGGGTCTCTTCGAGCGAGCGGAGCGCGGGGATCTCGCGCCTCTCCCGTTCCGCGCGTCCGCGGTTCCGCTCGCGCACCTCGAGGAACCGCTCCACGAACACCGCCACCCGCGACGGCTCGAGCGTTCCCGCGCGGAGGAGAAAGGCGGCGAGGCGCTCCGCTCCGGGGCCCGCGACCACGTCGGCGTAGTCGGTGCGCGTCGAGCGCGCGCTCGGGTCGAGGCGGACGAGCGTGTTGCCGTAGTCGAAGATCACGCCGCTGAGCGGGTTCACGGGACATTCCGTCGGGGGTCGACACGAGGGGCCGTTGAGGATCGAGACGCGCGGAGTGTAGACTGCGCCTCCGGAACGTGTCAACCATCAGCCGAGGACGAACGGTGACGGATTCCATCGGGATCGTGGGAGGCGGCGCGCTCGGAACGCTCCTCGCGTCCCGATTCCTCGATACCAAGGCGGACGTGCGCGTCGTCACCCGCTCGGGGGGCTCCCGGCACGACGAGCTCAAGCGGGATCATCCCTCGATCCTGCTCGGTCACGATTTCGAGATCCTCGCCGGCAGCCAGCTCGTCTTCCTGTGCGTGAAGGCGTACCACACGAAGGACGTCGCGCGCTCCCTGGCCCCGGTCGCGCTCGAGGGTGCGTCCATCTGCTCGCTCCAGAACGGCTGGGGCAACCTGGAGCTTCTCGATCAGGCGCTCCCCCGGCTTCCGCTCCTCGCCGGAGCCACCTCGCTCGGGGCCTACCTGGACAGCCGGGGGCTGCTCCACGCCAGCGACCGCGGCGCCACGGTGGTCGCGCCCTGGCGGCGGGGCGACTTCGGCGCCGCCGAGCGAGCCGTCCGTGCGCTCCGCGCGACGGGGCTCCCCGCCGAGGCGCACCAGGACGCCCGGTCGGTGCTCTGGCGGAAGCTCGTGCTGAATTCCGCGGTGAACCCGATCACCGCCATCGCGCACTGCACGAACGGAACGCTGCTCCAGGAGCCGGCGCTCTTCGAGATCGCCCTTCAGGCCGCCCGGGAAGCGATCCGCGTGGGAGAGCGCTCGGGCATCGCGACGCGCGACTTCGACCCCGAAGACGCTCTGCGCGCGATCCTCCGCGAGACGGGTCCGAATCTCTCCTCCATGCGGGAGGATCTCGCGCGGGGGCGCCGGACCGAGATCGAGGAGATCACCGGCGCCATCGTCCGGCTCGCCGAGAGCGTCGACGAGCCGGCTCCCGTCCAGTCGGCGCTCCTCACGCTGGTGCGCGCGGCCGAACGAAGGCTGGAAACGAAACGGGGCGACCCATGAGGGCCGCCCCGCTCTCCTGCTAGGTCGAAACCCCGCCGGAGGCCGCCGCCTACTTGGCGACCACCAGGTGGCTCTTCACCGTCCGCTCGGGGGTCGTCAGAACGTAGTAGTACACCCCCGACGAGACCCGCGATCCGGACCGCGTGGTCCCATCCCACATCACCTCGTGAATCCCACGCTCCATGTACCGATCGGCGAGCGTGTTCACGAGCCGTCCGGAGATGTCGTACACGTGGAGACCCACGTTCCCCGGCTGGCTCAGCACGAAGCTGATCGTCGTGCTGGGATTCAGCGGATTCGGGCTGGCCCAGGCGAAGGCGTCGTGGTCGTGACCCCGGCCGCGCTTCGACGCTTCATCGCCGCCGGAGCCCTTCACCACGACGACCTGAACGGTGCCCTGGAACGTGCCGCCGTTCTGGAGGCTGCCCGTGATGACCACGTCCACGCGGGTCCGTCCGTTCGGAAGGCTCGCGAACAGCGTGCGGAGCTGGTCCTTCGCGAAGCAGAACTCGCGTCCATTGCCTTCATCCTCACCCTGGTCGTCACCCTGGTCGTCATCGTCCCCATCATCCCCACGGGTCCGGAGTGCATGATCCTCGTCGTCATGATCCCGAAGGGCTCCGATGGCTCCGATGGACGCGCCGTTGAAGGTGGCGAGAAGCGACGATGGAATGATGGCGCCGGGCTGGAAGGCGTCGTTCACCGCCTTGATGTCGACGCACCACGTCGGCTTGCCCGACTGGAGGCGGATGACCTGATCGCCCCCGTCGACCGTGATGATCGCCGCGAAGGCGCCACCGCCGGCGCTGATGGTGGCCGTGGCGGTGTCGGTGTCGCTGAGCTGCGGACTACCGTTGTCCGTCACCGTGAGCGTCACCGTGAAGGTCCCCGGCGCGCCGTAGGCGTGGGTCGGCGTCGCCCCGGTGGCATCGACCGTGATGCCGTCCGTTGCGTCGAAGTCCCAGGCATAGGTGATCGCGTCACCATCCGGATCGGAGGATCCGGTCCCGCTGAAGCTCACCGGCGATCCGACCGTGCCGGTGTACGGGCCGCCCGCGTCCGCGACCGGAGGACGGTTCACGGCCTGGGCCGGGTTCACCGCGACCGAGAAGATCCGCGTGTCCGTCAGTGAGCCGTCGGACACCTTGGCCTGCACCGTGGAAGTGCCCGCGTCACCCGGCTGCGGCGCGACGTGGACCAGGCCCGTCGCCGTTCCCGTCCCCGGCGTGGTCGTCGTGATGGTCACGAACGTCGGACCGGTCTCCTTGGAGAAGGTGAGCGGGTCCCCGTCGGGATCCGTGGCCGTGATGGTCTGATCGGCCGTGGCGCCCTCCGTCACGGTCATGTTGGTGATCGCGCCGAGCACCGGAGCGCGGTTCACGTTGTTGACGGTTACCGTCAGCGACTTGTCGTCGTTCAGGCTGCCATCGCTGGCACGGACCGTGACGCCGTGAGTGCCCGCGTCGGAGAATCCAGGCGCCAGGTGAATGTTCCCCGTTCCGGTGCCCGTCCCCGGCGTCGTGGTCGTGACCGTCACGAACGTCGGACCCGAATCCAGAGAGAAGGTGATCGCGTCGCCGTTCTGGTCGGTGGCGCTGAGGGCCTGGTCCGCCGTGGCGCCCTCGTTCACCGTCATGTCGCTAGGCTGGACGAGCACCGGCGCCACGTTTCCGGGCTGGCCCGCATTCACCGTGATGGAGAAGCCATGGCCGTCGCTCAGCGTGCCGTCGCTCGCGGAGACCGACGCGCTGTACGGCGAGCCCACCGCGTCACCCACGACCGGAGCGAGGTGGATGTTCCCCGTGGTCGGGTTGGTCGTCGAGACCGTCATGAAGGTTGGTCCCGACACCTTCGAAAACGTGAGCGCGTCCCCATCGGCGTCGGTGGCCGTGATCGTCTGGTTGTCGGTCGCACCCTCCGTCACGGTCATGTTGGTAATCGCGCCGAGCACCGGAGCCCGGTTCACGTTGTTGACGGTGACCGTGAGCGTCTTGTTGTCACCGAGAGAGCCATCACTCGCGCGAACGGTGACTCCGTAGGTTCCAGAGTCAGAGAATCCGGGCGCCAGATGGATAGTGCCCGTTCCCGTTCCCGTACCCGGCGTCGTGGTCGTGACCGTCGCGAAGGACGGTCCCGAAACCAGCGAGAAAGCGATGGCGTCCCCGTTGGCGTCGGTGGCCGTCAGGGTCTGATCCGCCGTGGCGCCCTCGTTCACCGTCATGCTGGTTGGTTGGGTGAGCACCGGCGCCACGTTTCCACCGCCGGCCGGATTCACCGTGATCGTGAAGCTCTGGCCGTCGCTCAGCGTGCCGTCGCTCGCGGAGACCGAAGCGCTGTGCGGCGAGCCCGCCGCGTCACCCTGGACCGGCGCGAGATGGATGTTCCCCGTGGTGGCGTTCGTGGTCGTGACCGTCATGAAGGTCGGTCCCGACGCCTTCGCGAACGTGAGGGGATCCCCGTCCGGATCGGAGCCGGTGATGGCCTGATCGTCGGTCGCCCCCTCCGTCACGGTCATGTTGGCGACCGCGTTGAGCGTCGGGGCGCGATTCACGTTCTCGACGGTGATCGTGAATGTCTTGTCGTCGTTCACGGTGCCGTCGCTCACGCGGGCCATGCCCGACGCCGTTCCGGCGTCCGAGAATCCGGGCGCCAGGTGGATGTTCCCTGTTCCCGTTCCGGTGCCCGGTGTCGTGGTCGTGACCGTCATGTACGTCGGCCCGCTGACCTTGGAGAAGGTGAGCGCGTCGCCGTCCGGATCCGTGGCCGTAATGGTCTGGTTCGCGGTCGCGCCTTCGCTCACGGTCATGTTCGCGGGTTGAGTCAGGGTCGGCGGCTGATTCACCGCTCCACCATTGACCACGATCTGAAAGGTCTTCGAATTGCTGAGAGTGGCGTCGCCGGCCGTGACCGTCGCGGCGTGTGTTCCCGCGTCCGCGACCCCGGGAGCCAGGTGGATGTTTCCAGTCGCCGTGCCCGAGCCCGGTGTCGTGGTCGTGACCGTCACGAACGAGGGCCCGGCCGTCAGGCTGAACGTCAGCGCGTCTCCGTCGACGTCCGTGGCCGTGATGACCTGATCGGCCGTCGCCCCGGGGTCCACGGTCATGTTGTTCGGCTGGGCCAGGACCGGAGCGCGGTTCGTGTTGTTCACCGTGATCGTGAATGACTTCTGGTCGAACAATCCGCCGGGATCGGTAGCGCGCACGCTCGCGTCGGCCGTGCCGGATTGAGTGAAGTTCGGAACGAGGCGGACGGTGCCTGTCGTCGGCGTGTCCGTGAGCACGGTCAGGTACAGCGGGCCGGTGACGGCCGCGAACGTGAGCGCGTCTCCGTCAGGATCCGACGCGCTGAGGGTCTGCTCCGCGGTCGAGCCCTCGTTCACGGTCATGTTGCCTGGTTGTGCGAGCGTCGGAGCGCGATTGACGTTGTTGATGGTGAGCACCGTCGTTGTGTTGTTGGTTCCTCCGACACCGTCATCCACGGTCCAGCTGATGTTGTAGATGCCCGCATCGCTGAACCCGGTCGTTCCCGTGATCGTCCCGGTCCGTGGCGAAGAGCCCGGAGTCGAGCTGAAGGTCAGGAACGCCGGCACTCCGGACGCGTTGATGGTGAGCGTGTTCCCCGCATCGGGGTCGGTGGCGGTCGCCGTGATCGTCGGGATCGCGGTTCCTTCATCCGCGCTCACGCTCGCCGGAGCGGTGAGCGTGGGCGGCGTGTTCCCGCTCGAGGAGAGCGCTCCGTCCGCGTCCGTGAAGTCTCCGGTGGCGCAAAGATTGGCGGGATCCGCCAGCACGTACGTGTTCGGAAAATTGAAGGCATCGCATTCCGTCCCGAAGCCGGTGCCGAACCCGAAGGGGTTGATCGGCTGCGCACCGCGCGCGAAGTCGATCCCGGGCGTGCCGGTCAGCGGTGTGACCGAGATCGTGCCGAGCGTATGGGCTCCCGCTGGATCGAATCCGGAGGCGCGCCCGAAATTGATTTCGACCTGGGTGGAGGTGGGCGGATTGGAACCATTGTCGGCATAGCCGGGCATGGCGTTGGAATAGGTGCCCCACGTCACCGTGCCGCCGACGGCGGTCAACGTGATCGTGTAGGAGCCGATGTCGAGAGGATTCGCCGTCCCGGAGCTGCCTAGGCAGGTGCCGACCGTGTGTGAATTACAAGTTTGTACGGAACCATTTCGGTCGTGGTTGGTGTCGAGCGAAAGGGTCAGGATGGTCGTCCCCGACGCTCTCATGTGCGTGTTGTCGGTGGGATTGTCGGTCGTGATCTTCAAGTACTGCGCTGACGCGGGGCCAGCGGCAACCAGCAAGATCGACAAGCCGAGGACGAAATGTCGTACCGCGGACTTCATGCACCCCTCCTTAGCGAGATGGACGGACGGCATTACGTAGGTGACGAGGCGATTTGGGAATGTGCGAGCTGCGGTCGGCGCCCTCCGGCAGGGTCCTGGCAGCTGCCCGGGCGGTAGGTTCGTTCGTGAGCGGCGGGGGATTCTCGCTCGTGCCCGTCAGCTGCGCGCTGTTCGAACAAAGTTGTAAGGCCGAAGAAGAATGTAACACCCGATCTGATCGCACTTCAAGCAACGAAAACAAGATACGACGAAATCTGCCCTCGGAGCGGTCTTGTCGGTGTCTGGATTACAAGAAATCGCCCTATCTTGCGATTAGTTATCTCGCCACGACGAGGCTGTTCTTGAAGACTCCCGACGGCGTCTCGAGGACATAGAAGTACACACCCGACGAGACGCGCGAGCCCATACGCGTCGTGCCATCCCAGCGGACCTCCTGGAGCCCGGCTCCCATGGCCCGGTCCGCCAGGGTGGTCACCAGACGCCCCGAGACGTCGAAGATCCGAAGCCTGACCTTCCCCGGCGCGCGCGTCTCGAAGCTGATCGTCGTGTAGGGATTGAATGGATTCGGGCTGGCGTGCCCGCCGGGCGCCTTCTTCTCGACCGTGACCGTGACCGGCGCCTCGAAGACGCCTCCGCCGGCGATGATTCCCCTGATGGTCAGGTCGACCGTATGGCTGCCCGGCGGAACGCTGTCGAACAGGATGCCCAGGTTGACCATCTCGAACACGACCGGGAGGGTGAGGGGATTGCCGTGCGCCCCACCCGTGACGCGCTTCACGCCACTCGCCTGAATGCTGATACCTCCGAATTTCACGACGATCGAAGCGGGAATGATGTCCGAGACGAGGAACGAGGACGCTTGGATCCCCGGGATCCAGTCCGCCCCACCTCGGGGACCGATGCGAATAGTGCGGTTCCCTCCACTCAGGACGACCGTCGCCGGAAGCGTGGGCACGTCGTTGACCGTGATGTAGAGGAACTTGGTGTCGTCCAGCGCCCCGTCCGAGACCCCGACGGTCACCGTGTACGTACCGGCGTCATTGAACCCGGGATCGACGTGGAGAAGCCCTTCGGCCGAACCGGTGCCGGGAATAGACGTGGTGACCCTTGTGAACGTGGGTCCGGAGACCAGGGAGAAGGTGAGGGGATCGCCGTTCGCGTCGGTGGCGTGCAGGAGCTGTCCGCTTCCGTGCCCTTCCTCCACCGTCATGTTGCTGGGCTGGGCCAGGACCGGCGCCGCCGGCAAGGCCGAGGTGACCGTGATCGTGAAGCTCTTGTGATCGGTGCTCCCGTTCGCCGTGGCGGTCACCGATCCCGAAAAGGTGCCCGAGGCGCCGAACGGCGGCGCCAGGTGAATGGTCGCGCTCACGGTATTCCCGACCTGCACGTTGATGAGGGAGACCATGAAGCTCGGTCCGGCGAAGGCGAGCGAGATCGCGTCACCGTCCGGATCGGTCGCGCTGACGACTTGATCGGCGGTCGTTCCCTCGACGACTTGCATGTCCTGGACGGGGGCCAGGGTGACCGGATTGTTTCCCACCGTGCCCGAGGGAGAGCGAAGCCCGTCCGCGTCGACCCAATCTCCGGTGCTGCACAGGTTCAAGGGGTCGCCCAGCGTGTAGGTGTGCGGGAAGAGAGTCGCCTCGCACTCCGTGCCGAAGCCGGTCCCGAATCCGAAAGGATTGATCGCCTGGGGGCCGCTTGCGACCACGATCCTGGGATCGCCAGAGGCGACGGTCACCGGAATGGTCCCCAGGGTATAAAGGCCGGCCGGATCGAATCCGGAGGCCCGCCCGAAGTTGGCCTCCATCTGGGTCGTGGTCGCGGGGTTCGACCCGTTGTCGGTGTAGCCGCTCATGGCGTTCGAATAGGTCCCCCAGGTCACCGTCCCGCCCGCCGCGGTCAGGGTGACCACGTAGCTTCCGATGTCCAAGGGGCTGGACGAGCCCAGCGCGGGATCGCACACGGCGGCCGTGTGCGAGTTGCAAGTCTGGAGGGACCCGTCCCGATCGTGGCTCGTATCGAGCGTGATCGTGATCAACGTGGTCCCGGACGTCCGCAGCTTCGTGGGATCTCCGGGGTTGTCGGAGATCAGCTTCAGGTACTGCGCGGAGGCTGGAGCTGCGCCGAACGTGGAGAGAACGGCGAAGACGACGAGGAAACGGGAATTGAGCTTCATGGAGCCCCTCGGTGGATGGCGTCTAGGTGCGTGCCCAGTGGGGGGCGACTCCGAACTCCGCATCCAGTGTAGCAGCGCGGCCGCCGGATCGAATGGAAAAAGGGGCGGCTAGCTGGACTTCGCGGGGCTCTGGGCGCGGCGCTTGGCCGCCTGGCGCACCCAATCCCCCTGCTCCCGGGTGCCCACGCCGCTATCGGTCCCGGCGGAGCGGAGCTTCCCGGTGGCGAACAGCTCCGCCACGGATTCCTCGACCATCTCGGCGCCCTCGGTCTCGCCCAGGTAGGCCAAGAGCATCTGCGAAGCGAGGATGGAGCCGATGGGCGAAGCCACGTTCCGTCCCGCGTGCTTGGGAGCGGACCCGTGGATCGGCTCGAACATGGAGACCTTGCCGGGGTGGATGTTCCCGGAGGCCGCGATCCCCATCCCTCCCTGGATGGCGGCGCCCAAGTCGGTGAGGATGTCCCCGAACATGTTCGAGACCACGATCGTGTCGAAGCTCTCGGGATTCTTGACCATCCACATGCAGGCTGCGTCGATGTAGGCGTGGTCCTTCGCGATGTCGGAGTACTCCCGTCCGACTTCCTCGAACGCCCGCGTCCAGAGTTCCATCGCGCCCACGGCGTTCGCCTTGTCCACGAGCGTGAGCTTCTTCCCCTTCGCGCGCGTTCGCGCGAGATCGAAGGCATAGCGGATGACCCGCTCGACGCCCTTCCGCGTGAAGATCATCTGCTGCATCGAGACCTCGTCGGGCGTTCCCTTCTTGAGGAACCCGCCGATTCCCGCATAGACATCCTCCGTGTTCTCGCGCACGACGATCATGTCCACGTCCTTCGGCCCCTTCCCTTTGATGGGGCACAGATCGGCGGCGAAGAGCTTGATGGGGCGAAGATTGACGTAGAGGTCGAGTCCGAATCGGATCCCCGAGATGATCGCGCGCTCCAGCATCCCGACGGGGAGGCGGGGGTCGCCGATCGCGCCGAGCAAGATCGCGTCCTGACCGCGCATCTCCTCGAGCGCGGAAGGCGGGAAGGTCTCCTTGGTCTTGAGGTAATGCTCGGCGCCGAAGGGGTAGGTCGTGAGATCCAGCGAGAAGCCGCGGATCTCGCCGATCAAGCGGAGCGTCTCGACCGCCTCGCGCGTGACCTCGGGTCCGATGCCGTCGCCGGGAAGAACCGCCAACCGGTAGGTCCTAGCCAACGTTGGCGGTCCCCGAGCGGGCCTTCTTGAAGTCCCCGACGAGCTGGATCAATTCGGCGTCCTCGAAGACGGTCTCGCGCTGCTTCGCCAGCTTGAAGAGATGCTCGACCAGCTTGGGATCCGGCTCTTCACCGTGCTCCACCAGCCAGCACACGACATTCGATTCGCCGCACATGGGACCGACGTCGATCCGTTGCTTGAGCCCCAGCCAGTCGGCCGGGACGCTGGAGTACACCCGATCCGCCAGCCAGTCGTCCCCCTTCTTCCGCGCCTTGATCACCGCCGCGGCGTGGACGCCGGTCGCGGTGCGGAAGGCGTCCTTTCCCAGCGCCGGGTAGTTGTAGGGGATCGGCACGCGGCAGGAGCGCGACACCAGCTCGCAGTATTCCGGAAGGGCTTCGAGGTTGGAGTCGAGCCATCCCAGCAATTTCAAGTTGATGAGGATGAGATCCAGCGGCGCGTTCCCGACGCGCTCCCCGATGCCCAGGATGGTCCCGTGCACCCGGTCCGCGCCCGCGAGGAGCGCCGCGAGCGCGTTCGCGACCCCGAGGTCGCGATCGCGGTGCCCGTGCCAGTCGACGCCCACCTTCTCGCCGGTCGCGTCCACGACCTCGCGCATGAACCGGATCACCCGGGCCGCTCCCTCGGGCGTGGCGTGACCCACGGTGTCCGAGACGCAGACGCGCCGGGCCCCGCACTGGACCGCGGTCGTGTAGAGCTTCCGGAGGATCTCCGGACGGGCGCGGGTCGTGTCCTCGGTGACGTACATGACCGGCACGCCGTTCTGGGTGGAGTAGGTGACCGCTTCCTCCGTGTGCCGGAGCATGCGGTCGAAGTCCCAATCCTCCGCATACTGTCGGATCGGGCTCGAGCCGATGAAGGTCGCCGCCTCGATCCGAAGGCCGGTCTTCTGGGAGATGTCGATGATGGGATCGATGTCGGCCTTCAAGGTGCGGGCCGCGCAGTAGGGCTCGATCGAGAGCTTGGCGCTCACGATCTCCCTGGCGAGCGCGAGGGCGGCTTCCTTGGCGCGTGGTCCGGCGCCCGGGAGGCCGATGTCGTTCCCGTGGACTCCGATCCGGGCCTGGAGGTGGAGGGCACGGATCTTCTCCGCGATCGGGGGGTCCGCGACGGATGGAGACTGCAACCCGTCGCGCAGCGTCTCGTCCACCACCTGCACGCGGCGGGGCGGACGCGAGGGAGCGGCGTCACCCACGTTCCAGTCGTAGATGAGGTCCCGCTCGCTCGGATGGGTCACGGCAGCGCTTCCACGACCGCCGCGATGCCCTGGCCCCCGCCGATGCACGCCGACGCGACGCCCCAGCGCTTCTTCCGCCGCCTCAATTCGTAGAGGAGGGTGAGGATCAGGCGCGTGCCGGTCGCGGCCAGAGGGTGGCCGAGCGCGATCGCGCCGCCGTTCACGTTGGTCTTCTCGCGCGGGTTCCCCAGCTCCTTCTCGACCGCGAGGTACTGGCCCGCGAACGCCTCGTTGATCTCGAAGAGGTCCACGTCCTCCACGGTGAGATTCGCCTGCTTCAGCGCCGCGCGCGTCGCCGGAACCGGGCCGATGCCCATCTGGTCCGGGTCGACACCGACCGTGGCCCAGGAGACGAGCCGCCCCATCGGCTTGAGCTCGCGCTTCTCCGCGTGCCGCGCGCTGGTGAGCACCACCGCGGCCGCGCCGTCCACGATCCCGCTGGCGTTGCCGGCCGTGACGAAGCTTTCCTTGCCGAAGGCGGGCGGAAGCTTGGCCAGACCCTCGAGGGTCGCGCCCTCGAAGCAGTGGTCGTCCTTCTCGACCGGCTTGGCGTTGCGTCCCGGGGGCGTCACCGCGACGATCTCCTGGCTCAGGACGCAGGAGTCGATCGCGCGCCTTCCCTCGGTGATGCTCCGGAGCGCGTACTGGTCCTGCTCCTCCCGGCTGATCTTGTACCGTCGCGCCAGGTTGTCCGAGGTCTGGGCCATGTAGCAGCCGCAGTAGGAGTCCTGGAGCGCGACCATGAGCGAATCCTCGAGCGCGCCCTGGCCGAGCCTGATGCCGCTCCGAGCGCCGCGGATCACGAAGGGCGCCTGGCTCAGGTTCTCGATCCCTCCGGAGAGCACGAAGCTGGCCTCGCCGAGGAGGATCATCTGCGCGCCGCTGATGACGGACTGGATGCCGCTCCCACACAAGCGGTTCACGGTCAGGGCCGGCACCGGGATCGGCACGCCCGCCTTCAGCGCCACGTGACGTGCGCCGTAGAGGGCGTCCCCGCTCGTCTGCAGCGCGTTCCCCATCACGACATGGTCGATGGTGTCGGGCGGAACGTTCGAGCGCTCGAGCGCCGCCTTGGCGGCGACCGCTCCGAGGTCGATCGCGGAGACGTCTTTCAACGCGCCGCCCGGCTTGCCGTTTCCGGCGCGGCCACCCACCCACTCGGTCATCGGGGTCCTCGCCCCGTTCAAGATCACGATCTCTTCACGCGCCATCGGTGACTCGCTTTCTCTCTTGGGTCAGCTCTTCGCGTACTCGTAGAAGCCACGACCGGACTTCCGCCCCATGTACCCCGCCAGCACCATCCTCTTTAGAAGCGGCGGAGGGGCAAAGTGGGGCTGACGAAATTCGTCGTACATGATGTTGGCGATGTAGTAGGTGGTGTCAAGCCCGACGAAATCGAGCAAGGTCAAGGGCCCCATGGGGTACCCGCAGCCCAGCTTCATGCCGTTGTCGATATCTTCCCGCGTGGCGAGCCCCGATTCAAGCAGCCGGACGGCGTCCAGGAGGTAGGGGACGAGGAGCCGGTTCACCACGAACCCCGGCGTGTCCTTGCAGATCACGGCCGTCTTCCCGATCTGCTCCACGTAGCCCTTGGCCCGGTCGAAGGCAGCGTCGTTCGTGGGGAGCGCCCGGATGATCTCGACCAGCTTCATGAGCGGGACCGGGTTGAAGAAGTGGAGGCCCAGCACGCGCTCGGGATGGCTGGTCGAGGCGGCGATCTCGGTGATCGAGAGGGAGCTGGTGTTGCTCGCCAGGACTTGGTCGGGCTTTGTGATCTTGTCGAGGGTCCCGAAGACCTCGCGCTTGGCGGCGATGTTCTCGATGGCCGCCTCGACGATGAGCTCGCAGGGGGCCAGGTCCTCGAGCTTGGTCGTGCCCCTGATGTGGGCGAGGGTCTTGTCCTTGTCCTCCGCCGTGACCTTTCCCTTCGCCACGCCGTCCTCGAGGAATTTCTTGATGCGGCCGAGGCCCTTGTCGAGCGTGGGCTGATCCACCTCGCGAACGATCGTGTCGATCCCCGCGGCCGCCGAGACCTGCACGATGCCCGATCCCATGAGCCCGCACCCCACGACACCGACTCGCTTCAATGCGGTCATGTCCCGCTTCCTCCCTGGTTCAGTTCCAGCGCGATTCCCAGTCCGCCGCTCACGCAGAGCGTCGCGAGCCCAAGGCCCGAGTCGCGCCGCTTCATCTCATGGATGAGGGTGGTCACGATGCGTGCGCCGGTGCATCCGATGGGATGGCCCAGCGCGATCGCGCCCCCGTTCACGTTCAGCTTCGCCCGATCGAAATGAAGCTCGCGCTCGCACGCGATGACCTGCGCCGCGAAGGCTTCGTTCAGCTCGATGAGGTCGAAGTTCTCGAGTTTCCGCTTGGTCTTCTGGAGCAATCCCCGCGTTGCGGGAACGGGACCGATCCCCATGATGGAGGGATCCACGCCCACGACTTCGCTCTCGCCCACGAACGCAATCACGTTCAGCTTCCGTTCCTTCGCCACGGATTCCGCGGCCAGCACCAGGGACGCCGCGCCATCCGTGATCCCGGAGGAATTCCCCGCGTGCACGGTGCCGCCCTCGCGGAAGACCGGGGCCAGCTTCGCCATCTCCGCGAGCGTGGTATCCGGCCGCGGGTGCTCGTCCGCGGTCACCTGGCGCTCCTGTCCCTTGCGATCCTTCAAGGTGACCGCCGCCATCTCGTCGCAGAAGCGGTTCGCCTGGATCGCCGCGCCTGCCTTCTTCTGGCTCTCGAGCGCGAATTGGTCCTGCTCCTCACGCGTGATCTTGTGGATGTCGGCCAGCTTCTCCGCGGTCTCCCCCATGAGCATGCCGCAGATGGGATCCAGGAACCCGTCCCGATACATCCCGTCGACGAGCGGAGCGTTCCCCAGCCGATAGCCGGTCCGCGCGCGATCCAGGAGATGCGGCACGCGGCTCATGCTCTCGGCCCCGCCCGCGAGCACGAAGCGGGATTTCCCGGCGCGGATGCGATCGGCGCCGAGGATG
>Ga0075426_10001887_pt1 | contig 14965 bp, 15 predicted proteins | sample SoiMethybrSBSTD5_FD_75304 | JGI IMG/M metagenome (GOLD analysis project Ga0075426, IMG submission 75304) | Bulk soil microbial communities from a Populus tree surrounding site in Tennessee, USA - Soil MetaG P. TD hybrid SBSTD5 | ecosystem: Environmental > Terrestrial > Soil > Tree plantation... | reverse complement strand
GCCGAGCGGCTCGCGCACGAAGATCTTGATCTCGAGCCAGGTGAGCCGCCAGAGTCCGCGCACCATGATTTCGTCCGCGTCAGTCGCGAATGGCGTGACCGGTCAGTGCCAGGAACACGTCCTCGAGCGTCGGCACTTCCGTGCGGAATTCGGTGACGCGCATCCGATGCTCGGCGAGGCACTGCACGATCTGTGTGACGAGATCGTCGCCGCTGCCGCGGAGGATGAATCGCCGCCCGTCGCCGGCAATCGAGTGGATTTGCGGAACGGCCGCGAATCGCGCCGAGGCTGCGGGATCGTCGGTTGCCACGATCACGGTTCGCTCGGGACAGTGGCGCCGTACGAGCTCCGGCGGGGTGCCGACGTCGATGATGCGTCCGTGATCGATGATGGCCACGCGGTCGCACAGCCGCTCCGCTTCCTCCATGAGGTGCGTCGTCAGGAACACCGTCTTACCGCGCTGACGGATTTCGCGCACCAGATCCCAGATGGCGCGCCGCGCCTGCGGATCGAGTCCGGTCGTCAACTCGTCGAGGAATACCAGCTCGGGGTCGTTGATCAGCGCGAGCGCGATGAACAGCCGCTGCTTCTGGCCGCCCGACAGCGTCATGAACCACGCGTTCCGCTTCTCGCTCAACCCGAGCTGATTGATCAGACGATCGCCGTCGGCCGGTTTCGGGTACAACGACGACCAGAAGGCAACGGCCTCCCGCACTTTGATCCGTTTTTGAAGCTGCGCCTCCTGAAGCTGCACGCCGATGCGCTGCTGCAGCGCGTACACGTCCCGCGCGGGATCGAGGCCGAGCACCGAGATGGCGCCGCGATCCGGTTTGCGCAACCCCTCGACGCACTCCATCGTCGTCGTCTTGCCGGCGCCGTTCGGTCCGATGAGGCCGAAGATTTCCCCTCGTCGAACCTCGAACGACACGTCGTCGACGGCAACGGTCGGGCCATATGTCTTTCGAATGGCTTCAACATGGATTGCAGCTGATTCGGCCACCTGTTTACCTTCCCAGATATTTCGGCGGGCGGCCGAACAGCACCAGCGCGCGCAGCGAGGGATCGTGATCGTATCGATAGAACGTTTCCGCCAGGCACAGCATCTTCGGCAATCTGTTCTGCATGTGCGCCTCTCACCGTTTCCCGGAAAATTCGCGCTTCATCAGGAACTCTCGGATTCGGCCCGGCCCCGCGCCGTTACACTCGCGTATCAACAGCGTTACAGTAGCGTCGTCACCGTTCGCTAATGTGTGAATCCCAACGGCCGTCTCTCTTGGCATCCGGAGCCATCATGATGAACCGAGCGCGCTGGTCGAATCCATTCGCCGTGCTGTTGTGCGGCGCCGTGCTTGCGACGCTCGTGTCGGCGTCCGGCGACGTGCCGCCGGTAATCCGGCCGGGTGCGATGGGCGGCGGCATCACGCTGCTGCCGAACGGCTGGAAGATCGCACCAGCCGGACGGCACGTGCAGGTCGGGAGCCTGCCGCTTGCCATGGTGGAATCGCCGGATGGCCGCTCGCTGTACGTGTCGTCCAACGGCTACATGAAACCGGCCATCACGGTCGTGGACATCAAATCGCAGCGCGTCAGCGACGTGATCGTGCTCGATCACGCGTGGCTCGGCCTCGCGCTGCATCCCGATGGCACACGGCTGTACGTGTCGGGCGCGGGCAACAACACCGTACACGAACTGCGTCTGAACGAGCGCAGGCCGGTGCCCGACGTTGACGAAGCGGCAGCGAATCGAACGCCGCAGGCTCGAATCGTCGCGGGTCCCGATCTCGTCCTCGGGCGGCCGATGCCCGTGCCGGTTGCCGGATCGAATCGCCCGGAGCCGGTGCCTCAGAGTTTCGTCGGCGGCCTCGCCATCACGCCGGACGCCGCTCGTCTGTTTGCCGTGCACGTGCTCGATCACATCGTCAGCGTCGTCGATCTTCATACGGGCCATGTGCTGAGGACGATCGATCTGCCGTCCGAACCGTACACCTGCATCATCTCGCCGGACGGACGCACGCTGTTCGTGTCGCTGTGGGGCGGCGCGAAGGTGCAGTTGTTCGATGTCGAGACGCTCGAGCCGCGTGGAGAGATCGCGGTCGGCGAACATCCCAATGCGATGACGATCACCAAAGACGGCCGCCGCCTGTTCGTCGCCTGTGCGAACACCAACGCGGTGTGGGCGATCGATATCGCGCGGCGTCAGGCGGTCGAACAGATTTCGGTCTCGATGTTTCCGAACGCCCCGCCCGGTTCGACTCCGAACTCGGTCAGCCTCTCGCCCGACGACAAACGGCTGGTCGTTGCCAACGCCGACAACAACGTCGTCGCCGCGATCGATGTCTCGAAGCCCGGCGAGAGCGAAGTCGAGGGATTCATTCCGACCGGATGGTATCCGACCGGCGCCGCGATCAGCCGCGACGGCAAGCAGATCTTCATTTTGAGCGGCAAGGGGCTGACATCGGCGCCGAATCCCCGATTCATGCCGAGAGCGATCCCCGGCGGCGACGGTCAGTACATCGGCGCGATGTTGACCGGCACCGTGTCGTTTCTCCCGAGTCCCGATCGCGCAGCTTTACAGAAGTTGACGCAGCTGGCGCGGAGCGTAACGCCGTACTCCGACGAACACCGCCTGACGCCGCCGAACGCGCCGGCCGCATCGCCAATTCCGCGCCGCGTCGGCGATCCGTCGCCGATCAAGCACGTGTTCTACGTCATTCGCGAGAACCGCACGTTCGATCAGGTATTCGGCGATCTCGATCGCGGCAACGCCGATCCGACGCTCGTGCTCTTCGGCGAGGAGGTCACGCCCAACGCGCACGCGCTGGCCCGTGAGTTCGGCGTGCTCGACAACTTCTACGTCGACGCCGAAGTCAGCTACGACGGCCACGCGTTCTCGACCGGCGCGTACGCGACCGACATCGTTCAGAAATTCTGGCCGACAAACTACGCGGCGCGAGGCGCTGCGTATCTGAGCGAAGGCGGCGGGCCCGAGCGCAATGCGTTCGGCAACGTGGCGGCGCCGGCGAATGGATATATCTGGGATGAGTGCGCGCGGCGCAACGTGTCGTACCGCAGCTACGGAGAATTCGCGCACTGGGGACCGGGTACGATCGCCGATCGCGCCGCCGGAGGAGTGCCTGCAATCCCGTCGGTTCCCGGTCTCGTCGGTCACATCAACACGGCGTATGCCCCATGGGAACTCACGATCCCCGACGGCCGGCGCGTCGATGTGTGGCTGAAGGAGTTCACTGACGAAGATCGCCGCGGCGCCGTGCCGGCGCTGTCGATCATCCGGCTCGGCAACGACCACACGAACGGCACAAGACCGGGCACGCCGACGCCGCGGGCGATGGTTGCCGAGAACGACCTCGCGCTCGGCCGCGTCGTCGAGGCCATTTCACATAGCCGGATCTGGAACGAGTCGGCGATCTTCGTCCTCGAGGACGATGCGCAGAGCGGCCCCGATCACATCGACGCGCATCGATCGCCGGCGCTCGTCGTCAGCCCGTTCTCGCGCCGCCGGACCGTCGACAGCACGATGTACACGACGTCGGGAATGATTCGCACGATGGAGCTGATCCTCGGACTCGCGCCGCTCAGTCAGTACGATGCGTCGGCGGCGCCGATGTACAACGTGTTTCAGCCGACGCCGGACGCCGCACCGTTCGTACATCTCGCCGCCCGCGTGTCGGTCGACGAGAAGAACGAGCCGACCGCGTGGGGTGCGGAAGCCTCGCTGCGGATGAACCTCGCCGAGGCGGATCTCGCGCCGGAGCGCGAACTGAACGAGATCATCTGGCGATCGGTCAGGGGCGCCAACGCCGCGATGCCGCCCGCCGTCCGCAGCGCGTTCATCCGCAAGCCGGCCGACGGCGACGCGGACGACGACGATCGCCCGTGGTGAACCGGCTGAGCCGATCGCGGACGCAAGCGCGCGTTCAGGGTTCGGGGAGGAGAGAACGGCGTTGCAAATGACACCGGTCGAGCGCGTCGCGCTCCAGTTGCTGGCCGACGGAAGAGGTACGATCGAAATCGCGAATCGTTTACGCCTGCGTGAATGTGAGATCGACGCACGCCTCGTCTCGCTGTTTGCGAGGCTCGGCGCGTCGAATGGAACCGAAGCCCTCGCCGTTGCGCACGCGCGAGGCCTCGTCGTCATCGACGTGGACCAGCGCGCTTCGCTGTAGCTCCTTGAGGTTTCGCTATAGGGTGCTTGAGGCTTCGCTGTAGGGTGCTTGAAGCTTCCGCTGAAGGTGCTGGGGTCGAGCCGACGGCGTGACTCGAATGTCAACGAGGCACGGCCTGATAGCTCAGCTTGCTCGGTTTTCGAGCAACCCGCGCTTGCGCGCGATGTCGACCGCCTCGAATCGATTGGTGGCGCCCAGGGCTGCAAACAGCGCGGTCAGATTCGACTCGACATCGGACTCGCAGACGCCGAAATGACTCGCCAGCCCGGTCAGTCCCTTGCCGTCCGCCAGCAGCTGAAGCGTTTCCCTGTCCTTTGGGGTGATTTGGAGCATCGGGACCAGCGATCCGTTTTGTGGCTGTCTCTGCATCAGGCAACCTCTGTTCACGCTGAGACGCGGCTGTCGATCGCGCGCCGGCTCCTCTTGGATGTTGACGACCGGCGCTGCGAATGAGTTCACACGGACCGACGCGGGGATCGCGGCCAAAAGCGATTCCGCAATATATCTAGGACGCAGATCCCGGCGGAAGTGTGACATGACCGTTGCGACCGGCCACGTGACATCGCGTGCCCGTGCGGGCGTGGGCGGTGAAGAGCGATGCCGCAGGCGACTTCAACGCGAGGCGCGCGCGGTCACGACCGCAATCGGCAGGCCGACGAGAAACGCGTGACCGATCATCGCCATCGGCTCGAATGGTGTCAACCGCACTACCGCCGACAATGGCAGCACCGGGTACTTCATGAACAGGTATGTGTCGATCACAACTCGATCGTTGTCGCGCCTGCGGACCGCCGCGCGGTGTGATACGCCAGGTTCGCGGCGACCATGTCTTCCATGGCGATGCCCATCGCTTTGTAGACCGTGATCTCGGTGTGATGTGATCGGCCTCTGCCGGGATCGTTGACGACGTCGCCAAGCGTTGCGGCGTTTGCCGGATTCACGTCTTGCAGCTCCGCACATCCCACCGGCGGCGGCGCAAACGCATCCATCGCCTCCACGAACAACCGGCCGGCGCGAGCGAGCGGAACAGGCAGTTCACCGAGCGGCGGGTGATAGCCGACCGAAGAGACGTGGCTTCCAGGCCGTACCCAGTCCGCGTCGATCGGCGGCGTCGGCGAGTGCGTCGCGAGGCACACGAGGTCGGACCGCCGAATCGCCTGCTCGATGTTGCGCACGGCGTGTGCGTTCGGATGAAGGCGCGCCAGCCGCTCGGCATGCTCGAACTCGAGCGAGCAGATCTGAATCTCTTCGAGATTGCGAACGAGCGGCAGCAGCCGGAGATGTTCGCGGCCTTGCACGCCCGCGCCCACGATCGTGGCCACCCGGCTGTCGTCGCGCGACAGGAGCTTGTGAGACAGCACGGCAGCGGCCGCGGTCCGAATACCGGTGATGTACGTGCCGTCCATCACACACGTCACCGCGCCGGTGTCCGGATCGAACAGGGTGATGATCGCGAGATGGTTGGGCAGACCGCGTTTCAGATTGCCGTCGAACACGTTCACGACCTTCACGCAGATCTGCATCCCCGGCTGCCACGCCGCCATCGCGAGCGAAAAGCCGTGGTCCGGGACGGAGATCTGCGGGCGCGGCGGACACTGCACCTCGCCGCGGGCGAGCGCGCCGAAGGACGCTTCCAGCGCACGAACGAGATCGGTGGCGTCAAGGGATCGCGCGACCTGCGCTTCACTCAGCGCCACGACGGTCGTGGATCCCTTGCCGACTTCGAATGCCGCAGTGTTGGAATCGTGGGACAACGCCATGCCGTCCTGTGTCGACGATCGAGCCTACTCTGAAAACGGTCAGGCCGTGCACGGCGAATGAGAACATGTCGACGGCCCGCGGGATTAAGCCCGAACGGCTGTTGCGTTGACGCACTATTCGCTCGTGGTGAGCCTGTCGAACCACGAGCCCGGTTCGGCAACAAATGCAACCACGAAGGCACGAAAAGGGCACGAAGAACACGAAAAAGACATTTTGACTAAAAGGGTTTCTTCGTGTATTTCGTTCCTTTCGTGATTTCGTGGTTCCAGTACTGCTCGCAATGAGGTTCACCGCGCCTACCCGAACGGGCAGGGTGCGTGCGATCGAGCAGGTTTAATATCGCCCGAATGAAACACGACCACTGTCTCGCACCGTCTCGCGCCCGCACGACCTCTGCCGCGGGTGTCGGCCGGACGGCGTACGCGCGTCTCTTTCCCGAGCTGCCGTCGTTCACCGCTGAGGACTCGTTTCTTTACGCGCTCGGACGCGCCGGCGGCCTGTGCGATTGCGGCGACGCCTCCGACGACCGGTCGTCGCTCGGATCCGAAGCGGCCGGCTGGCCCTTCTTCGGTCAGTTCATCGCCCACGACGTCACGGCCGATCGATCCGCGCTCCGGTCGCACGTCGATCCGTCACGGTTGAGGAACGCGCGGTCGCCACAGCTGAATCTGGAGTGTCTGTACGGCGATGGACCGGTGGGGCATCCCTATCTGTTTCAGCGCGACGATCCCGCGAAGCTGTTGACGGGGGCCGGCGGTCACGATCTGCTGCGCAACGTCGAAGGCACCGCAATCATCGGCGATCCGCGCAACGACTCGCACGTGCTCATGTCGCAGATGCATCTCGCGTTCGTGCACGCGCACAACGCGCTGGTCGATCGCGTTCGCGCCGACGGCACCGAACAAGCGCTTGTGTTCGAGACGGCTGCGCGCGAGCTCAGATGGGAATATCAATCGGTCGTGCTGCGCGAATTCCTGCCGTCGCTCATCGGCGGAGACATGGTCCGCACGTTGTTGCGCGATGGCCGCCAATTTTACCGGCCGGCCGACCAGGCCTTCGTCCCGCTGGAGTTCGCCGACGCCGCATACCGGTACGGTCACTCGCAGATCCGACATGCATACACGCTGAACAGCACGAGCCCGCCGGCGCCGATCTTTCCCGACCTGATTGGATTCCGTCCGCTCTCACCCGATCACCGCGTCGAGTGGCCGCGTCTGTTCGACGTCGAGGGTCACCCCCCGGCCCAGCGCGCGAAAAAGATGGACGGACGACTCGTGAGCGCGCTGATTGCGCTGCCGGTCGCGATCACGGGCACGACTGAAGTCGAGGAGTTCCATTCGCTCGCGGTCCGCGATCTCGAACGCGGACAGGGCGTCGGACTGCCGTCGGGTGAATCGGTCGCGAAGCACCTCGGCGAAATTCCACTCACCGCCGACGAAGTGGGCGTGGCAAAGATCGGATGGCGCGGCGAGACGCCGTTGTGGTACTACGTGCTGCGCGAAGCCGACGTCCGCTGTCGCGGCGATCGGCTCGGTCCCGTCGGTGCGCGGATCGTCGGCGAAGTGCTCATCGGCCTTCTCGATCTCGATCCCACTTCGGTTCGGCACGCGCCCCGCGACTGGCGCTCGCAGGCGTCGCTCGTGGATCTGCTGACGGCGGCGCGCGTCAACGCGAATTAGACGACGCAATAAACGCCAACTGGACGGCGCCGCTCGACGCCCGGACATATTCGCATTGTTGCTGGCCGCGAGACTCGCGCACCCGTGCCATGATGACGCCGACAGACGATGGGCGAGTTCGAGGCGCTGGTCGGGCTGCTCCTTGCGGCCGTCATTCTGGCGGGCATCGCGCGCAGGCTTGGCGTTCCGTATCCGGCGTTTCTCGCGCTGGGCGGCGCGCTGCTCGCATTTCTGCCGGGCGTGCCGGTGCCGGCGATCGAACCTCGCCTGGCGCTTGCGCTCTTCGTCGCGCCGGTCCTGCTGGACGCGGCCTACGATGCCTCGCCGCGTGACCTGAAAGACAACTGGCTGCCGGTTGCGAGTCTGGTCCTCGTGGGCGTCGGCCTGACGACTGCGGCCGTCGCGTACGTCGTGCGCGCGCTCGTGCCCGACATTCCGTGGCCGGCGGCGATTGCGCTCGGCGCGATCGTATCCCCGCCCGATGCGACGGCGGCGACCGCCATCCTGCGTCACGTCAAGCCGCCGCATCGCATCCTGATCATTCTGGAAGGGGAGAGCCTGCTGAACGATGCGGCTGCGCTGCTGATTTACCGCCTCGCCCTCGCCGCGCTGACCGCGCAGGCGTTCTCGGTGCAGGCGGTCGTGCCGACGTCGATCCTGATCGTCCTCGCGAGCGTTGTCGTGGGTCCGGCGATCGCGTTTGTATTCCTGCGGGTGACCAGTCGCGTTCGCGACGTGCCGACGTCGATCATCCTTCAGTTCATCAGCACGTTCGGCGTCTGGATTCTGTCGGAGGAGATCGGTCTTTCGCCGGTGCTCACGATGGTGTCCTACGCCATCGCGATCGCGCGGCGCGCGCCCGGACTGACGCCGGCGCGGATTCGCATTCCGTCGTACGCCGTGTGGGACACGGTCGTGTTCGTGCTGAACGTGCTCGCGTTCGTCTTCATCGGTCTGCAGATCCGTCCCATCCTGACGAGCCTCGATCGAGCCGTTCGCATGCACTATCTCTCCGTCGCGGCCGCCGTTCTGATGATCGTCATCATCGTGCGCATCGCCTGGGTGATGACGTACAACACCATCTACCGATGGAAGGTCCGGCGATTCGGTTTCCATCCACGGCGGCCGATGCCGCGGCCGTCGGTCGCGAGCGGCCTCATCGTCTCGTGGTGCGGTATGCGCGGCATCGTCTCCCTCGCAGCCGCGCTCGCGCTGCCGATGTACGTGGACGGCGCCCGATTTCCGTACCGCGGCCTCATTATTCTGACCGCCTTTTCCGTGGTGCTCGGGACGCTCGTCATTCAGGGGCTGACGCTGCGGCCGCTGCTTCGCGCGCTCGATCTCCACGACGACGATCAAGTGGCACGCGAAGTCGACGTCGCGCGCGAGCGCGCGATGAACGCGGCGCTCGCCACGTTCGGCAGCGACCTGTCGGACGCGGCCAGGGCCGTCCGCCAGGAATTCATCGCACATCTGCGGCGCGCGCCGAGCGAACCCGCGGGAGACGGCGGCGCCGGGTCGGATCACGAAGACCTTCACAGGCGAGCCCTCGCGGCCGCGCGGCAGGTCATCCTCGACATGCGCGCGCAGGACGACATCGGCGACGATGCATTTCATCAGCTCGAGGAAGAGTTCGACTGGATCGAGATGGGAACCGGAGGGCGAGACGAGGCGGACGCGCCCTGAAGCCTGAGAGTTGACACGAGGGTATTAGATGACGTACAACATCTAATAAGGCAACCGTATGCGGTACAGCGCAGATCACAAACAGCACACACACGAGCGGATCGTCCGCGCGGCGGCGCGCCGCTTCCGCAGCCGTGGCAGCGAGGGCGCGGGGATCGGCGATCTCATGCGTGATCTGCGCCTGACCCACGGCGGCTTCTATCGGCATTTCGACAGCAAGGAGGATCTGTTCGCCGAAGCGTTCGAACAGAGCCTGACCGAGATTCGCAAGCGCGTCACTGCCGCGGCCGAGCATGCGCCGAAAGGCGAACAGCTCAAGGCGATCATCGACGCATATCTCGACGTCGATCATTGCGACGACGTCGCCGGGGGATGCCCGGTCGCCGCGCTGGCGGCGGAAGTTTCCCGGCGCCCGCGCGCTTCAAGAGGACGTTTCCTGCAGGCGCTTCGCTCGCACATCCGCCAGATGGAAAAGTACATTCCAGCAGCGAACGACGACGAGCGCCGGCAGAAAACGATCGCGCTCTTCTCGGGGATGGCCGGCACCCTGGCGATCGCGCGTGCGTTCACCGATGAGGGCGACCGGCGGACGATCCTGAACGGAGCGCGCAAGTTCTACCTCGCGGCGGCCGCCCGGTAGATCTTTTTTTGGGACCATGAGATGACAACTGTCATCTAATAGATTCATCGGAGAGGCAGAGCATGAATTTCGTCGCGCTGCGCATGCTGACGGGCGATCGGGCCAAATACTTCGGCCTCGTGTTCGCGATCGCGTTCTGCACGTTCCTGCTGGAAAACCAGACGACGATCTTCGCGAACATCATGAAACGGACCGCCAGCCAGATCCTCGACGTCACCGACGCCGAAGTGTGGGTGATGGATCCGCAGACCGAGTACTGGGAGCAGACCAAGGCGCTCAAAGACACCGATCTGACGCGCGTTCGCGGCGTGCCCGGCGTTCGATGGGCCGTTCGCCTGTTCAAGGGGAGCCCGGTCGCGCGAACCGTCGACGGGAAGTTCGCCGTGTCGTTCCTCATCGGCCTCGACGACGCCACGCTCGCGGGAGCGCCGCGCAAGATGATCCTCGGGTCGTGGGACCGCCTGCGCGAGCCCGATTCGGTGATCGTCGACAAGGCCGGCTACGTGCTGCTCTTTCCCGACGAGCCGCTGACGCTCGGCCGGACGCTCGAGATGAACGACCACCGCGTCACGATCGTCGGCATCTCCGATGCCGCGGCGCCGTTCGCCAGCCTGCCGGTCATGCACACGCGCTACAGCGAGGCGATCAACTTCCTCGGACGCGAGCGCACGCAGCTGTCCTTCATCATCGCGAGGCCGGAGGCAGGCGTCAGCCCATCGGCGCTGACGGCCCGCATCCGCGAACACACTGGCCTGCGTGCGCGCACGACGCAGGAGTTCATGTGGGACTGCATCCGGTATTACCTGCAGCACACCGGCATTCCGGTGAACTTCGGCATCACGATCGTGGTGGCGCTCGTCGTCGGCGCTGTCGTGGCGGGACAGACGTTTTATCTGTTCACGATCGAGAACCTGAAGCAGTTCGGCGCGCTGAAAGCGATCGGCATCACCAACGTGCGTCTCATCGGGATGATTCTGCTGCAGGCGTTCACCGCCGGCGCGCTCGGATTCTCGCTCGGAACGGGCATGGCGGCGACTTTCTTCGAGATCTTCCTGCACAAGCTGGCCACGCGCGGCATCGTGCTGATGTGGCAGTGCGTAGCGCTCACGGGCGCGTGCATCTTCTTTGTGGTCATCGTGGCAAGCGTGCTGAGCATTCGACGCGTGCTGGTGCTCGAGCCGGCTGCCGTCTTCAGAGGGTGACATCGATGGGTCTTACGACAAGCGACGGCGCCGGCGTGTCGTGCCGGAACGTGCGAAAGCGCTTCGGATCCGGCGAGGCAACAGTCGAGGCGCTCCGCGGAGTCGACTTCGAGACTCGCTTCGGCGAGCTCAGCTTCCTCGTCGGACCGAGCGGATGCGGCAAGACGACGCTCATTTCGATCATCGCCGGTCTGCTCGATCGCTCCGGCGGAGAACTATCCGTGCTCGGAACCAACGTCGACGAGCTTTCGCAGAGAGAGCGCGTCCTGTTCCGACGCGAAAACCTCGGGTTCATCTTTCAGCAATTCAACCTGCTGCCGGCGCTGACGGCGGCGGAGAACGTTGCCGTTCCACTGATTGCGTCCGGCACCGCGCGGCGGCGCGCCGTGGATCGCGCGGCCGACCTGCTGTCGCAGCTCGGCCTGGCGAATCGCCTCAACGCGCTGCCGGCGACGCTGTCGGGCGGACAGCAGCAGCGCGTCGCCATCGCCCGCGCGTTGATTCACGAACCGAGGCTCGTGGTATGCGACGAGCCGACGGCGGCCCTCGATCACGCGAGCGGTGAAGCCGTGATGGAGCTGCTGTCGGCGAACGCCGTTCGCCCCGGCCGCACGGTCATCGTCGTCACGCACGACAGCCGCGTCTTCCACTACGCCCACAGCATCGCGCACATGGACGACGGCCGGATCGTCAAGGTGACGCGTCCGACGCGGACGCGCGAGCAGAACGAATCAACCGACCGAACGTCAGTGCTTCAGGAGAGCTACGCATGAAGCGATTCACCTTCCCGGTCATCGGAATACTGGCCGCCGTGTGGGCGGCGTATTCCGTCGTGCGGACGCAGCCGCGGCGCGCGCCGACCGATCCGCCGTCGCCGCCCGCTGTTTCGGATTTCGAGAAGACGGTCGCCGCGGTCGGTTTGATCGAAGCGAGCACCGAGAACATCTGGGTCGGCACGCCGCTCGCCGGCGTCGTCACGAAAGTGTTCGTGACGGCCGGCCAGAACGTCAGGAGCGGCGAGCCGCTCTTCGAGCTGGACACGCGTCAGTTGCGAGCCGAGCTCGCCGTTCGGCAGCAGGCCGTGCTCGTTGCACGCGCGCGGGCGCGCGTCGCCGAAGCGCGCGTCGCCGATGCCCGGCGGCAGCTCGAGTTCGCCGAGCAGGTGAAGGACAAGCGCGCCGTCAGCGCCGAGGAGCTGACGCGGCGCCGCTCCGCGGTGGAAACGGCGAGTGCAGAGCTCGACGAAGTCACGAGCGAGATCGCGGCCGCGGAATCGCAGGCGCAAGCCGTTCAAGTGGATCTCGAGCGCAGCGTCGTACGTGCCTCGATCGCCGCGGAAGTGCTGCAGGTGAAAGTGCGCGTTGGAGAGTTCGCTCCCGCGGCGGCCACCTCCAACCCGCTGATTCTGCTCGGCCGATCGAAACCGCTCCACGTTCGCGTGGACGTCGACGAGCACGAAGCGTGGCGCGTGCGCGAAGGCGCGCCAGCCGTCGGTCACGTTCGTGGAAACGCGGCCGCGAAGGCACGATTGCGATTCGTCCGCTTCGAGCCGTTCGTGGTGCCGAAACGATCGTTGACCGGCGACAGCACGGAACGCGTCGACACACGAGTCCTCCAGATCATCTATCGCGTGGACGGAGACGACATTCCGTTGTTCATCGGACAGCAGCTCGACGTATTCATCGACGCCGCCGGAGACGGACAATGAAAGCGCAAACGTTGATCCTCGTCGTGCTGACGCTGCCGGCGGCGTCATGCGTCGTCGGGCCGAAGTACACGCAACCCAAACCGCAGATGCCTGCGGTGTGGCACGAGATGCCGGCCGGCATCGGCGCGTTCGATCGGTCGACGCTCGAGCGCTGGTGGACGGCGTTTCACGATCCGCTGCTCGACGATCTGGTGAGCCGCGCGATCGACGGCAACCTCGATCTCAAAATTGCAGCCGCGCGCGTGCGCGAGGCGCGGGCGGCGCGCGGGATTGCGGCGTCGGCGGCGCTGCCGCAGGTGGATGTGAGCGGCCAGGCCGCGCGCGGCGAGCGCAGCAACGCCGTGCCGCCGTTCAAATCGGCGGCCGGCGGCGCGTCGCCATTCGGATCCCGCACGCAGAGCCTGTTCGAGGCCGGGTTCGACGCCGGCTGGGAGATCGATCTCTTCGGCGGCGTTCGCCGCGACGTCGAAGCGGCGATGGCGCAGGCGCAGGCTGCTGAAGAGAGCCGGCGCGACGTGCTCGTCACGCTGATCGCCGACGTCGCGCGAAACTACGTCGAGCTGCGCGGGACGCAGCGTGAGATCGACATTCTCGACTCGACCGTCGAGTCGCAGAAGGATACGCTCGATCTTGCGAGGGCTCGGTTCGACGCGGGGCTGGGGACAGCGCTCGACGTCGAACGGGCAGAAGGATTGCTGGACGCGACCCGAAGCCGCGGACCGGAACTGGAGCGGCTCGCCCGCCGCGCGTTGTATCGCCTCGATGTGTTGCTCGGACAGGGACCTGGTACCGTCGCGTCGCCGCTCGAGAACGCGGGACCGCTCCCGCCGCAGACGCCGGAGTTGCCGGACGTCGTTCCCTCAGAATTATTGTCGCGGCGCCCCGATCTCCGCCGCGCGGAGCGTGAAGTCGCCGCGGCCACGGCGCGTGTGGGCGTTGCGCGATCCGAACTCTTTCCACGTTTCTCGATCGCAGGGAATTTCGGACGGCGCAGCGAAGACGCTTCAGATCTCGGATCGACGTCGAGCCAGTTCTGGTTTCTCGTAGGGGGCGTGCGTCTTCCGATCCTGTCGGGCGGCCGCATTCGTGCCAATATCCGCGTGCAGGATGCGCGGCAGGAGCAGGCGCTGCGCGAATACGAGAAAGCCGTTTTACTAGCGATAGAAGATGTGGAGAATGCCTTGTCCGCTCACACGCGCGAGCGGCGCCGCGTCGACGCGCTGCGGGCGTCGGTGGCGGCGAACCGTCGCGCGTTCGATCTCGCGACGGAGCGCTACACCGGCGGCCTCGAGAATTTCCTGTCGGTGCTCGACGCCCAGCGTGCTGTTTATGCGGTCGAGGACGGAGCAGCCGTGAGCGAGACGAATGCGCTCGTCAGCCTCATCGCGGTCTACAAGGCGCTCGGCGGCGGATGGAGCGTCGGCGAGACCATCGTCTATTGAAGCTGCAGGTGGCGATATCAGGAATCCGCTTCGTCTGCTGATGATCGTGCCCGTTCCGTGGGTATTCGTTCTGACCTACCTCGTCGGCGCCGGTCTGGAATGGGCGCGTCCTCGCGCCGTCGCTCCACACGCGGCGCGCGCGAGTACGATTGTCGGCGCCGCGTTGTTCCTTGCGGGCGCCGCCATCGCCGGATCGGGCCTCGCAATCTTCGGCAAGGCGGGCACGACGACCGTGCCCGGCGAGTCGTCTGCGACGCTGGTCACGTGGGGACCGTACCGCTTCACGCGAAACCCGATGTATGTGGGATTGAGTCTGGCTTACCTCGGAGAGGCCGGACTGCTGAAACACGTCTGGCCCGTGATTCTTCTGCCGCTCACGATCGCATATCTGAATTGGATCGTGATCCCCGTCGAAGAAGCGCGCCTGCAGGAGAAATTCAAGGATCAGTACGAAGCGTACCGCTCGCGAGTACGGCGCTGGGTGTAGAGATCGACCCGCGCTGCACATCTGACGCTCGTCGATCGGCATGAGCCGTTACGAGGGATACAAAGGACACAAAGGAAACAAAGGACACAAAGAATATTTCTTCGTGTCCTTCGTGACTTCGTGGTTGCTGTACTGCTCGCTGGCGTTAGTACGAACCGGCGTTCTTTGCGGGTGTC
>Ga0075426_10001886_pt1 | contig 14966 bp, 16 predicted proteins | sample SoiMethybrSBSTD5_FD_75304 | JGI IMG/M metagenome (GOLD analysis project Ga0075426, IMG submission 75304) | Bulk soil microbial communities from a Populus tree surrounding site in Tennessee, USA - Soil MetaG P. TD hybrid SBSTD5 | ecosystem: Environmental > Terrestrial > Soil > Tree plantation... | reverse complement strand
CTAGAGCAGGCAAGAACGCATTACATAAAAAGACAAAATATACAGAAAAAATTTAATCGCACCGTGCTTAGATCATTTTTACACGCCCTAGACAAAAATTTTATAAAGCTTAAAGAAAACAAAAAAGAAGCTGAGATTGACGAGCATCGGTTGTCGGGTCTAACAGGGGGAAAAGCCCTATTGGACTATATAAAAACAAATAATGGCTTGGTCGACCGGATTCTTACTACTCCCGATGACATAGAAGTAATTAAATATTACCTAGGACTATCAGAAACGCCGCCCCCTGCCTTGACGCCCTTTCAATTCGCTTTACGTGAATATATAGGCGACATACGCTCATTTAATGAGTTAATCGACTCTAATGTTATAGCGAGCGAGAAGGTACAAAATGACAACCAGGAAGAATGGAAAGTTGTTGATTCAAGAGACGAAAAGTCAGGAATTTCTCTTATGCATTCGTCCGTAGCGGAGACGCTTGCTTTAGCGCACACGTATAAGATGTTTTTTGAAACTGACGCCTTCTTGCGTTCAAGAGATGATTCTGACTCCGAATATCCGCAATTTAGTCGCCAGTGGCCCAAAAATCCAGATGATCAAACACTATATTACCGTTTCGGGAATCAAGAAGAGCGTTTAAGAAAAGTTAAGGAAAATATGGGCATAGGGGAAACCGATTCCATTGCTGCAACCGAGCCACAACCGCAACCAAAAGGTTTTCTTTCGCAACTGCGTTTTAGATCTATTGCCTTGTTTGAACTACTCAAACAATTAAAAGGATAAATATAAAAGATTCTCCATTCATAAGGAGCTAAGACCGACCGTCAGGACAAGAGGATTGTGCGGGGCTAACGGCTAAAGATTCAAAACACCGCCAAAAGGCGGTGTTAACTTAATTAGGGAATCGGATCTTGTTCGATACTAAATTACCTTGGCGGAGAGGGAGGGATTCGAACCCTCGACCCCCTTTCGGAGGTACCGGTTTTCGAGACCAGCGCACTAGACCACTATGCGACCTCTCCGCGTGGCTTAAAATTGCACTATATCTTAAGCAAATTTACCACAAAACGACAGCCGGTGTACAGCCGTTAAGCCGTGTGCGCGGATGGCCGCGCGGTGCTCTGCCGTAGCATAACCCTTGTGCCGGGCAAAGTTATAAGCGGGAAACTTTTTGTGCAGTTTCACCATTAGGCGGTCGCGGAAAGTTTTGGCAATAATCGAGGCGGCGCTGATGGAAAGCACGGAAGCGTCGCCGTCAACAATGGCCGTTTGCTCCATATCGTAACCCGGGATTATGAAACGGCCATCTATTAATAGATGCATTGAGCCCGGCGTTCCATGTGCATCAAATCTTTTTAAAGTTTTTCTCAAATCTTCTACCGCTTGGCGCATAGCCAGCAAACCGGCGTTATGGATGTTCAAATCATCTATTTTTTTAGGCTCGACCACCCCAATTCCCCAGCCCAAGCTATGGTGTTTAATGGCCGGCTCCAGCATGAAACGTTTCTCAGGCAGTAAAGTTTTGCTGTCGCGCACTTCCCTGTGCCAAGCCTTGCGCCCCTTGCTTATGGCCGCCGGATCTAACACCACGGCGGCAGCCACAACCGGCCCGGCCAAACAGCCGCGGCCGACTTCATCAATGCCGACTACATGGCCGGACCCACTGGCCAGTATAGCCAGTTCAATTTTATAATTAGGAATTTTCATTGGAAACGCGCAAACGGGGGTCAAACTTTACGGAAACTAATTGGAACCCGCCTTCTTTCTTTACTATTGCCAAGTCAATCCGTCCTTCATAGGAAAGTATCCCGTTAACAAACTCTTCGTAGGTGCCGGCGAGATGGTATAAATGATCCTTAAACTTAATTTGCAATGCTGGAAAACGAATTATCCGGGCGGCATGTTCGGTTGCTCGGCCATTTAAATACTGTAAATAAGATTCACGGCCCATCGGCTGTTCGGTAAACCCTTCCACCGTTAAATTTTCGGCCAGGCGGCCGCCATAAACTCCGCGGTCATTGTAATTAACCGCTTCTACCAACTCTTCCAACCATTTCCGCAAAGCAAAGCGGTCTTCCGTAGCAACGGAATAATCAAAATCCATTTTGGATTCAGTGGAAATTTTCATAGCCTGTACTAAGTATAGTGTTTTGTTTACATAAATAAAAGAAGAAGGCGGCGTGTTGGCTCGTCGCCTTCTGGCCCCCAAGGAGCCCATGGTTCAGAATCGGGCTTGAAATTGATCTCTGCGCAAATGGCGGATTTTTTGCCTTATAGCTTCTTTCTCCCGCCGAAGATCGGCGATGACGCGAATAGCTGTGCTCCGCTTGCGTGGATCGAAAACCATAGGCCAAATTCTTGAGATTGCCCAGTCTATCAACTGGATTTCAGCCCAAAGGTTTTGTATCTCAGCTTCGATTCCAAAAATGACTTCCAGACGGCTGCGCCGCTTGGATATGTCAAAGGTAAATGGGGCAGTAAGGATAATGCGCACTACCTTACTTGCGGTCAAAACTTTGTCCCCCTGCAACTTAGATTATAGTCCCACATATAGTAGCAAGTTGATAAAAAAGGTCAAATCTAAAACGCCCTCTCTAGAAGGGCGCCTTAAATTTAAACTTTTTGCCTTCGGCAACTTAATTGCCGCTGGTCGGGATGCTGGGAATCGAACCCAGTCTACACGCACCCGAAGCGTGCGTACTACCGGTATACTACATCCCGATTTTAACTGACAATGTCACTATTCTAGCAATTGCCGCCCGAAATTTCAATGAGCATGCAAAATCAATCCCACAACTTCAGCCAAGCCCCAGACCGCCAAGCCGATAAAAGCAACACTACCCGCAAACGAAATGTAAGCATTGCGGATTACGGCTATGGTGCGGCGCGGGGAAACGTACAGTAACATGTTCAATAACATGTGGCCGACAAACACACCGGTAGCAAAACCAAACACATTGACCATGCTGAACAGCGGGACGTAGCCGGCAAAATCATCTAAGCCTAAAATAAACGGTACGACAAAGGCGAACCCCACCAACCCCCAAAACGGCAAATTCTCCCTAGCTTCCACGTTTATTTTCGGAACAATGTACTTTAATAGAGGATTAAACAAGGCGTTAACCTTTTCCAAAATGCGAGCCAAGCCATAAGCCGCTTTTTTTAGTCCCTTATTGGCTGATCCGCCTATGTGCTCCAGGCTCTCTTCCGCCATTTTCAGTAAGACCAGCGCCGCGGCCAAAATCATCAAAGCCAATAGCCAAGCAATATGATGGAAAAAGCTCCATAATGCCAATATCGCCAGCGTCCCGGCCGCATTCCCCAGCGCCGTACCCACTTCGATTGCCACCCGCCCGGTCCATCCCCTATTCTTATCTATTAATTGGCCGATGAATATGGCAAAATCGATGGAGGTTTTTAAATATACTGTCATGCCCACTATTATATCGGCTAATCGGAAGTGCAAAACTATGCTGGTGCCATGGAAATGGTTCAGTAAGTTAATCTCCAACCACAAAATGCCGATCAAAAATATGCAGGCCAGAACCGCCAGAATCAAAGGAACAATTTGATCACGAACTATTTGCTTCATAATTTAAATCAGGCCTTGCGGCCTGATGAAATTTTCCTGGTGGACCTCAGGGGATTCGAACCCCTCACCCCTTCCATGCCATGGAAGTGCTCTACCAAATGAGCTAGAGGCCCAAAATAGCTTCTAAATGCTCAGTAATTTTACTGCAAAACACCTTCGCGGTCAACCGTTATTTGCCGATCGCCCGGCTCTGGGTTTGGGCTTGCTGAAAACTGTTTTTTAAAGATTCAACCTGGGTACGGAATGCCGGAATAATACCGACAACGTTTAGTACCCACCCGATTATTATGATAGCGACAAGAGCGCCCGCTACATAACCAAAACCCGAAAGTATGCCGCGCCATAAATGCGTCCAACTGCCGCCTAAGCGGCGATTCAAAATTTCTACGTTTTTGTTCAGTTCAGTAAGGGTTCGGTTCAGGTCGTTTTCCGTCATTATTTTGATTTTCTGGTCCCCTTGGAAGGAATCGAACCTCCATCATCTCCTTAGGACGGAGCTGCTCTAATCCATTGAGCTACAAGGGGGAATTTTTAATAAATTAGCCCCAAAATTATAACACGGTGGCTAAATATTTGCTAAATTCGGCAATTTTAGGTGTGATATACTGAAATTGGCCAGATATTGCTATATTACACTATATTTTTGTGAATTTGTCAATATTTCTTGTTTCATATGGAACTTTCCTCGAAAACCTACATAAATAAAAGAAAAATCAACCAAATTCTGCTGATTTTGCTTATTTTAAGCCTGTTTTTCCCCTTGCGCCATGTTTTTTATAGCAATTCTGCCTATTGGACAGGCTCATATTCCGATTTTACCTCTTTTTCCCTATATTTAAGCGATATTCTTGCTATTGGGCTGTTTTTGGTTAATCTACGCCACGTGGTGGCAACAATAAGGCGGCACTGGCTCATCGGGTTGCTGCTAGGCTGGATAATCCTCGCTACCATTCTCAATTCCAGACACCTCCTGTCTTTAAACTTTTATTTCATCGCCAAGTTTATTGAATTCTTCCTGGTCTATCTACTTTTTGCCCATACCACACCATTTCTTCACAAAAACACTCTGGCGTTTCTCTTTTCCTTGCTGGGAGGACTGGAATCCATCATAACCATAATCCAATTCGCGACCCAAAAGTCAGTCGGACTCTACCGATTAGGGGAATCGCATTTGGGCACTACAGTTAATGGGGTGGCCAAACTTGTTTCCCATGGAACATTGTACATTCGGGGATATGGCACATTCCCCCATTCCAACCTGCTTTCAGCATTTTTGCTGGTTTCAGTTTTATTTTCTCTTTATTTAATTTTTAGTTCTGCCTTCCGCAAGCACCGTTTGGTCTTTTCCGGTTTATTGATATTAAATTTGTTCGGGCTGGCCTTATCCTTCTCCCGGGCCGGCATTGGCGCCACAATCGCGGCAGTTATAATTTTCTTGGCCTTTTTGTTCTACCTAAAAATACCAGCGCGACGGATATTATGGGCGTCCGCGGTTTTAGCAATATCCGCCATTGTAATAGGGATATTATTAAGCCCGTTTCTGCTCAGCCGGGCGACCATTAGCGACCAAGCAGTAAAAGAACGCGTTTTCTATAATGAAATCGGGGTAAAAATGATAAAAGCCTACCCTTGGCAGGGGATAGGCTTTGGCACCAGCGTGTTGCACATGCAACAATTTTCGCCGGTACAATTGCAGCCGTGGGAAATCCAGCCGATTCATAATTATTATTTACTTAGCGCGGCCGAACTCGGGATTGTCGGTGGCTTGTTATTTATTTTATTGTTTGGCTGGCACGCTTCCGCCCTACTGATTAAACTTTTGCGTTCGCGTGATATGTTCCAATTGACACTTTTTGCTACTTTTTGCGGCTTTCTAATCCTGATGTTATTTGACCACTACTTCTATACGATTGAACAAACCCAATTCTTACTTTGGCTCGTTTTAGGCTTAGTCATGAGAGAAATCAATAATAGAACCACTACTGATTGATTCAGAAACCAGTTACGCTATTTTTTGCTGAAGCAAAAAATGACGCTCCAAATGGTTTCTTCATTCAATCAGTAGTGGCTATTTGTGATATTCCTTACCCGCAATAATTGTGCAGGCTCTGTAGATTTGTTCTTCTAGAATTACGCGGGCCATGTTATGCGGGAAAGTGAGAGGGCTTAACGAAATTTGGTAATTGGAAAGTTGGCGCATTGATTCGTGCAAGCCTAAACCACTGCCAAGGACAAACACAATTTCCTGGCCCAAGCCCCCAATACGCTCTAAAAAATTAGCAAACTCCTTGGAGTTGCGCAAAGTCCCTTTTTCTTCCAAGAGAATTACAATCGCTCCGTCGGGCAATTGCTTTTGGATCGCTTCCGCTTCTTTCCTTTTGACTCGATCCAAGTCTTCTGAAGCTTTATAGGAAACCTCCGGCAATTCAACCAGTTTTACTTTGGCGAAAGGGGAGAGCCGCTTCAAGTATTCCTTCTCCAAGTCCTTGTAAGCCTTTTCCTTGAATTTTCCCAGACAAATAATCTTTATTTTCAGCATATAAATACTTTACCGCCTTCCCATTATACGCTAAAATTGTTAAGCAAAATAGGTATACGGGCCCATAGTAAAGTGGTATTACGCGGCATTCGCATTGCTGAGGCGGGAGTTCGATTCTCCCTGGGTCCACCAGGAAAATTAATCCAAAACCATGGAATTACAACCAGGAACAATTAAACAGTTGCAAGATTATGTCGCTGATAAAATTATCAGCCGCGGTTTCGAGGACGAAACCCTGCATGAGCGATTATTATTGCTGACCGAAGAGCTTGGTGAGCTCGTAAAAGCTTGCCGCAAAATCAGCGGCATGAACGTAGACCAAGGCAAGGAAGCGGTGCACAAGGCTGGCGAAGAAGTAGCGGATGTAATTAACCTTGTTTTTGCGGTCGGCATTAAACTCGGCTTGGATATTGAAAAGGAATTTATCGAAAAGAATAAAATAGTGGACCAACGATTTTATAAACGAGCAAGTTAGCCACGAAAAAACCCCGCATCAGCGGGGTTTTAAAATATCTTCATTTAGAAATGCAAAATCTTGCCGAATGCCTTTTCCAAATAGCCGGAATGGAGATTAGTGTAGTACAGAGTTAAAACGGCAGCCAGGAAAATTACGTTGACTATAAAAACGCGGAGCAAATCATGCCGGATTATGCGGTATTCCGCTGTTAGCTCACCGGACATGCTCCCGCCGGAGTAACCGGCTGCGGCTGGGGAGCCTGCTGGCTGTCCCGCTTGCGCAGACTGCTGGTTAAATTGATTAAACTGCTGGCGGCGCTTGTGTTTCTTGGACATAGTGGCATCATTTTAACACTTTTGGACGGTTGAATGCAAATTAGGTTAAGTGCTAAAATGATCCTACCATGAATGGCCAAACCTTAACTATTACCAGCCTGGTGCTCAGCATAATCGCTGTAATAGCAGGGGTTTACGCCGTCATTGCCGCCGGGCCGGCCAGGGCTTGGCGGAAGCAGTTTTCGGACGGTAACCTGCCGGAAAACGCCGGGCAAGCCATAGCCGCACTGGCGGCAAAAGTGCAGGGCTTGGAGAACGGCCAGGAGATGGGCAGTGCTAATTTGTCCCGCCTGGAAGAACTGCTGGGCCAATCCATCCAGCATGTTGGCTTAATCCGCTACAATTCTTTGGCGGATGAAGGCGGCAACTTGAGTTTCTCGCTGGCGTTATTGGACGCCCACCACTCCGGCGTGGTCATCACCAGCCTGCATGGCCGCCAGCAGAGCCGGACCTACGCCAAGCACATCAACGAAGCCGAAAGCGCCACGACTTTGAGCGACGAAGAGCAAAACGCCATCTTTGACGCACTGAAGCGGGCGCGGCAAAAACAGAAATCGAAAAACGGTAAAACGAACCAGCAGAACCATTAACTAGAAAGAACTATATGGACAACGACAACATGGACAGTCCGGCCGAAACAGTAGTCGGCCCGTCAGTGAAAATCCAGGGGGACCTTAACTCGGAAGGGAATATCCGCATTGAAGGCTCGGTCAGCGGCAAAGTCAAAACCACCCAGAGTGTGCACGTAGGCGAAGCCGCCAAATTGACGGCCGACATTTTCGCCGGCAACGCGGTGGTGGCCGGGGAAGTCCAGGGCAACCTGAAAATCTCCAGCAACCTGATTTTGCTGAAAACCGCCCGAATTAACGGGGATATTGCCTGCGCGATTTTGCGCGTGGAGGACGGCGCCCAGTTTACCGGCAAGTGCGCCATGGGCGGCAGTGCTCCCGCCGCGGGAAGCCCGGCTGCGGAAACTAAACCAGAGGCCAGAGGCCGCGGCAAAAGCGGTGCCGCCGAACCGGAACCGGAAGAATAAACTAAGCTCCGACAGTTTTGTACTATTATATCCTTGACCCGCAAAATCTTGACCCGGGGAAATTTGAACGTCAGCAAGTGGAATTGCAAGGCTTGCTGGCCGAGTTTAAAATTTCCGGCGAGATGAGCCGGGTCAGCAGTTTGCGCACCATCCAGGACCTGGTCGAAACCGCCAGCGAGCGGGGGGCTAACACTTTGGTGGCCTGCGGCACGGATGATACTTTTAATTTGATGCTGTCGTATTTGCGCGGCCGCGACTTTACCGTCGGCTTTGTGCCGCTGGACGACCAGTCGTACTTGGCGAAAATTCTCGGGCTGGACAGCCTACATACCGCGGCCAAAACCATTGCCGCGCGGCGCATTGAAAAAATTGACCTGGCCACCTTAGGCCCAAGTTATTTTATTAGCTATGTAGAATTCGGCATCGGCAGCAAAAAACTGAAAAACCTGAACTGGTGGAACAGCATCAAGGCTCTGTCTGTGCCGGAACATAAGTTCAGCATCCGCATTGATAACTCCTATACCATGGATATTACCTGTCTCGGTGGGATAGTCGCCAACACGCGGGGAAGCGCCAGCGCCACCAGCACTATTGCCAACCCGACCGATGGGTTTTTGGACTTGCTAATTTTGGAAAAACTGAACAAGTTCAATATTTTAAAATACAAGCAGCAGGTGATTGAAGGCCGCTTTGAAGAAATTCCCCACAGTTCGGTGATTAAATGCCGCAAAGTGGAATTCCTCCAGCCGCAGGGCTTTCCGTTAACCATGGCCGGCCGGGTGTTTACCAAAATCCCGACCTCCATAGAAATTATTCCGCGGCGCCTGAAGATGATTGTCGGCAAAAACCGGACGTTTTAAATACAGGAACGCTTGATTTTTCCTTCATTTTTTAGTATAGTTAATCAGTTCCGCAAAAATTTATGAACCTTTCGTCCCTGTCTTCACAGTTGAATATGTCCATCCAGGAACTTCGCAGCAAAGCTTACGCGAAGGGTTTTGTTATTTCCCCGCGTGCCAACAAGATAGACAATTTTTTGGCCAAGCAAATCATCCAGGTATTAAGCGAAAAACCGGCGGAAGAAAAACCGAAAAATACCGCGCCCGTCCATGTTAAACTGCCGGCGTTCATTAAGGTGCGCGACTTTGCCGAACTGCTGAAGCTGCCGGTCACCGACATCATTAAAACCCTCATCAAAAACGGGGTCATGGCCACTATCAACGAGGAAGTGGACTTTGAAACGGCGACTATCATTGCCCAGGACTTGGGCTTTGAAGTGGATACTGCCCAAACCGAAGAAGTGAAAGAATTTGGGCTGGGCTTCCTGCAAGAAACTTTAGCCGCCGAAAAACCGGAAAACCTAAAGCCGCGCGCACCGATTGTGGCGGTCATGGGCCACGTGGACCACGGCAAAACCACTTTGCTGGACGCCATCCGCGAAGCAGATGTGGTGGCTTCGGAGTCTGGCGGCATTACCCAGCATATTGGCGCTTACCAGGTTAAGAAAAACGGCAAGCCAATTACTTTTTTGGATACTCCCGGCCACGAAGCCTTCGTGGAAATGCGCGCCCGCGGCGCCAACGTGACTGACTTAATCATTTTGGTTGTCGCCGCCGATGACAGCGTGCGGCCGCAGACCATTGAAGTCATCAACCGCGCCAAGTTCACCAATACGCCGCTAATTGTCGCCATCAACAAAATTGACAAAGAGAACGCCAACGTCATGAAGACCAAACAGGAACTGGCCGAGCACGGCGTGTTGACCGAAGAGTGGGGCGGCAAAGTGATTGCCGTAGAAATTTCCGCCAAGCAAAAAAAAGGCATTGATGAACTGTTGGAAATGGTGCTTCTCCAGGCGGAAGTGGAAAATTTCCGCGCCAATCCCGACGGGAAAATTTTGGGCACGGTCATTGAATCACATGTAGAGCAGGGCAAGGGTTCGGTGGCTACCGTCATTGTCCAAAACGGCACGCTTAAAGTCGGCGACATCATTGTTGCCGGGGCCGGTTTCGGACGCGTGAAAACTTTGGAAGATGAACATGGCAAGCGATTGAAACAAGCCGGCCCGTCCACGCCGGTGCGGATCTCCGGTTTTTCCGACTTGCCGGAAGCGGGCGACATTTTACAGACCAGCGAAACTTTGGAATCGGCGAGGGAAATCGCCGGCAACGTGCAAAAAAAACAGCGCAGCCACCGCCTGAGCCGACGGCCGCAACTGGAAGGAGATGTTTCCAATAAATCGCTGAACCTGATTATCAAGGCTGACGTCGCCGGGTCGCTGGAAGCAATTAAGCAGTCATTCGCCAAACTCAAAAACGACGAAGTGGCGATTAACATTTTGAGCGAAGGCATCGGCGAGATAAACGAAAGCGACATTTTGCTGGCCGACAACTCTAAGGCCACGGTCATCGCTTTCCGCGTCAAAAGCAACCCCAAAGCGCTGAACCTGGCCAAACAGAAGAATGTAGCAGTTGATTCTTACGACGTCATTTACGAATTGTTGGAAGACGTGACCAGCGCCGTCATCAAAATGTTTACTCCGGAACTGGAGAAGGTCAGCTTTGGCAAAGCCAAGGTGTTGGCGATTTTCCGCACCGAAAAAGGGCAGATGATTATCGGCGGCCAGGTTAACGACGGCGAAGTCCGCAAGAGCAAGCCTGTGGCGATTTTGCGCAAGAACGCCGAAGGCGAAGACCAAGAGCTGGGCCGGGGCGAAATTATGGAACTGCAGCAGAGCAAAGTGGAAACCAAGGAAGTCGCCCGCGGCCACGAGTTTGGCATGAAGATTAAGACTTCCGTGAAAATCCAGGAGGGCGATATCTTGGAAAGTTTTGAAGAAAACTTGAAGCAAAAAACTTTATAAAAGGATAAATTTTAAACCCGTCGGGCAGGCGGGTTTTTTGTATCATAGAATCTTTACAAAATCTTTATATCATGCTAATATCTATGGTCTTTCACTGCGCGATATCAAGCTCTTTTAAGCAGCGATCAGACAGAACGGGAGGAAGTAAATTGCGGTTATTAGTGATCGACGACGAACAAGCACCGAGGCAAATGCTATCCGATGTTCTTGGCCTTGGTAGTCACGAAGTGGTTCAGGCATCGGGAGGAGCCGAAGGAATACAACTCTTCGGACAGGGAGGGTACGACGCCGTGTTTACGGACATGGATATGCCTGAGACCAACGGCGCCGACGTAGTCCGCCATATTCGTCGAACCAGCCCGGAAACCCCGGTAATCTCAGTCTCCAGTAAGTCACAAGAAGACATGGAGACAGGTTGTGAACCGGATGCTTACTTGGTAAAGCCGTACGAGATTACCGAGGTAGCACCCGCATTGCAGGCTGCCATTGAACACCGCCGCTCGGCGTTAACCGAGCAAAATACCTGAGCAAAGGAAGGTCTCACAACCCATCCTTCCTTTGCTCTCGCCCCATTAAAATTGTAAACCCTCGAAATTTTTACTATACTTAAATACTGTAATGGCCGCTAAACAAAGAAAAACCAGCAACCGGATTGAGCGCGTTAACTCGCTGATCCAGCAAATAGTGGGGGAGACTATCCACCAGTACTTGGAAGAGTACCCGGCCTTAGTTACCGTGAGCAAAGTGGAGGCCAGCCGTGACCTGAAATGGGCCAAGGTTTGGATCTCAATAGTCGGCGGCAACGATGACAAAGTTTTAAAAACCCTGGAACGAAATTTGTACGACATCCAAGGCGAGCTGAACCGCAGTTTGGCCATGAAAGTCGTGCCGCGCCTGCAATTATTTTTGGATACTTCGCCGCGCTACGCCCAGCACATTGATGAGTTAATCAAGGAAATCCACAAAGAAGACAATGCATCCTAACTTTGAACCTGCTAAACAGCTGATCAACAGTTCCCAGCGGATCTTGTTGACCACCCATGAACGGACCGATGGCGACGACCTCGGTTCGGTTTTGGCGTTGGCTAACCACCTCCAGAAATCCGGCAAAAACGTGACGCTGGCCATTAAAGGCGGCGTGCCGGAGCAGCTGCAGTACTTGCCGCTGAGCGACTGGGTGCAAGATGAGCTAACCCACACTAGTTTTGACCTGCTCATCGTTTCCGGTTGTTCTAATTTGCAGCGCTGCGGCCTGCCTGCCATCATCAACAGCCGCCTGCCGATTTTAAATATTGACCACCATCCGGACAATACCGAGTACGGCACTATCAATGTGGTGCAGGCGGATAAATCTTCCGTAGCCGAATTGGTTTACGACTTTTTCAATTACTGCAGTTGGGCCATTACGCCGGGGATCGCCACCTGCCTGTTGACCGGCATTTTTACGGACACAGGGTCGTTCATGCATAGCAACACCCAAGCCCGCACGCTTGATGCCGCCGCCGATTTGATGCGCAAAGGCGCGCGGACCGCGACAGTGGCCCGCCATACCTACAAGGGCAAGAATGTTGCCGGCTTGAAAGCCTGGGGCAAAGCCCTGGAAAACGCTTATTACGACGCGGACCAAAAAATCATCTATTCCATCATTACCGAGGAAGAATTGAAAGAATTGGGTAACCCGCCGCTGGATTATTTTGAAGGTTTAGTGGAAACGCTAAACAAAGTTCCGGAAGCGAAGTTTGCCTTGTTCCTGAAGCAAGACGGCGACATAATTAAAGGCTCATTGCGCAGCGACCCACACAAGGGCATGGACGTAAAAAAAATCGCCCACCTGTTCGGGGGCGGGGGACACAAATGGGCGTCCGGTTTCTCGCTAGCCGGCAAGCTGGTACGGGACGACCGGGGCAAATGGCAAGTGGTGCGGTAATTATAAAGAACCTTTTGGTTTCTTCATTCAAAAGGTTCTTTATTTTATGCGCAAATTTTTCATTACCTCCGCAGCCTTGAACAATGTTGCCAGCATGCCGTCAAATTGCTTTTCATAAGAAGTATCCGCGAGTTTGCCTTCGGCATCAAACACATCTTGGACATTCTTGACCATGACGGTTTCGCGGATATCAAACATGGAGAAAGTGCCGGCTTCTAGGCGCAGTTGCTCAATTACCCTCGCGCCGCCCGCAGGGCCGTTGGACACTCCAACCAACCCCACCGGCTTGTATTTAAACTCATAATACAACCAGTCCAAGGCATTCTTTAACGTTGCCGGATAGCCATGGTTATATTCTGGCGAGACAATGACAAAAGCGTCAGCCGCTTCTGCTATATCGCTCCATTTTTGGACATTCGGGTCAGGGTACTTCTTTTTGAGCTTGCTTGGCTCCATCGGCAAATCCATCCAGGGCAATGGAAGCTCGGCAAAATCAACCAGCGCAGCGGAATGGCCGGCGGCGGTTACTTTTTGGGCGGCGTAACGCGCCGGGAAAATGCTTTTCCTCTCCTGGCGGGCAGAGCCGCAAACTACTGCAATACTTAGCGGCATGATTTTCAAGATTAATTACTTTTTGGCTGGTTTGCCGGCTTGGCGGCTTTTTGCACGGACACGGCCTGGATCATCCGGTCGGTTTTTTCAATCACACGGAACTCCCAGTCGCGGTAAGTTACGGTTTCCCCAGCCTCCGGAAAGCGCGAAAGCGAGTCCAGAATGAAGCCGGAAACCGTAGCGAAATTATCGTCTTCGGGGATGTCGGTCTTAAAGTACCGGTTAAAATCGACAATCGGCGTGGTTCCCTCTACGCGGTGGGAACCGTTTTTTTGGCGCACAATATCCTTTTTGGCCTCATCGGTCTCGTCAGTAATTTCCCCAACCAGCTCTTCCAGCACGTCTTCCAGCGTAACCAGGCCGTCAATTTCTCCGTGCTCTTCCGTCACTAGGGCGATGTGCATTTTCCGGCGCTGGAACTTCTGCAAGACATCGCTGACTTTTTGGGTAGTCGGCACAAACAGAGGCGGAAGCAGTAAGGAACGCAAATCAATGCCTTTCAGGTCCTTGCCGATAAACGGCAACAGGTCTTTTACGTTCAAGATGCCGACAATATTATTTACGTCGCCCTCGTAAACCGGAATGCGAGAGTATTCCGACTCTACCGCGCGCGTGATGTTGGCTGCCGCCGGTTCATCCAAGTCCAAGGCGGTCATGTGGCTGGCCGGGGTCATTATCTTATCTACTTCGGTGTCGGAAAACTCAAACACGTTTTCCAAAATCTGGTGTTCGCGCGGCTGGATAGTACCGGCTTTCTGGCTTTCTTGGAGCAAAATGCGCAATTCTTCTTCCGACAATTTGGATTCGGTAAAGCTGGCACTGTCTTTGAACGGAGCCAGTAACAGATTCGAAGAGGCGGTCAAAAAACGGACCAGCGGATGGGCGACGCGGGAAATCCAGTAAACCGGATAGATGGCAAACAGGGCAAAGCGCGCCGGCCGGCGCAGCGCGAAAGACTTCGGCACCAACTCGCCGAGCACCAGGGTGATATAGGAAACGAAGATAACGATAATGATAAAGCTGACCAAGTCGGCATGCCTGGCCAAAAACGGTATCGCTTGGAAATACGGGGCAATGTGGCTGGCCAACCGCGTGCCGGCAAAAGCGGAAGCGACAATGGTTATTACGGAAATCCCGATCTGGGTGGTGGCAATAAAAGTTTCCGGATCGCCCTGCAAATCCCGAATCATCTTAGCCCGCTGGGGAAAGCGCTTGGCCAGTTCGTTGACCTTGCCTTTGCGCAAAGAAATAAGGGCAATCTCACTGCCGGCAAAAAACCCGTTCAGCAAGGTCAGCACGAACACTATGATAATTTCCCAAAAAAATTCTGATCCCATGGATAATAACGACAATACCACTAAGCTTACCAAAAAAAGCCGGAAAATTCCACCTGGATTTATCTATATTATTAGGCTATAATTGTGAAGATCTTTTCATTTAATGACCTTAGGCCCGGGTGGCGGAACTGGTATACGCACTACCTTGAGGTGGTAGCGGGAGCAATCCCGTGGGGGTTCGAGTCCCCCCTCGGGCACCAATACGATTGGAATTTCAAAAACCCCTCGCGGGGTTTTTTGTTTTGCTAACCGGCCAGCAAGTATTCCA
>Ga0075426_10001885_pt1 | contig 14968 bp, 9 predicted proteins | sample SoiMethybrSBSTD5_FD_75304 | JGI IMG/M metagenome (GOLD analysis project Ga0075426, IMG submission 75304) | Bulk soil microbial communities from a Populus tree surrounding site in Tennessee, USA - Soil MetaG P. TD hybrid SBSTD5 | ecosystem: Environmental > Terrestrial > Soil > Tree plantation... | reverse complement strand
GTCAGCTACTTCGCGCTCCCCGGGGCGAACGTCGGTCGAGGAATCATGCTGATCGGCGTCCCGGTAATTCTTCTCTTTCTTTTGAGCTGGCGGTTTTCGGCCGATACCGTGAAGCTGCTGGCCCGCGGGGACGAGCGGGTCTTGGTAATGGGCACAGGCGAAGCGGGTGTATCGCTCGTTCGACATATTCTGAACCATCCGGAACACAACATGAGGGTTGTCGGATTTCTGGACGAGCACGGGCAGGACATTGGGAAGTCTCTCGTGAACCCCAAAATTGTTGGTGCTGTCTCGGATGTGGAGGAAATCGTTGCCCGCGAAAAAGTCGACAGAGTTGTCCTTTCCTTAAGGGAACGAAGGGGCGGTACTCCGGTCCAGCAATTACTGAGGCTCAAACTTGCAGGTGTTGGCGTCGAGGATGTTCACAGCTGCCGTGAACGACTCGCCGGACAGATTGCGCTGGAACATCTCACGCCGAGTTGGCTCATCCTCTCGGATGGTTTCGGCAAATCACGAATCCTGCTGGCGGCCAAGCGCGCAACCGATCTCTTAATTTCTGTCTTAATCCTTTTGTTAGTGTCGCCGTTGCTCCCTGCGGTTGCTCTAGCCATTTATCTGGAGACGGGACGACCAATCTTCTTTCGTCAGAAGCGCGTCGGCTATAAAGGCGCTGAGTTCGAATTGCTGAAATTCCGATCGATGGTTCAGGATGCCGAAAAAGATGGGCCGCGCTGGGCCGCTCGTGAAGATAGCCGCGTCACTAAGGTGGGCCGAGTCCTGCGCAAAACTCGACTGGACGAGATCCCTCAGTTGGTTAATGTGTTTCGCGGAGAAATGAGTCTAGTGGGTCCTCGACCCGAGCGCCGGTGCTTTTGCTCCATGCTGGAAAAAGAGATTCCCTACTTTAATCTTAGGCATTCCGTCCGGCCGGGGCTCACCGGGTGGGCACAGGTTAGATTCCGATACAGTGCCAGCCTCGATGACGCCAGAGAGAAATTGGCCCTGGACCTGTTCTACGTGAAGAATTCATCGCTTATGGTTGATCTTGTAATCCTGTTCGAAACCGCCAAGGTAGTGCTCTTGGGTCGCGGGGCGCATTGATTGGTTGGCGCAAGAAATAGATTTACTACAATGAATAACAAAAGGCTGAGTCTGAGATCGGGACATCCCCGCTTGGTTATGGCGGTGAATTCGCCTATTGCCCTTGCCTATCTCCAAGGTCAGCCGCAGTATTTTCGGGATATGGGTTTCGATGTTGTGGTTCTCTGCCCCCGCCGACGCAAGGATGAGTGGGAAGTGCCCAGGCCCGAGGGAGTGTCGTTTATCGATGTGCCTATGGAGAGAAAAATCGCGCCGTGGCAGGACTTGGTTTCGCTTTGGCGGTTGTGGCGCATCATACGCGCACTTCGTCCCACCGTAACCAACGTAGGGACTCCCAAAGCAGGGTTGCTTGCAGGCCTTGCCGCATGGCTGAGCCGCGTTCCTTGCCGCTTCTACACGCTGCATGGCTTGCGGTACGAGACCACCACGGGCTTCCTTAGGCGAGTCCTTATTCTAGCAGAGCGCTTGGCTTGTCGTTTTGCCCATCGCGTCGTATGTGTCAGCGAAAGTGTACGTCTGAGGGCCGTTTCTACTGGACTTACAACACCGGAGCGAGCAGTGGTTCTCAGATCAGGGAGTTGTAATGGTGTAGATGTTTCACGTTTTGCAGTCACTCCACAGATTATGAGGCGCGCGACCCAAATACGGCGACAGTGGGGGATTCCTCTGGACGCCCCTGTCCTGCTGTTTGTAGGGCGCTTGACTTGCGACAAAGGCATTCCTGAGTTGATGAAAGCCTTTTTTCAACTAGCTACCCGGTTTCCGGAACTCCGGCTACTGCTCGTGGGATGTCTTGAAGATTGCGATCCTCTTCCCGTTGACACTCGAAGGTGTTTGGAGACGAATCCCCGTGTGATTTTTGCGGGGGCAGCGCAGGACATTGTTCCTTACTACGCAACTGCTGACGTTTTGGCCCTGCCGAGCCACCGAGAGGGCCTGCCAACGGTCGTCCTGGAAGCCCAGGCCGTCGGTATACCGGTGGTAGGTGCTTCGGCGACCGGGATCGTAGACGTAATTGCGGATGGCGAAACCGGACTTCTTTTCCCTGTGGGCGACGTACCACGGCTCGCTGACGCGGTCGCAAGACTCATCACTGACCATCGCTTGGCCGATAAATTGAGGCTTGCAGGCCAGGAACAAGTCCGAGTCAAGTTTCAGCAGGAGCGCATCTGGGAAGCGCTACACAGAGAGTATCTTCAGCTCCCGCAACCGAAAGAGCCGGCTCGATCTTCAATCCCTTATCCCGGGAGAAGCAGCCGTTTGGCTGCGCCGCGAACAGCGCCTTAAATGTCTTCTCTTCGTCGTCAGTGTGGCAAGGTCCATTCGAATTCGTGCGTGGTGAAATGCATGAGACTCACGCGAGCCATCCCGATTGTCCTGACCCACCTCCTTTTCGTATTCGTCGTCGGTGGTGTCGCGCAGGCGCAGGACTCGCCGGCACCCAAGCAGGCTCCGTCAAAGCCCGTTTGCAAAAACGAGATCCGCTCCACGTATCTGCTTGGACCTGACGACGAGCTGGTGATTTCCGGGCCGGAGCTAACTGAGTTCAGTAACAAACCGGTCCGCATTGACAGCGATGGCGACGTGCAAGCGCCTTTGCTAGGTCGAATCCATGTGGCCGGTCTCACGGTGCAGCAAGCCGAGCAAGAGCTCAACAAAGCTCTGGGCAAATACATTCGCGAGCCGCAAGTTCTCGTCAGCATAGCAGAGGTGCGTAGTCAGCCGGTCTCGGTCCTCGGTGCAGTGAACACTCCAGGTGTCCATCAGGTGCAGGGGCACAAGACTCTAATGGAGATGCTGGCAATGGCGGGCGGGCTTCGGCAGGACGCCGGATATAGTGTCCGCATCACGCGGCAATTGGACTGGGGCTGCATTCCCCTTCCTGGAGCGGCGCTTGACAGCTCGGGTCAATTCAGCGTCGCTGAGCTGAACTTGAAGAAAATCATGGAAGCCAAGGACCCGGCAGAAAACATCCAGATCCTTCCGCGTGACGTCATTTCCGTTCCGAAGGCCGAAATGGTTTATGTCATCGGCGACGTCCGGCGCTCGGGAGGATTTGTGCTCGGTGAACACCAATCAATCTCCGTACTGCAGGCTCTTTCGTTGGCCGAGGGGCTCAACGGAACTGCTGATACCCGGCACGCCAAGATCCTGCGCTTGAAACGCGAAGCCGATCAGAGGGAAGAGTTGCCTGTTGATGTGAAGAGCCTGCTCTCAGGAAAGAAGCAGGACGTCTCATTGCAGGCTGACGACATTTTGTTCATTCCCGGCAGCACCGGGAAGAAGGCAGCGCTGCGGGCGGCGGAAGCGGTGATCCAAGCAGGCACGGGCATGGCCATCTGGCGCACGCCTTGAGGCCTTTTCTGAGGTGCACAAATGAAACCTTCAGAATTTCCTCTCGAAAAATGTGACGGTCGGGCTGAGGTGGGCTTGCGAAACGAGCAGCGCCCCACTGTTTACAGGCATGCGCGAACGCCCGCGACCGAGGTTGCCTCTCAGCCAGGCTACGACAACTTGTTGGACTACTGGAATATTCTGTTCCGCCACAGGAAAACACTACTAAGCTTCTTGTTAGCAGGGATACTCGGTGCGGTCGTAATCAGTCTCATTCAGACACCGATTTACCGCGTTAGAACTTCTCTGGAGATCGAGAGTCCCAATTTCTCGGAATCCCGAGGGACGAACGACTCCTTAGTCAGTGACGCAATGACCGAGTCCTACGTGGAAACCCAGGTGAAGCTTTTGCAGAGCGAATCCCTGCTCGAAGACGTGGTTGAGAAGCTGAAGCTCCATCAACAGCCCCCAACGGGGTGGGGAGCATTCAAGGCACGCCTGCGCCGCATCTTCAAGCCCAAATCCACCGATTCATCTGATCAAGAGGAATTGGTTCGGCAGATAGAACGCAACCTGACGGTGCGGACATCCGGAAGCTCGCGCTTGCTGGAAGTACTCTATGAGTCGCCAGATCCCAAGAGCGCCGCAGATTTTGCGAATACTCTAGTGAGCGAATTCGTCGAGTTGAGCCAAGAGGAGAGGTGGAAGTCCGCGGAGGGCACTGCGGAATGGTTGACGAACCATTTGAATATCATGAAGGTTCAGCTCGAGCAGTCGGAGGCGAAGCTCCAGGATTACGCGCGGACTTCTGGCCTCACATTTACTTCGGAAAAAGACAATTTGGCGGAAAACCGGCTGAAAGAACTGCAAGAAGAGCTGTCCAAAGCCGAAGCCGATCGCATTTCGAACCAGGCAAGATTCGAAGGAGCAAAAACCAAGACGGCCGATTCGCTGCCGGAAGTGTCCCAGGATGCGACTATGCGCGAGTATCGGCAGAGATTGACTGAGCTGCAGAGGCAATACGCCGAACTCACCACGACGCTGACCCCGGAACACTATAAGGTGCAACGCGTGCAAGCGCAGATTGATGAACTGAAGACGGCGATGCGGAAAGAACGGAGTGACGTCCTGCGGCGTGTCGGAAATGAATACACAGAGTCGGTTCGCCGCGAAGCACTTCTGTCAAAGGCGCATGACCAGCAGGAAAAGGTCGTAGCGGATCAATCCGAGAAGGCCATCCATTATGACACCCTGAAGCGGGACGTGGATTCCAACCGGCGCCTCTACGAAACAATGTTGCAGCGGGTTAAAGAGGCCAGCCTGGCGACAGCCATGCGTGACAGCAATGTGCTGGTCGTTGACCGCGCCAAGCCACCGCTGCGGCCCTATCGTCCAAGCTTGCCAATGAACTCTGCAATCGGGCTGTTCAGTGGCGCACTCCTGGGGTTTGGATTCGTATTGCTTCGTGAGCGTATCGACAGAAGAATAAGCGGCCCCGGTGATGCACAAGTTTATTTGGATTTACCGGAGCTGGGCGTTATTCCTCTGGACGAAACCGCACTGCCGTCTCCGATGTGCCACCGTCTAAACGCGCGACGCTCTCCTTCTCCTCTTCCTCCCGTGAGCGGCTCGCGATCTGCCAGGGACGATTGCCCGGAATTGGCGACGTGGAAGCGCAAGCCGTCTTTGGTGGCGGAATGCACACGCACGACGCTGACTTCGATTGTCCTGCCGAATCAGAATGAGGATGGCCCGCGGGTCATTGTTCTCACAAGTCCAGGTCAGGGGGATGGGAAGACCACGGTGGCTTGCAATCTCAGCATCGCGATTGCAGAGATTGGTCGCAAAGTTCTACTGATTGAGGGCGACTTGCGCCGCCCCAGGCTACACAAAGTTTTTGGCTTGGCAAACAACTGGGGGTTGAGGGACACGCTACGGTCGGATTCGCCGCTCGAAAGCATTCCCATTTCGCACCTGGTACACACGACTGAAATCGCGGGCCTCTGCGTGTTGCCCGGTGGCAGTACCGGGACCACTCCATCAAACCTTTTTTACTCTCCTCGAATGTCAGAGCTGTTGAAGCGTCTTCGGGCGGAGTTTGACATGATTTTGATCGATGCTCCACCGATGATCCATCTTGCGGATGCCCGCGTACTGGGGCGTCTGGCTGACGGCGTCATATTGGTGGTTCGCGCTGGGCAAACCACCACGGACAGCGCAATATTTGCCGCCCAGCGTTTCGCCGAAGATGGAACGCGGGTGTTGGGTACCGTCCTCAACAGTTGGGATCCCAGGACCAGCCGCCAATATGGCTACGGATCTTACCCTTACTATCGGGCCTATGTTGGATAGTGGTTCAAGCCGCTTGAACGCCTAAGCGCACCTCTCGTCACGCCATGCTATTTGATTCTCCTGCGTATTTTGTTTTTCTGATCCCTGTCGTGCTGCTGTACTGGCGCTTGAGTCACCGCCAGCAGAATATCATTCTGCTTCTCGCGAGCTACTTTTTCTATGGATGGTGGGATTGGCGGTTTCTGGCCCTGATGATCTGCAGCACGACGGCAGACTTTTTGATTGCGCAGAAAATAGCTCCTGGCTGTTCGGAGGCAAGCCGTAAGAAGTGGCTTATTTTTTCGCTGGTGCTGAATTTTTCGATTCTCGGAACGTTTAAGTATTTCAACTTCTTCGCGGACTCGTTCTCATCTGCATTGGATACGTTGGGATTTCACAATATTCCCATGCCTCTCATTCGGGTGATTCTCCCGCCGGGGATTTCCTTCTACACGTTCCAAGAGGTCGCTTACATCGTAGATGTTTACAAAGGGAGACTAGAGGCGGCGAAGTCTTTTGTGGAGTATGGATTATTCGTCAGCTTGTTCGCTCACCTCATCGCGGGTCCCATTCAAAGACCGGGGCATCTGCTTCCACAGGTCCAGCGGGAGCGTACCTTCGATGGTGACCGATTCTTCGACGGTCTCATGCTGATTTTCTCCGGCCTCTTGCGAAAGTGCGTTGTCGCGGACAATTGCGCGCTGCTGGCAAATGCGGCCTTTGGCGGCCAATTCGGGAAGTCTAACCTGTGGGTGGTCCTCATTGGGACATACGCCTTCGCGTGGCAGGTGTATGGGGATTTCAGCGGATACAGCGATATTGCGCGTGGCAGTGCCCAGTTGATGGGCTTCCATTTCATGGTCAATTTCCGGCAGCCATATCTGGCGAACCGGCTCCAGGATTTTTGGCGGCGCTGGCACATTAGTTTGAGTACCTGGCTTCGCGATTATTTGTACATTCCTTTGGGCGGCAGCGCTGGTGGAAAATGGAAAACCTGCTGGAACCTATTTGTGACCATGATCCTCGCTGGGCTGTGGCATGGCGCAAACTGGACGTTCGTCATATTCGGTGCGATTCATGGCGTCGTGTTGGCCATCGAGCGTTTCGTCTTCCCAGTTAAAAAGCATGCGGGCGATGCGGTGCCCCCTCAACGATTCGCAGGTCTTGTTTCCCTATTGGGGCAAAGAATCTTGACCTTTAACGTTTTTTGCCTGAGCCTGGCCTTCTTCCGGGCAACTTCCCTGAGCGCAGCGACGCAGTTTCTGGCTGGACTCACCGATCTTTCCTGGCATAGCGAGTATGCCTCGGCATTTTTGATGTTGGCACTGTTTGCGCTGCCTTTGTTTGTTGTGGACTTGCTGATGGAGGCCAGCGGCGACGAATACCCGTTTGCGAAGGCTCCCTATGCAGTTCGCACAGGGATAGCCGCTGCGGCGCTCGTTGCCTTGGCTTTTCTTTCCGGGAGCAATCTCAATGCCTTTGTCTATTTTCGATTCTAAGCATCCAGCAATGACCTACGTGAAAGCCTTGGTTGGGATTTGCGCCCTAATCATTGTTGCCCTTGAGATTTCCTCGGCTTATTTGCTAAAGCACCGTTCCATCACTTATGAGCGGGTTAGCCGGCAGTACGATGATGCTCTAAAGATCCGGCGCGCGGGACCAGGTGAGCCTCCGGCGGTGTTGATGGTGGGCAATTCCTTGCTGCTGCACGGAATCAAATTGGATCGTTTGCGGACAATGACGTCTTCCAACATGCGCATCTATCCCATATTTCTAGAAGCGACCGGCTACTACGACTGGTTGTACGGTCTGCAGGGGCTGTTTCGTCAGGGTTCGAGACCGCAAGTGGTGGTGTTAGGTGTCGGAGTAAACTACCTCCTCAAGGACGGCGTTCGCCAGGACTATGTTCCTATGATGTTCCTCGATACCAAAGATACTTTCGCGGTAGCCTCCGACTTGCACATGGACCGCACAGAAACCAGCAATCTCTTCTTAGAGCATTCGAGCATCTTTTGGGATACGCGCAGCACCATCCGAATGCAGATTCTGAATCACATGGTTCCCCATCTTGAAGACCTGTTCTTGTTTTTAAACCCGAAGCCGGCAGTTCCACAAGGCCGGGAGTTTGAAGAGATTGCCATCCCTCGCTTGCGCAGGTTGCTTGCGCTTTGCGAGTCCAATGGAGCCAAGTTGATTCTTCTGCTTCCCCCGACACTGTCCTCGGAGAGCGCCATCAGCCAGATGGTCTACGATTCGCACTTGGTAGGCGTGGATGTGTCGGTGCCGATCGATCCGACCACTCTTTCGGAGAGATTTTACGAACGAGATGGAATGCATCTCAACCCGGACGGCGCAGTGCTCTTCACGTCAGCCTTAGCAAAGGACCTTCCGCAGAGAGTAGTGACTCACGACACCATGGCCTCTCAGGTCGCGCAATGAATGTGCCTATCCTGCGTGGTGCGAAATGAGTTCCAAGACCCTGTACATCGAGACCTCAAGCAAATTCTCTTTGCCGCAAGGCAAAGCGCCGTCCCTAAGTACGGACTTCAGTTGGATGCTTGTTGGAAATGCCGTTTATTCTGGTGCCCAATTTGCAACCCTGATGCTCTTGACCAAGTTGGTTCAGCCGGAAATGGTTGGTCAATACGCCTTAGGCTTAGCGATCGTATATCCCGTTATGATGTTTGCAAACCTGCAGCTTCGAGCGGTGATGACCTCGGAAGCCCGTCCACATATTCGTTTCGGCGATTACCTCGGCCTGCGGCTCCTGACAACGTCAATTTCACTCGCGGTCATTTTCGCCATTACACAATTTCTGCACTATCGCGGGGAATTGACCGCGGTAATCCTGATGGTCGGCGTTGCTTACGGCATTGAGACCCTTAGCGATGTGTATTATGCGCGGCTGCAACTGCACGACCGAATGGCGCAAATCGCAAAGTCCATGATTGCAAGAGGTTTTCTGTCCGTATTTGCTTTGGCAGTTGCCACGTATGCCAGCAGAAGCATTGTATGGGGGATCGCTGGCATATTGGGAGCCCGCGCAATCGTTTTTTGGGGCTACGACGTTCGCGAGCGTACTCAGGGTATCGAGGGGCTACCCCGAGGTTTCTTCCACAATAGGGAACTTGCGCCACGTTTTGATTGGCAGGTGCATCACGAACTGCTTTGGCTCAGCCTCCCTCTCGGGGTGGTGGTGCTTTTGACGACCTTGAATTCCAGCGTCCCAAGTTATTTCATCAAGCACGGGCTCGGGGACCGCGAGCTAGGTATTTTTTCAGCAATTGGATTCGTGATTTCCGTTGGAAACATGGCCGTCGTATCCCTTGGACAGTCCGCATTCACGCGTCTGGCGCGTTCATACAATGGTGGCAATTACTCGGGGTTCTGGTTGCTGCTTGCCAAGCTCCTCGGCTTTGGAGCAGTGCTGGGCGTGTGTGGAATGATCGTGTCCCAGCTGGCGGGACGCGAGATTCTGACGATTCTGTTTCGTCCCGAATACGCCGAGCGCGCAGATCTGCTCCCCTGGATTATGGCTGCCGGAGGGGTTTTATTCATGGCTCAGTTTTTGGGATTTGGCATGACCGCGGCCGGTTTCTACGGCTCACAGGTTATCTTGAATGGTCTGGCGAACCTGAGTCTTTTCGCAGCTTGCTATTGGCTGGTAGCGCGGCAGGGCCTGCTGGGTGCGATTCTCGCAATGCTGATCGCTGCGTTTGTGCAGCTTGCGGGGAGTGTCATGGTTCTGGCCTACGGCATGCGAACCCCAGCCCAAACATGTACCGGAAGGGTTGAGGCCGCGTGAATCTTTCACTCCAATGCCGACTCCTGCAGCCATCCAGGAAACTGGAGCAGTGGCTTCGCTCACCGTGGAATTCGCCACAAACGGAAAACGATGGCGCAGTCCTCTACACTGCGAGAACAGATGGTCCTTCTATTCTAGGCAAGCTCGCTTTTGCATCGCTTTGGCTGTTGGTGTTTGCGATTCCGTGGGAGGACGCAATTACCATCCCGGGTCTTGGTACAAGCGCACGTTTAGTTGGAATTGTTGCCGCCGGTTTGGGTGTTTTAGCGATTATCGAGAGTGGAAGAGTCCGGCGGCCTGCGCCAGGCCACATCGTCATGGCTTTGTTTGTCTTGTTGGCCGCAACAAGTTACTTGTGGAGTCTTTATCCCGAAGGAACTGCGGTACAGATTCTGTCCTACATCCAGCTCCTCCTAATGGTCTGGTTGATATGGGAACTCGCCCCTAAAGCGGTCGGGCAGATAAAGCTGATGCAAGCGTATGTTCTAGGGACCTTTGTATCGGGCATCGATACCGTTTATTTGTTCCTTACCCACCGGGAGTCGGATTACCAACGGTACGCTGGAGCGGGTTTGGATGCGAACGACTTGGGACTCATGATGGCCTTGAGTATCCCAATCTCTTACTATCTTCTCCTTCAAGCCAAGGGAAGGGTGGCGTGGATCTACAGACTGCAGTTGGCTTTGGCTGGAACGACGATCGTGCTGACCGCGTCAAGAGGAGCGGCATTGGCAAGTATTGTTGCGCTTGCCATCATTCCATTGACGAGCGCGAGCCTGCCGGGGCGCAGGAAAATTGCTGTCCTTTTGACAATGGCATTGGTCATTTGTGGAGCTGTTCTTTTCACTCCTGAAACCTCGTGGGAGCGCTTATCTACTGCTCCCTTGGAACTCGAACATGGCACGTTGACCGGACGTACTGTCATTTGGACAGCAGGTTGGGAGATCTTCCGTGCACACCCTTTCCTGGGTATCGGAGCAAACGCGTTCCGACTCATCGTTAGCCGTGTCTTGGCTGAGCCCATCCGCCTCGATCAACAGGCTTACCCTCCTGCGCCCCCGGCGCACAACACTTTTCTGTCGGTCCTCGTGGAGCAGGGTGTAGTTGGCCTAATTACTTTTTGCGTTCTGATCGGTGTCTTGGCCGCGTCTATCCGGGCGATGCCTGTCTTCCCCCGGAGGCTTTGGACACTGAGTCTCGTGGTGTGGATGGTTGGAGTATCCAGTTTGACTTGGGAAATGCGGAAGCCAACGTGGTTCCTCTTCGGCCTGATAACCGCGCAGAGCGCGAGCTTGGCCCAAGAGAAATGGAGATACAGTCATCCAAGTGCTCTCACAAAGAGAAACTCGTTATCGTTCTCGAGGCCCACAGAGGATTTGGTTTTGTTGAATAAACAATCAGGAATTATACCTAGCCAGCCAGCGCACTGAAAAAGAAACTACCGCGCCGGCCGAAACACCGAGTCATGAAGAAGATTAAAGTCGCTCACGTCGTGCCGATGCTGAGCCCAGGGGGCGCCGAGCGTGTGGCTGTCCATGTCGTGCGGGAATTGGACCGTGATCGCTATGAACCAATGGTCATCTCGTTTACCGGGCGCGTGGGATGCGATCTCGATCAGTTGCTGGACCACGCCGGGATCGAAGTTAGATACCTGGGCAAACACCCCGGCTTTGATTACCGCATGTATTCGAGGGTCCATCGCGTTCTCAAGGACTCCCGGCCGGATGTGATCCACACACATCTGCACGTGCTTCGCTATGCGCTGCCATCGATGTTGCTTCTCAATCATGGTGCGCATTTGCACACGGTTCACAACCTGGCGGAGCGTGAGGTTGAACCCAGAGCGCGCTGGATTCAACGTTACGCATTTAGCCACGGCGTTGTTCCCGTTGCCGTGGCCAAGGAAGTAGCTCGTAGCTTAGAGTGGCTCTACAGAACTCCGAGGTGCCGCGTAATTCCGAACGGCATTCCAACAAACCAATTTGCTCGTCCCCAGGTTTCTCGCGGGCAATGGCGGGCGAGGGAAGGTTTCCGTGACGACGATGTCCTGTTTGTTTGTGTGGCGCGTTTTGCTCCACAGAAAAACCACGCACTGCTTCTTAAGGCCTTCGCGCAAGGGCCTGGTTCCGACCCACGCGTCCGCTTGGTCCTCGTCGGTGACGGAGACTTGCGAGGGCAGATCGAAAAACAGTCCGAGGACATTGGCATAGCCGCGCGCGTCCACTTCCTCGGACTACGGAGCGATATTCCAGACATCTTAGGTGCGATGGATGTTTTCGTCCTGGGCTCAGACTACGAAGGAAACCCCTTATCGGTAATGGAGGCTATGGCCTCGGGGCTGCCGATTGTGAGCACTTCTGTCGGTGGTGTGAAGGACCTCATGCAACATGGAAAGCAAGGATTTCTGGCGCCGCCGGGCGACGCTCACGGCCTTTCCAAAGCCATGAAATCTCTTATGGATAGAGAGGTCAGGCAGTCTTTGGGTAGGGCAGCAATGCGGCGCGCAAAGGAAAGCTTTGATGTGTCGACGATGGTTCGTGCGTACGAGGAACTGTACGAAGATCTCGTTGGTCGTCCGCGCCCCGGGATCGCTACAACCACCTTCCAGCGCACGACCGTTCCTGTTAAACAAGCAGGCCCGACTCGATGAACGTTTGTGTTTCTGAAGAAGAAATTGGAACGTCAAATGATTAGAGTCATGCACGTTATCACCACTCTTGGACCGGCTGGAGCCGAGACCATGCTTGTGCGAATAGCCTCGGGAATGGATGGCACGCGGTTTGAAAACGAGGTTGTTTCGCTTACAGGCATATTGGACCTGGCAGAAAAAATGCATTCGATGGGAGTGCGCGTCCGGACTCTGGGCATGAACAAGGGGATGCCCAATCCACTGCTGGTTATGCGCCTTGCAGATTGGATCCGGGAATCGAAGCCGGACGTCATTCAAACCTGGATGTATCATTCGAACCTGGTCGGCGCTCTGGCCGCCCGCCTGGCTGGCGATGTCCCTGTAGTCTGGGGCATCCATCACACCTCGTTTGACCCCAAGGTGGACAAGTTTCGCACTCTGCTCGTGAACCGCGCGTGTGCATTCTTGTCGCGAAGGTTGCCTGCCCGCATCGTGTGCTGTTCGGAAGCATCCCTTCGCGAGCACAAGAGACTTGGGTACGCCACGGAGAAAATGCAGGTCATTCCAAATGGCTTCGATCTCGAGCAACTCAAACCTGACCCAGTTGCCCGCATCTCAGTACGCGAGGAGTTAGGCATTTCGGCAGACGCGCTTCTCATTGGAATGGCGGCTCGCTTCCACCCTCACAAGGATCACCGCAACTTCATTTCGGCTGTGGCGCGGTTACGCCAAGAAATGCCAGAAATTCATTTTTTGCTCTGCGGGCTTGACGTCACTTGGCAGAACTCACAGCTAGCAAGGTGGATCGACGAAGCAGGCATACGGGACTGCTGTCATCTCTTGGGAACGCGGCAGGATATGCCCCGTCTGTTTGCCGCGATGGACATCGCCACTACAGCTTCTCGAAGCGAGGCATTTCCCGTGGTAATCGGTGAAGCCATGGCGTGCGGAACGCCTTGTGTTGTGACCAATGTGGGTGACTCCGCCATGATTGTGGACCAGACTGGCGTGGTCGTCCCGCCGGGAGATTCATATGCTCTGGCCAACGGGTGGCGGAAGCTTATAGAAGCGGGACCTGCGGTCCGGCGACGGTTGGGAATGGCCGCGAGGTGTCGAATACAGCGCCATTTTGCCTTGCAAGCCATCGTGGAACGCTATCAGGCAATCTACGCGAAACTGGGTGCCCAAACAGTACAAGGTGCGTCGTTCCCGGATCTCTCGGAATGTGTCCGATAAGTCTGCGAATCCAGAGACGTTCGATCGGGAATTCTGACCGTACCCTATTCATTTCGTTCGACCCTTACCTAGGGAGAGTTCCACTGTATCCACTGGAAGGATAGTTCTCGTTGAAAATCCGGCGCCTCTCCGCGCCTCAGTCTCAAGTCTTCGTTAGCAACAAAAACTGAAGTGGAGAACAGATGCGTACGCTAATCCTTCCCCAGTCCGAAAATTAATTGTTGGGAGGAAGAACGCCCATGAATGTCGACTCCAAATCCACCTGCCAAAACGGAGGTCATCCGCGCTGGACTCTTCGGCACGTCAAGAGTCTGCCGTTTGCGGCAGCAGTACTCGTACTCCTCACGATTCTCATAGCAGCCAGTCAATCATTGAGCGCGCCGTTTCCTGTTTGGGTATCACCGGGCCTGGTTAGAGTTGGGCAAACCGACGCCCCCGGTACGGCCTCTTCCATCAACTTGTCCGGCGCTCGTGGTGAGACAGTGGACTCGCAAGTCATCGTGCAAGCGCCTGCGAACGGCTTGACGAACGTGAACGTGAGTGCGTCGGCGCTGGTGGGACCGAGTGGCGCAACTATCCCAGCATCCAGCATCACTCTCTACCGCGAGTACTACGTCAGCGTCACCGGCACGGCGAGCTCTGTCGGTGGCAGCAATCCACCGCTGGGTTCGGGAACCTATCCTGAGCCACTGATTCCCTTTAATGATCCGGAAACCGGCTCGTCGTTGTGTACCACCTCGGCGGTGCTGAAAGCCTGCAACGCGACGATCAGCGCCGGTCAGAATCAGCCCTATTGGGTCGATATCTCGGTGCCGCATGGGGCCGCGAACAGCCCGCCAGGAACTTATACGGGCACCATCTCGATCACTTCCGACCAGGGCACCGTGACTATCCCCGTCACCCTGACAGTGTGGAACTTTGAGCTTCCCATACAGCCTTCAGAGCTCTCTCTCTGGACGCTCTGGCCGCCGGCTTCCGGTAATACCATCACTACCCTGGCGTGGGCCCTCATGCGCAACAAAGTCATGAGTTGCTGTGATGTGGCTACGAATGCATCTCCGGATGTCACAAATTTTGGACTCAAGCGTTTTGGACTGAACCTTTTTTATATTGTTGGGATCAAGTGCGATGGTTCCTATACCACGCTTCCTTCTACCAGCCAACTCAACGATGCAGCAGCCAGTTTGCCGGCAGGTCTGCCGTTGGACTTGTACGTCGCCGATGAATTGAACGGCTGCCCGAGTGCCTACTCGCCCTTGAAAACGGTGGGCACCAACGCTCATGCCGCTAACCCTATCGTCAAGACCATAATGACCACGAACGCACCGGACCCGAATCTGCTTGATGAAGGTGATGGGCGCAGCGCCATCGACCATTGGGTGCTGCTCGATTCCGTGCAACGGTGGCCTGCTCCGCCGTTTACCGCTGGCGGCGACCTCTGGAGCTACGCCAGTTGCGACGTCGGCTTCGGCAACACACCGGAATGGATGGTGGATTATCCGCCAATCAATGAACGCATCCAGGCGGGCTTC